>JAABUO010000160.1_pt1 | contig 177127 bp, 30 predicted proteins | sample 5559291 | NCBI WGS metagenome assembly JAABUO01 (sample SAMN10711878, study PRJNA513372) | rock metagenome | isolation source: Antarctica rocks | place: Antarctica: Victoria Land, Finger Mt sud
ATACTAACTCGATTAGGCTAAAAATTTCAAATAAATTACAAAACAATCTAAATCTTAATAAGCAATTTAAATTATCCTAATAGACTAGCGCGAGATGTCACGAGACTCTCTCGGGCCGATGTCGACTTAGTGGAGCCATTGTGTTACAGGGGTCGCTTTCCCGAATTGCCAATGTAATAAGAAATAATTCTTATAACTTGTTAATTAAGAAGTCTTACTAATAGTTAATTATTATAAATAGACTAATTGCACTAACTCGAAAATATTATATATAAATATTAAGATTTAAATTAAAAAAAAATCGAAGAATCGAATTATTTAAAGTAGTTTAATCGATTACTATAAGTAGTTTAGTGAAAAGCGCGTTAGAATACTTTAAGCAATTCGATTTCAAAAAATTGTTGCAACTCAATCTTGACGCTAGATCGAGCTAGAGAGATAATATTATAACTTAATTTAATAACTAGTCTAATTATAAATTAGCAATATAAAGATACTTTAAGCATTAAATAACTATAAAGAAAAATATAAAAATACTCTTTTGTTTTGTATTTGCTAAATTATTTATATTTTTCTTTAGATTTTGTCAAGTAACTTTAAGAATTTTATTTAGAATTTTATTATGCATTTTTTTTATTCGATTTATTACTCTAAGAAATCTATGCAAGCTTTATATTATTAATATTAGTATTGCGTTAACGCAATACTAATATAATATTTATTTTATTATATCGATTGCTTTTTATTAATTGTTTATTATATTTAAAAAATTCTTTATTCAAAAACTCTATAAGTTTAAGTTTTTGTTTTATTTTTATTTTTTTTGAGCTTTAACAATATTGTAACTTGAAATTAATTTAATAACTTAATAATCAAAAATATATACAATATTACAATAATATCATTGTATATATTTAGTAATTTTCTTATATTTGTTGTATTTATTATTTTTTGTAATTCTATTATTTTTTGTTTTAATTAAGAGATGCTAGCAATATATATTTTATTATTATATATTTGCAATTTCAAGTACAACAAGAACTCGATACTTTAAATACTCTTTACTTATAAAGAAATTAATTAAATTCGATTTTATTTGTTTTGAATTGTATTAGTAATATATTATATATCTTAAAGCAATTGCAATATAAAGTTAAATAATTAATCGAAATTTCGAAAATTAATTTTTAATAATAAATCTTATTTGTACTTTTTATTTGTATTTTTTTTAAATATTTTGAGCGCAACTATCTATAAGTATTGTTTAAGCAATTAAGTTGTATATTTGCTAATATTTTAATAAAAGTGCTAGTTTGTAAATCTCGTTAGTAGACTAATTGCGTCGAATTGAATTATAGAGTTCGAATCGAATATTCGACTTAAATCTTATCAATTTGTATCAATTTAACTCGAAAATCTTGACAATTCGATTTCTAAAATTGAAATCGATAATTCGAGTTAATTTCTATACTTGAAATCGAAATTCGATTCGAAACATTGATTCGAATTGTCAAGACTACTATTTTTAGTAAATTTTATTATTTTTAGTAACAATTAACTAATAATTTAATAGAAATAGTTAATCTATTTAAATTAATTAATAAGTATATTAGACTATTTTTATATTATGCATTACTAATATGCATTATCTAGAAAATAATTAAAAAAATCTAAATTTAAACTAAATTTATACTATTTTTAGTATTCTTGACATTCTTGACAATTCGATTCATTTTCTAATATTAAAATCGAAAATCGACTTGAGTCGAATTAAATCAATTTTAAAATAATAGAAATTAAATCGAATTTTAAATCGATTTCTAATATTAAAATTAATAGATTAAATCGGTTTCTAAAGTTGAAATCGAAATTCGATTCGAAAATCAATCTACTTGTTAGCTACTCTATTAATTGTTTTGTTATTTTTAGTTCTTATATAATTAAGTATTTAGTATAGCTTTAAACTTAAATCTAGCTTATATATAATTTATTTTGTCTCTTGTATTTGTCGAAAACGTATCTAATTTAAAGTTAAGTATATAATGCTTACTATCTTTAGCAATATCTAATTATTTAAGTAAATCTTATATATCTTGCTTATTCTGTTAATTTTTGCTCTATACAATTTAAATAATTGCTTTGCTTTAACTATTAGTTTTTCTAGTTCTTTATAATATATAAGCGCTACATTAACGCTCTCTAAACACTTGTCTTATACTTATTTTGAATTAATAATAATCGTTGTAATATCTTTATTCTTATTGCTCTTATCTAAATATACTCTTAAGCGCAAATTTGTTTATATTGTGCAATATTTTATTTTATTTTATTTTTTTATACTTAATTTATTATTCTAAGAAGTTTATACAAGCTCTATATTATTAATGCTAGTATTGCACTAACTCAATGCTAATATAATATTTGCTCTATCTTATTAATTACTTTTTATTATTTGTTTATTATATTAAAAAAATTCTTTATTTAAGAACTTTATAAGTTTAAGTTCTTGCTTTTTTTTATCTTTCTTAAACTCTAGCAATATTGTAACTTAAAATTAATTTAATAACTTAATAATTAAAATTATGCACAATATTGCAATAATATTATTATATATACTTAGCAATTTTCTTATATTTCTTATATTTGTTATTTTTTATAATTCTACTTTTTTTATCTCTAGTTAAGATATACTAATAACATATACTCTATTATTATATATTTGCAATTGCAAGCGCAACAAAAACTTAATACTTTAAATACTCTTTATTTGTAAGAAAACTAATTTAATTTAATTTTGTTTGTTCTAAGTTATATTAGTAATATATTATATATCTTAAGATAATTGCAATATAAAATTAAATAATTAATCGAAACTTCGAAAATTAGTTTTTAATAATAAATTTTATTTGTAAATTTTATTTATATCTTTTTTTAAATGCTTTGAGCGCAACTATCTATAAGTGTTGTTTAAATAATTAATTTGCATATTTATTAGCACTTTAATAAAAATGCTAGTTTGTAAGCGTTGTTAACTACTTTATTAATTGTTTTGTTTTTCTTAATTTTTATATAATTAGATATTTAATATAACTTTAGACTTGATTTTAGCTTATATATAATTTATTTTGTCTTTTGTATTTGTTAAAAATACGTCTAATCTAGAGTTAAGCGTATAATATTTATTATTTTTAGTAATATCTAATCGTTTAAGTATATCTTATATATTTTACTTATTCTGTCGATTTTCGCTCTATATAGCTTAATTAGTTGCTTCGCTTTAATTGTTAGTTCTTTTAATTTTTTATAATATGTAAGCGCTACGTTAACGCTCTCTAGACACTTGCTTTATACTTATTCTATCTTAATAATAATTGTTGTAATATTGTTGTTCTTGTTGCTTTTATCTAAATATATTCTTAGATACAATTTTATTTAATTGTTATTATACTTCTTTTTAATTAATTTTTTAAAGAATGCTATTATTATTATTAATAACTTTACTTATAATAAGACAATATAAAATTGCGCTTGCGCAATTATTAAGATATTTAGATTTTGAGTTATTTATTTTCTTTTTAGTTGTAACAATGTCGATCTAAATTTAAATTTTCGATCTCTTTTTTTCTTTATATTGTATTAAATACGTGTTGTTGTTATCTTTATAACTAGATTGAACTTTTTTAAATTTATGTTTGCTATCGACTTTTAAATTAGCTTGTTTAGATAAATATTAATAGAAATTGTATTAATTTTTACTTATAATATTTTTGTTAAGATTATTTTGTATATATTTGCAATTTATCGAAATACTTGTTCTTATATTAATCTTAACTTAATTGTAATTGTTTTCTTATCTTTTTTTAATTTTGTCAATATATATTATGCAATGGCTTTATATAAAAGTATTAATCTTAAAATTGTTAAATATATATACTTTCTTGTTGTTAATAAGAGATCTTAAGTATTTCTTGTTATTATTTGTAATACTTGTTGTTTTATTATTAATTTTATCTTAATTTGTTATAAATACAATCTAAATTGTAACTTATTATTTAATTAAATCTCTAGTACTTTTATATTTTATTTAACTTTTATTTTATAATTTGTTAGCATAATATTTGCAATTATATTGTATCTTTTTAATATTTTTGTAAAATAAATTAGTTTATATTTTTACTTTACAAATTTTAATTTATACTTTTGTACTTATTATTTATATCTTTTATATCTTTTTGATAAAGTTTAATCTTTTTGTATTGTTAATTTGTTATAAATTAGAATGTTAATATTATTTACAAAACTTATAATACTAACTCGTAGTTTAATATTGTTATATATCTTTAATAGATTTGCGTTATAGAACAAATATAAGGTTAATAATAGAGAAAATCATTAAGATATTTTGATTGTTGCTTTGTGCTTTGCTATTATATAGCTATCTATAATTAATATAATGCGTTTGTTTTCAAGAAAGTTATTTATCTAGATAAGAAATTAAATAAATACTTGTTTTTTTGTATACAATACTTAAATTAACAATATATTATATTATTAAATACTTTTGTTACATTTAAATTTAATAAAGTAGCAACTCTTTTTTTTGTTTGCTTTATATTATATATATCTTTTTTATTATAAGTTGCAAAATTGTATTTATTAATTTTTGTTACTTGACTTTTATTTATATATCTAATCAATTTTTTGTTTCTTTAATAACGTAGCATAGACATTTTAATACTATTAACTCTAGTATTTTTTCTAGAGTATCTAGCAACGCTATTAATTTAAAAATAAATAATTTCGAATAATTCTTTTTGTTTAGTTTGCGCAATACTATAATAATTAATATTGTAACAACTCTTTTAAAATATATTAATTATATTTTCTTCTTAATATATTTTATAAAAAGAGATTGTATTTATGTTAACGCAATATTTAATTTGTAATTTTATTAAATTTTAAAATCTTATTTAAGACAATTTTATATATATATTTTTATTTTATTTTATAATTAAGATATTGCTCTTTATAAATAATATATAATTGTAATCTTAAATATTGTTTATCAATATCTTCGATAATAATAAAAAATAAGTTTCAAATATTATTTCGATCTTTTTCGTAATTATAATTGCAATTTTTTTGTATTTTTTTAAAAATAAGATTACAATTTGTGTTAGTATTTTGTTAATAACGCTTTTAATTTACTTTGCATTTTTAAAGAACTTCTTATTAGAGTTTTTTAATTCTTGTATTGTTAAGCAAAATTTGTCTCTTTTATACTTTTTTAATATTTTATCTTTTTTGTTGCATATTTTAATATATTTTATTTAGTTAATTAGTATTTGATATTATTGTTGCAAGAATCTTATCTTTTTTATTGCTTATATATAATTCTTAAATTACTTATACTTAATCTTTTTATAAGATTTCGCTTATAATATAAATTTTTTTGTTATTTTTTTAAAGTATTAAACAACTTTGTTGTAAATTTATTAATATATCGATATTTTATTATCTTGTTTAACAAAGATACTAGTAAATACTTGTTTAATATATTATAGAATTTTTTATATTTATATTTTTTTATTTTCTTTAAGAGCGCTTTAATAACTTTTGTTATATATCGAAGTTTAATATTGTTTTTATTAAAAGATAATTCAAGAAGTTTTGTATTTTGTTGTTAATTTTGCAATATATTAATTTGTTAACTAAAGTAATTATTATAAAGATTAAGTCTATTGTTAGATTAATTGCGAAAGATCGAAAATATTATATAACTTTGTTAAGATTTAATCTTTCAAAATTCTCGAAAAATTAAATTCCTTAAAGAAACTAGCTTATTATTACAAGTAGTTTAACATTAAATATATTAAATTACTTTAAGAAATTTGATTTCTAATTTTTAAGATTCGAGTTAAGTTAATTTCAAAAGTTAAGATCGAAACTAGATCTAACAATTAGTCTATCTATTGTAATTCTTGTCTCTTAATAATCTTTTATAATAATATCTCGTAAAAGCGCTACTATTGCATTAGTATCTCTTATAATATTTAATAAATTATTAAACAAAATATACTATTAAGAACAGAACAAGCTTATTTAAGAGAGATAATACAAGTTAAAGTTGTCTACAATTACGTTCTTTTTAAGCATTATTATTACTTATTGTACTTATAATAAATTTTTTTTATTGTATACTTTGTTATAACTTCTTAAAGACAAGTTGTATACTTTATATATATTTACAAATAATATATTAGTAACTTTATTATTTTCTTTTTTGTTTCTTTAAAATATTATTATATTTTATATTTTTAAAGTACTAGATTATATACTAGTTGCTACTATTAACATATTTGTTAATATAGAAATATATTTTTTTGTTGTTATTCTTTAACGCAAATTCGACGCAATTTAAGTTATAAATTTTTGTTTTTTTTGCAAAAGTATTACAATTCTTATATTATTCTTATATTATATTCTTATATTTTCTTTTTTTGCAATAATACTATTATTATTTTATTTCTAAATTTGTAAATATTACATTATAATATTCGAAATTATAATTGTTTTATTATTAAAGTTTCTTCTTAATTAACGTTTTTTATATTAATATAATTTTTGTCTTTTGTAACAATATTGTTTTTATATTTACTTTTGTTACTTTGTTAGCGCTACTTTAGTTTCTAAGAAATAATTAATTAAGTAAAAAGTTTTATAAACAACTTTTTTTGTTTAATTATTTTATAACACTCTTTGTTAACGCAACGTTAACGTTTAAAGAAATTAAAATTTTCGATAATTTGTTTATTTTTAGCTTGTATTTAATATTTTTGTTTGTTATTGTTGTAAATATTGTAATAACTTTTAATATTAAAACAAGATTTCTAAGTTTATCTTTATTGCTTATTTTTATTGCATAATAAATTAATCGAGCTTGCTTTATTATTTTAATTCTTTGTTTTTTTATTTATTTCTTAAAGTATTTTAAATTAAATGTTCGATACTTTTCTTTATATAAGTTGTATTATTATTTTATTTACTTTTTATTAATTGTATATTTAATTATATAATACTTTTTTATATAATATTTGTATCTTTGTTTGTTTTTGCAATTGTATATAACATATTTATACTTTTAATACTTTAGATATTACTATATTTTGTATTCTTTATTATAATATTAAATTGTCTTAATTTAAGATTTATGCGTAATTTCGAATTAAATTAGACAATTTGTTATTTTTTCGCTAGTTACTTAAACTATTATTAAGACGTACTTTTACTTATAATTATTTTTAATAAATTATTGTATTTTAATTATCTTTAAATTTAAATATATTTTGGTATAGATATTTTAGAGTATTTTAAATCTTTTTTTTTATATTCTCGAATATATTTTTGGTTTTTATTTTATATATTATTATATTAATGCGTTCTTAACGCAAGATTGTTGTTATTAAATTCTTATTTATTTAAAAGTCGACTTGCTTTAGTATTTTTTTGTTGTTTTTGTATACTATTTAAAAGACTATTATTTTCTTATATTATTTAATTACTAGTATATTCTAACGCGTTAATAATATATTTGCAATAACTAAATCTTGTATTAAGTTTACAATTTCTTTTATATTTATCTTTTATACTTTTTCGATCTTCGAGTTTCTCTTAATTTATATTATTATTTTTATATTTTTAATAAGCTTTTGCTTTAATAATGCAATAATAATATCTTTGCGTAATAATATATATATTATAATTAAAGATACTCTTTTAGCTATTTTTATCTAACTATTTTTTGTTTAAGCTTTTGTTTGTTTTTTGTCTCTAGTTATTTTTTTTATTTTTTTGGTTATCTTTTTAAATTTTTCTAGCAATAAATTGCCTTTATTTTAAATTAAGCTTGATACAATATTGCGTTAATGCGTATATTTATTAATTATATTAAACGCAATTTTTATCTTGTTTTAGAGAATTATTTTCTAAGAATATAATATTAAGCTCGATATTAAAAAACTAAAATAAATATAAGAAAAGCGTTTTTTGATTTCGAGACTTGTTCTCGACAAATATAAGATTAATAGTAGATTGCATTTAATTAATAAGTATTTCTATAATTGGAAATAAACTTATATTATATTATATTTATAACAACAATATTTCTATTGTATTGTTCTTTTAATTGTCGAGTAATAATATCTTTCTTTTATACTTAAAAGAATTGCGCACTACTTTAGAAATCTCAAAATCTATCTTATTAATCAAATTGTTATTATTTATTTTTAAAAAAGTTAGTATATATTTTTGAGAATTTAATAAACAATAATTGCGCTTATTGTTTATATATACGAAGTTTGTTTAAAAGCTATCTGTAGTACAAAATTAGATATTTAAATAAATTAATAAAATACTATATCTAGAATAATATAAGTTTGCTAAAAATTAAAAAATTAGTAAAAAGCACAAAGATAGAATTATACCAAAAAGAAAAAGAAACAAAAGAAACTATTATAATATATTAAGATATACTAATTTTAAATCTAAACTATATCTAATTAAAATCTAATTAAAATCTAATTAAAATCTAATTTAGATTTTAATTAGATCTTAACAATTTTTACTTAAGCAAATAAAAATAGTATCTATTATTACTCGAAAATACTCTGCTTTTACTTATCTATTAAAATCTTTTTTATATTTTCTACAATTTTATCTAATATTATTAATTTGAATAATTATATATAGTCTAATAATTTTGAGTTCAATTATATATAGCTTATTAATAGCAACAGTACAAACAATTTTTATAGCAACGTTAAGAGTAGCGTTTTAGGTAGTAATAAAACAACTGTTACAGATATCGAGCTAGATAGTAGCAATAACAACAATAGCAAGAAAGATAATAATAATTAGAAAAAAACTAGCATAGAAATCGAGCTAGACAATAATAGTAATAGCAATAGCAAAAAAAGTAAAGATCGAAAAAATAAAAACAAATAAAAAAGTACTAAAAAAGAGAACTATATAATTATAAACAATAGATTTTACTCTCTTAGTATCAATTTACTTATAATAAATTACAACAAAATATTACTTATTGTCTCTAATAATATTAATATATTTATTAAGAACAATTTAAGTTTTATTAATTTAATTAAGATTTATCTTGTTGCTTCAACTATTATAAAGGTATATCTTGTATTAATAAAAACTGATTTTCGAATATTAAATTATTGAAAAATCGATTTTGTGTTTTTTTTATAATTATTACTCTTTATTTCGACTTGTTGTTTCTTTATAAAATTAGCTAAGTTGTATTGTTAGAGTAAAAATAAAATTATAAGCAATAAGTATAAATTCGACAAACTTAATATCTATAAATTACGCTTAACTATTAAATTTATAACAATTAAAAATATTTGTAAATGCTATATATTTAATCGATATTAAAAGACGTTGTTAGATATATTTCTATATTTAAGAATACAAAAAAGATATTAGACTTAATATCTTTAATCTTTCGATATAATTGATAAGCTAAGCGATATTTCTATTATTTATATAAAGTTGTTGCTCTTACTATCTACAATATTAGACAATTAAATCAAGATATTGTTTGTACAACTAACAAATAATAATACAGAATTGTTGTTCTTTTGTACTTTAGAGATTTTGTACTTTAGAGATTTTGTACTATATATTGTTAATAATAATTTATTTGTTAAACAACAATCTTGATTGTCGATTTATTTGTTGTTTTCTTCTTTATCTATAGCAATAAAAAAAATATAGACAAAATTATTATTGTCTCTTTCTTGTATGTAAAGCAGAGTAATATTTTGTAATTCGACTCTATTATTTTTATTATTTTTATTCTTTCTATCTTTGTCTTCTATATACAAAGATTCTATTTTAAGTAAATATTATGCAAAAAAATAAAATAGAAAGAGACAAATATTAAGTTAGTTATTGTTATATAATCTAATAAATAAGACTTTAATTAAGTTGCTTTCTTAAAAATTTAATAGCAACAATGCAATATCAAATAGAATTAAGTTGTAAAATTATATTACTATTAACAACAATATATTTAGATTGTTATATCTTATAAGAGAAACTTAATTATATATTAAAACAAACAATAATTTTAATTTTAACAATAGTAAAGCTAATAATCTATCGATTTTTGTATTCGAATACTTGCATTATATTACAATTAATTCATCTTTTTAGTTTTGTCAAAATATACGTACTTTAACTTCTTTATTAATTCTTTTCTATTTAAAATTGTTATTCTCTAAGTTTTGCAATATTCGAGCGAATTGTTATTATTACAAATTGCGTAAATAATTAAAATACAAGATTACAAAAGTTTTAAAAAAAAATATGAATTTTAAGAATTGTATATTAAGTATTATTCGACAAATATCTAATCTTGTTTATTGTTTTTTCGATCAACTATTCTATAACTATCTTGTCTAGATCTTAATTAAATCTTAAATTTTCAAGAATTATAAATTTTTAAAATTGAGAAATCAATTAGCTCTAAAACTTTGTTGCTTTATAAAAATCTTCTTGTCAATATAAATAGAATTTGCGTCTTTGCTTTTGTTTTTAATATTTATATTAAGAATTCTATTATTAGCGCAATTAAAAATATCAAATATATTTTAATTTATACTAATCTTTTTGCTACAAGTAAAGATAATATTAACAAAAAAGAAGCAGTTTCTTTCTATATAATTGCTTTTATAACTAGTACTATTAAAAAGTATAGAAATTATACTTTAAATCTTGCGTCTCGAGAATCTGTTTTCTTTTTTAGTTCGAACGCTAGCAATATTATTTAAGATTTTATATAAGATAGATATTTTTAAAAACAAGATTTTTAATATCTAACTTGAATCTAATCTAGAATAGATATTCTCAAAAATTAGATTTTCGATATTTAAAGATTAAGATAGCTTAGATCTAAATTAGATCTAAGCTAAATCTAATTTAGAACAATTGCTTCTTAGAAAGAAGATTCTTAATATTCGAAAAACAATCTAACTTAGATCTAATTTAGATCTAAATTAGAACAGTTGCTTTTTAGAGAAAAGATTATTAATATTCGAAGACTAATCTAACTTAGATCTAAGTTAGATCTAATATAGAATAGTTGCTTCTTAGACAAAAGATTTTTAATATTCGAAAAACAATCTAATTTAGATCTAAATTATATAGAATAGTTGTTTCTTAAAAAAAAGATTCTTAATATCTAAAGAACAATCTAAGTTAAATTTAAGTCAAATCTGATTTAAAACTAATCTAGAACAATTGTTTCTCAAAAAAAAGATTCTTAATATTCTAAGAACAATCTAACTAAAAACAGTTGCTTCTCAAAAAAAAGATTATTAATATTTGAAAATTAATCTAATTTAGATCTAAATTAGATCTAATTTAGAACAATTGCTTCTTAGAGAAAAGATTATTAATATTTGGAAATTAATCTAATTTAAATCTAAGTTAGATCTAATTTAAAACAATTGTTTCTTAAAAAAAAGATTGTTAATATTCAAAAATTAATCTAATTTAAATCTAATATAGGATAGTTGCTTCTCAAAAAAAACTTTAAATATTCGAAGATTAAGCTAACTTAGATTCGAATATTTAGATAACAATAATACAATAGTTTCTTTGTTAATATTAATAACAATTAATTAAGAAGTATTCTAGTCTTTACTTTGTTATCTTCGAATATTTGTTCCGTCTACAAACTAGTTTAAACAATTTAATACAAAATATTTTAATTCTCTACTTTTGTTTATTTGATAAACAATACTAAAAAGATATTTTAATTGCGTCTTTACTTTCTTTATCTCGACAACAAAAAGAACTTTCTTCTTAATATGCTATATATTTTAATATTTAACAATAAACTAAAAGTTATATTTAAAGAATTTCTTAATATTTAACTTTTGTTGTTTTTGTTAATAACTTTACTAATCTTTTTAAATAGTTTCTAAAAATTTGTTAAAAAGTTTTGCTAAAAAACAAGATTCTTAATATTATAAGTAAAAAGTTAGTATAGCGTCGAAGAAGTTAATTATTTTCTTTGTTTTCGAAATTATAATTGCAAATATTTTGTTGTAATATATTCTAATATTAATTAATAAATATTTATAAAAAGATAAAAAGACAATATTATTATACTCGAGAGTAATTTATTTCTTTGTTTTATTATTTTTAATTTGATACAATTTTTTATTGTTAATACTTCTCTTTCTTATCTTCGACTTCTTAATCTTGCATAATATTCTTATTATTTATTCTCTACTTTATCTTCTTTTTAACAAAAACTAATTTAGATTAAATACAATTTAAATTAGCAATTGCGTCTTCGAGTTTTATTCTATATTTAATAATATCTTGTTTATTTATTTACAATTTAAATTCTTTTAGTCTTAAATTAAGAATTATATATTGTATTATATTAATCTTAGTTAATAAAGTTATTAATATATTACTTTGTGTACTCTTAATTTGTTAATACAAGATATATACTACAAATAATATATAATATATTATAGAAATATCGAAATTCCAAATGTTTAGAATTCTTACTTATATTCTTTAAATAATCTATTACTTTGTATATTCTATATATTTTATAAATAATCTTTTTGTTAATTTAGTACTTTAATTTAACAAATATCTTTATATATCTTAATAATCATTTATTATATTTTAGTTTTTTGTAGTCGAATACAAAGATAATAAGCTATATACTTTCTATATATTTGCTATTATTTGTTGCTAATTTGTTGTTTTAGTATTTTTTATTCGACTTTTTATCTTGTATTTATATACAATCTCTTTGTTAATTATTTTTATTATATTAATAAAAATTATATTAAATTATATTCTTTTGCAATCGATCTAAATTAATATAATTTTTTCTACTTTATTTTTAATATATTAAAGATTTATAAATTTTAACAAAGTAATTTTTTGTTTAGAACAAGTTTTGTTCTCAAATATTCGAATTAACAATATTATATTTTCTCTTATATTTTTTTCGAATAAATATTGCTAAAATCTTTATAAAGTTAAAGTACTTAAACTAACTTTTAATAGCAAGTCTTTTAACTTTTTGTTAATATTAGTTGTTTTAATCTAGATCAAATAATTATATATTATTACAATTATTAAGATTAAATATTATTAACAAATCTATTAAAGTTTGATTCGATATTGTAATATTTATTTTTAACTTCTATTTTGCAACAAATATTGCTTAAGTTTTTAAATATAATATTATATTTTTTATAGCAACAATAATAAGATATCGAATATTATATATTAATATTTATATATTTTAGTTCTTTGTTTTGTTTATTTTTAAAAACAATTGCTTTAATAAAAACTTATATATTGCTTTTTTATAAAAGATATTAAAATTTTAAGTATTATTAAACAATTAAATAAAAGTTATATAATATATTAAGATATAAAGCTTAAAAATATTAAAGTAAATCTTTATTTTTGTTGTTTTTGTTATATATAATATTTTGCAATTTATATTTAATAAAAATTGTTTTTAGATTATCAATTTAATACAATATATACTTTAAATAACTTAATATATTTTTGTTATATAAAATATACTAAGCAAGTATAACAAAGTCTATAATTACTTAAATACAATATATTGCTATATTTTGTTTTTCTAGTAATAAAAATATTATTGCAAAAACAAGTTGCAATATTATTGTCTTTTGTTCGACTCTACTCTATTATTAAATTTTGCTAAAATACCTAAATTTCTTTAAGTTAATAAATCTAAAAATCTAACAAAATTGTTTATTAAGTTAAATCGAATTTGTTAGTTTAATATTTCTTTTTCTTTTTGCGTTTTGCTAATCTCTTAAAATAAGTATAAAAAATAATATTATTAATTAAAGCAACAAATTAATTAATTAATTTTATAATTATATTTTTAAACAATTAATAAAGAATATTTAGATTTATTAAGATATAAACGTTGCAATATTTGTAATTTTATATTTAATTTTTTAGAAAATAAATCTTTATATTTGCTTTGTTTTCTTTCGAATTAAAATTTTGTTTAACAAGCTTAGTCTAAATATATTTAGAAATTCGATATTTCTATTTCTTTATAAAATTCTTTTGTTTATTAGAAGAGATTCTACAAATATTGTAGTATTTGTTCTTCTTAATATTAGTAATAAATATTTGCTCTTTATAGTTTACTATTATTTTTTGAATAGTTAAATAATAGCTTCTTGTAAAGTTATTTATATATCAAATATTTTATATTAAACTTTTTAAATTTCTCGAAATCTCTATTAAATTAATACAAAGAATATATATATTATAATTAAAATATATATATTTAAATACTATTTTTATAGCTTAATAATATACTTTTGTTTGTAGATATAATTAATATTTCTTTTCGATTTTTATAATTAAAATTAATTTTATTAGTATTATTTTTAATTAAATTTAACTTTATTTAGTTGTGCAATTAAGATTATTAATAATAAAATAAATCGATTACAAGTTCTAATTGCTATAATAATATATTATATGTGTTTTGTTTGTAAATATAAAAATCGAAACAATAGTTATTTCTATTAATACTTAATTTTGCGTACTTTATTATTAATCTCTTGTATATATTTCTATATAAATATATATATTGTTTGTTATTCTAATTTAAATAAATATATATATTAGATTTTCTTAAAAGAGTTTGTATTTTAATAGAAAGCATATTATATCTTTTATATTTCGATAATATATAATATACTTAATAATAACAAAATTAATTATTGAATTTTTAATAATAAAATTCTTGCTTATCTAATTGTTATTTTAAATTCTACATAATATATAATATATTTGCATATATTATTTTTTAACGTTATAATAGTTATATTACTTATATATATACTTGAAATTTATATTTCGAAAAAGAATATTAACAATACTTTTTGTAATTTTGTAATTTATTAATTATTGCGCAAACTCTTAGTTTATAATATCTTAAAAAGATTTATATATTATACAAGAAATTTCGAAATATATTATTATACTTTTTTTGAATTAACAAAGACAATTATTTTTTTTAACTATAGATTTGTTAAATTTTTCAATTTTCTTCTCTTTATTGTATATCTCTATTATTAGAAAAAAGACAGTAAATTGCAAATCTATTGTAGAATTGCTTTCTATTAAATTACTAAAGATTTTAGAAGTTTAATTTTTGTTAATAATATTATTTTGTTGTAGAATTGCAAAATAGCAAATTATAATCTTTGTAAAATGCGTATTAAAATAATTTTTTTAATTTTAATTTAGTTTGAAAGATTGTAGAACTTTGTTATATATTATTTTATTTAACAAATCTAATATTTTAGTTTTTTTGCTACAATTTATTTAAGTTTAAAAAAATTATTGCGTAATTAATATAACTCTTTGTTTTCTAATTTATTTTTTATTTTTATTTTTATCTTAGATCTAGATTCTTTTTAATACTTTTTTATCAATAATTTGAAATAACTCTCTAGAAATTCTATTAGCGACTTGAGATCTCTAAGATTGTTGTGTCAATATTTTAGTTTTAAAGCTATATTAGCAATATAAAATTGCTAATAAGTTTGTCTTAAGTCAAAATATTTATTTTCGCAAAACAATATTGTTATAAGTTATAATATTTTTCTTAATTTATTTCGCGACATTTTAATCTATGCTTATAATATAAATTATAGAAAGCATAACATCTTTAACGTTTATAACTACTTAAATTCTTATTCGATTGCAACTTATATATATAATAGTATTGCAATTTCTAATATAATTTGTTTAATTTATGTTATAACATTAAATGCATTTGCGCTTACAAAAATGCTTGATATTTCTAACATTAAATGCATCTTTCTTATATATATATTATATTTTTACAAAAAGTAAAAGTTTTTTTTCTTATTATTTATAAAGATATTTACGTACAAACACTTTTTTATATAAGCAACAAATCTCTTGTATCTCTTTGTATTATTTATAATTAATAAGAAAATCTTCTTTTTCTTTGTATATTAAATTGTATTTGTTTTACTTCTAATATTTAGCTTTTTTCTTTAAACAATTCAATTAAGTATTTATTTTAACAATATATTTTTCTCTCGTCTTTTAACTCGAGTTTTATATTTATTTTATTAAAGATTATTTTTAATGTCGATTTTCGACTTGACAATTAACTTGTTCGCAAATTATATTAGCACAAATAATAATATAAAGATAGCAAACGCAACTTATTATATTAATACTTTTTTCTCTTAATATATTTTGTTTGTTGCTGTTTAATTAATTTTGATTAATTTAAAATCTAATTACAATTATTAAAGATAACTTATATTTTTCGCTATATTTTTCGAGAAATTGTAATTGTTTAATTGCAAATAAATGTAAGTATTCGATATTTAACTTAATATAATCTTTACAAAATATCTTTTATTAAGAAAGTCTACTTCGACATTTTTTTTTTTTTTAGATTTTTTATATAAGCATTTTTGTTATCAATTAATACGTACGTTGTTATTCGTCAAATTTGAGCAAGATTTAATTCAAATTTATATCTTTATTTAAGAATGTCTACTTAAATGTTATTTTGTGTAACAATTTCTTCTTGTAAGTACGCTTTCAATTAATTAATTTATTTGTTATTATTTGTTAGATTTAAACAAGATTTAATTTAGATTTTCTTCTTTAGATATAAGCAAATCTACTTAAATGTTATTGTTTTTTTTAAATTCTTTTTGTAAGCATTTCTCGCAATTAGTTTACACAATATTTGTTATTTGCTAAATCTAAACAAAATCTAATTTAAATTTAACTTATATTTGTTTCTTTAATTAAGAATATTTACTTTTACGTCGTCTTATTTATTAATTTTTTTCTATAAGCACTTTTGCAATTAATTAATACTTTTGTTGTTATTCGACAACTTAGAGAAGATTTAATCTAGAATTAATTTAAATCTAATTTAGATTTACGTTTTCAATTAAAAATACTTACTTTAATATTGTTTTAATTGTTAATTTCTTTCTATAAATACTCTTGTAATTAATTAATATCTTTGTAATTATTCGTTAAAATTAAGTTAAATCTTCTTTGAATAACTTATATTTATACAATTATCGCTTATATGTTCGACGCTCTTTTTTTATTAAAATTGTTAATTAATCGCTTAAATTAATTTATTTTTATATATTTTGTTATCTCTTAAATTTTTAAGCATAAATCTTTTATTTAAAGCATTTATTAAATTTTTGTTATTGTTTTATCAATTATGTCGCTTCGATAAATATTTAAATTTCGATTTATTAATATTTAAATTTAAAAGAGACTTTTGAAAAGAAATATGCAAGATCTTGTTGTTGTCAAATTTGTTAATAGCTTTTTTGTTGCGAAATACAATTTTTCATTGCAATTTTCGTGTGCATTTCTCTTTTTATGTTACGAATTAATTGTTTTATCTTTATTATATTTTTTTGTAAATATTTGTTAATATATTATAAGTATAAAGATCGCAATTGTTAATAAAGTAAAATAAATATATCTTCGATATATTGTTTTTCGAAATAAATAGATATTTGCGTCTTGTGTTTAAACTTCTCGATAAAATAACAAATTATACTTTTTATTATTTTAATTGTTTCTAGAATTATAGAATTAAATATATATTTAATCAAAAAATTGATTTTAAAACTTTCTCGATTGTTGTTAAAAAACAAAGACATAAAAATCTTAATTATTATTAAGTTTACAAACAATTTAAATTATTTCTCTTAATTGTAATTTAACAAGAAATTAATAAAAACAAACAAACTTATATTTTAAATATTCTTGCTTAGAAAAATCGATTTTAATAAAAAAATTTAAACGTAATTATACAACTTTCTATTGCTAATAAAGTTGTAATAATTTTTAATTATATCGCGAACTTGCTTTATTATATAAAATTAACAATTTTCTATTGCGTTGTAAAGCTACAATTAAATAAGTTCTTATTTATAATAGAAAGAAATAAAAATAATATCTTTTTTGTTTTCTTTAATACAAAAATATTTTCTATATTGTTGTTACGCTAATTCTTGACGCTTTTTATACAATTAATTATTCTTTCTTATATACGTTTTATTAGCATTAATAGTTTGAGTTTTTATTAAAAATTAGCTTAAGATTTACAATTCTTAATATTGTATTTACTAACAAACGTAACTTGCAAAAAGATATGTATTTTGCGTATAACAATTTTATATTTTGACGTAAAAATATATTTCGAATGTTGTTTTATTTTGTCTTATAAAATAAGAATGTTAATACAATATTAAGTCTTGCATAATAATATTGTATTTTTTGCTTATTTACAAATTTAAAGACTTGTAATATAAACTTTGTACAATTAATTTTTAAGAATATAATATTAAGCTTGTTGTTAAAAGATTAAAACAAATATAAGAGACGCATCTTTTAACTTTAAGACTTGTTCTCAACAAACGCGAAATTAATAATAAATTATATTTAATTAATAAGCATATTTGTAATTAAAAATAAACTTATATTATATTGTATTTATAATAATAACATTCTTATTATATTGTTCTTTTGTTTGTTAAATAATAATTTTTTTTTCTATGCTTAAAAGAATCGCGCAATGCTTTAAAAATCTCGAATTCTATTTTATTAATCGAATTGTTATTATTTTTTTACGAGAAAATTAGTATATGTTTTTGAGAATTTAATAAGCAATAATTGCGCTTATTGCTTATATATGTAAAGTTTGTTTAAGAATTATCTATAATACAAAATTAAATACTTGAATAAATTAATAAAATATTATATCTAGAATAGCGTAAACTTGTTAAAGATTAAAAAATTAATAAAAAGCGCAAAGATAAAATTATACTAAGAAGAAAAACAAACAAAAGAAGCTATTGTAATGCGTCGAGACACTTTAGTCTTAAATCTAAATTATATATAATTAAGATCTAATTAAGATTTAAATTAGATTTTAATTAAATCTTAACAATTTTTATTTAAGCAAAAAAGATAGCATTTATTGTTACTTAAAAATGCTTTGCTTTCGCTTATTTGTCGAAGTCTTTTTTATATTTTTTACAATTTTATTTGATATTATTAACTTAAATAATTATATATAATTTAATAATTTTAAGTTCAATGATATGCAATTTAATAAAAGCAACAATGCAAACAATCTTTATAGCAACGTTAAAAGTAGCAATTTAAGTAGTAATAAAACGATTGTTACAAATATCTAGTTAAACAATAACAATAATAACAATAGCGAAAAAAATAATAACAATTAGAAGAAGACTAGCACAAAAATCGAACTAAATAATAATAGTAATAGCAACAATAAAGAAAGTAGAAATCGAAAAAATAAAAACAAATAAAAGAGCATTAAAGAAAAGAACTATATAATTACAAACAATAAATTTTACTCTTTTAATATCGATTTACTCGTAATAAACTACAACAAAATATTATTTATTATTTTTAATAATATTAATACGTCTATTAAGAATAATTTAAGTTTTGTTAATTTAATTAAGATTTATTTTGTTGCTTCGACTATTATAAAGATGTATCTTGCGTTAATAAAAATTAACTTTCGAATATCAAATTATGGAAAATCGATTTTGTGTTTTTTTTACAATTATTGTTTTTTATTTCGAATTGTTGTTTCTTTATAAAATTAATTAAGTTGTATTATCAAAGTAAGAATAAAATCGTAAGCAATAAGCATAAATTTAACAAACTTGACATTTATAAATTACGCTTAATTATTAAATTTATAATAATTAAGAATATTCGCACATATTATATATTTAATTAATATTAAAAGACGTTGTTAAATGCATCTTTATATTCAAAAATACAAGAAAAACATTAAACTTAATGCTTTTAATCTTTCGATACAATTAATAAGTTAAATAACATTCTTATTACTTATATAAAATTGTCGCTTTTATTATTTACAATATTAAACAACTAGATTAAAATATTGTTCGCACAATTAACAAATAATAATACAAAATTGTTGTTCTTGTTACTTAAACTAGTTATCGCTCTTTTGTATTTTAAAGATTTCGTATTATATATTGTTAACAACAACTTATTTGTCAAATAACAATCTTAATTATCGACTTATTTGTTGTTTTCTTCTTCGTTTATAACAATAATAAAAAAAGCATAAATAAAGTTGTTATTGTCTCTTTTTTGTGTATAAAGCAAAGCGATATCTTGAAATTTAATTTTATTATTTTTGTCGAATTCATTTACATTGTCTTTGTCTTCTATATACAAAAATTCTATTTCGAATAAATACTATGCGAGAGAATAAAATAAAAAGAGACAAACGTTAAGTTAATTATTGTTATATAATTTACTAAATAAAACTTTAATTGAGTCGCTTTCTTAAGAATTCGATAACAACAACACAATATTAGATAAAATTAAGTCGTAAAATTACATTATTATTAACAACAATATATTTAAATTGTTATATTTTGTAAGAAAAACTCAATTATATATTAAAACAAGCAACAATATTAATTTCGATAATAACAAAATTAATAATTTATCAATTTTTGTGTTCGAACACTCGCACTATATTACAATCAATTTTTTTTATTTAAAGTTGTTATTTTTCAAGTTTTGTAATATTCGAACAAATTATTGTTGTTGCAAATTGCGTAAATATTTAAAATACAAAATTACAAAAGTTTCTAAAAAGAAACCTAGATTTTAAGAATTATATATTAACTATTATTTGACAAATATTTAGTCTCGCTTATTGTTTTTTCGATTAATTATTTTATAATTGTCTTGCTTAAATTTTGATTAAATTTTAAGCTTTCAAAGATTATAAATCTTTGAAATTGAAAAATCAATTAACTTTGAAACTTTGTTGCTTCGTTAACATTCTTTTGTTAACATAAATAAAATTTGCATCTTTGTTTTTATTTTTAATATTTATATTAAGAATTTTATTATTAGCGCAATTAAAAATATTAGATATGCTTCAATTTATATTAACTTTTTTGTTGCAAATAAAGATAATAAAAATAAGAAAAAAGCAATCTTTTTTTGCGCAATTGCTCTTATAACTAATATTATCAAAAAATATAAAAATTGTATTTTAAATCTCGCGTTTCAAGAGTTTGTCTTTTTCTTTAGTTTGAATGTTAACAATATTAATCAAAATCTTGCGTAAAATAAATATCTCTAAAAACAAGATTTTTAATACTTAACTTAAATTTGATTTAAAATAAATATTTTTAAAGATTAGACTTTCGATATTTAAAAATTAAGATAACTTAAATCTAAATTAAATTTAATCTTTTTATAAAAAAGATTTTAATATTCGAAGATTAATTTAACTTAAATCTAGATTAGATTTGACGTAAAAACAATTGCTTCTTAAACAAAATATCTTTGATATTCGAAAAACAATTTAACTTAGATTTAAGTTACGTAAAATATTTGTTTTTTAAAGAAAAAACTCTTAATATTTAAAGAACAATTTGACTTAAATTTAGTTTAAATTTGATTTAGAACAATTGCTTCTTAAAGAAAAGATTGTTAATATTCGAAAAATAATTTAATTTAGATTTGAATTAGATTTGATTTAGATTTAATCTAAAATAATTATTTCTTAAAGAGAAGATTCTTAACATTTAAAAAACGATCTAATTTAAAATAGTTGCTTCTTAGAGAAAAGATTGTTAATATTTGAAAATTAATTTAGTTTAAATTTGACTTAGAACAATTGTTTCTCAAAGAAAAGATTAATTTAACTTAGATTTGAGTTAGATTTGATTTAGATTTAATTTAGAACAATTGCTTCTTAAAGAGAAGACTTTTAATATTCGAAAAACAATTTAATTTAAAATAGTTGCTTCTTAGAGAAAAGATTGTTAATATTCGAAGATTAATTTAATTTAGATTTGAATTAGATTTGACGTAAAATAGTTGCTTCTTAAAGAAAAAACTCTTAATATTTAAAGATTAAGTTAACTTAAATTTGAACGTTTAGACAACAATAATACGATAGTCTTTTTATTAATATTAATAACAATCAATTAAAAAATGTTTTAATTTTTACTTTGTTACTTTCGAATATTTGTTATATTTGCGAATTAGTTTAAGTAACTTAATACAAAACATTTTAATTCTTTGCTTTTATTTGTTCGATAAACAATACTAAAAAGACGCTTTAATTGCGTCTTTACTTTCTTTATTTTAATAATAAAAAGAACTTTTTTCTTAAAACGCTATGTATTGTAACATTCGACAATAAACTAAAAGTTATACTTGAAGAATTTTTAATATTTAACTTTTGTTGTTTTTGTTAATAACTTTACTAATCTTTTTAAATAGTTTCTAAAAATTTGTTAAAAAGTTTTGCTAAAAAACAAGATTCTTAATATTATAAGTAAAAAGTTAGTATAGCGTCGAAGAAATTAGTTACTTTCTTTATCTTCGAAATTATAGTTATAAATATCTTGTTATAACACATTTTAACATTAATTAATAAAGACTCGTAAAAAGATAAAAAGACAATATTATTATATTCGAGAGTAACTTATTTCTTCGTTTTATTATCTTTAATTTAGTAAAATCTTTTTTTATTAATTTTTTATTTATTTTCGACTTTTTAATCTTGTATAATGTTCTTGTTACTTACTTTTTACTTTATTCTTTTTTTAATAAGAATTAATTTAAATTAAGTGCAATTCAAATTAGCAATTGCATCTTCAAGTCTTATTTTATATTTAATAATATTTTGTTTATTTGTTTGCGATTCGAATTCTTTTAATCTTAAATTAAGAATTATATATTGTATTGTATTAATTTTAATTAATAAAGTTGTTAATATAATACTTTGTGCACTCTTAATTTGTCAATATAAGATGTACGTTACAAATAATATATAATATATTATAGAAATGTCGAAATTGCAAATATCTAAAATTCTTATTTATGTTCTTTAAATAATTTATTACTTTGTATATTTTATATATCTCGTAAATAATTTTTTTGTTAACTTAGTACTTTAACTTAACAAACGCTTTTATATATTTTTGTAATTATTTATTATACTTTAATTTCTTGTAATTAAGTACAAAGATAATAAGTTGCACGCTTTTTATATATTTGTTACTATTTATTGTTAATTTGTTGTTTCGATATTTTTTGTTTAACTTTTTATCTTGCACTTATATATAATCTCTTTGTTAATTGCTTTTATAATATTAATAAAAGACATATTAAATTATATTCTTTTATAATTAATTTAAATTAATATAATTTTTCTTGTTTTGTTTTCAATATATTAAAGATTTGTAAATCTTAACAAAATAATTCTTTATTTAAAACAAGTTTTGTTCTTGAATATTTAAATTAACAATATTGCATTTTCTTTTGCATTTTTTTCGAATAAATATTATTAAAGTTTTTATAAAGTTAGAGCACTTAAATTAATTTTTAATAATAAATTTTTTAACTTTTTATTAATATTAATTGTTTTAATCTAAATTAATAAGTTGTGTATTATTGTAATTATCGAAATTAAATACTATTAACAAATTTATTAAATTTCGACTTAATATTACAATACTTATTTTCGACTTTTATTTTGCAATAGATGTTGCTTAAGTTTTTTAATATAATATTATATTTTTTATAATAACAATATTAAGATATCGAATATTGTATATTAATATTTATATATTTTAGTTCTTTATTTTGTTTGTTTTTAAAAAAAATTGCTTTAACAAAAACTTATATATTGCTTTTTTGTCAAAAATATTAAAATTTTAAGTATTGTTAAACTATTAAATAAAAATTATATAATATATTAAGATATAAAGTTTAAAAATATTAAAATAAATTTTATTTTTATTATTTTTGTTGTATATAATATTTTGCAATCGATATTTAGCAAAAATTGTTTTTAAATTGTCGATTTAATACAATGTATACTTTAAGTAATTTAATATATTTTTGTTATATAAAACGTACTAAGCAAATATAACAAAATTTATAATTGTTTAAACACAATATATTATTGTATTTTGCTTTTCTAATAATAGAGATATTATTGCAAAAACAAGTTGCGATATTATTGTCTTTTGTTTAACTTTACTTTATTATTAAATCTTGCTAAAATACTTAAATTTCTTTAAATTAATAAATTCAAAAATCTAATAAAAGCGTTTGTTAAGTTAAATCGAACTTGTCAATTTAATAATTGTTTTTCTTTTCTTTTTGCGCTTTGCTAATCTCTTAAGATAAGTATAAAAAATAATATTGTTAATTAAAGTAATAAATTAATTGATTAATCTTATAATTATATTTTTAAGCAATTAATAAAAAATATCTAAATTTATTAAGATATGAATATTGCAATATTTGTAATTTTATATTTAATTCTTTACAAAGTAAATCTTTATATTTGTCTTATTTTCTTTTGAATTAAAATTTTGTTTAACAAGCTTAGTCTAAATATATTTAAGAGTTCGATATTTTAATTTTTTCGTAAAGTTCTCTCGTTTATTAGAAGAAACTTTGTAGATATTGTAATATTTGTTCTTCTTAATATTAATAATAAATACTTGCTCTTCGTAGTTTATTATTATTTTCTTAACAATTAAATAACAACTTCTTGTAAAATTATTTGCATATCAAATATTTATATTAAATTTCTCGAGTTTCTCGAAATCTTTATCGAATTAATACGAAGAATATATATATTATAGTTAAGATATATACGTTTAAAAACTATTTTTATAATTTAATAATATACTTTTGCTTGTAAATATAATTGATATTTCTTGTTAATCTTTACAATTAAAATTAACTTTACTAGCACTATTTTTAATCGAATTTAACTTTGTCTAATTGTATAATCGAAGTTGTTAATAATAAGATAAATCGATTACAAACTTTAATTGTTATAATAATATATTATTTGCGTCTTGTTTATAAATATAAGAATCGAAATAATAATTGCTTTTGTTAATACTTAATCTTGCATATTTTATTATTAATTTCTCGTATATATTTTTATATAAACGCGTATATTGTTTGTCGTTCTAACTTGAATAAATATGTATGTTAAATTTTCTTAAAAGAATTTGTGTTCTAGTAGAAAGCGTATTATATTTTTTACATTTCGATAGTATATAATATACTTAATAATAACAAGATTATTTATTGTATTCTTAACAATAAAGTTCTTGTTTATTTGATTGTTATTTTGAATTTCGTATAATATGCGATGTATTTGCGTATATTATTCTTTAACGTTATAATAATTGCATTGCTTGCGTACATATTTAAAATTCATATTTCGAAGAAAAGCGTTAATAGCACTTTTTGTAATTTTGTAATTTATTAATTATTGTGTAAACTCTTAATTTGTAATATCTCGAAAAGATTTATATATTATATAAGAAACTTTAAAGTATATTGTTATACTTTCTTTGAATTGACAAAAACAATTATTTTTTCTAATTATAAACTTGTTGAATTTTCTAACTTTCTTCTCTTTATTATACTTCTCTATTATTAGAGAGAAGACAATAGATTGCAAATCTATTGCAAAATTGCTTTTCGTCAAGTTACTAAATATCTTAAAAGTTTAATCTTAATTAATAATATTTTCTTGTTATAAAATTGCAAAATAGCAAATTGTAATCTTTGTAAAATACGCGTTAGAATAATTCTCTTAATTCTAATTTAGTTCGAAAGATTGTAAAGCTTTGTTGTATATTATTTTATTTAAAAAATTTAATATCTTAGTCTTCGTTGCAATTTGCTTAAGTTTAAAAAGATTATTGCGTAATTAACATAACTATTTGTTCTTTAATTTATATTTTATTTTTATCTTAAATCTAGATTCTTTTTGATACTTTTTTTCTTAAGTTATTAAGTATTTGTCGAGATATTGTATTAGTTTATTGTTGTTCTTTGTTTCGAAATTGCAAATATTGCAATACGTAATATAATACTTTGATTGCTAATCTTAATAATACTTTCGACTATATATAAATTATTAATATATTAAGAAAAGAGACATTCTAGAGTAATCTACGTGTTACGTATCGATAATCGCAAATAAGAACAACAAATTGCGTTACAAAATCTCGAGTTTAACATTAAACTTTATAGAAAAAAAGTATTATTAATTTTACGAAATTGTAATTAATAGCGACATATACAAACTAGTATTTTAAAAAGAAATAAGAAAACTCGTAATATACAAGAAGACATAAGATGTATTTATCTTACTACTTTACTTATAATATCAGAGAGATACTAATTCTTATTTACGTTTAATTAAATATTAAGACAAATATTGATAATTATTATTATAATGTTCTTATATAAATTAAGTCTAATAATTAAATTATTGTAATTTATAATCGATTAAAGTGTTAATTAAACAATATTTAACTAGTTGTATATAGTATAATTGTTGGGTCGAATTTCAACTCGATCGAATTAACTCGCTCAATTCTAATTCTAAAATTAGGCAAATTTCCTAGTTTAACAAGATAAGACGAACGAAGAATGTGCGTCAAGTATTTAATTTAACTTATTCGATTACGTAATATTACGTAACGCGCTAATTATATGCGATTAGCGTAAATTTTGCGCTAGCTCAATCGAATTAGCGTAAATTTTGCGCTAGCTTAATCGAGTTAGTATATAGATAAAATAAGATACGATAAGCGAATACTAACGCGACGAAGTTAGCTTAAATTCTTGATACTAACTCGACAAAATTCGATTTTAAGATCAAGATTGCGTCTTAACTCTAATCCAATCCTACGAAGCTCAAGAGAATAAATTGAATTAAGAAAAAAGTATTTGATTCGATTTAACAATTATACTAGTTATATAAGATATAATCTTTATTATTAATAATTGTCTCTTTCTAATAGTAGCATCGTTTTTATATATATTAGTGCTTAAGCTTAAGCGCGTTCGAAACAATTATTTGTATTTTAAATTCTAGAGCAATTCTTAATATCAATAAGAAATTAATGTTGAAGTAAGAAAATGCGCTTCGTTATTGCTCAATGTTTATCATTTATAAATGTCAAGTTCTCTAAATTAAATAACTTAAATCTAATTTAGATTATAAGATTATATTATAAATCAAAAGAAGAAAAGATATTAAGCAAGCACAAACTTATATTTAGAATTAGATTTGTCAAGTTTAATTAAGATCTAATTAAGATTTAAGTTAAATACAAGATTATGCTATAAATTAGAAGAAAAGATATTAAGCAAGTACAAACTTATATTCAAGATTAGATTTGTCAAATTTGATCGAAATCTAATCGAGATTTGCTCTAAATTATAAGATTACAAAATAAGTGCGTAAGTTAAAAGAAACTTAATAACAATTCTATTGCGCTTAATTGTAAGAACTTTGTGCTACTTTATTCTAGACATACTTTTATTATTATTAGATTTCTTGCATATTCTTAATATTAATAAACGCATTTATAGAAGTATTATTTTATTTAGCAACTTCAATTCTCTATTTTTTCTTAACACTTACAATTTCGAATATATTGACAATAAAATCGAATTTTATTTTTTATCTCTTGTTTATTATACGTTTAATTCTTGCTATTGTATAAAATATATAATAAAATATTCTATTAATATTGTCTTAATAATAAGCGAGCTTAAGAATTTGTTTGCTTAACTTCGAATTAATAATAAATTTAAATATAGCGACAATTATTATTCGCTAAAAATTTAATATTGTTTCTATAAGACTTGTTATATTAATAAAAGTATTTAATTAATTATAAACTAAAATATTGTCAATTTCTATATTTTTCTTGAGCATAAATATGTTAATTATTACGTCGCGCTTTGCTTAACTATTGTAACTTATTTGTATATATCGACTCAATATAAAACGCTTGCAAAGAAATTGTATAAAAGAAGTTAATATTTGTTGATTATAAAGTATATTAAGCATTGTACTTAATTTATAAAATAGCAAACACTTTAACTCTTGTAGATAAAAGAGCTAAGTTAGAATATCGACTTACGCGTTCTATTATTAGTGTTATTTTGAGAAACAAGAATATAATAGATATGAAAGTATTAAAATACAACTTAAGAAACAATTTAATAATTTTTAATTTCGAGACGTTCTAAATAAGACGTAAATAAAAGTTTAATAAAAAACAATAATTTCTTGTTCGATTAATAATCGAGTTTATATATATACTCTCTACTTTAGCGTTTGTTTATTTTATTTTTTGTTTAAAAAAATTAATATTGCGTTCGATTACAAACAATATATTGCTATAGACGTAAAGCAAATTAATTTCTTTGTAAACTTTTTCGAACTTTAATATTATTAATTTCTTTAAATATTGTCGAGAATAAATTTGTTTGTAACAATTTTAATATCAAATAAATTGCAATTCTTTAAGCTATTGTAAGCATACACTCTTTTATTTGATTATTAATTATTTATAGTTAATACAAGATTATTCGAAAATAGAGCAAAAACAATCTTCGATACAATCTCTTAAACTCGATTAAGCAATTTTTGAATTAACAACTTTTCTTATAATATTAAATAATAACGCAAAGTACAATCTTCGCAAAGAGTTAACTAAATATATTTGTCTCTTTTTTAATTTTTTTATTAATAATTACTTAATGCTTTTTAATAGTTTTCTTTATTGCTTTTATTATAATTAGTTAAGAAATATAATGCAAATGCTTCGAGACTCTAGTGCATTTAAAAGCTCGCAATATTATTATAGTTAGCAACAATAATAAAAATAAAGTATTAATTAGTTTTGAATAGAAGCGTTTGTCAAAATTAAAACTTCGATTTGTTGTTTTTTATTTGTTGTTAAACTTTTCAAATTCTTTTTTCGAAATCTCGACGTTATAGAATTTATTAATATTGAAGAAATTGCAAAGAAAATAATTGGTTTATTGTATTTTTCTTGTTTTTTTTGTATTCTTTTACAAGAAGTAGTTGTAAATATCAATAATCTTGTTGTAAATATAAGATTTTTAGAAACTCTAAATAATTTATTGTTATAATATAATGTCGACAATTATATTATAATGCTTTTAAAAACTTAAAATCTTTTTTTGTTTAAAATAATTGATCGCTAAGCTTTTAAATAAGTAAATATAAGAATCTCGAATTATTTAAAGTTGATTTCTTAACTTAATTGAAAACTTTATTTTAGATTTCTTGAACAATTTATAAAGATATAGAAGCGTAATATTTAGCTTTGTTAAATTGATAATCTTGATAATAACTCGATGTTAATTGTCAATATTAACGTTCGAAACTACAAATAAGATTAGTTTTTTAATAAAACAATAATTACAATAATCGAAATCGAATTCGCACGAATAGACGTTTAATTAAATATCGAAAGCATTAATTAAAAAACAAATAAAAATTTTAAATACTTAGTAGAAATAATAATAATAAATAGCGAACTTCGCTTTTTACTTAAATAGAATATTTTTTAATTAATGTTATAAATGAATTTGAAGAACAACAACAATAATTGCTTCGATTGTCTATAAATAAATATTATTAATCTTTATATTATTAATTAAATTAATACATATTATTTTCTCTAAATTTATCTTGTCTCTTATAGAAATATTACAAAGATCTTAAATACTTATATGTGCTTTAGTTATAAATTAGATAATCGAACATTGTTAATAAAAATAAGTAATAATATATTCGCCAATAATTATATAACTTTTTTATTAATCTTTGTAAAAACTATTTTTATAAAATGTATAACGCGCTCTTATATATTGTTGACAAAATATTTAAAAAATTAACAAATTTGCGTTGTCTTAACTTTAATAATTAAATTATTCTTAATACGCAAGCAAAGAAGTAATATTTTAACTCGATATATAAATCTTTATTTTGCGTTTTATTGTTTTTGTCTTTTTTAATTTTCTCGATATTTTTGTTCTTTTATTTTGTATTTAACGCGACAACAAGAACAATTTTTATTTCTCTTTTACTAATTTCGATTGCAATCTTATACTTAAATTAATTGTTATTTCGATTGTTCGAGATATTATAAACAACATTTCTTAATATATTTTTTGCTTAGTTCTTTTAAATAAAGTTAAAGTAATTGTTGATTATTTGTTGTTTAGAAATTCAAGAATTTAAAAATAAATAGCTTCGAGTCTAGAGCAATGTAACGTTAGTCTTAAAAATATAAAATAAAAAGAATATTATAATATATTAATTAGCTCTATTATTTTTTTTGCGACAACTTTGCTAAACAATATAATACAATTTTCGTTAACTCGAAGACGTTAAAAGAAAGAAAATCGAGCAAATTATTTTTAAAATTAATATTGATTTAATATTTTTGCGCTTCTTTTGTTCTTTAAGTAGATTACAATATAAAAGCAAGAAATTAATTTACTTATATTGTCTTATAATTAATATTAAACTTTAATATAATTTCTATATATATATTAATTGTAACAATCTCGTTGCGCAAATTGTTGTTCTCAAATAAAGTAATAAAATTGTTTAATATATAATATTTCAAAACTTAATTAATTTTGTCGCAAAAAATATTGTGCATTCGAAATCGAACTTAAAGAGAGTTTAAACAAAAGTTGCTAAATTAAGAGCAAATTCTAAATATAATTATAAAAAGCTATTTAGTCTTAAGTTTGCACAAGAACATAAACAATCTTATTCGAAGTAAAATGCAATTAATTGCAAACTTGCTTAACGCAAACTTAAAAACAAATTAATAAAGAAAAAACAAAAAAAAAAAAGTAAAACGAAAAAAGAATTAAAAGAAGCGAAAAAGAAATTTATTAATAAAGAATGCTTTCAAAGATTAATATTATAATTTTATTTTCTTATTCTCTTTGCGAGCTTTTCTCTTATTACAATTTTAATATCGAAATTATCGATATAAGTAATTGCATTTTTATTAAGACATTTAATAAATATAAAGTGCTTAGAAATTTTTGTAAAATTTTAAGATTTTTGTTGCAAAATATAAACAAAGTTTATGCACTTTAACTTAAATGCTATTTTGAAATAAGCGTTGTTTTTCTAGACTTTAAAAAAACATTGTTTTGTTAAACAAGCTTTAATACTTAAGTAAGAAATTACTTAACAATATACTTGTAAGATAAAAAAAAGACTTGCTTAACAAATGCTTTGATTTAAATATATATATCATTTTTATTAACAAAGTCGAGAATTGTTACAAGTAATGTTATAATAAGTTATTAATAAATATCTTAAAAAATATAATAATAAGAAAAATACAAGTAAATTGTAAATATCGAAATTATAATTAAATAATTGTAAACTTATTAAGATAAAATGCATGCACGTTAGAATTAGCGCAAAAATAGTAATTTATAATTCAAGTATTAACTTGTTGCAAAATGTCGAATATTAACAAAGTAACAATATTAAGAAACTCGCTATTTATTATAAGTTTTCTTAGCATTAACGCAAATAATAAAGACTTCGAATTAAATATTAGTTATTAAGAAGTCGAATTATAAAGAACATTTAAATAGCAAATTAAAACAAGAATATATTTACAAGAATACTTTGACGCGTTAGAACGCAAAATAAATAGTTGAGATTAAATCAATTAAGATTTAATTTAAATTTAATCTAAATCTTGATTACAAATAAGAAATACTTACAAGATAATATTAATTCGAATAGCAAATTTCAACTTTCTAAAAAACTTAATTAGAGTTGTTAAGACAATATATAAATTTAAGTGTCTATAGATACTCGAAGATTATATGTTCGAATTTTGAAAAACGCGCTATAAATATAAATCTCTTTGAAATCGAAGAAATAGCGTTTTTTATTGTTAAAACTACTATTTAAGCGATAAAGTTTTAATATTTAGTTTCTAGAGTTATTTTGTTAAGTTGTATTCGAATTTCTTTTTACTAATTCGATATAATTTTAATAATATAATCTATTTTATAAATATATTTAAAACGTAACGTTTAATATTGAATCTTGTCTACAATTATATTGTAAACAAAGAAAGCTTAAAGTAACAATATTGAGCACAATTAATAAAATCGATTATTATTGTTCAAGCTAAAGAGAATACATCTATTTTATCTCAAATTAATTTTTATTTTTCTTAGATTCTTAACTTCTCTTGTAAATCGATAGACGCATTTGTTGTATTGTTAATTTTATTAGCATTCTTGTTTCTTGAATTTTGTATTATATTTATTGTCTTAAATGTCTTAGCAATAAAGTTTGTCTTAGCTTTTTATTTTTAATTAATTACGCGTTCGATTCTTGTTTTCGCATAAATAATATAGTAAGTTATTTAATTAATATTATCTTAACAATAAATGCGTTTAAGTATTTGTTTGTTAAGCTTAAAATTGTAAAGTAACTTGCATAGAATAATTATTGTAACTTGTTACAAATTCAAGCTTGTTCTTATAATTTCAATTACTTTAATAAGAATATTTGATTAATTTTAATCTAAAAGCTTCTTAGTCTTTACGTCTTTCTTTAGTATAAAAGCATTTATTGTCAATTTGTGCTTCAATAAATTGTCGTAGCATATTCGAAACTTGCAATTTAACGTACAATATTTACAAATATACTATATAAGAGAAGTTAATGCTTGTTAATTATAAAGTATATTAAACAATATACTTAATATATAAGATAAAGAAGACTTCGATTCTAAAAAATTAAAAAATTAAAATAAGACATCCATTTACGCGTTTTATTACAAAAGTTATTTTAAAGAAAAAAAAATTATAAGACTTAAAGTATCGAAATGCTTTTTAAGAAGTATTTTAATTGCGTCGAATTTTAATATATTACAAACAATTCGTAAATAAAAGTTTGTTAAAGAATACTTATTTTTTAATCGATTAATAATTGAATTTATACAAACTTTCTCGACGTTTATATTAGTTTATTTTATTATATTTTTAAAAACAATAAAGACAACAAAGACTAGATACAAAAGATTACTACAAACGCAAAAAAGACAAATTGCGTTAAAAACGCTCTTAATTTTTAACAATTTTGATTTTGTCAAATGTTGTCGAAGATAGACTTAAATATATTGATTTTAATCTTATTCGATTTATAAATCTTCGAGTTGTTTTATTCTTGTCTTAAATTAAGAGTCGATTATCGAATTGTATATTGCAAGATGCTCTTTTAAAAATCTTGCAATAGTTGACAATTGTATAAAATTCTTAAGATCTATAAGATATTCTTTGTTTTAAAAACTCTTATTATAACGTCGAATTAAAATATAAGATAGAAGCTTTACAAAAACTTGAACTACTTTATTTGCTTCTTTTGTTAGCTTCTTTATTTTAATATTTCTATATTTTTCAATAATTTTCTTTATAAATTGTAGATCGATTAATCGAAAATTGTAATAAAAATATTTAAAGAAATCTCAAGACTTAAAGCTTGCAATTTCAAGAGAAGTTGCAATGTTAATAAAATTAAAGTTAATAATTGTTCTTAACAAAGTTGTAAATCAAAATCGATATATTAATTTAATATTCTTTATAAAATCGATTATCTTTTATAATTTTTTTCGAAAATTCTTTACATTATGCGATTTGTTAACTATAAAAAATTTACAATATAAACAAACAATTTTCTTTATCTCTATAATTGTCTCTTTCTTTTTCTAGAAATTATATATATATAATTTTATAAATTTATTTTTTAGACGCGACTTTTATAAGTTCTAAATTGTTAACAATTAGATAAAGATCGAGAATAAAGTTTTATGTTAATTTAATTAATTAATAGATGTTTGTTTCGATAACTTAATATTAAAATCTCGAATAATCTTAAGTTTATCTTTTAATACTTGCGATAATTGCACGTCGAAATTCTTGAAAAATTTGTAAAATTCTATAAATATAATATCGAGACTTTTGAAATTAACAAACTTGATTATAGTTTAATATCAATTATTAATATTGACTTTCGTAACAAGAAAGATAATAAGATTGTTAATAAAATAAACTTTGTAAAACTCGAAATTCGATTAACAAAAATATACGTTTAATTAAGAGTAAGAAGTGTTTACTAAAGAACAAAAAAAAAATTAATACTTTGAAAAACAATAAAGATAAATAACAAACTCTTGCTTTTATTTATTTCGAATCTTTTATTATCGAAGTTATAATTAATATCGAAAGATAATAGCAACAATAATCTTTATAGTTTGCATGTAAATATTGTTAATCTTTAAGTTGTTTGTTAAACTAATAGAAATTATTTTTTCTAAACTTATTTTGTCTTTTACAAACTATTTATATAGATTATCTTTATTTGCGTTAACTATCGCAATAAAAAAAGCAATTAATTATTGTTAATAAAATATAAATAGTAGCATGTCTAGCAAGTAATACTTGACTTTATTGTTAATTGCAATTGAAACTATAAATACAAACTAAGTAACGCGTAATTAAATATTATCGATTAAATGCTTATATAACTAGAAATTTTAAGTTGTTTTAAATCTAAAATTGCGTTAGTCTTTATATACAAACGAGAGAACGATATATTGACTTAACGTTTATATTCTTAAGTTAATTATTGTCTTCTTCGATATTCTTGTTTTGCGAGTTCTTATTATTCGATTTCGACTCTTTAATATTGACAATTTTTACTTTCGTATTAATTTCTTTAATTAAAAACTTAAATTTAAATAATTAATTCTTTTTCTTATTTAAGATATTGTTAATTATTTTTTTTATGCTTTGTCTTTCTTAATTTTCTTCGATAAAGATAAAGAAATCGTTAACTTCTTCTTATTATTAAGCTCTAAATATTTAAATGCAAGGCTCTTCGAATCTAAAGCAATACAATGTTAATCTTAAAAATATAAAGTATAAAAAATATTGTAAAATATTGATTAGCTTTATTGATTTTTTTCAACAATTTTGTTAAACAATATAATAGAGTTTTTGTTAATTCGAAGACATTAAGAGAAAGAAGATCGAACAAATTATTTTTAAAATTAATATCAATAAGAAGTTTTTGCGCTTTTTTTGTTCTTTGATTAAATTGCAATACAAAAGCGAGAAATTAACTTATCTATATTGTCTTGTATCTAAATTAGAATTCGAAGATAATTATTGTCTATTTGTTAAATTTAATAAACTTTATTGCGCAAATTATTGTCTTCGACTAGTTTATATAATCTCTTCAATATAACATACATTAGAATTTGATTTATTTTGTTTATAAAGATATTGCGCATTTGCAATTGAACAACAAGAGAATTTAAAAAGAAGTTGCTAAGTTGCAAGTCAATATTAAAAACAATTATAAAGAGCTATTTAATTGTAAGCTTGTACAAGAGTATAAATATTTTTATTTAAGACAAAATGCAATTGAATTCGAATTTGCTTAATACAAGCTATAAAGTAAGCTAATAAAAAGAGAACAAAACAAAGAAAAGTAAAGAGACAAAAAGAGAGTTAAGAAAAGCAAAGAAGAAACTTGTTGACGCAAAAAGTTTTTAAAGATTAGTATTGTAATCTCGTCTTCTTATTCTCTTTGCAAGCTCTTCTCTTATTACGACTTTAATATCGAAATTATTAATATAAGTAATTGTATTTTTATTAAGACGTTCGATAAATATAAGATAATTAACAATTTTCATCGAGTTTCGATTTTTTTTTTGCAAAATACAATTAATTTTTGATCGCTTTTAAATAAGTATTATTCTAAAATAAAATTGTGCTTAATATGCTTTTAAAGTAATACTGTGTTAACGAACAAGTTGTAAGACTTTGTCGAAAAAGTTCTTAATAACATTTAAGTAATCAAGAGAATACGCTTTCTTCGTATACGTTTGCGTTTAGACTTTTGAAATTTTGTTATAATTAAAGTTAAAGACAAGTAAATAAGATATTATTGTAAGTTCTTGATAGATAAATTCTTAATAGTTAAACTAATAGAAAGATAATAAGAAAGAAAGAAGCAAGCAATAATATTTAAAATTATTATTGAAAATCTAAGAGCTTATTGACGCAAAATGCATAGGCGTCGAATTTAATTCGATAATAGTAATTTACGACGCGCTATTATGTAATCTACATATTTAAACAAGATCTTAATTAGATTTGAATCAAATTTAAATTAATTTTCTAAATATAAGAATAAAAGAAAAGATTAAATTGTCGAAATACGATATTTATATTAGCAAAGAGATTGTTACATATATATAGACAAAGTTTGAACAAATCAAGTTACGTAAAGCAAAATTTAAAAAGCAATAAGTTGAATTATCGAACTACAAATCTATTTAATTGCGAAAGATATGTTAGAACATATATATAGATTAGATCTAAACTAATCTAAACTAACATAAGCAAGTTCTAACTCAAAAATAATCTATAGACGATATATATTTATAAAGAATTGTCTAAAATGCGCGCGACAATACAATATTAGTCAAGCGAGATAATTAAAATTGCAATATTTATTACTAGAGTTACAATAGAAATTACATTTCGTAATATTAAATATATGTTTTAACGAGACAAAGTAAATATAAACTATAAAGTTGTTGATAAAAGAGTATCGCTATTGTAATCAAGAACTAGCTATTAGTTGACCTCGAGTTATAATAGCGATAATCGTATCTTGAAGTTAACGAGTCGCTTTCTCGAATTGTTAATGTTCTCTCGAGTTATTAAATATTTGTCGAGATATTGCGTTAATTTATTTAGACTAATTGTTAATTCGATTTTCGATTCCAACTTTTAAAATCGAATCGAATCGACAATTCAACTTTAGAAATTAAATTAAAAATTAATTCGATTTTAACTATTTTGAAATTAAATCAAATCGAATTAAGTTAATTTTCGATTCAAAGATTAAAATCAAATCGAATTATCAAAAAATCGAAAATTATATTATTATGTTAAGAATTACTATTTTTAAACTTATGTTATTATAACTTTAGAATTTTGACTAGAGTATAGTTTGATATACTTCGAGATTATAATTAGACTTGTTTATATTATTACATAATAATTTACTCGAATTAATTATTGTTTGCGTTATTGTTTTGCATTACTCTTCTATTCTAAAGAGATTCTCTTAATATTTTTGAGTTTATAACTATACTTTATTTTATAATAATTTGTTTAAATTAATTGTTACTTGCATTATTATTTTGCATTACTTTTTTATTTCGAAGAGATTCTTTATATATTATTTAAAGATATTGTTTCTATTATTTTTGTTTGCAACATGTCTAATTCTTTAAGAGCTTTAAATCAATTGCTATCTTTAATTGAAAATAATTCTCGCGAATCTATCTCTCGCAACTTGTTATTTAGTAGTTTATGTTCTAATTAATTCGCAAGTCAATTTGATTAAAATATTCTTAATTTTATTTTCGACAATAGAAAAAGAATTCTTTACGAAGCATTAAACAAAATTAAAGACAATTTTTCGTTACTTATATTAAGAGAGAAAAACGAATATATCAAGTAGAGTTCAAATACTAATATTTGATTTCAAAAATAATAATTACAAATTGTAATTAATAAGAGTATTTTAAACAAAACACAATTAAGACTTGCTAATTTATATTAAGCAAAAGAAATTAATACAAAAATATAATTTAAGCTTTAAAATAGATTTGTTCAAGTAACTTCGATTGTAAAGAATTTTTCTAAGATTATTTATAAAAGTTGTTATAAGCTTTTGAATTATTCTATTGCTTACAATTATTTAAGCACAACAAATATAAAGAAATATCTTTAATTTACTTTTTGTTTAAAATAAGAAAAATCTAGATTGCAAAGTGCGATTAATCTAGTTTTTAATCGCGTAAGTTATAGTTAATAATGCAAATAAATAATGCAAAATTAACATATTATTAGAAGAAAAATTATATTAATTTGTCGTTTTTCTTTGTTTAAAATAATTGAAAAAATTAATTATGCAAAACTTTTATTAATTTAAATATATTTTTTCGAATTATTGATAATTTTTACTTTTGAAAGCTATTAAAAATACTTCGATCAAAGTTAGTATTTTTAGATTGTACAAAATTATCGAAAATAGTTCTTTTAAACTTCGATCAAATTTGTAAAAAAATCAAGATAAATTTTAGAAATGCTTAGCGTATTTTTATTGCTTTAAATACATAGTTTAGTTCTCAAAAAGTTGTTTACTTAGAAGTATTAATATATTAAGTTAATATTGCATTTTAATTTCGCAAATATTTTATTAAATTTACTTCTTTTAATATTAAACATATAGATTGTTAATTAATATTAAAGCTTATAAAGATTTTGAAATTTTTTAAGATTAAAGACAAACTTCTTGATGTTGTTACTAATAACGCAAGCAATAATAATATTCTAAAAGATAAACTTAAAAGAGATTTAAATCGACAAGAATTTTAATAAAACAAATAGTAGAATTTTATTTTTTGTTTAACTTATATTATTAATCTAGTAGCTTAAGATTTTATTACAACTTTAGAATTAAAAACAATAATTAATAATATTATTATACAATTCAAGAATACACAAGTTTAAAATATTGTAAAAAGTACAAACTTATCTATTGTAATTAAAAAGATATTTATTTTTGTAATAATGCAAAAACATAATATATCTGCTAAATTTTATTTAGATTTGCGCTTTTACAATTGCTATTAATAGCTTAGCTTAACATTTGCTTTGTTTTAAAGTCTTTTAAAAGTAAATCGAAAAAAAATTACAAAAATTAATACAAAATATTTGTATTTATTAAAACTCTATTTATTTAAAATTTTGTTGTACGTATTAATTACGCAATATTATTAATCTTTAAATAGAGAAATACTCTTAAAACCAAAAAATATAACAAATTAAATTAGACGAAAACAAGTAATAATTGATTTTATTTATAAACAATATATTAAATTCTTTTTATCAATGCATTCTTATAGTTTTACGAATAACTAATATAAATATTTATTTAAAATTTCGAATATTCGATGCGATATTTAATTATCTCGAACATCTAAAGAAAACAATTGAAAATAATATTTGTTTTTTAACAAAAATTGTAACAAAAGTTTGTAATAAAATTTTAACAAAGCTTGCAAAATATTGTTCGAAAACAAAAGAACTTAACAATATATTATATAATCTTGTTAATATTTTGAATTCTACGCAAAAATTAAGTCTTTACAAGATATAAAATAAAAAAAATAATAATAATACTATTAATTACAAGACAAAATACAAGATCGAATTTAAAATTTATATTCGATATTATTACAATTTAATTATTAGTTTAAGAGTACAAATATAAAGAGCAAATATCGCTAAAAAAATAATGCAATATAATAATATATATAATTTTTTGCTTATATTTTTGTAGTTTGTTGCGATTATTGCGAGATTCTTATTTCGACAATTTTAACATTCTTGTTTAACTTAAGATAAAGACAATCGATATCTTCGAATTAATATTATAAAGAATAAATATTTAACTTAAAAGAATTAAAGAAATAATGCTTCGAACTTCCTTAAATTAACGCAAATAACTCGAGATATACTTTTATATCTAATATTATTAATAAATATTAGACGGAGTTTTAATTTTGTTCGAAGAGTATATTAATAAAATCGATCTTAAATAAGTTTGTAAACAATCGAACAAATTATAATAATTAAGTACTATAATTGTATTATAAATTTAAACTTAAAGAAGATTATTATTAAATTGTAAAACATATATTGCAAAGAAAATAATAATAATTAAGCAATAAATAAAGAAGAAAATTCTTTTCGAATAAAGTTCGAAATTGTTCTAAATTAAGTTTATTAATAGACGTGTTATATTATTAAAGATATTGCATCTACAATTACAATATAAACAAACAAATCTTATTAATAATAATGCAAAAAAATAATACATTTAATAACTTCGATTGCTAAAAAAAAGTTATTAATAATTAAATTTCAAAGATTTGATTTATAGTTAACACAAAAAATATATTGAAATTGTTCGAAAAAAAAATAGAATTATTTTAAAATTTCTATTACTAGAAAAGATCGAATTGCTTTATTAAATGCTTAATAAATTAACAGTTCTTAAACTAAATTGTTACGCGTTTGACGTAAATAATCGCAAGATTTAAGTCTATATAAAAGTTAACGTAAATAAACTTGGATTACTTATTGATAAAATTAGATAAATATTAATATAAAGAAATAATAATTGTGTTAAGTAAAAAGTTCAAAGTAAATAAAAGTAGAAGTAAAAAATAACTCTAATTTTAATATATATTATTTCTACTTTAATTTGTAAAATTATCTCTCAATACTTTATTTATAATCTTATCGATTTTTGAAACTTTTCTATATTTTAAATCTTATAGTACTTTACTAAATATTAAGATATACTTATAATCTAGTGTACGATTGCATTATCTATATGCATTACTAGTAAATTAAGCTAAGAAATTGCACAAACAATAGAATTACTATTAATTATTTCAAAAAGCATCGCAAGTCGCAATCACGCGCAAAAATAAAATAATAATAATAAAAATTATATCAAAAACAAAGCAACAATCGCAAAATTATCTCGATTCGCGTCAAGAAATTGCGTAAAACGTCTATTTAAATAAAAGCTTCTTAGTTAAATTGTAAAGTTATAAAGAACAATATTAGAAATAAAATCAATAAGCATCGAATTAATTAAGATATTTATAATAATGCATTTAAATAATGCAATAAAATATATAATATTAACAACTTAATAGTACAATGCTTTGAAAATTAGCTTAGACGAAAAGCAAAAAAAAGGTTTGCAATTAAGAAAATAGAGCAATTTAAAATTATTTAAGAAACGTAAACAATGCGTAAGAATATAAATATAATAATAACGTCTTTCTCTCAAAACATATATATTATTTAAATACATTATTTGTTTTTTACATTTAAGTTAATTAATATTGTAGTTAAGCATCGACAATAAATTTAATATTAATAGAAGTTTCTCAATATTTATAAAATTAATTGTAAAGATTTTTTAATAACAAGTTATTTACTATAGTAATTTAAATAGCTTAAAAAGAGCTAATAACATTAATTCTTTTAATTTGTATAGTAGCTCTATTAAGAAATTCGCGTTATCGAAAAACGCAAAAGAGAGAGAAATTTCTAATTTTATCGATATTAAAATAAAGAATTCTAACGATATTGTTAAAAAGAATAATAATAATTAAGAAATTTAATATATAGTTTAAGAAAATGCTAAAACATTAAATTATAACTATTATAAAGTTACTAATATTAATAATAATAGCAAAAAAAAGAATGCAAACAATAAAAATTAAGATTGCAATAATAAGAATAATAACAAGATTAAAAACGATTCGAATTAAACAATTTAAAATAATAGTATAGCAAACAAAATTATTAAGATCTCGAACTAATAGCTTTATATACTTAGCTTAGAGAGCTTATTATTACAAATTAATATTATAATGTATTGTTATATCGCATTGTTATATCGCATTATTATATTGCATTATTAAATTTAAAATATACAACTAAGATTTTAAATAGATTAATTATAATTTATAATAAAATTAATATCTTAACAATTTGAATCGATTTTTCGAGTAATATATTTGATTTTTTAAGAATTATATTATTGCTTTAAAGTTATTAGTTCTCTATATATTTTTAAATAAAGTATGCTTAAATATTAAAGTTTTAATAGCTCAATAATAAAGCGTTTTAACTTTCAATAATAGTAATACAATATTTATAATAATATTACTAAGAGCATTACTGTGCTTTTGTTAATTTCTCGTAAATATTATGTTATTGTTATCGCGAGTTGAAAGATTAAAAATTCAAATCTTTCTTAAGATACAATTTTTTTTTTTTTTTTACAATCTTTAACAAGATTATGCAAAACAAGATTGTCGAACTCTTTAATTTAAAAATTTAAATTAATAATTTGACTTTAGTTATCTAGCAATTTTGAATGCATTACTATAATGCATTACTAGATAATCTTATATCGAAAAATTATAAAATAGAATATAATTTTCTATTATTTATTTTAGAATTTCTTTATATTAATATTAAGTCTTGATAATTCGATTCGATTTTTCAATTTAATTTTCGATTTCAAGTTTGAAATTGAATCGAATTGTTAATTTCAATTTTAGAAATCGAATTATTAAAATTCGATTTCTTGAATCGACGCGATTAGTCTAAATTTATTGTTGTTCTTTGTCTCGAAGTCGCAAATATTGCAAATATATAATATAATATTTTGATTGTTAGTTCTAATAATACTTTCGACTATATATAAATTATTAATATAGTAAGAAAAAAGATATTTTAGAGTAGTCTATATATTATATATCGATAATTACAAACAAAAACAACAAATTGTATTGTAAAATCTCGAGTCTAACGCTAGATTCTATTAAGAAAAAGTATCGTTAATCTTACAAAATTGCAATTAATAGCAATATATATAGATTAGTATTTTAAAAAGAAACAAGAAGACTTATAATATACAAGAAGATATAAGATATATTTATCTTACTATTTTACTTATAATATAAGAAAGATACTAATCTCTATTTATATTCAATTAAATATTAAGACAAATATTAATAGTTATTCTTATAATATTCTTATATAAATTGAGTCTAACAATTAGATTACTGTAATTTATAATCGATTAAAATGCTAATCAAATAATATCTAATTAGCTATATAAGATATAATCTCTATTATTAATAATTGTTTCCTTCTAACAATAGTGTTGTTTTTATATATATTAGTGCTTAAGCTTAAGCGCATTTAAAACAATTATTTGTATTTTAGATTCTAGAGCAACTTTTAATATTAACAAGAAATTAATATTAAAGTAAGAAAATACGCTTTGTTATTGCTTAATATTTAATATTTATAGATATTAAGTTTTTTATATTAAATAGTTTAGATCTAATTTAGATACAAGATTATACTATAGATTAGAAGAGAAAAAGATATTAAGCAAGCATAAACTTATATTTAGAATTAAATTTGTCAAATCTAATTAAAATCTAATCGAGATTTAATTCAAATACAAGACTATATTATAAATTAGAAAAAGAAAAGATATTAAACAAGTACAAATTTATATTTAGAATTAGATTTATCAAATCTAATTAAAATCTAATCGAGATTTAACTTAGATACAAAACTATACTATAAATTAGAAAAGAAGATATTAAGCAAGCACAAATTTATATTCAAAATTAGATTTGTTAGATCTAATCAAGATTTAATCGAGATTTAACTTAGATACAAGACTATACTATAAATTAGAAGAAGAAAAGATATTAAGCAAACACAAACTTATATTTAGAATTAGATTTGTCAAATCTAATTAAGATTTGATCGAGATTTAGCTTAGATACAAGACTATATTATAAATTAAAAGAAGAAAAGACATTAAACAAGCACAAACATATATTTAGAATTAGATTTATTAAATCTAATTAAAATTTAATTAAGATCTATTTTAGATTACAAGATTACAAAATAAATACATAAGTTAGAAGAAGCTTAATAGTAATTCTATTGCACTTAACTATAAAAACTTTATACTACTTTATTTTAGACATACTTCTACTATTATTAGATTTCTTGTATATTCTTAATATTAATAGTTGTATTTATAGAAGTACTATTTTATTTAGCAATTTCGATTCTTTGTTTCTTTTTAATATTTACAATCTCGAATATATTAACAATAAAGTCGAACTTTATTTTCTATTTCTTGTTTACTATATTTTTAATCTTTGCTATTATATAAAGTATACAATAAAATATTCTATTAATATTATTTTAATAGTAAGCAAGCTTAAGAATCTATTTGCTTAGTTTTAAGTTAATAATAAATTTAAATACAATAACAATTGTTACTTGCTAAAGATTTAATATTGTTTCTATAAGACTTGTTATATCGATAAGAATATTTAATTAATTATGAGCTAGGATATTGTCAATTTCTATATTCTTCTTAAGTATAAATATGTTGACTATTATATTGCGCTTTGCTTAACTATTGTAATCTATTTGTATATATTAACTTAATATAAGATGCTCGCAAAGAAACTATATAAGAGAAATTAGTACTTGTTAATTATAGAGTATATTAAACGATATATTTAATATATAGAATAGAAAAGACTTCGATTCTAAGAAATAAAGAGATTAAGATAGAGCATCGACTTACGCGTTCTACTATAAGAGTTATCTTATTGAAAAAGAATATTATAAAACTTAAAGTATCGAAATACTTTTTAAGAAGCATTTTAATTGCATCGAGTTTTAATATATTACAAATAATTTATAAATAAAAGTTTGTTAAAGAATACTTATTTCTTAATTAATTAATAATTGAATTTATACAAATTCTCTCGACATTTATATTAGTTTACTTTATTATATTTTTAAAAACAATAAAGATAACAAAAACTAAATACAAAAGATTGCTATAAACGCAAAGAAGACAAACTATGTTAAAAATGCTTTTAATTTCTAATAATTCTAATCTTGTCAAATACTATTAAAGATAAACTTGAATATATTAATTTTAATCTTATTTAATTTGTAGATTTTCGAGTTGTTTTATTCTTGTTTTAGATTAAGAGTCGACTATTAAATTATATATTGCAAAATACTCTTCTAAGAATTTTGCAATAGTCGACAATTGTATAAGATTTTTGAGATCTACAAGATATGCTTTGTTTTAGAAATTCTTATTATAGTGTTAAATCAAAATATAGAATAGAAGCTTTGCAAACATTCGCATTTGATAAATTCTAACTTTAGTTCTAGATATATCTAGATTTATTATAACAAAAGTTGCAGTTTTCTATTACTAATATTTGAGCTTTGTGGGAGATCAAGATTAGAGCTCGTAAATCTTGCATTATTTGCGAGAATCTGGAGATTTAAGTTAAGCTTTGCAAGAGACAATTTTGATATTCTTTAATATTGCGCTCGTAAATGCGTTTGTTCTATATAACAATTATAGTTTGTCTACGTAAAATGCGCATACGTTCTCTTAATTTATCAAATTTGTCTCAAAAGTAAAGTTTGTTCGAATTGACAAAATTTGATATTTAAAGCAAAAATGTAATAGTTTGACGCAACTATATAACTAGCGAACAACTACAAACGTTTGTGCGCATTGTTAATATCAAAACTTTACGCGTTAAAACATAATTTAATTCAATTAAGATTTCGCAACTTTGTTAAATAACAAGAAAACAAAACGAGCTCTTCGAGTAGATTCTATCTCGACAATACTAATTTAAGTACGCAAGATAATTAGATTCGTAAGATCTACAAGATCTCAAGAGAATCTTAATCTATTAAGCTTGATCTATCTTCCAAAACGCGAATAAAAACTTAAACTACTTTGTTTGCTCTTTTGTAAATTTTTTTGTTTTAATATCTTGATATTTTTTAATAGTCTTTTTTATAGATTATAGATTAATTAATCGAAGATTATAATAAAGATATTCGAAAAAATTTCAAAACTTAAAACTTGCAATTTTAAAAGAAGCTACAATGTTAATAGAGTTAAAGCTAATAATTGTTTTTGACAAAGTTGCAAATTAAAATCGATATATTAATTTAATATTTTTTATAAGATCGATTATTTTCTATAGTTTTTTTTAAAGATTCTTTATATTATACAATTTGTCAACTATAAAAAATTTACAATATAAACAAACAATCTCCTCTATTTCTATAATTGTCTCTTTCTTTTTTTAAAAGCTATATATATATAATTTTATAAATTTACTTTCTAGACGCAACTTTTATAAGTTCTAGATTGTTAAAAATTAGATAGAGATATTTGTTAAAAATAAAATTCTATATTAAATTTATTAATTAGTAGATATTTGTTTTGTGTTACAAGATTTGTGTCTAATGCTCTTGTCAAATAGCAAGAGAGCGTTTGACGTCTATCGATAGCGTTTGCTCTTGAACAATCAAGTATAACTTGATTGTTAACTTAGTTCTTAGAGAATTATCTTTACAACTACTATAGATATTTGTCTTGTTTACTTGCGTGTCTTTTTATCTTGTCTAATTGCTTTGTCTAGTTGCTTTGCCTGTCTAACTATTATTCTTTGTCTAACAAATAGTAGCTTTAACATATAATTTAAGTTAATTGTCTATCTAATTTAGATAGACGATATTACTCGTCAATTCTTCTATTTAGTCTCGCATTTATTACTAGATATTAAATTATTATATTAGAGTCAATATCTATTTGTGTTTCGCAATTATTAAATATTAAATTATTGTATTAGAGTTAACATTTATTTGTCTTTAGCAATTATTAAATACTAAATTATTGTATTAGAGTTAATATTTATCTATCTTTTGCAATTATTAGACACTAAATTATTGTATTAGAGTTAGCACTTATTTGTCTTTCGCAAATATTTATTTAATTGTATTAAGATATCTTTCTTAGTCAAATTAACTAATTTTGCTCTTTCTATTCTTATTTATCAAATTTTGCAATTTTGCACTATTAAACATCAATATATTTCTTATATTAATAAGTTAACTAAACTAAGAGTCGAGAAACTCTTTAAACTTTTGTTTTGCTTGTCTTTACTTAAACTAACAAACAGAATTTGCTATTCTACTTAGTCTACTTAATTTAGTAAAGACAAGCAAATTTGATTAATTAAATAGATAATCGACAAGATTTTACTTAAATAAGCAATTAATAAGTTCGAAAGAGTACAATAAAGAACTTTATTTAACATAATTAATAACAAAGTTTTAATAAAGAAACTATTATTTGTTATAGCTTACAACAAGTCTTCGATAAAGATATTATTATCTATTGTTCTTAATTATTAGATTTCGAAAATATTACAATTTGCTATAATTGACGTTGTTACTTTAAAGATATTATTGTCTTCTATATTAAACAATACTATCTTAAAGATATTATTAGAGTTATTAGCAAAACAATTATCTAAATATTAAAACAAGCAATTTGAGCAAAAAGATTTAAATATCTATCTTAATAATATTCTAAATCTAGAATTTTTTAATTCGATTGTTGTTTTAAAGTATTTTGACAAAGTTCTTATTATTTAACAAAATAGATTTGTATTTTTAAGTATCTTAAGTCTTGTCTTCTTATTTGTATCTTCTATCTTATTTGCGTTATTAATTAAACAATTAATAGCTAATTTTTTCGATAAATCAAAAAACAACAAGATTAACAAATTAGACAACAATAAATTGCGCAAAGACAAATTAGCAAATATTAATAATCTATATTGTCGAGAGCAAGCTTTTTTTCTTAAAAAAGATAATATAAATTGTTGTTATTAATCTAAAATTAATTAAACGAGTTTCGAGATAAACAGTAGATTTAAAATAATAGATTTATACTCTAATAACTCTTTGCAAAGTAATCGACAATAGTTTAATTAACTTAATCTTATTGTATATCTATACAATTTACAGCTATTTAACTTGTTTGATGCTAAACAATATACTTAGTACAATTAATAACAAGATATCGAATCTAATAGTTTATAATCGAATACTTAATCTATTTACTCTTCGATAATTTAGTCGAGTACAATTACGCTTAATAATATAGACTTGCAACAATAGCAAAAATTTGTTCAACAATCTTTTAACGCTCAAGTTAATTTATTAGCTTTTAAATAACTTTTATTTTTGCAATTTAATTTTGCAATCTTTAAATAGACTTCGATTTTGCAATTTAATTTTGCAACTTTTAAGTAAACTTTATTTTTTGCAATCTTCGATTTAAATTAGTTGCAAACTATATTGCGTAAAGAAGATTAACGTTTTTCTATAGAGCAAATATAGTACTTGTCTCGAGATAAATCGACTAATTTTTGTTATATTTCTAGATACTTTAATAAGTCTTTATAGAAAAATATAGATATATTTTCTAGTTAATTTAAGACGTTTAATCTAGACTTCTTTTTTTTAGACGCTTTAGATAGCTATAAGTTAGACAATATTATTTTTGTCTATAAGAAAATAATATATAAAGAAGTTTTTATCTTTATTAAGCGTATAAATAATTATATATATGTTGTTAACAAAGTTGTTGTTTAAGATAATTTCTCTCTTTATCTTTGTAACTTTGTTATAATATAATATTTTAAAAAAATTAATAACTTTAAATATCGAATGTTTCGAAATCTATTTTTTTTAAACTTTATTAATAAATTGTAGAATTGTTTTAAAATAAAAATTAACAAGACGTTTAACAAGTTAATATTAAAGATGCTAAAAACAAATAAGAGACTACAAGATATTTGCAAAATATTGTTCTTTATACTTAATCGATAAATATTGAAGAAATTCAAAAATAATTAATTTAAATACAAAATTAGCTCAAGATAAAATTGCGTTCTATTGTTAATATACTTATTATTTATATCTTATCTTAAAACTTTATTGAGAAACTTAACGTAAAGCGCAAAATATAGAAGACAATATTTATCTATTACTCTAATTAGCAAAATTCGAATCAATTAAATAGAAAATTAAAAGAACAAATTGTTTGTCAATCTATATTATATATATCTTATTTAATTTATTTATTTTGCATACTCTTCTATTAGCAATTCGACTATATATATCTTTCTTAGCAATAGTTTGCAAATTGTATATATCTTAAACAATTTATATAGAATTTGCAAGATTTTAATAAGTAGCTTTGTTAATTAATACAATAAGCATTAATATAATTTTAGATATTAAAGTCTTTTGCAAGACTTATAATTACAACAATAATAAATTCTTTTGCAAATAGTTAGAGCAAGAATCTTTACTATTAGAATTAAAAGATAGAAGATAAACAAAACAATATGTAGCAAGATTGAGAAAACTATTAAGATAAATATTGCGAAGATTATTGCAATAATTATTAGAACAACTATAGATAAATAGCAATTTATTAAGTCTTTGTTATAACAATATACTACGCAAATTTTGCAAAATATATAGAGTTTATTTATTACTTTATATTCTTCGAAGATTTTACAAATTATTATAGCAATTTGTGTGCAAATATAATAATATATTATATCGCTAACAATTAGTCGAAAGAAATATACTATATCGAGAAAAAAGTATTAGTAGCTATTTATATAGTCGACTTGTTATAGAAAGCAGCTTATTAGATAAATACAATATATATTGAGTTAACGTTAGTATCTTTTTTCTAATTCTTTAAGTGCAAAAGTTGTATCTTAATTTTTCTATTAAGAAATAAGCTTTTTCAATATATTAAAGATAAATATAACAAAATATGTTGGCGAAAATCTACTAAGATATTCTATGTTAATTCTATTTCTATTAAGATAGATTTTATCGACTTAGAGTTAATTAAATCAAATGCTCTATTATAGACTAATCGCAAACTCTACTTTATAAACTATGTAAATTGCAAAAAACTATATTTGCTTAAGAAATATAAGATAAAAATCTTTTATTAAATATATAATATAAATAGTTATGCTAACTTTACTTGCACTTACAAAATAATAATTGTTGATTTTTATTTTTGCAAACTTGTTTCTTAATTGCATCGATATATTATTTGTTGTCGAAAATATAATTTTTGTCAAATTAAGCAATATTAATTGTATAGAAATTTTAACTTAATTTTAAGTTCTTTTGTATCTTTTTATATTATATATATCGATTTTATTTTAAGTTTGTTGCTATATTAGAATTTCGATATTGTTTTAATAGCAACTTGCAAATTTTTAAAAAAAATAATTGTTTTAAACAATAAAACAATCTATATTGCAATAAAGCAAATAAGGATTTTTTTTAACAATTTTGTTAATTGAGAAGTTTTAAGAGTATTTGTATACAATAAAGATTGCAAGTTTATATTTAAATTTTAAACAATTATATTTTAGAAATTAAAAGTTTAATTTTTAATCTTAGCAATATATTATTTATAAATAGATAAACAAAGTAAACAAACAAATTAAACAATTAAAATAGTCTTGCAATATATAGCAATTAACAATTTTAATCTAAATTAAATATTCTTTTTGTTTGTACTTCGCGTTTGTCTTAATAATTTGCTTAGTACGTCTATTGAACTATTATTAAATAAGATAACTATAGACTTTAAAACATATAATCTCTTGTTTTTTCTTAAATTTAACAACTTTTAAACAAATTAATTGCAAAAGAAAATTATTAATATCTTCGAAGTAAAAGCGACAATTGCATAGACTAATATAGTAGTCAAAACAATATGTAATAGATATTATAGATTTAGTAAGCTTTCAATAGATAGTATAATGTATTTTCGCTTCTACAAGAATTACTTCTTATTATTTGTTAAGTTGTTCAAATTGTCAATTTAACGTATCGAATCTCTTAAGATTCTTGAACAAAAAAACAATTTAATATATATATTAAATCTTTTGACAAATTAAAAAATCTATTTAGTTATATTTATTATCTATCTTAAGTTAACGTTAGATAATAAAGATTTATACAATTGTTTAAAGTTAAATTATTCGAAGACTATTATTAAATTAAATATCGAATAGTATTTTTATAAAATTAAAATTCTTATCGAACATTGTATTTGTTAATATAGACAAGATTTTTTTATTTCGAAGTATCTTGTTTAATAGAAGAGCTACAATATTGAGTAAAATTAATAGTATAATAAGAATTTGCTAGACAATTTTGCGAATTTTGTTAACAACTACAAGACAAAGCACAAAATATTTATTCTCTCTACTATAAGATGCTTTGAAACAACTACTATAGTATTTGAAGTAATTGTCTCGATATCTTTAGTAAATATTATTGTTCTCGTATTATTGTTAAAGAAGCGTAGTCGATTGTCTAAGATAACAAAAAACGCGTTTATATCTAAAAAAAGAAATAGGTTGTCTAAGATTAAAATTACTACAAACAACAAAAAAACAACAATATCGAAATATTATTTTAATATTATTGTTGTTAATATTCAAGAATTAATAACAATAAATTACTTGTTTAGATATAATATTAAACAATTATAGTTTATTGTTTACTTATAGTAGACGCTTTACAAATTTTAGTTACGAAATGTAATTTATTAAAATTCTAGCATAATTAATATTGATATTAATAACATTACAAAAACTTATTATTTTTAATTTTATTAATACGTATTCTTGCTTACTATTATTAGCTATTATCTCTATATTATTGACAATAATATCTTTATTACTATTATTGTATTATAAAATTATTTGTCTATTGTTGTTGTCTAATAAGCAATTAATATAGCTTTTAACAAGAAGAACAAAAACTTTTATTTTAGTTAAAATGTCGCAAAAGCTTGCAAACGCAAAGTTGCAAATTAGACAATTAAATATAATCTTGCAAAAACGCTAAGTTAGGAAAATAATAATAATTAGATTGTATTAGATAATAATAAATTAAGTTAAATAAATATTAAGTCTAAACGCAATTTCTTTTGAAAGTATATTATAATAGATATTAAGCAACTTATTTGCAAGATATTTATACTTAATAGCTATTTTATTATATTTATATTTTGCAAAGATAGTAATATATCTTTTGTCTATTTAATTTCTGATTTCGAGATTTTAAGCGCAAAGATAGTTAAGAATAATATTACTCTATTTTAATCTAAAGAAGAGATAGAGATCAACAATTATTTTATTTATTTAGCAAATTATATATATTTTATTAATTACAATATAAATTGTATTGTTTGCATTAATATTATAATACAAAATTGTTTTACTCTATAGCTAGCAACTTTTAATAAGAATAACAATATTTATATATTACGCAAGCTTTTGAGATCTATCTTTGTGTCTATAGATACTATTAATATTTTTAAAAAAAGATATATCTTGCAAAATAATATTAATATTTAATTTATTTAAATTATCGACTCGCAAAAGAAGTACAAAACAAGTAAAATAAACAATCTCGTATATAGTATTATATTTTACGTTATATTAATACGTCTTAATAAATTGTTATTTTTAAAAAAAGAATAAATCTTTGCAAACTATAAGATTTACAAGTTTATTTTAAATCTTGTTATATTTAGCAATTAATCTTCGAATTTATACTACAAGAAAGATTCTAAAACAATCGACAATAACAAGAAAATTATATTAATCGAAGTTTATTAAGCAATTAAGCGTTAAGATATAATTTCGATTAAAGCGCAAAAAACGCAAAAGACAAATACTAATTAAATTTTATTTAAGACAATAATATTGTTTTGCAAATATTTAGCTTTAACAATAAAAGCAAACAAATCGACTTTAAAAATCTTAGTTAGTAAAGATATTTTTTTTGATTTTGTTTTATTTTTTGTCTTGCGAGATTTAAAGTTGCTAAAACGTTATATAAAGAAATTCGAGATAATTAAAACAAACTCAATTGTATGTTAAATATCGATTTCGAAAGATAAACCAATTTGCAAAAGAACGACTTCTAGAATTACAAATATCTTAATTACTAGTTATTAGACAATTTGATTTGCAACAATTGTTAAATAAATGCTAAATAAGATAGTAAATAGCTTGAACAAGACAACAACGCACTTTTAAGCTATATAAGATAGTTGCAATGCAATTTTTAATATTAACTTTATTATTATAATTAATATCTATGCTTTTTTTAAAAATATTGTCGAATTTGCTAACAAATTAGCTCAAATTGTCAAGATTGTCGAATTGTTCGAAAATAGTTTTTAAAACAACTTTGCAAAAATTTAGATAAACAAGACATACTTAAATGCAAGAAAGAGCGTCTATTATTAACGCAACAAGAAGTTCTACAACAAACTAAATATCGAGAAGAATTAAGCTAAGACTATTTAGCAATATAATGCGCAAACAAACAAGAACAACAAATTTATTACAATTGATTAGACTATTAAGATTTAAATAAAATAATAGTTGAGTTTAGAAGTCAAATAATGTTTAAATTTGCAATATAACAAGAATATTAATATTTTTTCTTTTAAGAAGAGCATATATTACAAGATTTGTATTTAATGCTCTTGTTAAATAGCAAGAGAGCATTTGACGTTTGTCGATAACATTTGCTCTTAAACAATAAAGTATAACTTGATTGTTAACTTAGTTCTTAGAGAATTATCTTTACAACTACTATAGAGGTTTGTCTTGTTTACTTGCGTGTCTTTTTATCTTGTCTAGTTGCTTTGCCTAGTTGCTTTGTTTATCTAGCTACTATTTTTTGTCTAGTATTTTGATAACTTAATATTAAGATTTTAAACAATCTTAAGTCTATCTTTTAATATTTGCAATAACCATATATCGAAATTCTTAAAAAGTTTGTAAAGTTCTATAAATATAATATAAAGACTTTTAAGATTAACAAACTTAATTATAGCTTAATATTAATTATTACTATTAACTTTTAAAACAAAAAAGACAATAGAATTGTTAATAAAACAAACTTTGTAAAACTTAGAATTCGATTAATAGAAGTATATATCTAGTTAAAAGTAGAGAGTATTTGTTAAAAATAAAGAAAGAACTTCGATACTTTAAAAGAACAATAAAGATAAATAGCAAGCTCTTGCTTCTACTTACTTCGAATCTTTTACTATTGACATTATAGCTAATATCGAAAAATAGTAGCAACAATAGTCTCTATAATTTGCATATAAATATTATTAGTCTTCAAATTGTTTATTAGATTAATAGAAATTATTTTTTTAGATTTATTTTGTCTTCTACAAGCTCTTTATATAGATTATTTATATCTATATTAACTATTGCAATAAAAAAAGCAATTAACTATTACTAATAAAATATAAGTAGTAGTATATTCGACAAATAGTACTTAACTTTATTGTTAATTGTAGTTAAAACTATAGATACAAACTAAGCAATATATAATTAAATATTATCGATTTTATACTTGTATAGCTAGAAATTTTAAGTTGCTTTAAATCTAAGATTTGTATTAGTCTTTATATATAAATAAAAGAACAATATATTAACTTAACATTCATATTCTTAAATTAATTATTATTTTCTTTAATATTTTTGTTTTGCAAGTTCTTATTATTCGATTTCGACTCTTTAATATTAACAATTTTTACTTTTGTATTAACTTTTTTAACTAAAGATTTAAGTTCAAATAGTTAATTCTTCTTCTTGTCTAAAATATTGCTAATTTTTTTTTTACTTTGTTTTTCTTAATTTTCTTCGATAAAAATAGAGAAATTGTTAACTTTTTTTTGTTGTCAAATTCTAAATATTCGAATATAGAGCGTTTCGAGTCTAGAGCAATACAATATTAGTCTTAAAAATACAAAGTATAAAAAGTATTATAATATACTAATTAGTTTTACTAATTTTCTTCGACAACTTTGCTAAACAATATAATAGAGTTTATGTTAATTCGAAAACGTCAAAAGAAAGAAGATTAAGCAAACTATTTTTAGAATTAATATTAATAAGAAGTTTTTGTATTTTTTTATTCTCTAATTACATTGCAATACAAAAACAAAAAATTAACTTATCTATATTGTCTTATATTTGAATTAAAATTCGAAAATAATTATTGTTTATTTGTTAAGCTTAATAAACTCTATTGCGCAAGTTATTGTCTTTAATTAGTCTATATAATTTTTTCAATATAATATATATTAGAATCTAATTTATTTTGTTTGTAAAGATATTGCGCATTTGTAGTTAAACAACAAGAGAATTTATAAAGAAATTGCTAAATTGCAAATTAATATTAAAGACAACTATAAAGAATTGTTTTGTTGTAAGCTTATATAGAAATATAAATATCTCTATTCGAAGCAAAATACAATTAAATTCGGACTTGCTTAATACAAGTTGTAGAGTAAACTAATAAGTAGAAAAAAGACAAGACAAAGAAGAATAGAAAAACAAAGAAGAAACTAAGAGAAATAAAGAAGAAATCTATTAATATAGAAAGTTTTTAGAAATTAATATTGTAATCTTATCTTTTTATTCTCTTTACAAGTTCTTCTCTTAATACAACTTAAATATTAAAATTATTAATATAAGTAATTGTATCTTTACTAAGATATTTAATAAATATAAGATAATTAACAATCTCTATTAAGTTTCGAAATTTCTCTTGCAAAATACAATTAATTTTTGCTTGCTTCTAAATAAGTATTATTCTAGAATAGAGTTGCGCTTAATACGCTTCTAAAATAACATTGTATTAACAAATAAGTTTTAAGACTTTGTTAAAGAAGTTCTTAATAACGTTTAAGTAATCGAAAGAATATATTTTTTTATATATATTTGCGTTTAGACTTTCAAAGTTTTATTATAATTAAAATTAAAAACAAATAGATAAGATACTATTGTAAGTTCTTAATAGATAAATTCTTAATAGTTAAACTAATAGAAAAATAATAAGAAAGAGAGAAGCAAACAATAATATTTAAGATTACTATTAAAAATCTAAGAACTTACTAACGCAAAATACATGCGTATCGAATTTAATTCGATAATAGTAATTTATAATATGCTATTATATAATTTGTATATCTAAGCAAGATCTCAATTAGATCTAAATTAAATCTAAGTTAATTGTCTAAATATTAAAAAAAAAGATTAAGTTATCGAATTACAATATATATATTAGCAAAGAAATTGCTATATATATATAGACAAAGTTTAGACAAATTAAGTTACGTAAAGCAAAATCTAAGAAGCAGTAAATTAAATTGTCGAACTACAAATCTATTTATTTGCAAAGAATATATTAAAATATATATATAAATTAGAATCTAAGCTAATTTAAGCTAATATAAACAAGTTCTAGTTCAAAAATAATCTATAGATAATATATATTTATAAAGAATTGTCTAAGATATACGCAATAGTAGTTAAGCAAAATAATTAGAATTGCAATATATATTACTAGAGTTACAACAAAAATTATATTTTGTAATACTAAATATATATTTTAACAAAATAAAGTAAATATAGACTATAAAGTTATTAATAAAAGAATATTGCTATTGTAATCAAGAACTAGCTATTAGTTAAATTCGAGCTATAATAGCAATATTTGTATCTTAAAGTTAACAAATTGCTTTCTTAAATTGTCAATATTTTTATAAAATATTTTATACAAAACTATTATATATTTCGACTTTTGTAGAATATATTATATAGAATTATTATATATTTTGACCCTTGTAAAATATAAAGTATCTTTAATTTTTTTTGTCTTATTTTTGTATTGTTATTTTGTATCTTTTGTACAATATTTGCTTATTATATTGTTGCTTATTTATATGTCTTAATAGATATAAATAAAAGAATTTAGAAAATATAATACGCAATTACAACTTAAGTACGTTAATTTATTATATTAATTATATTTATCTTTTTTATATTAGTTAATTGTAGTTAAAAAGAGTAGTTTAAGCAATAAGATATTGTTGCATTATTGCTATTATTATTTTAATTATATTATACGTATTTAAACAAACAATAACAACAATAATTTTGCAAAAACTTAAGATAGAAGAAAGAATATTTAACTTTACTAAATATTGTAGATAGTATTAATAGATTTGTAGCTAGCATTGCGTACAAGTAGTTCTTTTGCTAGTCTATTAAATTAAATTAATTATTAAAATATGATAGTAAAAACAATATCTTACAATTTATTTCAATAGTCTAATAATTAACATATTCTAAATATTGTCTTAAATTATTATTTAAAACTCTATAAGTTGCAAGTGATACTTTTATTTACAATTCGAAGAAGTATATCTTGTTTAAAAGCAAAAAAAATAAGAGTTTAAATTCTTCTTAAAACAAAACTTTTTTCTTTACTTAATATAAATTGCAATATATATTAAGTATTTGTTTTAATAGCTTAATAATTAAAGTAATCTAGATAGTTTTACAAACATTATAAAAAGCTAATCCTTAATATGTCGAAACAATATCTAGATAATAAATTCGAATTTCTCTTAAAATATATATATTGATTAATTTTTAACTTAATATTATAATAGTAATTAAGAAATATTTAATAGATTTCTTGCAAAATATTGCAACTAATAATAAAATAATTAAAAAGATTGCTAAAAGCAAAATAGAAGTATATTTACTAAATATATCTATTAAAGTACTTAACTAACAATTGATTAAAGTTTGCGAAAATCGATATTATACTATTTTATTATATAAGAAGAGACAAGAGAGAAGATCTTACTAACAATAACGCTTACAATTTATTTCGATTGTTAAAATCAAATAAATATAATTAACGCAATGTCGACAAGTAATTAAGATATATCTAGTATATCTTAACGGGAATTAATACAAATTGCAACAAATATAAAAACAAAAGTAATAAATATTAAAAAACGCTATAAATTTAAGAAGAGAAATATATTCAAAATAATCTTAATAATAATGTTAACAATATGAATTTTTTAATCAAGAAGTTGACGCAACGTTTTAATAACATTCTTGCGAAAAACAAGCAAATCGACTTAATTTCGATATTAAAAAAACTAAAGAAAACAATTAATCGAATAGAAAGAATCGAAAAAATGAAACAAAACATATAGATAACAAGTATATAAGCAACAATAACAAAAGACTTATTATCGACAAAACAAATAAGTAATCGAAAAAATATTAAATAAACATTTTTAATGCAACAATTAATTAGAAAGATAAAGCTAATAATATAAATTAAAGAAAAACAAGAGATAAAAAGAGTTTACAAGATAAGTGTTGCAAAGATAATAATATTAATATGCGATTTTAATATTGTCGAGATACTAACAACGCAAAAGAATATATAAAGAATAAAATATTTTAAAAGAATAATTGTCTTTCGAGTAAACAACAAGAATAACAAAACAATATTAAAATTAAACAACTTTTAAATTAAAGATATATTAATAGCAACAATTATATATCGAAAGTACACAAAAATAATAATGCATAATATTAGAATTAAGAATATAAAGAAAAATATAAAGAAAAGAAAAGAAAAGAAAAAATAATAAAAAAATTATGCAAAATAATATATTAAAATTTAAAGATTAAAGAAATAATTTAATTTGCAAAAGAGAACAACAAAAAAAATATATTTCGATTGTAATATAAATAAATTGCGCAAAAATAACAAATAAACTAATACAATTAAATATAATTTACGAGTTAAATATAAAGATTGCAAAATGATATAATAAAGAATACAAAATAAAACAATATATAAAATGTTAAAAGTATAAATATTTTATATATAAATGCAAGAATAAATAGCAATACGTATATTGCGCGCAAAATTATCGCTTCAATTAATATTTTATCAAAAAAATGTCTTTAAGTAAAAATATAATATTTGCAAGAAAGTTTACAAGATATTCGATTTTAGATATTCTAAAAAATAAAGAGAAAAAATAAGAATTAAAAAGACAGCAAAGATAAAGTTCTTATATTATATTATTAAGACAACAAAAATAAATAAAACAACATTTTCAATTTCTATAATATTGAAAAGTACAATCTTGTTTATTTAGATTACAAAAAAAAGAACAAAATAAAAAATAACAAAAATAACAATAAATTGCTTAATATAAACAAGTCGCATACAAAGTATTTTTATAATAACAAAAAAAAGCGTTATTTAACAACTAATTAAGAAAAAGCGCTTCGACAAATTAATAAAGAGTTAGTTTACACTAATAGAGCAAATTAATAAAAGAGTAATATTGTTGTTGCTACAAAGCATATTTCTTACGCAAAAGATAAAAAATTTAATACGCACAAAAACAAATATAAAAGAGAAACTATAATAAAGATATAAAATAAGCTTCGAATATTATAATACAATATTTATAAATTAAGAAACAAAATAATAATAGCATTATTTTAAAAAATAAAAATAAAAAAATACAATATATTAGTAATACAAAAGTCGTAACAATATTATGTAGAAACAAAAATATACAACTCGAAATGTGCGAACTTTACGCTCGTAAATAATAATAAATATATATATTTTTATATTAATAAACGCATCAACAACAACAACTAATATAATATATAATATTTTAAAAATATAAAAATAATAACAATATAATTATCTTTTGAAAGCAATATTATTGAATAAAATTTTATTAATGTTTATAACGTTTACAATTTATTTTTCGATAATTATAACAATATGTTAATAGAGATAGTCTTAATACAATAAAATAAATATTATATATGCAAATCAAAAGCATTATAATAAGAAACTTTAATTTACATTATTTTTTATAAGCAAATCTTTTATATTTTAAACAATATTTATTGTTCGATAATTTGCTAAATATAATGCGCTTTATTAATATTATATTTACGCTTTCGCGTAATATTATAATAAGAGATTATTAAAAAGCACAAATTACAATTAATTTGTTGTTTGTTACAAAAAAAACAACAAATCTATTAATATATTGCGACATAAATAAGAAGATAAAAAGTTTATTAAATTATTTGTTAATTAAAACAATATAAGATCTTAGAACGCAAACAAAATCTATATATTGTTTTAAACAAAATTAAAAAGTTATAAATACAAAGAAATTTAACAATATATTAAAAAGATTATTATTCGAATTATTATTAAACGCTACAATAGAACAAAATAATATCAATAAATATACAATTGCGTTATTAAAAATTCTAAAGAAGATTATTGAACACTTTATTTTATAAACGAAATTGCACAAAAGAATTAAATTTAAATAAATATAAAAATATATTAAGGTAATTAAAAAAATTAAAAGATTGCAATATTAATATCGCATTTCTTGTAATTAAAAGACGTACATTCGAGTATACAATAGAAAAGATAAAATTCTTAAGAAATATAAGAGAAACAAATTTTGCAATTAGATATAAACTTCGAAGAATATTGCAAAGAGTTTGTTCGAAATAACAAAATAAAATTAGCGAAAGAACTATCTATACGTAATGCTAGCTACAAATCTATTAATATTGCGATATTCGATAAAGTCAAATGTTCTCAATATTGACAAGCAAGACGCTTATAAATGTTCGATGCAATTGTTACAATAAATCAACTTTTTCAATTGCGAAGACAATAACAATATTAATTATTATTATTATTACTATTATCTTGAGCTTTTACGTATAATAAGATATATGTAATCAAGAACACGCAAGATTATCTATAACTATTATTATTTACTTCTTGTATACGTCGATTGTTATTACAATATTTGTTATATTATAATTACAAAAGACGTGTTTTAAGATATTGTAAGAAAGTCTCGAAACGCTATGCGTATAAGTTTAGAAAAGCTAGAAGAAAATTATATACGCGTATATTACGCAAACAAGAGATTAAAAACTCTTGTATTGTGCACAATAAAAATACGACACAATTATAAAGTTAAGAATATTTGAAGCTTACAATGTGTTTGCTTTTTTAAGATTTAAGTGCGTTTTAATTGTTTGTTTATTTATATCTAAATAACTAATATTATAAGCAAATTGTTGCAAAACTATTTATCTTAATAAATAAGAGCAATAATATACTTGACTTCAAATATCTTTACAACGTGTTTGCGCTCTTGCAATTCAAGTACGTTAAAAAAAGAACTTTATAATTGTAATTTATTGTTACGTGTACTTGTTATATTAAATTGAAGACATTGCTTGCTTATATAAGAATACAAACAAGAATTAATATTGAGTTTAAATATTAAGACTATACGAACACAAAAATATATAAGCACTTTATATTAAGAAATAATCTTTATATAATCGCAATTTACAAAGAGAACTTATACGTAAATTCTTAAAGTTCTCGTTCTTAATATATACGAGTTTAAGAGTCTAAAATTGTCGAACAATATATAAGATTTCTTTTGTAAATTATAAATCAATATTGTCTTTACGATTCCTATAAAGAATTTTCTTGTACGTAAATATTATAATAGATAATTTTTAATATTGAAGCATTGCGACTTGAATTTGAAAATCTAATTGCGCAAAAAAAATATATATAGAACTCGCATAGACTTCCAGGGGTGTTAAATTAAGTATAAATTAAAAAAATAATAATAAAAATAACAAAATAAATTAGAAATGCAATAATAAATATATTTATTAAATTTACAATTTTATTATTAAAAATAAATACAAGAATAGCAACAATCGTAAAAGATAAAATTAAAGCAATATTTTAAATTTACTATTCTTTTTTACTTACAATCTCAATTAACAACATAGAGAGATTCTCTTATTTATTTTTAATAGAGAATAATAAGACTATATTAAAGCGCAAAATAAAAAGAGCAATATATAAAGCAACTTCAAACAAGATACTCGAAATTGACAAAATAATTTAATCGAATACTAAAACAATTAGTTTGCATTGTCTTAAGATAAATAAGATTCTTATTTAACAAATATATTAAGAAAGAAATGCAATTATTTTATTTCAAAAAAACGACTACAATAATATTACGAAAATTAGAAAAAAAAAGACTATTTAAAATTGTTGTCTTTTAAATCTATAATACTACTTAACACGCTAAATAAAATGTTAGAATTAATAATATTAAAATGTCTTTGTTACGTTGTAAAAGCATATAGCATTCTACTTAATATACAAATAAAAATTAAAAGATAGCGCTTAATCAATACAATATTACAATTAATTATTAAAAAAATATATACAATATAAAGTAATTAAAAGAAAAAAGTAACTTCTTTACTAAATTTAGATATATTTAATGCATTCGACAATATATCGCATATTAGATTACTTTATAATATAAAAAAAAGAAGAGTTTTAACTTGTTTGCTTAATTAAGTAGAAATTTTTTTAAAGAAACAACACATTATATTAATTATCGAAAACTATATAATAGAGAAGCGAGAAACAAATATTAATATATCGCAAAATTTCTCTCTATTCTTGATATTATATTTGTTTTAAAATACAAATCTTTTAAAATAATGCAATAATATTAGATTGCAAGTTAGCGTTACAAGCTTTATAAACAATATTAATATACTAATATATAGAGAGTCGATTAAACGCAATTGCAAAATATTAATTTAAATATATAACAAATACAAGTAATAAGTACGCATTTATAGTTTTAGATTTGCAAAAAAAAAGTACAAATTAATTTACTTATAACGCACTTTAAAAAAATTTAATATAAGCGTCGATATAATATTAACAAAATACAAAATAATTGTTAAATCCAATATTAGAATATTAGAAGTTTAACTTAATTCGAAACTTAAATAGAAAGCTTATTTGCAACAAATAAAGACAAAGCTAGTTATTAAATATAAAGAGATCTTAATAATAAAGAGTTTAGTTTTTAATACGTTTATAAATATTAAAAAACGCAAACATATCGCAATAAAAAAGTCTATAATAGTATATAATATTATTATGTAATATATCTTGTCTATTATTAAGAATGCAAGAAAAGAAGTTGTTATAAAGTTGCAATTTATACAAGAACAAATGCTTTGTTGCATTATTAATATTTACAAGACAATTTTTACAAAAGTTTTATAAATTAAGATTAACATATTTTCTATTAATATTTATTTAGAGAAGCTAATATAGAAATTGATAGCTACTATAAATATATAAGAATTCGAAAAGATTATTAATGCAATAATATTATATATACGCAACAATTTAATATTAAAAAAAGAACAAAAATTAAAACTAAAAATAATATTTTTACAACTTAAGAAAAGATAAATACAAATAGCATTAAAATTAACAACAACTTTGCAATAACAATTATATATTGCAATCTTATAAGTAAAGTCTTCTAAAACAATTATTATCTATAGTAAAAAAGTTGTTAAAAAGAAATATAATGCAAATTGCTTAAACTTATTTTAAAAAATCTATTTCGACAAAAGCAAATGCAACAAGAATATTATTGCAATTTTAATTAAAACAAACTAAAATATCGAAAAGCGTCTTAAGAATATCGATATAATATTAATTTATTATAGCTAATTTAAGAGACTTATAAGAGCAACAAAGAAATTGACAAAGTATTGCAAGATTGTTATTAATTTAAAAGAACAAATCTACACGATATACTTAAATAATCAAGTTTTAATTATGATTATAAAAGAGATAAAATTAATATTAAATTAAATGCAATTAAGATACATACAAGACGTGTGCGAGATAATTTAATATTGCAAAACAATATTGAAAATATATTAAATATTAAGATATAAGAGTATAAGAAATAATAAGATTGCAAACAAAATTGTTAACAAGATGCATAAACAATTTTTTTCTTTTATAAATTAAATAATAAACAAACTTGTTGCTAGAAAAGCACTTATTTAAGACAAGATTTAAAAAGAATAACAACGCAAATAATTAAAAGACAAGAATAACGCAAAATATTGCAAGATTATATTAGAAATTACGCATAAGTATATGCAATTGCACTTTAATTGTCTTAAATTATACAATTTACTTCTTGTTTAATTAAGAATAAGCAAAATCGACTTCTACTAATTTTTATGCAAATATCGCATTTTTAATATTACAACAAGCACGTACGAGTGCAATTAAGAACGCATAATTGTTAAATATATTCTTTTAACATATTTGATATAGTAACATGAAAGAGCTTAAATGCAATAGAAGACTAATATTATAAATCTAAGATAACTACTTCATAAAGCAAGATCTATTATTGCAATAATATAAATAGTTTTATTTACTAATTTACTAAAGCAATTCTAGACAACAATATTGTTAATAATACTTAAATCTCTCTTAGATTTATAAAGTTCTTGTTTGAAGAATTTTCTTATATTACAAATATTACAATATAGAAGATAAAGACGCGACATTATTATAGCAAAGTATTACAAGCGAAATTGCGATCGCGAGTTCTAGTTAATTATAATTAAGCAAATAGGCGCTAGTATTGCTCTTCTATTCGTGATTGGTTTAATTCAAAAATCGCAAAAGTATATAAATCTTGTATAGACTCTTAGAAGTATTAAATCGAGTATAAATAAAAAAAATAAAAAAAAATAAAATAGTATATTTTCTTATTTTAGTATATAATTAGTATAAATATAGCTTAGAATAAATATAAGTTTTATCTAAATATAGAAGCAAGTAATAATAGTTTTTGTTTTGCAAATTTATTGTTTTAAAAATAATTACTTTCTTCTATATTGATATAATTGCAAACTAGTATCTATTAATATATAGAAATCTTTAATTTCTCTTTATATAGTTTAACAAAAATTTATTTTATTTTTCAATATTTTATTTATATTTTAAGCTTAAAATATAATATATTTATACTATTTATATACTATACTAGTTTGTTAATAGTTTCGATCTTTTAAAATTAATTAATAAGATAAATTATCAAATAATTAAAATAATGTTTTCGAAAATTATATTTAAAATATATTTGACAAAAAATTAATATATACTCGAAATATTTAAATTACTTTCAAGAATTATTAAAATTGTAAAAATATTTTTTAAATTCTTAAAACAAAATATTAATAATATTTATATAATTCTAGTATATATTAAATATATTTTAAGCTTATTTTTTGTTTATATTTATTGTAAAAGTTCGCAATTCTTTGTTTCTATAATTAATATAAATAATTTAAATAATTTAACAAGCAACTTCTTTTAATATTTTAAATATTTTAATAAATATTATATAATAACTTTTGATAATCTCTATATTAATTTATATATAGCAATAAATATTAATTCTATTGCAATTTAAGTATATACTTAATATATATTATATATATATTAAACTTACAATAATAATTCTTATTTTAATTCAAGATATTAAATAGATTTGTTTTGTTTTAAATCTATTTAAATATAAGATTTATTTCGAAATATAATTAATTTATAAAGATTTTAGTTTAAGTATAAATACAATATGCAATAATACATTGTTAAAAAAATTTATTAAAATAAATAATACTTTTAATCTATTATTTTTCTAAAGAACGCAATTAATTAAAAGCAAATTCTTATTTAGCTTCTATAGATTATAAGTTAAATTTATACAAAGTTTAAACTAAATATAAACAAATCTTTTAAAACTATTTTAATAGAAAACTTTTCAAATTTTTGCTTGCAAATTAATATTGCTATATAATCTTTTATATTAAGACTATTATATATATAGTATAGAGCAATCTTGTTATATTTAACGCGTAGATTAAATATAATAAAAGAGATAACAAAGTATTTTGCAAAAAGTTTAGCGCAAATATAATATATATTAGATATAAACTTAATTTATATATTGTTAAAGATAGTAGATTTTGTTGTTTAATTATTGCAATTATATTATCGACAATTTCTCGAGATATTTTGATTAAATATAATAAATAATAAGTATAATCTTTGAGTGCAATTAATATAAAAAATAAAAAATATTCTTAATTAATAGAAATATAAATATTTAATTGCGTATCGCATATACTAATCTTAATTTTATTGCTTCTCTAAAAATAATTAAATTCTATATATATTTAATATATATTAAACTTGTATTAGAATAAAATTGATTGCAAATAAGATTTCTAGAAATTAAATATTTAATAAAGATATAGTTTTGTATATATTGTTATAATCTATAGTCTATTAAGACGCAAAAATAGTTAATATTAATATATATTAAATTTGCGTTAATTGTTCGATTTGTATACTATAGTTTTGTATCGAAAAGTAAAAAATATTTAATTTAATCAATCTATAAAATTAGCTTACAAATAATATAAATTAAATAAGAGTTTATCTTATAAATCTTTTATATAGTAGACTCTTAATTTTTATATATACAAGTTATAAATTTAGAATGCACACAATATATATATTAATCTTGCTATTTTTTAAGAAATCTATAATATTAGATTTTTGTACAATACTTTTATTGTATATTGATATTTATTGTATATATTAATTAAATAGAGTATTATTAAAGATTGTTAATATTCTTAAGCTTAACTCTATTGTATGCTAAATATATATATATATTATATTCGAATACATATAATTGCAATATTTAATTTCGAAATATTTAAAACTTTAATATTAGATTTTGTTTTTTTTTGTTTTTTCTAAAAATAAAAAAGCAATTTAAGTAATCTTGAAATTAATTGCAATAATAAAGAATTATATCTAGTCTTAATATAAATTAAAATTATACTATACTTAAATTGAATATATATTGAATATATATATATATTAATTAATACTCTAATAGATATATTAATTAAAATCTCGACTAATATTATACTTTTTCTATATATAAAATAAAGAATTCTCTTTAACTATATATATAAATATATAAATATTATAATAGTTTTGTATTTTTGTATTTTTAATACAACTACTTAATTGCGTTTTTTAAAGATAATTGCAATTTTATTAACGTTAATAAAGCTTTGCATTTAATAAATATTAATTTAATATACAATAAATATAAAGTATAGAAGAGAATCTATTTTCTTAAGCTCTATAAACAATAGTTTGTTAGAACTATTAAAATTTTAATTGTTTAATATATTTTAATTTTTTTAATTGTTTATAGAAGTATTATTGTTAACGTTTTAATTATTTAATATTGTATTCAACTTAAAAGTATTAATATTATAAACGAGAGAACGGCGAAAAGACAGTCGTTTCTATTTTGGACGAAGCGCTGGCCAAAATAGGTTTAACGTGGCCGTTGCGAGGAAAGCGTATCGTACGTCGCCTTAGTTAGGTATAAAAATGTACTTTGCTGTTGTTCTCAACTTCTTTCTTACATTCTCGTTTGTTACCTGCAAACGTATTGCACCTTCTGTCCTCTTTCCTACCTTCTATCAAACAATACATTTCGACTAGTACTTTGTACAACAAAAACAATCTTAGATAGATGGCACACATATCTTCGTCGCGAACTTGATGCAAGATTAGCGAAGACAGAAAGCGTCACGCGACAGGCTATGAACGACTTAGCAAATATAAAATTATAGGTCTCACGTCTTATCTAATTTATTATGCTAGATATCGTGTAGCTAGATTCACGATGTACCCAATATATTATACTTCTTTTCTAACATCTTTTGAATCTTTTACGAAGAGACCTTCTTTCTACTTTTGGCTTGAGATGTCATCGACAAAGTTGCATTGACCTTAACAATAAAGTTTGTATCACTAATTTCATTTTGTTGAGCCAATGCTACCAAGAGATCTACGAGGTGGGCGATTGCCAAAAAAGTAGTCAAAAGCCTACTAGAACTATACGAACATTTGTGGGACTACACTAATTGCCATTTAACAATATTCCACGACTACGTTCGAGGATTTAGAGCGCTTTAACGTACAATTCGAACAATTCCTTGCAATACGCCCATCGAAATATATCGTCTAATCAATAATAAAGAGGATCTAGCAATCATCCTTCTAAATTGGCACAAATGTCTGTGAATTCGATTCAACGAGCTTGATATCGCGTTTCTCGATTCATTTCGATGCCCTAATATTGATTATATCTTTTGAAGACGCATGGCCAAAACACACTCGAGGCTCATCGATGTTGTTAAGTAGATCTACAAGCACATCGAGAAGATCGACGATATCAACAATAGTTCCATCGATGCGACCTGCTAGGCAAATGTTAGGCATGTTGTAGTGGAGTGGCCTTTCAATTGTTAAGTAGAGTGAAATGTTAGAAGGCGCAAGACTTGCTAAGTCTAGCCATGGCTCTAAAAGTGCTTGTACGACGAACGAATTGCTATTTGTTAAATTATTAACATCTTCAATTCCTTGATACATCGTCGAAGTCATAACACTATGTATAGAATCATCACTGCGGGTGTTCACGTTAGCCAAGAAATAATTAATGCATTGCAAATGAACTAACTCTACGCTACAACGCATAAATACTAGAAGTGTGAACATAATTAAGTAGATAACTTAGCGTTATTTAACTTCACAAGTCTTGCTTTCTTCGGGATTAGATATTGGCTCTTGTGCACAATGGATTGTTGCAAGCGCCTATATCGCTTTAGGGTACTTCAAGCTCTTCCTCAAAGCGTTATCGACAGTTATGCACATGATTCCTAGTCAATTAGGGTTTGATAAATTCATAATAGGAGAATGTCGAGATTGAGTGAAACTATCTCTTGTCATATGACTCACAATGGCAAGAATTACGATAACGATAATAGCACGATAATGATAGACAGCTTCGAGTACTTTTTCGAAGTCGATCAAGTTGCGTTCATGCTTTTTAATCGATCTTAAAATTTCTTCGATAGCTATTCTATCATAGCAAGGCTTAAGCAAGTCCCCTAACCATCGAAAAGCAATACTAGCAAGGCTCCTTGATATTGTTGTCGATTTCGTAGACGAAGACTTTCAAATGAATTCTAATTTGAATGAATCTAGTTGAAGGCTCTCTTGGCACTAGACTTTTTAATATTAGATTTGCATGTTTTGCTTAATGTAATTATAGATATCTTCGAAATACGTCTATAAAGTTTTCGAAAGAGCGTTTAATTGACTCTCAAGAGCGTTCAAGAGCAACCCTCCAATAGAATTGAATTAGTAGTGAAGTGTACGAACGTTTCCAAGCAATTCTTCTAAGGGGAGCATGAGTGGATTAGTCTATGTGGAACTCCCTAGAACCAATAGCATAGCGTTTACGCCAAAGGAATTAGGATAGATTTCAACTCCATTTCATGTCTAGATTCTATCGATGAGATAGATAAGTTTCAAGTAGGCAACTATACGTGCAACAAGAGCACTCCTCGTGGCATAAGAATTATCGTCGTCAAATACGACACATTTAAGAAGGCCCCCAATCATTTGAATTTCATTTGGCATAGCTGCCAAATGATCATCAATCACTAAGTTTGCTCGAAGCTATTCACGATCGCCAATGGAAATATTAAGATTCGTGGTCGCGCGAGTACAGAGTTCAATGATATCGCGTGTCGCATTTTTATTCAAGATTCGTTCAAGATTAAATGCGTCGTTTAGCTAATTATGAATAGCATTGCGTAGTTTCTTGTCCAATTTGTCAAATAAATTAGGTGTTATACATTGCGTAAAGAGTTGAACTGCGAATGTGTCGTTTGTTTCGTGCGCAAGGGCGCAAATAGTGCCAGCTATGAGTCGCGTTCAATCATCACTATCAAAATAGAACTTCGAACCCTTAATTCGCAAAAGTAATAATCTTTGAGCGATGAGAATATAAGTCATTATTGGTAAATTACGCAAATTCTCGTCGAGATGCAATCCCTTTACCCTCGTGGAAAAGATATCACAAGAGAATAGATTTTTGGTTAAGGCTAAAATGAATTGCGTAGAGTCTAAGTCGTTGAGCCAACCATATGTTCATCTTGTTGTCGAGAGCGTTGCAAGAAGGTTTGTTGTTCTCACTTGAGTCTATATTAAAGGCCTCGCTAGCGTAAAAAAGACGCTCGTAGCCATCTATATAAAGATTATGGAAGCTTTGAATTACTAGAGCTTTTTTCGTCGACGAGCAAATAGAAGCTTCTCTTCTCGCTTCTTTACAATTCTTTGGAAGCGTCTTAGCAATAGGCCTCAGATATCTATACTAAATCGTAATTGATAACGGAAAAAGAAAAGGATTGTGAGCGATTGCTGCTTCTTCGTTCACATATGCGAGGTGGCTTGAGTGAAAGGATGAAAATAGCTCGCTTGCTACAACGACTACGTCTAGGAGAGCTTTAATTGAGTTGGGGGGCATATTTTTGTTGCCTTTTGCTACTAAGCCTTCATGCTCGTCGATACGCTTCATAGGCGTAGCTGTGGTTAGACTTGGCTGTTCGTAACAAGCGACACCTGGCAAATTAGCTATCAAAAGCAGCGCCCGAACCTGTTGACAGCGACGACCTTTATGTCGTCTCCCAGTTAAAAATTATAAGTTACAAGATTATTTTTGTTTTTATTGTTATTAATAGTTAAAATCTAAAACAAATAAATGTTATTATTATTATTTTTTATAAAAATATTAACAAAGAAATTTATATTAAGTTGTCTTATAATTTTAAACAAAGCAGAAAAATTTATTAATTTAGAAAAGCTCTTTATAGATTAAAACAATTGTTTCAAATATAATATAATATTCTTGTAACGTTTTTGAAAAAATATTACTTTTATTTATTAATAACTCTACTGTTATTGTTATCTATATAGACAATCTCTTAATTGTTAATATTAACCAAAAAAAATTTAACGCTATTAAGAGAGCTCTTGTTAATTAATTCAAAATAATTGATTTAAATTTTATTTAATAATATTTAAAAATCAAAATTAAACGCAATCTTGCAATTCGAATTTTTTATTTAAATTGAAAAATATATTTAAAAAAAATATTAAAAAATTACAAAATATAAAAGTATAAATTAGCTATTATTTTTATAAATATATTTAAAATATATATTGTCAATTCGAACTATATTGTTAATTCGAATTATTATTATATTTATTAATTAATTATTAATATTTTTTTATACGCAATACTAAATATTCGATTAAATATTGCTTTTGTTATTTTAATAATAAGCAAATATACTTTTAATTTTATTAGTATTTATTAAAAAATTATTAAACAAATATTTTATTATTTTCGAAATATTTTTAATTTTAGTTTTATTTTTTATAAAAGTATTTGTTTTTTATTAGATTATATCAATATTAACTAAGACAAAGATTAAGATATTTAATGTTTTATCTCTAAATATATCTTTAATTTAAAGAGTGTTATTATTAATTAATTATTTAAATATTAATTAATTGTTGCTTTATTTATTTGCGAAGTTAAGTATATTAAGCAAATATAAACTATTAAGAAGATTGTTTAATTTTAAGCGCTATTAAAGTAGTTGCAATTATTCTATTTATTTTTATTATTGTTGTTTATATCTAGAATTCTTGTTATTGTTAAAAAAAAAATTGAAAAATTTCTATATTATATTTAGTTATTATTGTTATATATTGCAACAATTAGAAAGCAATAATATTTGCTAAAAACTTTGCGCAACATATTTAAACAAAATATATAAATATTTAAATTTAATTTATTTACAAAAAGATCGCAAATAATTAAATTAAATTAAAATATATTTTTATTAAAAAACAAATAATTAACAAATTAATTAAAACTTTTTTTCGTAATATATTTAAAGCGTTTTAACAAGCTTTTAAATTAATTTAATAACTAAATTATTTGTAATTTTAAATATAAATATTAGATTTAATTATTTAAACAACTCGCAATTAAATAGTTGCTATATTTATTATTGTCAATTTTTGTATTAATTATTTAAATCTATATTTATTGTTCTTTTATTTTATTAATATAATTATTAAATATTATTAACAACGTCTACATAACTCATAATATAAATTTTGTCTTTTATATTATTTTCGAATTTTATTAAATTTTAAAGTTGTAAATATATATACGTTTGCATATAAATTGCTAACAAAAAACTTTTATATACTTTTTTTATTTTTGTTAAAAAAATACTTAAAACTTAAAGGTTTTAAAATAAATTTCGAATTTAATAAAATATAATTTATAATTTATATAAAAACTAATTTTTAAACTTAAATTAAATAAAAATATTAAAATATTATATTTAATTTAATTTAATATTAAGTATTATTCGATTTAATATTATTTAATTCGACATTATATAATCGAATTAAATAGCATTAATTAATATATATAGTTAAATAGATCTTTTAGCTTTTATGTAGAAACTAAGTGTTTTATTATTTATTATTTTGACAAACTTAATATATAATAAATATAAATTATAAAAATGTAATCTATTTTTTTAAATTTTATAAGCAATAAATAATAAAAATTGCAATAATAATTTAATATAAATTTGTTCTCTTTGTTGCTATTAAAAGTAATATTATTAATATTAAAAAAACTTGATATTGTATTTAAATTAATATAAATAACGTTCTTTTTTATATTTGTAAAATTCTATAAAATTGAATTTAATTTTAGTATATATAAGATATATTTATAATTTTAATTTTAATTATTTATTGCAAAATTGTTTATTAATTTTTTTAATTTATCTAATTTTTAAGCAATAAAGAATTTTTATCTTTTGTAAATATATAAGCAATCTTAAAAAAAATTAGTTTTTATTAAAAAAAATATATTATAATTAAAATTTAAGCTAAGTATAAGCAAAACTTAAATATAATATAAATATAATTTTAAAATTAAATTATACAAATAATAAATAATGTTTAACTTATATTAAATATAAAAATAATTTATATTATTACAAAACTTGAATTTTGCAATTCGAAAATTTATTTTTTGTATTATTAAATTAAGACGCGTTGTAAATCTTAAATAATTTTAAAATATACTATGTGTATATTTAATTTATATTTAATATATATTAGATTTTGTTTACGTTAAATTTTGTTTACGTATTAAGAATTTTTTTTTATATAAAACAACGTTTATGCTATATATAAGACAAATGTATGCGTTTATTTTAACAATAAAAATTAAAAAGATCGCAATATTTATGCTAAATATATATAAAGATTATCTCGAATTAAATGTTTAATTTAAGATATATTTATTTTAAGTTAAAGATTTGCATTTAAGATAAATTATATATTTGTTTGTCTTTGTTAGTTTTTTGTTATTTTGTTAATTAACTGCTTTTTGTTTTTTTGTTTTTTTGTTTTTTTAAATGCGAAATTGTAATTATAAAATCTATAAATATTAATTTCGTTAATTTTGCTATTTCTTTTGTTAATTTGTTTGTTTTCTCGTTTTTAATAACGTTTGTTTTAATAAGAATTTACAAAATATATGTTTTGCATTCTTTATTATTTAATTTAATTTCGAATTTTTGTAAAATTTTAATTTTTAATATTTTGCAACTTCTTTAATGTTAATTAATTATTAATAAAAATTTAAATATTAAAATCTCGTCTTTTTAATTGTTAACAAATTAAAATTGCATATATAATTATTATAAATTTCGCATTTAATATAGTTACGTACTTTTTTAAATCTTAATTATAATTATTTGTTGCATTTAGTTTTTGCAAAAAAAAAAAATTTATTTTGACGCATTTTAATAATTAAAATTTCTCTTTTGAAGCTTTATTTTTTAATTTAGATTTATTAATATATATTATAATGTTTGTTTTGTTTTAAACTTGCTTAATTTTTAAAATATAATAATTTTTTTTTATTACTTTTAATTTTTCGAATTTTTGTTAAATTTTAATCAAATCTTTAATTCTTATAATTTAAGAAAAATCTTAAAATAATAAATCGATTATAATTATATAACTTATTATGTTTTTTATTTTATTTAATACTTTGTGCATTTATATAAAGTGTTTTTGATTTTTTTTACAAGATTTTTTAATTTTAATTGATAAATTTGCATTTATAGATTTTTTAAATTTATTTTTGTCTCAATTTAAATATCTTTTCTTGTTAATATTTGTTTTTATATTATATTGTAATTTAAAAAAGCTAAAAATACGCATTTTTATTAAATAAATTTTTGTTAATATTGCTAATTTAATTATATATTCGTTGCATTTTTGTTGCAATCGCAAATCTATTAAAAGTAGTTTTGTTTTTATTTTTATAATAGCAATTAAAAACGTTTTAAACGCTTTTAGAATTTTTTTTAAAATTATAAATTATAATTGTTAAAATTTGTAAATATAATTTGTTTATTTTATTTATTATATTTTTGTTTTGTAGTTGCTTACTAACGTAACGCATGTTAAACATAATTATTTATTAACGTTTGCAATTAAATTTTATTTAAAATTCAATAATCTTAACAACAAATACATTATTCTCTTTGTTACATTAATTTTTTCAATAACGTATTTCTTGAAATTAAGTTTTTTATTTAGTTAAATGTCTAATTACTTAACACAATTTTTTGATTTTATTATTGTTTTATTTAGTAGTAAAATAAACTTTATAAATTTTTTTTTTTTTAAGAAATAAATAAGCTTTGTTTTAGCGTTGTTAAATTCAATTGCATTTTTATTAGTTTATAAGAATGCTATTTCGATTGCACACTAAAGTATTGTAACATTTTTAACTATATTAAGTTTCTTTATATATATTGTTACGTTATTAATATAATTAAAAATAAATACATTGTATCTTGCTCTAATTTATAAAAACAAAAATTATATATAAATTAAAAACAATATTAACGAAATTAATAATTTTTGAAGTATTTTTGTTATAGTTTGCTTTAACTTTTGTTTGTTTTTATTAAATATTAAACTAATAACTTGTTCTTGCAAAAAACAAGTAATTCAATTAATTCAATTAATTAATATATTAAGTTTTTTTAACACATTAATTAATTAAATTAATAATATATAATTGAAAGCTTCTTTTACGTCTATAAGTAAACAAAATAGTTTATTGTCTTTTTTTTTAATTATTTGTGCGTTGTATACTAGATTTAGAACAATATTTATAACTTATTTTTATTTTTTGTCTTTTATTTGTTTTTAATTTAAAATATCTTTATTATATAAAAAGTTTTTAATTAAGTAAGCAATTTTTGTAATAATTATTTTTTCTATTATTTTAACAAGACAATTAAGAAGTGTAATAATTTTATATTTTTTAAATATTGTTTTATCTTTGTTAGTATTCGCATTTCGAAAACGTAACTTTAGCAAATTTAAAAAACAATTTTTCGAGACTTTTGTTCAAGTAGATTTGACAAATTTAGCAAATCTATTAGTTTAAAAAAAACAATATAAGAGCTTACTAAGCAATATAAATTACAAAAAATACAAGAATATTATATAGATATAATTTATATTGCTTAGTAAGCTCTTATGCTGTTTTTTTTAAACTAATAGATTTGTTGAATCTATTAAATCTACTTAAACAAAAGTCTCGAAAAAATATCTTTTAGATTTGCTAGAGTTATGTTTCCGAAATACGAATAAATGCAAGTGCATTTGCTATTTTTATGCTTAAATTCGCTAATATAGTATTTAAAGAAAATTAAAAGACTAACTTTATTCTTATTTTTAAGATATTTTATTTGTAAGCGCTTTATCTTATTATTTAGTTAAGTGCAAACGTAGCAAATGCTTTCGAATCTATCTAGAGATATAAATTCTATAACGTTAATATAAATAAGATTGTTTTTTTAGCAATTAAATCTAATAGAACTTTGATAAAATATTGTTTTAATCTTTGCGCAAATCCAAGAAACGCAAATATTATTTGTCGAAGACTTTGTAAAATTAAAAGTGTCTTTTCGAGCAAGCTAATAGATATTTTGCTTGTCTAGATAATTAAGATATTTATATTATATAGTTATTGCATCTTTATTAATCGCTAATAGAGCAACAACAAAGACAAAAAGTATAGTAAATATTTTTGAATTTAGAAAGTAGAGATTAAAGTCTTAAATTGCTTGGATTTGCTAAATATTAATAGAGAATTTGTAATCGATAATTTTTCGAATAATATTAGCGTCTTTAATTTAATTATATAAAATCAAATTATATTAAGAGTTCGATATATATTAAATATTATAAATAGTAATATATCGAACTTTGCTATTTTTGTAGCAAATAAAAAAACAAATAGTTTCGATATCTATAGCAATTAAAGTACTTTTTATACTTTTCATTAATTAATAAGATATTGCTAAATAGAATACAAAGATACTAAATTCTTTGCTATATATTAATTGCATTTAGTATTAAAGACTTACTTGTATAATAAATAATTAACAACAAGAACTAATATAATATTTGCAAATGAAATTAATTCGAAAATTATAAATAGAATTGTTACAACAACAAAGACAAAATAACAATTATAGATTATTGCTTTAGTAAATTTAAACTTGTTTTTATCTTTTCTAAATTTAAATTTCTTTTGATCTTTTTTTTGATTATTGTAATTTTAATAATACTTGTTTTTGCTATTTTTTCGATTGTTATTAAAGTTATTGCTTTTTAAGATAAAACGCAATTCTAAATATAAATGTTAACAATTTAATTCTTAATAGTTTATCTTGTTACAATTTGTGCATTTCTTTTGTTTAATATATACAAAGCTAAGATTGTCAACAACAAAAAGAATATTTTTTGTAATAATAATTAGTTTAGTAATTGTTGTCGAAATTAAGATACTATTAATAGCTAAGATATCTATTAAATTAATATATTGAATTTTGTAATTGTAAATTATAGCAAACAATTTTTGTTTTCGAATTTTATCTTTATTAAAAAACTTATGCTCAAATACTTATTAATTAATAAAGAGACAAGCAATATTTTTAAAATCGACTAGATATTTAAAAATAAGTTAGTTCTTATTTATAGCTAAATTATTCAAATAGATAGATAGTTTATTAATAATATTGCGAAATTTGATTTTGTATTTGTTAATATTCTAACAACTAATAGTCTTAAAAAACTCAAATTTAACAAAGATTCTTATTAGTGCACTTAACTTTTTAGACTTATATATTTTAACAATCTTTTAATAAGTCTCTTTAATTAAATCGATCTTCTTTATATTGTAATATAGACTCTTATTAACAACATTTCGAAGCGCATTTATGTATTTCTTATTATTAGTATTTTATTTAATTTGTTCTTCGATAACAATATTAAGCGAATTAGCAAATCTAATATTTGAATTGATATATGTTTAGACCTTAATTTATTTAAGAACTTTAAATAAGTCTTGTTCTTAGATAAAAAAGCTTATACTATTATTAATTTTAGCAATCTATTTAAGAATTGCGAGAGATAACGCAAAAATACTAATAGTTATAACAATATTGATATAATCTATTATTTTAGAGTTCTATTAATAGCTTGTAAGCAATAAATAATATTACTAGTAAATATAGTAAAGATACGCAATTGTATAGTAAAGATCTTGATAAAAATATTCTAATTGTCAAATTACAAAGATTAAGCAAATTAATAGATTTCGAATTAGATATTTAGTTCGATAAATACTCTTTAAAGAATTTAGATAAAGAAGATAGTTAAATATACTTTTTTTTGTTAACAATATTAAATTGATTAATTTTGTTAATTATTGTTTAAGCAAAGTTTTAATAAATAAACAATCAATAAACTTTTAAGTAAATTTTGTAATTCTATTGTTCTATATTAAGATTATAACAAATATAGATAAGAGTAAAATCGATAAACTTAATTGGTTTAATAGATAGAGATATATTAATAATAGATAATTTCTAATTAGATTGTTGTTTTTGCTTAATTATAAATAAAGCTCTTTGACTATCTAAAATTTAATCGAGTTACTTAATTTTTTTATTTTTTTTCTTAATCATAATAGTTATAGAAATAGCAACGTTTTTTTACGTTTTTGCAATTGTTAAATCGATCTTTTTAGCTCTCTTATTTTAACAAGACTAAAAGTTAGTCTTTTTAATCTAAATTTTTTGCGTTTTCGCGATAATTAAGATCCTTTCAACTCTCTTATTTAGATAAGATTGAGAGTTATTTAATCGAGAGTTGTGTCTTGACGCTGCTTTTAGAGTAATTAATAAAATTATTTCGATTTTCGAAATATATTTGCGATCTAGTTTATTGATTTGTTTTGTATATTATAGTAAGAGAAATTAACTAGCACTTGTTTTAGTTATTGAACTAGTAGATTAATTTGTTTAATTATTAATAAGAGAATTTTTGCAATAAATAGAAGAACAAAAATTAAGAAAACTAAGTAACTTAGCTTTTTTATTAATGCGTTAAAGCAGAGTGTTGTCTTGCTTTAATAATATATCTTCGACTAATTATTAATTATTTGATTATCGATTTTCAGTTGTATAATTGATATATAATTGATTTTTCCATCTTTTTAGAACTTATTATTAATAAATATTTGTTAAAAATAATTAGCGTTCTTCGACAAAAGCGACAAGTCGCAAATAAGATAAACTTAGTTGTTTTACAACTTATATTAGCTCTTTTTAATAAGACGTTTGTGTCTAGAATCTTTAACTAGATATTAGTTATTTAATTGTCAATAATTGAAAATTTTAGTTGTTCGAATAGTTGAGCAATCGATTGTTCGACAAGTTTCGACAGTTTTTCAACTATTGTTTCGACAATATTAGATATAACATTAACATTCTAATTCTTAAAGATTAATCTAAGTATTAAGACAATTTGATTGTCAACTTTCGTATATTAGAAATTAACAAAAACTTAGCTAATAGTAGTAATTGTAAATCTATTGTTAATTCGATCTATTAGCTATGCTCTATTCTAATTAATAAGCAAATAAGTTTCTTGTTCTGTTCCGAACTTATAATCTGTCAAAATAATAAATAGTAGAACAATTAGTTTCTATATAGAAGCTAAGAATCTTGTTCGACTAGATATATTGGTCGATACTATCCGGCCCGATTACGTAATGTTGGGTCGAATAGTGTCGAGCGAGATAGTACCCAACACTAGATTAGATCGAGTACAATATTTCGACAAAGTCTATACTAATTTTAAGCAAAGCTTTATTAATATTAATAAAATAACAATTACAACTAAAGAACGCAATTAAGTTATAATATTAAAAGTACAAAATTACTATAATATATTAATGTATTTATATACGCATACGAAGGAAATTCTTTACTTTATATATAGAAAAAACGTTATATTAGACGTTACGTTAATTAATATATCAATTAGAGCGCTAATTAACAAGTATATATTCAATATATACTATATTAATATTTAGAATATATTAGACTAATATTAAGTAATAGATAGATTTAGTTCTCTCTTGCAGCAATCGATGTTAAGATTACTTAAGTTGCTCTTTTATTGTTAGAAATTAAAAAGAAGAACAAAGTAGACAAAACTTAACAACAAAGTTTCAAATATTCTAATATTAAATATTGCAAATATATATACTTAAATATTCTTTGCATATATCTAGCATATAATAAACTTAAACTTAAAAATATTAATAATCTTTGTTGTTACTTAACTCAATTAACTTATATTATAGATATTGAGACGCAATTAAAATGTCGAATAGAAATCTAATATTATAGATTTCTTTAAAATTGTTTCAAATATTGTATACGTTGTATTTATTTTTAGTCTATAACTCGTATATACAAGAATTAAGAATCGATAATATTTAAAATTAATAAAGTAAACTTATATCTAACTTATATTGAGTATAGTCTAATTGTATAGATTTAACAAGTTAATTGTTCTTTATTTTCGAAAATCAAATTATAATATATTAATAAAATTATTAACGCAAACTTAGCATATATTAATACAAATATCTTTGTATTTTAATAGACTATAGTTTGCAACAACGTATACAGAATTGCACTTATATTAAATATCTAATATTTCGCAATTAAAATTGCAATTAGTTGTAGCTTGAACTTGCGCTTATTATATACTAAATATATGGAAAATTTGATTATTTATAGAAAAGTAACAAAATCAAGATTAGCACTTGCAATGCGCAACTAAATATTTATATTTCAATTAAGCAAGAACAATTTTTGTTTTTTATACTAATTGCACCCGAAGATTATACTTATTATTTGTTATATTTTATTAAAATATCTCGAGAAATTGTCGACAATATAATTCAAATAATTAAACAACAAAATTCATTGTATTTTATAGCGCGTAAATTAATTCTATATTTAATGTATATTGTACTTAAATTAATATCTTATTTTATAAAACGCTTTGCTATCTCTTTTATAATATTTAATTTATATATTAAGTATAACAATATTGTCTTACATTATATATATAATAGTCTTAATATAAAAGATTGTATTGTAGCATTAATTTGCAAATAGAAATTAAAAGAGTTTTATATTAAAACAATTTTAAAAGATTAGTCTATATATTGCTTAAATTATATATAGATTAAACTTATATATAATAGAAGTCGAACGTAAATTTGCTTTTAATTAGTTGTGTATTTTAGAGAAAAAAATTTAGAAGTATTATATATTTGAATAGAAATTCTTAGCAATATATTATTGTGTATTGTATATATACTTAAGCTAAAATCTTTATAAATTAGTTATATCTTAAAATAGATTTTATCTTTAAACAAATTTAAAATAAAACGAATTTGTATAATATTTTTAATTAAAACAAAAATTATTATTATAAGTTTAATACAAGCTTAATATACGTTAAATATATATTAAGATTATACTAGATATTAATATATATTATTATACTTAAATTAATATAAAGATTACAAAAAATTAATATAAAGATTACAAAAAATTATTATATAATATTTACAAAGATATTTAAAACTTTGCAAAAAGTAATGCGCAAAACAATTTAAATATCTTATATAAATTATAAAAACAAGAGACTATAAATATTTACAAAAAATATAAACAAAAAATAAGTTAGAAATATATTTAACTTATGCTTAATTTATATTACAGTATCTTAAATTGTTAAACTTTAAAAAATATCTTTATAATTTAAATTTTACGCAAGAGTAATATAAGCATTTAAAGTATATACTAATTTTCTATTAAATATATATTAAGCGCAATTTTCGAAAACGTTTTTCTAATTATTTAACAACTTATTTCATTGTACAACTCTAAAAAGCTAAGATTGTTAACAAATTAAATTAGTATATAGATAATATAAGTATATTATATTCTAAACTTAAAATGTAAATTAAATATAAAGAAACAAAATAAATTTTAACTAAATTATATAAAGAGAAAACAAAGATTTTGTTGTATTAATAAATATTAATATAGAAGAAAGTAATTTACTTTAAGACAATAAGTTTGCAAAACAAAAGCTTTTTTTGCTTGCTTCTATATTTAGATAGAATTTGTAATAAAACTAAGTTTTGTTTATATTGATTTTATACTTCGAATAAGAAAGTATACTATAAAGATATTTAACAAGAACAATTTTAAGATAGAAAGAAAAGTCTTATTTACTTAACGCAATTGCAATAAATTTACTAGAATTATCGCTTAACTAGTTAAAAAAGATGCGTACAATTAATATATATATAGCTTGTTCTTATAGTTAATTAAACTTAGGAAAAAAGTATTGCAAAACTACAATATATTATCGATAACAATTATATCTTTTTTATAATTCGAAAATTTTTTACAATATATTTTTTTCAAATATATCTAATTTTAAGTATAAGTTTAGTATAAATATAAACTCGAAATTCGATATTAAGAATTTTTATATATTCTTAAATTGCAATTCAAAAATTACTTATTTAAGCAAAAATTAATATTAAATATTAATTTAAGTTATACAAAATTGAAATTTTAAATCGATTTCTATATTATATTATTATATAAACGCAATTTTATTTAGAGATAAATATTATATATCAGTTTAGCATATATTAAATTTAAGTTTTAAATCTTCTTTTGCACAACAATATTATACAAAAAGTACTTAATCTTAAAAAGATAAAAATTAGATTTTAGCTTAACATATATTAAATTTAAGTTTAGTATATACTTTAATATTATATTATAAGACAAAATTTAATAGAAAAATCTTATTTGATAAAAGCAAATATCGAGTATTATTTAAATATAAATCTATTAATATATTTGAAATCTATAAATGCAAATTATTGATTAAACTTATATTTAATATCGACTCTAAATTTATATTTAATAAAGAAATTATATTTATTTTTGCGTTTGCAAAATATTTAAAATCTACTTAGTATATACTAAATACAAATAACGTTTTTATTAAATTTAAATATTACGAAACTTATATAGCAATATCTTCGAAAAATTAAGTTAAAAATTAGACGCAAGTACAATATAAACAATATAAAAGACAAGATCATAATACAAATTTTTAGTATACTCTTAGCTTAAACTTAATACAAGTAAAAGCTCTTATATTATTAGACTGACCGTCGGGTCGGGTTTCGGTTCCAAATGTTGGAATCGACCCGACCCGACCCGACTCGATTTTCGGTTCCAATATTAGGAATCGAATTGAATCGCCAAGAAATCGAAAAATTACGTCATTATGCCAAGAATTACTAATTTTAGAATCAAATGTTTATTAATAAAATGCATTATTTGCATTTATAGACCCTATAGACCTTATAGATGCGTTTTATTAATAAAATGCATTATTTGCATCTATAGATTCTATAGATCTTATAGATTCGATTTAATGTTTTTCTTATTATTAAAGTAGTAATGCATTTATTATTTGCATCTATAGGCTCTATAGATCTTATAGATGCGATTTAATGTTTTTCTTTATTATTAAAGTAGTAATGCATTTATTATTTGCATCTATAGGTCCTATAGATCTTATAGATGCGATTTATTAATATAATGCATTATTTGCATCTATAGGTTCTATAGATCTTATAGATGCGATTTAATGTTTTTCTTATTATTAAAGTAGTAATGCATTACTATAATGCATTACCTTATTATAATTTAGATAATCAAATATTAAATTAATTATAATATAATTAAACTAATAGTCTTGACGATTCGTGTCGGTTTTTCGGGTCGGGTTTCGGTTCCAACCCTAGGAACCGACCCGAAATGTCGGTTCCAACCCTAGGAATCGAATCGCCAAGACTTTCGGGTCGGGTTGGTACGAATCGCCAAGATTCGGGTCGGGTACCCGACCCGAACTCGGTGACCCGACCCGACGCGGTCAGTCTATATATTATTGATAATTTTAAATAATAGCAAAGATAAACTTAACATAAATTTATTATCTATTTTTTCAAAAATTTCTATATAATTATTATTATTGTTTTCTAATTCTATAATTTATATAGAATATTAAATAGTATTAACTGTTTAAAACTTTTAATTAAATAATCATAATATACATTTGAATATATTTGAATATAAAGACACAATATTGTTATAATAAAGTGTTATAAGCAAAATTGCGATTGCAAGTTTTAATTAATTATAATTAAACAAATAGACGCTAGTATTGTTTGTCTATTTGTAATTAATTAGATTTAAAAATCGCAAAAATACATAGATCTTGCATAGATTCTTAGAGATGTTAAATTAAGTATAAATAAAAAAAAATACTTAATATAAACTCGATATAAGCTAGATTTATATATAATATTTCGAAATTAAATAAAAATTCTTAAACTATTAATATTATATAGTATTTGTAAAACAAAAATATAAATTTATAAACTAGTTTATCTTTATCGTTATCTTAATTGTTTAACAAATACTGTTAATTTGTTTGCAATAGAATTATATTTAAAATATATTTTGTATTGCTAGAAATATTAAATTGTTTTAACTTAACAATTTTTTTTGTTTATTTTTTCTCTTTTCTTTGTAAAAGTTTCTTACGTTTTTAATATATATATTGTATATATTGTTTTTTCACTTAATTTTTAATTTAATATTTCGATAATATTACTATATATTTTTTGCTCGATTTTAATATATTGTTTATAGAATTTAAGTCTAATTTATATTTATTAGAGCTAGACAACAATATATATCGAGTTAATATTTAATATCTATTTTTTTCAAACAATATCTCTATATATTAATATAATAGAAAAATCTTTTTAGAATTTCTATCTAATATATATTAAATTAATACTCGATATTAATTTCTTAGAAAATAAGTAATTTTTAAATTGTAATTTTTAAATATATATAAAATCTTAATATTAAATTTAAAATTTGTATTTGTATCAAATTTATACTTAAAATTAAATCTATTAGAAAAAAATATTATATAAAAAATTCTCGAATTAAAAGAAAGATATAAATGTTGTCGATAATATTTTGCAATTTTTCGATTTTTTTTATTTATAATTTAATTAATTATTAAGTTAAGTTAAATATAAATTAACTGTATATTTTTTTTTAACTAGTTAAGCAACAATACAATTCGATTTATTGCAATTGTATTAAATAAATAAAATATCTTTTCTTGTTTTAAAATTGTTTTTTTCAAATATTTTAATAGTATATTTTTTTATTTTAGTATATAATTAGTATAAATATAGCTTAAAACAAATATAAGTTCTATCTAAATATAGAAATAAATAATAATAACTTTTGTTTTGCAAATTTATTATTTTAAAAATAATTACTTTCTTTTATATTAATATAATTGCAAGCTAATATTTATTAATACAAAAAAATCTTTAATTTTTTTTTATATAATTCGATTATAATTTATTTTGTTTTTCGATATTTAATTTATATCTTAAATTTAGAATATAATATATTTATATTGTTTGTATATTGTATTAGTTTGTTAACAATTTTAATCTTTTAAAGTTAATTAATAAAACAAATTGTTAAATAATTAAAATTATATTTTTGAAAATTATATTTAGAATATATTCGACAAAAGATTAATATATACTTGAGATATTTAAATTACTCTTAAGAGTTGTTAAAATTATAAAGATATTTTTTAAATTTTTAAAACAAAATATTAATAATATTTGTATAATTCTAGTATATACTAAATATACTTCGAGCTTGTTTTTTATCTATATTTATTGTAAAAGTTTGCAATTCTTTGTTTTTATAATCGATATAAGAAATTTAAATATTTTAATAAATATTTTTTTTTCCCTGAATTATACTCGATTTAACATTCCTGAGAATCTGTGCAAGATCTATATATTTTGCGATTTTTAAATCTAATTAATTACGAATAGACAAGTAATACTAGCGTCTACTTGTCTAATTATAATTAACTAAAACTCGCAATTGCAATTTCGCTTATAATACTTTGTTATAAAAATATTGCGTCTTTGTCTTCTATATTGTAATATTCGTAATACAAGAAAATTCTTCAAACAAAAACTTTATAAATGTAAGAGAGATTTAAATATTGTTAACAATGTTGTTGTCTAAAACTATTTTAATAAATTAGTAAATAAAATTATTTGTATTGCTACAATAATAAATTTTGTTTCGTCTAGTAATTGTCTTAGATTTATAATATTAGTCTTCTATTGCATTTAAGTTCTTTTCTATTGTTATTTCAAATATATTAGAAGAACGTATTTAACAATTATGCGTTTTTGATCGCACTTATATATGTTTGTTGTAATATTAAAAACGCAACGCTTATATAAAAATTAATTAAAGTTAATTTTGTTTATTCTTAGTTAAATAAAAAGTAAATTGTATAATTTGAGACAATTGAAGTGCAATTGCATATAATTATACGTAATTTCTAATACAATTTTGCAATATTTTATATTATTTTTGTTTCTTAATTATTTGCGTTGTTATTTTTTTCGAATCTTGTCTTAAATAAGTGCTTTTTTAATAGCAAATTTATTTGTTATTTAATTAATAAGAAAAAGAAGTTATTTGCGTATTTTGTCGACAATTTTGTTCGCAATCTTATTATTTCTTATACTTTTATATCTTAATATTTAATATAATTTTAATATTATTTTGCAATATCGAATTATCTTATATACGTTTTATATATATCTTAATTACATTTAATTTATTATTAATTTTAATTAAGATTTAATTATTTAAGTATATTTTATAAATTTGTTCTTTTAAATTAGTAATAATCTCGCAATACTTTGTTAATTTCTTTGTTACTTTTGTAAATTTCTTAAATTTATTATAATAAATTAATATTATATTAACGTTTTTAAGACGCTTTTTAATACTTTGATTTGCTTCGATTAAAATTGCGATAATATTTTTGTTACGTTCGCTTTTGTTAAAATAAATTTATTAATATAAATTTAAGTAATTTGCGTTATATTTTTTTAACAACTTTTTTGTTATAAATAATAATTGTTTTAGAAGATTTTATTTACAAAATTGCAATATATAATTGCTATTATAAAGTTATTATTAATTTTAATATTATTTGTATTTATTTTCTCTTAAATTGCAAAAATATTATTCTTAACTTTAACTTTTGTTCTTTTTTCGATATTAAATTATTGCGTATGCGTAATATTGTTACATTAATAATTTTTTTAAATTTTTATGCATTTATAATAGTTATCAATTTCTATATTAACTTCTTTAGATAAATATTAATAAAAAATATGTTAATTTCGATTTGTAAAACTTTTGTAAAAGTTATCTTATAAATGTTAATAATACAACAAAGTATTTATTTTTATATAAATTGCAACTTTGTAACAACTTTTTTTCTTATATTTTTAATAATAAACAAAACATATTATGTAACAATTTTATATATTATTACAAGCTTTTTTATTGCAATATATTTGCGTTTTTTGATATTTATAAATATATTAGAAATTAAACTCTTTATTATTAAGATTTCTTTATATTTAATAATTAGTTTTGTTTTTACTTATTATAAATAAATTTTTTATTTAAGTTTTAAATTAAGTTAAACTTCTAATATTCTAATATTGAACTTAACAATTATTTTGTATTTTATCAATATTATATCGATACTTATATTAAATCTCTTTAAAGTGCGTAAAAAGTAAATTAATTTGTACTTCTTTGTCGCGAATTTAAAATTATAAATGCGTATTTATTACTTGCATCGATTATATATTTAAGTTAATATTCTACAATTGCGTTTAATTAACTTTTTATATATTTATATATTAATATTGTTTATAAATTTTGTAACGCTAATTTGAAATTTAATATTGTTGCATTATTTTAAGAGATTTGCATTATAAAACAAATATAATATCGAAAATAAAAAAAAACTTTGCAATATATTGATATTTGTTTTTAACTTTTTTATTATATAACTCTTAATAATTAATATAATGCGTTGTTTTTTAGAAAATTTTTTACTTAATTAAGCAAACAAGTTAAAACTTTTCTTTTTTTTATATTATAAAGTACTTTAATATATAATATATTGTCGAATATATTAAATACATTTAAATTTAATAAAAAAGCTATTCTTTTCTTTTAATTACTTTATATTATATATATCTTTTTAATAATTAATTATAATATTGTGTCGATTAAATATTGTTTTCTAATTTTTATTTATATATTAAATAAAATATTATATACTTTTACAATATAACAAAAATGCTTCAATATTATTGATTTTAGTATTTTATTTAACGTATTAAGCAATATTATAAATCTAAAAAATAACAACTTTAAATAGTTTTTCTTTTTTAATTTTTGCAATATTATTGTAATTATCTTTTTAAAATAAGACAATTATATTTATTTTTTAATATATTTGTTAAATAAAAATTTTATTGTTTTAAGATAACGCAAACTAATTGTCTTAGCGTTCGATTAATTATTTTGTTAATTTCGAATATCTTGTTTAAAGTTGCTTTATATATTGTTTTTATTATTTTGCGTTTTAATATAATTTTATTATTCTTTATTAAAGATATATAAAAAAAAATCTTTATATTATTAATTAAGATTGTAAATAAAAAAGAAAAGTAAACTTAAAATATTGTTTTAATATTGTTTTTTGCAATTATTATTATTTTTGTATTTGTTCTTAATAATAAAATTGTAAGCTTAATAAATATATTTGTTATTATATTTTTAATTTATTTTGCTATTTGAAATAAATTTTTTGCAATACTTTTCGAAATTTGCATTTAATTGCAAAATTTGTTTTTTTTATATTTCTTAAGAATTTTGTCTTTTTTATTATATATTTAAATATAAGTTTTTTAATTATAAGAAATACAATATTGATATTGCAATCTTTTAATTTTTTTAATTATATTAATATATTTTTATGTTTATTTAAATTTAACTCTTTTGTGCAATCTTATTTATAAAATAAAGTTTTCGATAATCTTTTTCAAAATTCTTAATAACGCAATTATGTATTTGTTAATATTCTCTTGTTTTATTATAACGTCTAATAATAATTCGAATAATAATCTCTTTAATATATTGTTAAATTTCTTTATATTTATAATTTTTAAGTTTTATTTAAAATAATATATAGACTCTATTTGCATTTTAACATTTAATATTGTTTTAATTAACAAATAATTCGACAAACTTTTTATCTTCTTATTTATATCGCAATATATTAGTCGATTTATTGTCTCTTTTATAATAAATAACAAATCGATTATAATTTGTGTTTTTTAATAATTTCTTATTATAATATTGCGCAAAAATATTAATATAATATCGATAAAGCATATTATATTTAACAAATTGTCAAATAATAAATATTGTCTAAAATATAAGAAATTTGCTTATAAGAAATAATACAGATTAAAGTTTCTTATTATAACGTTCTTGTTTTATATATATAGTACTTGCTTTATTGTATTAAGATTGTCTCTATTAATTATATTATTATAATTATCGAAAGATAAATTATAAATATTACAAATGTTAACAAGATTTTGTTCGATAATATTGCTCTTAAAACGTAATTGCATTGTTATTGTTTTTATATTTTCGAAATATTATATATTGTATTAATTGTTATTGTTAATACGTTTATTAATATAAAAGTATATATATTTGTTATTATTTACAAACGTAAAGTTCGCATATTTCGAATTATATATTTTTGTTTTTATATAATATTGTTACAACTTCTATATTACTAATATATTGTATTTTTTTATTTCCTTTTTTTAAAGCAACGCTATTATTATTTTGTTTCTTAATTTATAAATATTATACTATAATATTCGAAACTTATTTTGTATTTTTATTATAATTTATTTTTTATATTTATTTTTTATATTTATTTTTGTGTATATTAAATTCTTTATTTCTTGCGTAAAGAATATATTTTGTAGCAATAATAATATTACTTTCTTATTAATTTGTTTTATTAAAGCAAATTAACTCTTTATTAATTTATTAAAGCGTTTTTTCTTAATTAATTGTTAAATAATATTTTCTTTTGTTATTATAAGAATACTTTGTATACAACTTGTTTATATCGAGCAATTTACTATTGCTTCTATTATTTTTTGCTTTATTCTCTTATTTGTAATCTAAATAAATAAGATTGTACTTCTTAATATTATAGAAATTAAAATTGTTATTTTGTTTGCTTCTATTGTTTTAACAATATAATATAAAAACTTTATTTTTATTATTTTCTTAATTTTTTTTTTGTTTTTTAAAATATTTAAAATTAAATATTTTGTAAATTTTCTTACAAACATTATATTTTTACTTGAAGATATTTTTTTAATAAAAATATTAATCGAAGCAATAATTTTATGCGCAATATATATATTGCTATTTATTCTTGCATTTATATATAAAATATTTATATATAAAATATTTATATTTTTAATACTTTATATATTGTTTTATTTTGTATTTTTTGTTATAATATTTTGCAATCTTTATATTTAATTTATAAATAACACTTAATTATATTAATTTATTTATTGTTTTTGCGCAATTTATTTATATTACAATCGAAATATATATATAATTTTTTTTTTTTGTAAATTAAATCATCTTTTTAATCTTTAAATTTTAATATATTATTTTGCATAATTTTATTATTATTTTTGCTTTTTTCTTCTTTATATTCTTCTTTATATTTTTAATTTTAATATTATATATTATTATTTTTGCGCACTTTTAACGTATAATTATTGTTATTAATATTTTTTTAACTTAAAAATTTTTCGATTTTAATATTGTTTTGCTATTTTCGCTACTTATTCGAAAGACAATTATTCTCTTAAAATGTCTTATTTTTTGTGTATTTTTTTGCATTGTTAGTATCTTGACAATATTAAAATTGCGCGTTAATATATTATTTTTGCAACGCTTATCTTATAAACTCTTTTTATCTCTTGTTTCTCTTTAATTTACGCTATTAGCTTTATCTTTCTAATTAATTGTTGCATTAGAAATATTTGTTCGACACTTCTTTAATTATTTATTTGCTTTGTTAATAATAAATCTTTTGTTATTGTTGTTAATATACTTGTTATCTATATATCTTTTTTTATCTCTTGAGTTCTTTTTATTCGATTAATTATTTTTTTCAATCTCTTTAATATCGAAATCAAGTTAATTCGCTTGTTTTTCGCGAGAGTATTGCTAAGATGTTGCGTTAACTTCTCGATTAAAAGACATTATTTTATTAACGTTGTTATTAAGATTATTTCGAATACGTTTCTCTTCTTAGATTTATAGAATTTTCTAATATTTATTACTTTCGTTTTTATATTTGTTGCAATTTGTATTAATTTGCGTTAAGACGCACTAAATATATCTTAATTACTTGTTGACATTGCGTTAATTACGTCTATTTAATTCTAATAATTAAAATAAACTGTAAGCGTTATTGTTAATAAGATCTTCTCTTTTGTCTCTTCTTGTATAATAAAATAGTATAATATCGATTTTCGCAAACTTCTAGTCAATTCTATATTTAAATAATTTCTTTTAATATTTCAAATATTTTAATAAATATTATATAATAACTTTCGATAATCTCTATATTAATTTATGCGTAATAGTAGATGTTAATTTCTATTGCAATTTAAGTATATACTTAATATATATTGTATATATATTAAATTTACAATAATATTTTTGTTTTAATTTAAGATATTATATAGATTTGTTTTTTGATTAAATTTATTTAAATACAAAATTTATTTCGAGATATAATTAATTTATAAAAATCTTAGTTTAAATATAAGTACAATATACAATAATCTATTGTTAAGAATTTTTATTAAAATGAATAATATTTTTAATTTGTTGTTTCTCTAAAGAATGCAATTAATTAAAAATAAATTTTTGCTTAATTTCTATAAATTGTACGCTAAATTTATACAAATTTTAAACTAATTATAAACAAATTTTTTAAAGTTGTTTTAACAAAAAAAATCTCGAATTTTTGTCTATAAGTTAATATTGTTATACAATCTTTTATATTAAGATTATTGTATATATAATATAGAGCAATCTTATTATATTTAATATATAAATCAAATATAATAGAAGAGATAAAAAAGCGTTTTGCAAAAAATTTAACCCAAATATAATATATATTAGATATAAATTTAACTTATGCGTTGTTAAAGATAATAGATTTTGTTATTTAATTGTTGCAATTATATTATTAACAGTTTCTTAAAATATAGTAAATAATAAGTGTAATCATTGTATACAATTAGTATAAAGAATAGAAATTGTTTTTAATTAATAGAAATATAGATATTTAATTGTGCATTGTATATACTAATCTTAATTTTATTACTTTTTTAAGAATAATTAAATTCTATATATGTTTAATATATATTAAACTTGTATTAGAATAAAACTAATTGTAAATAAATTTTTTAGAAATTAAACATTTAATAAAAATATAGTTTTGTATATATTGTTGTAATCTATAATTTATTAAGACGTAAAAATAATTAATATTAATATATATTAAATTTGCGTTAATTGTTCGATTTGTATATTATAATTTTGTATCGAAAAATAGAAAATATTTAATTCGATAAATTTATAAGATTAGTTTACAAACAATATAGATTAAGTAAAAGTTTATTTTATAAGTCTCTTATATAGTAGACTCTTAATTCTTGCATACGCAAGTTATAAATTCGAAATATATATAATATATACGTTAATTTTGTTATTTTTTAAAAAATCTATAATATTAGATCTCTATGCAATACTTTAATTGCGCATTAATATTTGTTGTATATATTAATTAAGTAAAATATTATTAAAGATTGTTAATATTCTCAAGTTTAACTCTATTGTATACTAAATATATATATAGTATATTCGAATGCGCATCTTTGCAATGTTTAATTTTAAAATATTTAATATTTTAATATTAGATTTTGTTTGCTTTGTCTTTCTTTTTAATTTCTAAAAATAAAAGAATAACTTAAGTAATTTTAAAGTTAGTTGCAACAACAAAAAATTAAATCTAGTCTTAGTATAAATTAAAATTATATTATACTTAAATTAATTGTACGCTAAATATATATATGTTGATTAATACTTTAATAGATATATTAATTAAAATCTTGACTAATATTGTATTTTTTTTATATACAAAATAAACAATTCTTTTTAAATATATATATAAATAATTTTACATTTTTAATACAATTATTTAATTGTATTTTTTGAAGATAATTACAATTTTGTTAACGTTAATAAAGTTTTGCATATAATAAATATTAGTTTAGTATATAATAAATATAAAGTATAAAAGAAAATCTATCTTTTTAAGTTTTATAAGCAATAATTTGTCAAAACTATTAAGATTTTAATTGTTTAATATATTTTGATTTTCTTAATTGTTTACAAAAATATTATTGTTAATATTTTAATTACTTAATATTGTATTCGACTTAAAAGCGTTAATATTGTTAAAATTTAAAGTTTGTTTAAATTTTAGCAAATATCTAGTATATAACAAGTATAAAGTAAATCTTAATTCTATTTATCTATTGCGAAATTGCTTGTTAATCTTAATTTGCAAAATTCTTAAATGTAAAAGAATTCCTTTTGCTAAAAAATATATAGATATTAAAGATAAAGAAATTGCTAATACTATCGAAAAATATATTGCTATTAAGATTTAAATTAAATATAGACTAAGCTTAAATATAGTATATATGCAAAATAAATAACTAAATTGCACAAATAGAAAACTATATCGAGTTTACACTACGTTTAAGAGCAATTTATACTATAACAAAATTTAGATTTTATAGTACAAAAATCTTGTTTTTAAACTTTAATTAACTGCGCGTTATAGACTTTATACAATTCTAAAAATGCAATAGATATAGAAGATTAAGTTTATATCTAATATATATCGAGAAAAAACAAAACTCTAAGTATTAATTATTATTTAATACTAAATAAAGAAGTTTATACTCTATATAAACTATATATATATTGAGCATGCATTTCGATTGCAAGCAAAAATTGTTATAAATTTCTTTAATTCGAAAAATTTATACTAAATATAGACTTAGCATAGACAAAGTTCTTCTTAGATAGAAATTTCTATTCAAGAGAAACTCGTTCTAGATAGGAAATCTGCACTCAAGATAAACTATATATTTTATCAATTGCTACTATTAAAATAGAAGCAAAATTATTTTTAACAAACTTTCAATTGCAACAAAAATGCAACAAATATACTAGCAATATTAATAGAGAATTATCTAACAAGAATATATCGAAATATTGTAATCGATCTAATCTAGTGTCAAATAATATTGCTATTTAATCTAATGCTATTTAAGTTACTTATATAATTGTAAATTGAATAGCATTAACTATACATATATATAATCGAACAAGTTCTTTAGCTCTTCTATAGTAACTAAGCGTTCTATTATTTATTGTTTTGACAAATTATAAGTTCGAAAATGAGCAAGTAACTTATTTGTTTATTAGTTAATCTATCTAGAATACAACTAGTAGATTGAATTAAGCGTAGATTTTTTATAATTAGATTGTAGATAACTCTTGTTAAATTTGATTATTTAAAATTGACAATTATTGCTTAAATATTTAGAAGAACTTTTAGAATTTAAATTAGTATTAAGTACTAATTGCTAAATATTGCTAAATCTTATTGATTGTTATCGAAACTCTTAGCTACTATAGTTCGAATTCTGCATAAATAGCTAGAAAGTTTAACTATCTCGAATAGTTATCGAGATATATATAGATATACAAAGAAGACTAAAAGTTTAAACAATAGAACAATTGTAAAACAACTAAGTTTATTTTATTTGTAACTTGTTGCTTTTGTCGAAAGAATACTAACTATTCCTATTAAATAATTAATTAATAATAAGTCTTAAAGATCGAAGCTTTAGTTAAGTAGCAATTATATAGCTGGAAATCGATAGTTAAATAACTAAAAATTAGTCGAAGATATATTATTGAAGCAAAACAAGATTCTACTTTGATATGTTAATAAAAAGACTAAATTGTTCAAAACTTCTAATCTTCTTATTTTTGACTATTGCAAAATTATTTTATTAATTTATAATCAAATATCTATTAGCTCAATAGCTAGAATAAGTGCAAGTTTCTCTTTATTACAATATACAAAATAAATTAATAATTTGAATTGCAAATATACTTTAAAGACTAAAATAGCTTTATTAATTACTCTAATAGCAACGTCAAAACTAGACTAATCGCGACAATTCGAGAAATCGAGTTCGATTCGAAAAATCGAATCGAATCGAAAGTCTTGACGATCCGATTTCTAAAGTTGAAATCGACAATTCGATTCGATTCCAATCTTTGAATCGAAAATCGAATCGAAAATCGAATCGAATCGTCAAGACTACTATTTTTAGTAAATTTTATTATTTTTAGTAACAATTAATTGATAATTTAATAAAAATGGTTAATTTATTTAAATTAATTAATAAATATATTAGATTGTTTTTATATTATGCATTACTATTTTGCATTATCTAGAAAACAATTAAAAAAATCTAAATTTAAACTATATTTATACTATTTTTAGTATTCTTGACGTTCTTGACGATTTGATTCGATTCTAATCTTTGAATCAAAAATCGAATCGATTTTCGATTCAATTCCTAAAGTTGAATCGTCGATTCGAGTTGATTCTAGAAGTTGGAATCGAAAATTAAATCGACGATCAATCTAGTTAAAACACAACTCTTAATTAATTAGTATTTAGTCTTATCTAAATAAGAAGACTAAAAAGATCTTAACTATTGCAGAAATATAGAAGATCTAGATTAATAAGATTGAAATTTAGCTTTATCAAAATAAAAGAATTAAGAAGATTAATTTAACAATTGTAAAGATGGAAAAGAGCGTTGCTATCTCTATAATTGTCAAAACTAAGAAAAAGAATAAAGAGATTAAGTAGTTTAGTTAGATTCTAGATAGCTATTAAGCTTTACCTATTAAGCGCAAACAAATATAATTTAATTAGAAATTATTTGCTACTATATCTATGTTTTTATTTACTAAATATATTAAGTTAATCGATTTTATGCTTATTTATATTTGTTACAATCTTAAAATAAAACAACAAAAATACAAAGTATACTTAAAGATCTATTAATTGTTTATTTATTAAAACTTTGTCTATGTTGTAATTAATAAGATTAATTAGGTTAATTCTATTAATAAAGAGAAGTATATCTATTAATCTTTTTTATTTTAACTCTTCGAAGAATATTTATCGAACTAAATATTTGATTTAAGATTTATTAATTTATTCAATCTTTGTAGTCTAATAGCTAGAATATCTTTATTAGAACTTCTATTGCGCAATTACGCATTTTTATTATATTCTTTAATAATATTATCTACTATTTACAAGTTATTAATAGAGCTCTAAGATAGCAAATAATATTGATACTATTATAGTTACTAGTATCTTTGTATTATCTCTTACAGTAGAGAGATATATAGGCGAGAACTCTATAAAAATATATAATAGTATCAACAAAGTAGTAGAAAAGTCAATTGTATATACAATATCAAAATCTACAAAGAATACTTCTACAACTATTATTACAATAAGAAATTAAATGCAAATCAATTGCTAGAATCCAAAAATAAATAAGAATCGCTATTTCTAGAAACTATAATTAAGCAAAATATTAAACAACACAAAGTTATATTGCACACAATTTCTATAAATATAGTAAGAAAAGAAAAAATACTACAAGATTTGCGCAACAATATAGAACTATTTAATAATATTCGACTTATTAGTAATCTTGTATAAATATTATTAGACACAAATAGAGCTCAAAAGAAATATGCATCGACAATAATTGTATTTGAAAAAAAGTTAACGCTTAAAAAGCAATACAAAAAAATAGAATTTACGCATAAAATAAAAATAACAAAATAATAAAATACAAGAACGCAAAATCTAGTACACAATATTACAAATATTAATTCTACAATTACTCTACAAAAAACTGTATAAAGGAGATCAAATATATATATTGTAAGCTAAATTATATATCTTAAAGTTATAGATATGCTCTTTGTATCGACAAACAATTGTATGCGTATTCAAATTTAAAATGTATTATTTGTAAAGAAATATATATAGTTAAAAGCAATAGATGTGCATTTTATAATAACAATCGATTTAACAATATTAACAATAATTTATTGCAAACAAACAACACTTAATAATATTAAAAAATTCTATTATATTCTTAAACAAAGAGATCGAACAAGGAAAAATCCGAATTCTATAGCACGAATTTTGCTCAAAATATTGATTTTTTTTGTTTTGTTTTCGACAAACAAATTGAATGCAATTAACTTATAAAAAAGATTTATTTTAAAAGAGTCTCGATTTTTTTTTTTTTTCTTTATTGAGTGCATGCAATCTTAGACTATAACACTATATAATCTATATATATATGACTAGTATATTACGTAACTCTATTTATTCTCCTTATATTGTTATATATAGTATGTCAATCGATTCTAATGCTCGCTAGCACATTGTTAAAATACTCAAAAGTTTCTCTCTCTCTATTTAATCTTCTTTGTTGTTCTCAGAATCTACTTTCTCGTTGTTACTCTAATCTTTTTTAGATGGTTCAAAGTATATGCTATATCTTTTTGAATCGAAAACAATATTCTTATAGTTAAAACTTTGATCTCGAACGTTCTTTTTGTTAAGCTTTGCTTGTTTCAATAATGTTTGCAATTCAATATTACGTATTCTAGTATTTATATATTCTTGCACATAATTGTATATCTAGAATTGTTTACTTTATCTTGTTCGACTAAGTATTGTCGAAAATATTTATGTTCGAACTTTATTTGCACAAATGTCGCAAAAGTAAGTCTATCAATGCTTTTAAGAGATTCTTTTTTCGCTTTCTTAACATTTGATATCTCTAGAATGTACTTAATATAGCGTTTGTCTTCGGATTACAATCTATCCCGAATACAGATTCTTAATTCGAGATAATCTTATCTCGAATCAAATATTTGACCCGGAATGATCTTAGTATATACTGAGCATATCAATTGATTTGTACTCGAAATAAGCTTATTTCGAATTAAGAATTTGTATTCGAGATAATCTTAGTATATATCGAGCATAAAAATAATATATAGTAATTGAAGATACTAAGATATTGAAAAAAGAATTAAATACAAGCGTAGCATATATTAAGTATCGACTTTCGAAAAAAACAAATATTATAAATATATAGACAAAGTATATGTTGAGTATTGTTTTACAAGTATAGAATTTATTATTAATATACAAGTATAGCATATATTGAGTATTAATCTTTTAAATAATAAACAGTATAGTCAGACTAGTGAAAAATTCAACCGTTGTACAACCGTAGTACAACTGTCGAACAACCGTTGAAAAATCGTCGAAAAACCGACCAAAAATCGTTTCTTAATCGTTTTTCAATCGATTAACAACTAGAAAAATTCTAAGTTTCGATTGTTCAATCGTTGGGTGCCTCAACAACCACCAATCGCAATTAAACTATAGATAGGTTGAAATATAGTTGTCTAACGATTGATTAAAAAATTTATTAAATCAAAAAAAAAATTATAATTAATTAGACTCCCTAAGTACTAGACTAGTAGAGATATATATAAGGGGGGTATAGATGGGGGGGTGACTTACGCGTATATGTTTTTTGCAAATCACGTGATTTTTCTATTTATAGCTTGATAGCGTTGATAGTAATCAAAATAGAGACTTCTCGAAATAAATTAAAACTTTAAATTTAAGTTTAAACTCTAAACTATTAATAGACTTAATAGAAAAACGTCTCAACGACTTCACGCATTGACGAATCAACGATTTAGATATTTTACTACTTGACACGCCAAGAGTTAAAACCTCGATCGGGCTAGCTTCAGGACTTAGAATAAATTTTCAAAATTTTCAAAATTTTCTATATCAAAATTAGCATCTATAGGCATCTATAGGTTGAACAATCGTTGTTCAACCGTTGTTCAACCGTTGTTCAACTATAGAAAAACCAATTTTCTAGTCTCAAATCGTTGTTAAAAAATTTCAATATCAAAATTAGCATCTATAGGCATCTACAGGTTGAACAACCGTTGTTCAATCGTTGTTCAATCGTTGTTTAACTATAGAAAAATCAATTTTCTAGTCTCAAACCGTTGTCTAACCGTTGTTCAATTATAAAAAATCTTAATTTCTAACTTTAAATCGTTGAACAACCGTTGAACAACTATAAACTATCTAGATTTCTGTTGTTCAATCGACATACAACCGTTGTACAACTGTTGTTTTTATTAGTAGGAAGTCCTAGATGAAATATATTAATTACAAAATTACAATACTAATTTGCTATACTAAGTATATATTTAATATTAGCAAAGACTCGAGTATTAAAGCGTATTGCAAATTATGCGTCTATACAAGATATAATCTAGATATATATTTAACAGTTGCGTAATATAGATTAAATCTCAATAGAATTAAAGTGTTAAATATTGCAAATATACTAGTATTCTTTGTCGAATTAAAATATTGTTTTTGCGTCTTCTATCTTTATTTTTCTTAATTATCTATATATATATAGTATACACTCGTAGTTTTATATAGTATATTCTTAGTATACATTAAAACTGTCTTTATTAAAATAGTCGAAAATATACTTAGTATAAGTGTTACTCAAATATTTAATTTTCGAGCGCACTACAATAATATTTAAGTAAATAATATTAACGATTTCTTTGTATTAAGTATATATTATAATAAGTATATATAGAGCTTATATATAAAGTACGCTAACTATTTTTTAAGAGTCTTATTTTTATCTTAATTGCAACTTTATATCACTAAGTAAATATTAATTTTTTTAATAATTTCTGCTCGATATAAAGTATATTAAGTCTATACTTAGATTAAGTCGACTACATATAAGAAAAAAACAATATTAATAAGTAATTATTTTTTGTCTAAATTAAGTCTATGCTAAATATAAGCAATATCTGTTCTTAAATTATCGAAACAAAATAATAATTAAAAACAATTCTATTTAAACGTAGTATATATTGAGTATTAATAGCAATATCTAATTTAGAAACTTGCATCTTCTTCTTTAACTTAATTGTATAAGTATTATAATTATATTGCAACTTAGTATATACTAAGTATAAGCAAATATAATATTGTAATAGAAGAAAAAAATCAAAGATATAATATAATGTTTACAATAATTAATTAATAGTCTTTTGTATATTTAATTTCGACTAAATTTATACTAAATTTATACTGAGCAACAATTAGTTACAATATTATATAAGAATATATTATACAAATGCAAGTAAGCAATTCGATATCTCTCTATATCTATAATATAGTCTAAATATATTTAGTTGCGAACTTAGAGACTAACAATATATCTATAAATATGCGTTATTTTGCGAAGAAGTATATATTTCTCTTATACTTAGTATATATTGCGCTTATATTGTAACAATATCTTAAAACTATAAATACAATCTAATAAATAGCGCAATATTAGTTATATTATCGAGTTAAAGTATATTTAATGCAAGCTTCGACTACGTTGAGCTTATATATTGTATAGATTTAAATATATAATTAATATACTAATCTTTTAATATATTAATAATATAAAGTATATAATATAAGTTAAATTTATATTAAGTATAGATATAGTTTAAGCTTTATAATTGTTACAATATAGTTTTTGTATCTCTATACAATATTTAATTTTATTGCAAGATAAGCTTATTTTATACTTGTTATATACGTAACTTAGTTTTTATTTTCTCTATTATTTATATTATATATAAATGCTTATTTTATTCTTTAAGTATTTGATTATATATTACTTATATATTGACTTAGTTTATATTAAATTTGTACTAAAACAAGCTTCAAAATTGCTTCTTAATTGTTGCTTGTTATTTTTTAAAAACTTGTCTTTTAACTTTAAGTTTGCTTATAAAAAGTATAATTTTTGACTTAATTTTAAATAATACTAAGCTTATATTGATTTGCTCTTAACATCTATCAAGTATTTTTGCCAAAAAGCTTATTCTAATATGTTTCGAGCTTTCTATCTATATATAGTATATATTTAGATTATATACAAATTGATATTTTAGCAAAAGATTTTTTTATATTAAGTAGATTTTTTTATTCTTTTTTATATTGAGACTAAACTAAGTATATATTAATATTAAAAAAGCAAAAAGACAAGAAATTTGCTAATTTTTGTATACTTAAGATCTCGAGAACTTTAAGAGATTTATATTTTATATATATTTAATATATATCTAGCTAACAATTTAAGCTAATTGTAATAAAAAGAAGTCGAACGCGCTTGTTTCTATTAATAAGTAAGATTGTATTTAATATATATTTAGCTTATACTTACAATATACTTAGATAACAATTGCAATAGATTTTCGAATTTTTACAAAAATAGTTTTATTATAATTCGATTATATTTTGTCTATATTAAGCTTATACGTAATTTCGAAAACTATAGATATTAACTATAAAACTAATGAATTTTTCTCTATTTTGTATATATCGAGTTTATGCTAAATTTATATATAGCAATTAACAATAGCAAATCGATTTTGTCTTTCAATAAATATAATTGTCTTTTTTACTATATTAATTATATACTAAGTTTATGCGTAGTTGATATAAGTACTATCTTAACTATTAATGTATTTACAAAGAAATCAAAGAATAAAAATATTTATATTATTTATATTTTATATATACTAAGCTAAAGTTAGTACAAATTAAGAATAAGAAATTTGTAAATTTAATAAACTAAATATTAAACTAAATATAAATTGTACTAATATCGAATATAAAATTTAATAATATACTTTAATATTTGAGATACGCAATATATATTGCTTACGTTATTAAATCTTTGTTCGACTTTTCTTATATTAAATAAGTTAATACTTATTAGATATCTAATCTATGCGTGATTGCTACAATAGCTATTTTTAAACAAAAAATAAAATATTTCTCTCGAAATAATTATACTTTTGTGCAAGTTTAGTATATATCGTGTTTAAGCTCTATATATATCTTATTTCAAAACAATATTTTAAATATTAAATTTTTTTTCTTTATGCTTAGACTCTATTTGTGCTTTGCTTATACTTAATTTTTTTGTAATCTAACTCTTTTATAAACTTTATTTATTTTTTATAGAAACTTTTCTCAAATATTGTAAGTTTTTTTATTATAATAATACAATAGTTCTTAGAAGATATTAAGTATATAATTAGTATAAATCTCTTGTATATAATCTTATTGTCTATTGATTCTTCTTGATTATTAAGTTTTTAACTTATTGAAATATTCTCTAATAAATCGATTTATCTTATAAAATTTATATACTTTGTCTTCTATATTGTAACATTTGTAATACAATTTTTTTTTAAACAAAAACTCTATAAATTTAAAAAAATTCGAACATTATTAACAATATTGTTGTCTAGAATTGTTTTAATAAATTAGTAAATAAAATTATTTATATTGTTACAATAATAGATTTTGCTTTGTTTAGTAATTGTTTTAGATTTATAATATTAATTTTTTGTTGCATTTAAGTTCTTTCTTGTCGCTATATTAAATATATTAAAAGAACGTGCTTAACAATTATGCGTTCTTAATTGCACTTGCACGTGTTTGTTGTAATATTAAGAATATAACATCTGTATAAAAATTAATTAAAGTCGATTTTGTTTATTCTTAATTAAACAAGAAGTAAATTATATAATTTAAAACAATTAAAGTGCAATTGCATATATTTATGCGTAATTTCTAATATAATTTTGCGATATTTTGCGATATTTTTGTTTTTTGACTATTTATATTGTTACTCTTTTTGAATCTTGTCTTAAATAAATACTTTTTTAATAATAAATTTGTTTGTTGTTTAATTAACAAGAAAAAGAAATTATTTGTGCATTTTATTAATAATTTTGTTCGCAATCTTATTATTTCTTATGCTTTTATATTTTGATATTTAATATATTTTTAATATTGTTTTGCAATATTAAATTATCTCGCATATATCTTGTATACGTTACAATTATATTTAATTCGATATCAATTTTATTTTTTTTATAATTTTAATTAAGACTTGATTATTTAAATATATTTTATAAATTTGTTTTTTTAAATTAATAATAGTCTCGCAATACTTTGTTAATTTCTTTGTTACTCTTATAAGTTTTTCGAATTTGTTGTAATAAATTAGTATTATATCGATGTTTTTGAGATACTTTTTAATATTTCAATTTGTTTTAATTAAAATTATAATAATATTCTTGTTATATTTGCTTTTGTTAAAATAGATTTATTAATATAAGTTTAAGCAGTTTGCGTTATATTTCTTTTTAGCAATTTTCTTACTATAAATAGTAATTGTTTTAGAAGACTTTATTTATAAAGTTACAATATATAGTTGTTGTTACAAAGTTATTATTAATTTTAATATTATTTGCATTTTTTTTTAAGTTGCAAAAATATTATTCTTAACTTTAATTTTTGTTCTCTTTTTAATATTAGATTGTTGCGTATATATTATATTGTTATATGAATAATCTTTTTAAATTCTTGTGCGTCTATAATAGTTATCGATCTTTGTATTAGCTTCTCTAAATAAATATTAATAAAAAGTACTTTAATTTCGATTTATAAAACTTCTACAAAAGTTATCTTATAAATGTTAATAATACGACAAAGTATTTATTCTTATATAGATTGCAACTTTATAACAACTTCTTTTTTTATATTTTTAATAATAAATAAAATATATTGTATAATAACGTTATATACTATTACAAGCTTTTCTATCGCAATATATTTGCGTTTTCTATTATTTATAAATATATCAAAAATTAAACTCTTTATTATTAAGATTTCTTTATATTTGATAATTAGCTTTGTTTTTATTTGTTATAAATAAGTTTTTTATTTAAGTTTCGAATTAAATTAAATTTCTAATACTTTAATATTAAATTTAATAATTATCTTGTATCTTGCTAATATTATATTGACGCTTATATTGAATCTTTTTAAAATATATAAGAAACAAATTAGTTTATATTTTTTTTTTCGCGAATTTAAAGTTATAAATGCGTGCTTATTGCTCGCATTTATTATATATTTAAGTTAATATTTTATAATTGCGTTTAGTTAACTTTTTATATATTAATATATTAATATTGTTTATAAAGCTTGTAATGCTAATTTGCAATCTAATATTGTTGCATTGTTTTAAAAGATCTATATTGTAAAATAAATATAATATTAAAAATAAAAAATAAATTTTGCGATATATAAACGTTTGTCTCTCGCTTCTTTATTGTGTAGCTCTCGATAATTAATATAATGCGTTATTTTTTTAGAAAATTCTTTATTTAATTAAGTAAACAAGTTAAGATTCTTCTTTTTCTTATATTATAAAGTAATCTAATATACAATATATTGTCGAATGCATTAAATATATCTAGACTTAATAAAGAAACTATTCTTTTCTTTTAATTACTTTATATTGTATATATTTTTTTAATAATTAATTGTAATATTGTATCGATTAAATATTATCTTTTAATTTTTATTCATATATTAAATAAAGTATTATGTGCTTTTACAACGTAATAAAGACGCTTTAATATTATTAACTTTAATATTTTATTTAATATATTAAGTAATATTATAAATTTAAAAGATAACAATTTTAAATAATTTTTCTTTTTTAATTTTCGCAATATTATTGTAATTGTTTTTTTGAAATAAAACAATTGTTTTTTTTGATATATTTGTTAAACAAAAATCTTTATTTGTTTTAAAATAATACAAATTAGTTGTTTTAATATTCGATTAATTGTTTTATTAATTTCGAATGTCTTATTTAAAGTTGCTTTATATATTGCTTTTATTATTTTATATTTCGATATAATTTTGTTGTTTTTTATTAAAGATAAATAAAAGAATTTCTTTATATTATTAATTAAAATTGTAAATAAAAAAGAAAAGTAAGCTTAAAATATTGTTTCGATTTTATTTTTTACAACTGTTATTATTTTTATATCTATTTTTAGTAATAAAATTGTAAATTTAATAAATATATTTGCTATTACATTTTTAATTTATTTTACTATTTTAAATAAATTTTTTGCAATACTTTTCGAAATTTGCATCTAATTGCAAAATTTGTTTTTTTTATATTTTTTAAGAATCTTGTCTTTTTTATTGTATACTTAAATATACGTTTTTTAATTATAAGAAATACAATATTAATATTGTAATCTTTTAATTTTCTTAATTATATTAATATATGTTTGCTATTATTTACAAATATAAAGTTCGCGTATTTTAAATTGTATACTTTTATCTTTATATAATATTGTTACAACTTTCATATTATTAATATATTGTATTTTTTTTATTTTTTTTTCTTAAAGCAACGCTATTATTATTTTATTTCTTAATTTATAAATATTGTATTATAATATTCGAAACTTATTTTGTATCTTTATTACAATTTCTTTTTTATATTTGTTTTTATATATATTAAATTCTTTATCTTTTGCGTAAAAAGCATACTTTGTAGCAACAATAATATTACTTTGTTATTAATTTGCTTTATTAAAATAGATTGACTTTTTATTAACTTATTAAAGCGTTTTTTTTAATTAATTATTAAATAACGTTTTTTGTTGTTGTTACAAGAGTACTTTGTATATAATTCGCTTATATTAAGCGATTTATTGTTGCTTCTATTGTCTTTTGCTTTGTTCTCTTATTTGTAATTTAAATAAATAGAATTGCACTTCTTAATATTATAGAAATTAAAATTGTTACTTTATTTGTTTCTATTGTTTTAACAACACAATATAGAGACTTTATCTTTGTTATTTTCTTAATTTTTTTTTGTTTTTTAAAGTATTTAGAATCGACTATTTTGTAAGCTTTCTTGCAAGCGTTACATTTTTACTTGAAGATATTTTCTTAATAAAAATATTAATTAAAGCGATAATTTTGCGCATAATATGCGCATTGCTATTTATTTTTATATTTATATATAAAATATTTATACTTTTAATACTTTATATATTGTTTTGTTTTGTATTCTTTATTATAATATTTTGCAATCTTTATATTTAATTTGTAAATTATATTTAATTGTATTAATTTATTTATTGTTTTTGCACAATTTACTTATATTACAATTAAAATATATTTTTTTGTTATTTTTTTTTGTAAATTAGACTATTTTTTTAATCTTTAGATTCTAATATATTATTTTGTATGATTTTTTTATAATTTTTGCTTTCTTTTTCTTTATATTTTTCTTTATATTTTTGATTCTAATATTATATATTATTACTTTTGTGCGCTTTTGATATATAATTGTTGTTGTTAATACTTTTTTAACTTAAAAATTGTTTAATTTTAATATTGTTTTGTTACTCTTGCTATTTATTCGAAAGACAATTATCTCTTTAAAGCGTTTTATTTTCTATATATTCTTTTGCGCTATTAATGTCTTAACAATATTAAGATTGCGCGTTAATATTACTATTTTTGCAACACTTATTTTGTAAACTTTTTTTATTTCTTGTTTTTGTTTAATTTATGTTATTAGTTTTATCTTCTTAATTAATTGTCGTATTAAGAATTTCTATTTAATGCTCTCTTAATTATTTATTTGTTTTGTCGATAACAAATCTTTTGTTATTGTTGTTTATATGCTTGTTGTTTGTATATCTTTTTTATCTCTTTAACTCTTTTTATTTGATTAATTGTTTTCTTTAGTCTTTTTAGTATTAAGATTAAATTAATTCGCTTGTTCTTCGCAAGTGTTTCGCTAAAACGTCGCGTTAACTTCTTGATTAGAAAACACTATCTTGTTAACGTCGTAATTAAGACTATTTTGAACGCGTTTCTCTTCTTCGATTTATAGAGTTTCCTAATATTTATTATTTTCGTTTTTATGTTTGTCGCAATTTGTATTAATTCGCGTTAAGACGCACTAAATATATCCTAATTACTTGTCGACGTTGCGTCGATTACATCTATTTAACTCTAACAATTGAAATAAATCGTAAACTTTATTGTTAATAAGATCTTCTCTCTCGTCTCTTCTCGTATAATAAAATAGTATAGTATCAATTTTCGCAGACTTCTAGCGTTTTTCAAATTCTGTATTAAGTATTAATTTGAAAAAAGATTTACTATTTTACTAAAAAATTAAAAATTAAAAAGAAATAATCGAAGATAAAATTATATACAAAATATTTGTATTATTTTTAAAACTAATAAATACAATAATGCAACAAACTATTATAGTTGCTTATTTAGCTTTATCTTATAAACAATAGTATTAAAAATAAAAGAAATAAGTATAAAGTTAAAATAATAAATAGAATAAATATATAGCAAGTATAGACAAAATATAGACAAAATATATATTTAAATATAATTAAAAGTAAAGTCTTAATTAAAAATTAAAAAAAGTATATGGGTATTCTATACTAGATATAGACTAAACTTTAATATAAATTAATTTGCTAATTTTTTTTATCGAACTATAATTGTTGTAACAATTGTATAAAAGTAAAATATATAATAAATATTAATTGATTTTGTTAAACTAAAATTGAAAAGAGAAGTATTTAATTATCTATATTATATATACTAGATACAACAAAAAACACAAAATTAATCAAGATAAGCTCTATTATTAAGTACAATATATATTAAGCTTAAAATTTAGTAAATTAATTTAGATTTTTTTGAATTAATATATTCTAGTTTTCGCTCAATATATATTTAATATAAATAATAAAAAACAATTTAATTTTTAACTTTTTTAGTTGTAAATATAACAGTAGTTTTTGCAACAATTATATTAGCTAAATATAGATTTAGTATAAGTTTAATATAAATAAAAAGACAATTGTATTTATTTTCTTTGCTAATAGAATTAAATTTATTTGAAAAAAAATGAGTTGCGCATAAATTTAATATAAACGAAATATAAATTTGCAAACAACAGTTTTATTTTATTTTGCAATTAGAATATCGATCAAGATATTAATATCTATTAAATATAGAATTAGTATAATTTTAATATAATTAATTATTGTGCAAGACTTGTTTTTTTTCGAATTAAGAAAAGTATTATAATTTTTTTCTAAGAATATAATAAATATAAGTATAATATATATAACTTTTAAGCTCTTTTATTAGATTTAACTATTGTATTTGATTTTTTATTGCTATATTTAACTTTTTTTTGTTAGTTATATATATGCTAAATATAAATAAAATATAAATCTTTAAAAAATTTCAAAATCTTAGATATAGTATACTATTTTTACAAAAAATTTTCATTTTTTTACGCTTCTTTGACGTTAGTATATATTTAGTATAAATTGTACTTAAAATATAATCAAGATAATCTACTCGAGAATTTAATATTTATAGTAGATATATTAATTTGCGTATAGTTTAAATATATATTAAATACAAATTAATAAAATAAAATATATAAGAGCAAACTTTTGGATTGAAGAACTAGTTTAACGCTAAAAATAAATCAATATAAACTTAGTATAATTTAAAAATAAACTAAAAGTATACTTTTCGCAAATACTTTTTAAGTCGAGAAACAAATACTTAAAAAAAACAATTAATAGTTAATTAGTAATACTAACAATTATGTTAATGCAAATCTAACATAAGTTAAGTCTATATATAATTAATGCATTGTCGAAGTCTTAAAAGATAAAATAAGTATATTTAGCTTATATAATATATATTAATAGCTAAGATATTTGTTTACTTGCTTTAGTATAATATGTTTTTATATAGTAACGTAGTTTAATTTTAATCTTAACTTAGTATAAATCGAGTATAAATAAAATTACAACTATATATACAAATAATTAACAATTAATAACAATAAAAATTATTTTATATATTTAATTAGTCGACGTTATTGTACAATTGTATTTATCAACATTTAATATATACAAAATTGCAACTAAGTTTATACAACTTATACAATAAAGTTAAATAAGAAAATTCAAGTTTTAGAATTTAATATAACTAATAATACTTAATATACATTAAATTTAGATTAAATTTAATTATAGATTGTCTATTATTTTTTTCGATTTTAACAATAGATATTGCTAATACTTAGTATAAGTTGAATTGCAACAAGAAGTTTCTTTTTATTAAATTTGTTATCTTTTTAAATATATTTTACTTGTGCTAAATATAGACTTAGTATATATTTAGCGTAGTTTCGAGTTATAATTAAATATCTATATTTAGTTACAAAATTAGAATTCGAATTAGACTAAAACTTCTAAGTATATAATTAGTATATACTAGACGCGAACATCGCATATATTATATTTATTGTAATAGTATTTTAAAGAAGACAAATTCTTCGCGTTTGTTATATTAGAATTGTTGTAATATATTTTAAGATTAGCAAACTAAATTGCGACAATACTTATATTAAATATATACTAAAATACTAAAAGCAATAAAATTAGAAAATATGCTAGATTTATATTATATATTTGTTGATAAAATTAGAAGCATATACTAGATTACTACAAATATTTGTTGATAAAATTAGAAGCATATACTAGATTACTACAAATATTTAGAAAGAATAAAAATAAAAAACGCAATAGTTGTACTTTAATTTTGCAAAACACGCTAGAGACTTAACGCGCAACTTGCGCTTAAACTTTATATAGTCTTAATATATACTATAGCAATACTAAATCTATATATAATTTTATGCTATATAAATATATCGAAATTGCGCATTTAAAATTAAGCTAATAGTTTTTGTTTTATTTGCTATTAATTATATCAAGTATAAGTCTAGTCTATTTTTTGAGTTTTAGAAATCGAACAAAATTACAAGTACTCGATATAATAGAAAAATCAATTTATATATCTAGTATATATTAGATATATACAACGTATCTTTGACGCGTCTTTTATATAAAAGAATTAAGCTTTTCTTTTCTAAATATTGTATATATCGAGCATATATATATATATCGAGCATATACTAAACTTAAAAAGCGCAACTTATCTCTTTATTTTTAATCTTTCTACTTTGTTAAGCTCGATCTATATAGAGCATAGACACAGTATAAACAAAGTTCTTTTCAAATAAGAATTCTTATCCGGAATAAGTTTGTTCCGGAGAGGAAATCTGCATCCGGATTGAGCTATAACTTGCAATTAATAGTATTCTAAAAGCTTCTTAATCTTTCTTAAAGCTATAGATTGCAATTACTAAAACTTGTAAATATAATCTGCTTATTTGTTTTACTATATTTCTATTTTGTAATTGCTTACTAACGTAATATATATTATATAGAGTTGTTTACTAGTTTTTGTAGTTAATTTTTATTTAGAGTTTAATAATTTTAGGAAAAAATATATTGTTCTTTTTGTTGTATTAATCTTTTTAGTAATATATCTTTCGAAGTTAAGTTTTCTATTTAGTTAAATATTTAATTATTTTACGCAATTTGTAAATTTAACAATTGTTTTATTTAATAGTAAAATAGACTCTATAGAGTCTTTTCTCTTTTTTAAGAAATAAACAAGTAATATTATCGAGTTTGATTATATAACTATTAATTAATATAAATGCTATTTCGATTGTATATTAAAGTATTGTAACATTCTTAACTATATTGCGTTCTTCTATCTATATTGCTATACTATTAATATAACTAGAAGTAGATATATTATAGTATATTCTATTTTGTAGAAATAGAAATTGTATATAAACTAAAAATAGTATTAACAAGATTAACAATTTCTAGAATATTCTTATAGCAATTGACTTTAATTTTTATTTGTTTTTGTTAAATACTACACTAATTATTTGTTCTTATAGAAAACAAATAACTCGATTAATTATGTTAATTGATATATCGAGTTTCTTTAGTATGTTGGCTAATTAAATAAGAGATACATAATTAAAAGCTTCTTTAATGTCTATAAATAGATAAGATAATGTACTTACAGGCCCATCTATAAGGTTATATTCCCGGTAAATGCCAGGAATATGCCAGGAATATATCTATTTTAGTTAGATATCTGCTAGATTTCGGTTAGTCAACCGACTGTTAACTAGCATATATTGGTTATTTACTAGTTATAAATCTATTTTGGTTATCTATCGATTGACTAACTGGTAGTCAATCAACATATAGCGATTGACTAACTGGTAGTCAATCAACATATAGCGATTGTCTATCAATTATAGATCTTATAGATGCGATTTTCTTAATTTTGAAATTTTGAAATTTTGAAATTTCAATAAATTTGACTAAGTCCCGACGCTAGCCCGATCGAGGTTTCGATTTTCAGAATATCGAATAGTAAAGTATGTATATCGTTGATTCGTCAATACGTAAAGTCGTTGAATTATTTTTCTATTTATAGTTTAAAGTTTTAATCTTAATTTATAGTTTATAAATATTTGGGAAGTGTCTAGCTTCGCGACTATCGACGTTATCAAATTTCTAATTATAAAATCATGTGATTTACGAAATTTCTATACGCGCGTTAGACCCCCCTACTAGCGTGTACGTACTACATTATTTATATTGCTAATATTAGTTAATCTACTTAACTAAAAAATTTTGAAAAATTTTGAAAAATTATTACTAGTAATATTTATACCCGGAATATACCCGAAATTTACCCGAAATATTGCTATTTTGGTTATCAACCCGCGTGTGGTTTATTTGAAGCAAACCCGAAATTTAATCGAAATTTAACCGGAATTTAACAGATTTTTGCCAGTTGAAAAGCAGATTTCTACTAGTTAGATAGAAGTTAGTCAACCGGAAAATTGCTAGTAAATTCCGGATGAATTCCGGATAAATTTCGGGCAAATTCCGGGTAAATAACTATGTAAGTTGGCAGTACAATATTGTCTCTATTCTTAACTATTTGTGTATTATATATTAAATTTGGAATAGTATTTATAGCTAATCTTTGTTTTCTATTTCTTATTTGTTCGTAATCTAGAATATTCTTATTATATAGGAAATTTTCTACTAAATAAGCAATTTTTGTAACAATTATCTTTTTTGCTACTTTGACAAAACAGTCGAAATATATTAGTATAATATTTTTTAAGTATTGTTCTATTTTTGTTAAGTTTATACAAAATAATTCTTGTTTTTTCTGGTTAGCATATAAAATAATATCTAGCATCTATAATGGTTGTAAATACTATATGAAATAGGTTTAAGACTATTTTGTAGACTTTCTGCAATATTAAGAATATTATACAATCTAATCCAAGTATGTTCTTAAAAAATAACATAAAGATAGCATTTTTTATCTCTTTTGCTTTACTATTAAATAATTTTTAAGGGTTTTAGTCTTTTGCAATATTTGCATCTATAGAAGTTATGGATAGTTTTAAATATATAGCTTGCAAAAATATTTTGCATTTAATCTTAAATTCTATTGCTTAACTTTTGTTAATATTCTTAAGTAATAACAATATCTCGATATTATATTGTTTTGTATATTTGTTTACTTAAAATATTTTTTGTTAATTGTTTTGCTTAGAAATTTTGTTTATATAAATTTTTTGCACTTTTTTGTAGTTTTAAAATAGTTGTTTTGGCGTTTGTAATTGCGTTTTAAGCTTAATTAATCCGAAACTTTCTCTATTAACAACGTGCTAAAAAAATTCTTATATAAGATTTCTAACTTTTTTAGTCTACTAGAGCTTTAATATAGAGCTTGATATTTGTTTTGAAATAAATTTATTTATATATTCTTTGAATTCTGAAGTTAATATTTAAGCTTTTTGATTTAAATCTTATTATGTTAACTATTTAATCTTATTTGCACTAAAATGTTACTAAATTCTTTCTAACTTGCTTTAACAATATAGTATAGTATAGTAATAGAATTTTCTAATATTTGATGTTTGTTTATAATTATTTTATATCTAATAATTTGATAATTTAATTTAATATCTACTTTCTTGTTAATATATTAATTTGTAATTTTGCTAGTTAAATTTGTTAACACAAAGACTAAATCTATAACAGAATCTCTAATAGTATTTGTGTTATATTGCATACTAATATCTAGAATAATTACTAACTCTTTTTTGTTTTCTCTTCATTTAATTATTAATATAGAAGAATATAATAGACAAGTAACTTAATTGTTTTATTAAAAGTAATATATATTTAGATTTTCTATCAAAATAAACTTTTTTGTACTTTTTGATTAAAATTTTGTTAAAATTCGATCTATAATATAGTTATTAAACTTCGAATTTTAACTTTTTTTATTACAAATATACAGTATTACAATACTATTATTTAAGATATTATTGGCGATAACAATTAACTGTATATTCAAATTTACTATTAAATTTTAATTTTAATATAAAATTAATATCTGTAATTGTTTTAAATATAAATATTGCTATTTTAGAATTTATAGTCTCTATAAATTGAATATATTCTTAACAAATTAGAATAATTTGATTTTGTATTGTGTTTCTTATTATCTATCTAAGGTTTTGAGATAAGTATAATATTTGTTATTTCTATTGCTCTTTGTAAATATATCTTTATAATAAAATTGCTTCTATTAAAATTGTATTGTAGAATTTAAATTTTCTTTTATTCTAGATTTTTGTTTAAAAGTATTATAGAATTTGCTAATATTACAATTAATTGTTTGCTTGCAATAGATTGTTATTAATATTATTAGAATTGTTTCTACCTTAATAGATATATTCGAATAATGTTTGCAAGCAAAATAATAATAGAGAGTCTATAAATTCTATTATTGGAATCTATCAATTTATCTAAGTAGAGACTAAGAAACATTATTAATTATAACGTTTGCAACTTATTCGACTTACAAAAAGAAAAAAATTGTAATCGACGCAATATCAACGAGTAAATAAGATGTCTACAAAGTACTCTTGCAAAGAATTTAATCAAGTAAGAAGACTATAACTACAAAGATAAGAAAAATAAAACTGCTCTATAAATTCGAAAAAACTATTGTTAAAATAATAATTTTCTAGAATAAGATAAGAATTGCGTTTAATATAATCGATAAATATATATATTAACGCGACGTTGCATTAAGTTTGTTTCAAAATAAAAATAATTTATTACTAAAAAGACTTAAGAAGATAACAAATAAAATAAAAAAGATAGCTAGAAACAAGAAACAAACAAGAGCTTAAACAAAAAATAATTAGACAAAAATAATTAAAGACGTATCTCTAATTATAATATATACGTTTTTATACGAAAACGTTACTATTGCGTTATTAGAGCAAAAGCTTACTAAAAATATAAAGATAATAATATAAATTAAGAGAGACTCAAAAATTAAAAGAGTACAAAAGATAAATGCCAAAAAAATTGTAAATTTAATACAAAACTTAATTATTGCGAACGCACTATTAATATATTAAGATATATTAACAATTAAATAATATAAAAGAATAATAGTCTTTTGTATAGTATACGAAAGCAATAAAAAGATATTGAAGTAAAATAGTTTTTAAGCAAAGAAGATTTTAATAGCAATAATTTTGCGTTAAGAATGCGTTAAAGTAAAAATACACAAAATAAAAGTAAGAAATATGTTGGAAAATATAAAAAAAGAAAAACTTAAAATGCTTTATAATATCTACGCAAAATATACTTAAATCTAAAGATAAACAAGATATAATAATTTATTAAAGACAATTACAAGCAAGAGTATGTCTTAGTAGTAATTTAAATAATTAACAAGAAGACAATAAATTGCTTAATTTAATTCGAAATTACACATAAATCTTAAATTAAATTAAATTAATATTACAATAAAGAATACAAAATACAACAATATCTAAAGTGTCAAAAATATAAATATATTATATACAATTACAAGAACAATTAAAAATAAAAATATTATGTAAAAAAGTATTGTACAATTAAATACGCAATTAGTAGAAAGCAAGCAAAGTAACAATGCAATTTGTAACAAAAAAAATTATTAAATATTTAATTTAAAATACTCTAAAAGATAGACAAAGAAACAAAGAATTAAAATAATAAAGTAAACTCGATTAATTTATTATACAATAAGAATAAGCAATAAAGACAAGTTTAAAAATCTTGTTATAATACTAGAAGTTATTACAATATTTACGACAATAATAGATAAAAACATTAAATACAAACTAAAAGTAAACAAATTTTTAAAAATTTCAATTCTTTTAAATATTGATATTGTGTCGACAAAAAGCGTTATAAAATAATTAAATAAAAAAAGTTGTTCGAAATTTTTTTACTTAGTTGTTTATTTTTTAGAAGTTAAAATAGCATTAACAAAATAATAAAAGTTAATATAGAGACAATATTATTACAAAAGATAGAAATTATATTAATATAAAAAATATTAATTAAGAAGAAACTTTAATAATAGAATAATTAGAACTTCGAATATTATAATATAATATTTACAAATTTAAAAACAAAACAATAATAACGTTATTGCAAAAAAAAATACAAAAATACAATATATTAATAATACAAGAATTGTAACGTTTTTGTAAAAGAACAAAAATTTATAATTTAAGTTTTATTAACTTCGCGCTAAAAAATAATAACAAAAGATATATTTCTATATTAACAAACGCATTAATAGCAACAATTAATATATAATTTAATACTTTAAAAATATAAATACAATAATACTTTAAAGAAACAAAAAAAAAAAAAAAAATTACTAATATATTGTCTATAAATATATATAAAGTATACAACTTGTTCTCGAAAAATTACAACAAAGTATACAATAATAGAAACTTATTACAAGTACAATAGACAATAATAATATTTAAAGAGAGCATAATTGTAAATAACTTTAACTTGTATTACTTTTCTTAAGCAAGTTTGTTTTACTTTAATAATTTATTAAATATTATAAAAGATACTAGTGCTCTTACAAAATATTATTACAAGAAATTATTAAAAAATAAGAATTATAATAGACTTGATTTTCACAATAATTAATTTAATTAACAAGTTTATATATTGCGAAATTAACAACAAAATAAAAAACTCTTCAAGTTATCTTTTAATAAAAACAATATTAGACTTCGATATATAATAAAAGTTATCAAAACGGTTTTAAAAAAATAAAAAAGTAAAAATACAAAAAAATTCTATAATATATTAAGCAAATATTTATTAGCATCTCTATTAAACAGGTTAATAAAACGTCGACGCGTTAATAAATTTATAATAAAGTTGTTTAATACTCTAGAAAAAGTAATAAAGAAATTTATATTATAAGTAAAATCTTACAAAAGAATTAAGTACAAGTAATTCAAAAATTGTATATAAATGCTAGGCAAAGAATAATAGCTAGGTAGGCAAAGCAATTAGGCAAATAATTAAGCAAGATAAAAAGGCACGCAAGTAAACAAGGCAAACATCTATAGTAATTGTAAAGATAATTCTCTAAGAACTAAATTAACAATCAAGTTATACTTGATTGTCTAAGAGCAAACGCTATCGACAAACGTCAAACGCTTTCTTGCTATTTAAAAAGAGCATTAGATTACAAATCTTGTAATATATACTCTTCTTAAAAGAAAAGATATTAACGCTCTTGTTATATTGCAAATTTAAACATTATCTAACTTCTAAATTCAATTATTATTCTATTTAGATTTTAATAGTCTAATTAGTTGTAATAAATTTGTTGTTCTTGTTTGTCTACGCATTATATTGCTAAACAACTTTAGTTCAATTCTTCTTAATACTTAATTTGTTGTAGAACTTCTTATCGCGCTAGCGATAAACGCTTTTTTCGCATTTAAGTATATTTTGTTTATCTTAATTTTTGCAAAGTTATCTTGAAAATTATTTTTAAACAATTCGACAATCTTAATAATCTAAGTTGACTTGTTAGCAAATTCGACAATATTTTTGAGAAGAGTATAGATATTAATTACAATAATAAAGTTAATATTAAGAATAACGTTACAACTATCTTATATAACTTAAAAGCGCGTTGTTATTTTGTTTAAGCTATTGCTATTTTGCTTAGTATTTGTTTAACAATTGTCGCAAATCGAATTGTCTAACAACTAATAACTAAGATATTTGTAAATCTAGAAATTGTTCTTTTGCAAATTAATTTATCTTTCAAAATTAATATTCAACGCACAATTAAGTTTGCTTTAATTATCTCGAGCTTCTTCGCGTAACGTTCTAGCAACTTTAAATCTCGCAAAACAAAGAATAGAGCAAAGTTAAAAAAAACATCTTTGTCGATTAAGATTTTTAAAGTCGATTTGTTTGTTTTTATTGTCGAAGCTAAATGTTTACAAAGCAATATTATTATCTCGAATAAGATTTAATTGACGCTTATTTTTTATGTCTTTTGCGCTTTAATTAAAGTTACGTCTTAATACTTAATTGCTTGACAAGCTTTAATTAACATAATCTTTTTATTAATATTAATTGTCTTAAGATCTTTCTTGTAGTATAAATTCGAAAATTAGTTGTTAAATATAATAAGATTTAAGATAGATTTAGGAGTCTTGTAGTTTGCAAAAATTTAATCTTTCTTTAAAAATAACAACTTGTTAAGACATATTAATATAACGTAAAATATAATACTATATATAAGATTGCTTATCTTAGTTGTTTTGTACTTTTTTTGCAAGTCAATAATCTAAGTAAATTAAATGTTAATATTTTTTTGCAAAATATATTTTTTTTTGAAAATATTAACAATATCTATAGATACAAAGATAAATTCTAGAAATTTGCATAATATACAAATATTATTGTTTTTATTAAAAGTTGCAAATTACAAAGCAAAGCAATCTTATATTGTAATATTAATGCAAACAATACAATTTATATTGTAATTAATAAGGCACATATAACTTGTTAAATAGATAAGATAATTATTAATCTTTATCTCTTCTTTAAATCAAAATAGAGCAATATTGTTCTCAATTATCTTTGCGTTTAAAATCTCGAGACTAAAAACTAAATAAACAAGAGATACGTTATTGTCTTTGCAAAGCATAAATATAATAAAATAATTATTAAGTATAAATATCTCGCGAATAAGTTATTCGACGTTTGCTATAATATGCTTTTAAAAAAGATTGCGCTTAAACTTAATATCTTTTATTTCAATTTGTTGTTGTCTAATACAATCTAGTTATTATTATCTTGCTAACTTAGCGTTTTCGCAAGATTATTTTTAATTATCTAGTTTGCAACTTTGCGTTTGCAAGCTTTTGCGATATTTTAACTAAGATAAGAGTTTTTGTTTTTTTTGTTCAAAGCTATATTAATTGCTTGTTAGATAATAACAATAAATAAATAATCTTGCAATGCAATAGCAATAATAAAGATATTATTGTCGATAATACAAAAATAGTAGTTAACAATAGTAAGCAAAAATATATATTAATAAAATTAAAGATAATAAGCTTTAGTAATATTGTTAATATTAATATTGATTGTGCTAGTATTCTAGTAAATTGCGTCTTGTAACTAAAACTTGTAAAGCGTCTACTATAAATAAACAATAAACTATAATTGTTTAACGTTATATTTGAACAAGTAGTTTATTGTTATTAACTCTTGAACGTTGACAACAATAATATTAAGATAACATCTTGACATTATTGTCTTTTTTGCTATTTGTACTAGTCTTAATCTTAGACAATTTGTCTCTTTTCTTAGATATAAGCGCGTTTTTTGTTGTTTTAGATAATTGATTGCGCTTCTTTGACAATAATATAAGACCAATAATATTTATTAAAGATATCGAGACAATTATTTTAAATATTGTAGTAGTTGTTTCAAGACGTCTTATAGTAGAGAAAATAGACATTTCGTACTTTATCTTGTAGTTGTTAACAAAATTTGCAAAATTGTCTAGTAAATTTTTGCTATACTATTAATTTTATTTAGCATTGTAACTCTTTTATCAAACAAGATATTTCGAGATAAAACAATTTTGCTTATATTGACAAATATAATATTCGATAAGAACTTTAATCTTATAAGAATGTTATTCGATATTTAACTTAGTAACAATCTTTAAATAATTTAACTTTAAACAATTGTATAAATTTTTATTGTTCGATACTAACTTAAGATAAGCAATAAATATAATTAAATAAATTTTCTAGTTTATTGAAAAATTCAATTTGTACGTTAGATTGCTTTTTCGTTCGAGAATCTTAAAAGACTTGATACGTTAAATCGACAACTTAAACAATTTAACAAATAGCAAGAAATAACTCTTGTAAAGATAAAGATATATCGTATTGTCTATTAAAAACTCGATAAATTTATAATATTTATTATATATTGTTTTGACTACTATATTAGCTTATACAATTGTTGCTTTTGTTTTAATGATATTAATAATTTTCTTTTGCAATTAATTTGTTTAAAAATTGTTAAGTCTAAGAAGAAATAAAAAATTATACATCTTAGAGCTTATAATTATTTTATTTAATAACAATTTAATAGACGCACTAAGCAAATTATTAAGACGAACGCAAAGTGCAAGCAAAAAGAATACTTAATTTAAATTAAAATTGCTAGTCGCTATATATCGCAAGACTATCTTAACTATTTAGTTTATTTGTTTACTTTACTTATCTATTTGTAAATAATATGCTATTAAGATCAAAAATTAAACTCTTAATTTTGAAATATAATTGTTCAACATTTAGACATAAACTTGCAATTTCTATTGTGCACAAATACTTTTAAAACTCTTTAATTAACAAGATTGTTAAAAAGAATACTTGCTTACTTTATTGCAATATAAGTTATCTTGTTACTTAAAACAATTACTTTCTTAGAAAATTTGCAAATTGTTGTTAAAATAGTATTGAAGCTCTAATATAGCAACAACTTTAAAACAAAATTAATGCACATAATATAAAAAGACACCAGAGAGCTCAAAACTAAGTTAAGACTTTTATACAATTAATATTGTTTAATTTGACAAAAATTGTATTTTCAACAATAAGCAATATATCGATGCAATCGAAAAACAAGCTTGCGAAAATAAAAATTAACAATTATTGTTTTGTAAGTGCAAGTAAAGTTAGCATAACTATTTATATTGTACGTCTAATAAAAGATTTTCGTTTTAAATTCTTTAAGTAAATACAATCTCTTGCAATTTGCATAATTTATAAAGTAGAGTAAGTTGTCTTTTTCAAAAAATTAAATATTAAAAGACATAGATAACTTTCGAACTATTGTTAGAATTTTTGTTTACTTAATAGATTTAATATATATCTTAAGAAGTCTTTTCTTAAAGATTTTACTTATTTGAATAAAATATAAGTAGAATAAGATTGTTTTGTCAATTGTATTTTAATCGATTAAATTTGACTTCTCTTTAAAAGTTTGTTGCATTAACTTAATTATAGTCTTTATATTTGTTGCAAAATTGTTTATTTTATCTAAGATTAATAATTTGTTTTTGTTATATTTATTTTTAAATGCGAGAAGTTTAAACAATATATTCGAAATTGTATATAATTTTCTTGCACAATAACGTACGTTTAATAAAAAATGTAAAAGATATTGCAAAATACGCACAAGACAAAGATTAAGCTTGTTAATTAATAAAAAGAACAATATAATTTGTTTAACAATACTTGTTATAATCGAATAATTAGTATAAATTATAATAGATCTCTTAATTGCTTTTACTAGATGTCTAGTCTTTTGTATTGTTTATACAAGACAAGCTATTTCTATTTTAATCAATTAATAATTTATCTTAACAAAGTTTAGAATCTTAAACAAAAATAAAATATATTAAATATTATCTTGTTCAAAATCGTCGTTAATCGAATTGTCTTTAATATAATATATCTCAATATTAAACTCGCGTTTCTTAGAGACGTCTTAGTCTATATATAATTAACAATTGTTGTCGAAATAGATTAAGAAGTTCGAAGTTGTTAAGAATCGTTATAGTTAATAAAAGAATTAAAGAAGAATAAACAAATATTTAATACACCTATTTCTTAAATACGTCTTTCGCTTTTATTTGTTAACAATGAAAATTTCTTTGAAAAACAGGTCTTTTCTTGTTGTAAGACGTTAACTTGCTAAATATATTAAATAATTTTATCTTTTTAATAATTGACAAAATTAAGATAGATCTTAAGCGTCTTTAAATTCTTAAAAAATTTAATTGTCTTAATAGCAACAATACGCTTCTTAATAATAAATAAGTTAAAGACGTTTACTTTTTGTTCTAGCAAAATAATGTTAAAATAGTTAAGATAAATCTTTTTAAGACTAAGCGTAACGTTTAATAAGACTAATTTGTTAAACAACTAAGTAAAATAAGCTAAATATATATTAAACAATTAAAAGAAGACAACAATATTGTTAATATAAATACAATAGAAGTTTCTAAATTAACAAAGTTCTTTGTCTATTATTTGTTAAATATAAACAAGCAAATTTTTGAATTTTATAATAGCAATATTAAGTTGTTTCTTGTTTTAATAAATAATAAAGAAGAACTTATATTTATCTTCAAACGCAATTAAGAATTGTAAAAAGAAAGTTAATTTATTTATTAAACTTATATGCTTACGATTACAAATTTAAGTTATAATGTTTGTCTAAATAGATATCGAATACTTATTTGTAATAGTTAGTTTATTTAGTTCGCGAATATTAGTTACTACTTAATGCTTTCGAATTTTGTTTAACAAAATTTGTTAAATTACAAAGATAAGAAATTCGAATAACAAAAACTTAATTAATTATATTATCTTGTCTTAAATATACAATTTGTCGAATTCTTTATTAACTATCTTGCAATTGCGTTTTTTTAAGAAATAAATTTTGTATCTTATCTTTAATATTAATATAAAGTTTTAGTTGCTATTTAACGAAATTAATATTTAATCTTTCTTAACAAAATTAATTGTTTTGTTAATATTCTCTTACAAGATATACAATTATTTAATAAGATACTAAAGCGCAATAATTTTGTTTAAATTGTTAAAAATATAAATATTATTAATTAGATTTGTTTAACAATTATTATTAAATATATCAATCTTAATATCTTTTTTAATTGCTTAGCTCTCTTTGTTAAAGTTAATTTAATAACAATCTTGTTTCTTAAACTCTAGCAAACGTTTTAACGTTACATATTGCGAGATGCAAAGAGATACAAGTCGATTGTTACAAACGTATACGAAGAATATTTTCTTGTTTGCGACATAAAAGTAAGCGTCGAACAAAATCGATTTGAAGAAATAGTTTCTATTAGATAAAATTTTATCTTATACTATTATTGAAATTTCGAGAACAAAATAGATAACAATTACAAGATTTCTTTCAATCTTAACAATTTGTTTTACTCGAATATTGTTTTTCAACTTTATTTTCAACTTTGTTTTTAGAAATCGACAACTTTTAATAATTAGTTTTTGTTTGTTTGCGTTAACAATTATATATTCGAAATCGATAATATTTATTTTAAGTAGCAATTTTGTTTTTAGATTTTTTGTATTATAAACTTTTTAACAAAAGTAAGCAACAACTATTTTGTTGTTTATTCTATCTTAAAGATATATTAAAGGTCCAAAATAATTATTAATTAAATATTTGTTGTTTTTAATATCGCGCACAAATACAATAACACTAGATTGTCTTGTAAGATACTTTAGTTTCAAGTTACTAAAAAAGTTATTGTTAATTAATAATATAGTGCATTTGCTATTAACATAAACAATACACAAGATATCTTCTTATAAAAATATTATTTAATATATTGTATAATATTAATGTCTAAAAACTAGTTTATTTTGACGCAATAATAAAGCGTTTAATTTAATTAACTCTAAGCTTGTAAGATTTGTCTTAACAAAAACAAAGTTAATATAAAATATTTTAGTAAATTTTCGACAATATATTTTGTTGTATTTGTCTTCAATATATTAAAAAAGCTTGTTTCTTAATAGAAAGATTAAAATACAACTTTTATATTTAAAGAATTAAAGAAAAGATATTAACGTTAACTTAATATATATTGCATTTATTTAATAAGTTGCTTCTTATAAAAAAGTCAATTATATAAATAATTACTAATACTTTCTTTTTAATATAATATATTTCTTTCGATTAATTGTTAGCGACATAATATACTATTGTACTCGCATAAGAGTTATTGTAATAATTTGTAAAATCTTCGACAAGTATAAAGTAATAAACAAACTCTATATATTTTGCAAAATTTGCGTAATATATTGTTACAACAAAAGCTTAATAAATTGCTATTTGCTCGTAGTTATTCTAGTAGCTATCGCAATAATCTTCGCAATATTTATTTTAATAATTGTCTTAATAATTGTTTCGATTTTGTTATGCGTTGTTTTGTTTATTTCTTATCTTTTAATTTTAATAATAAGAATTCTTGCTTTAACTATTTGCAAAAGAATTTGTTATTACTATAATTGCAAGTCTTGCAAAAAACTTTAATATCTAGAACTATATTAACATCTATTGTATTAACTGACAAAATTGCTTGTTAAAATCTTGCAAGTCTTGTATAGATTGTTTAAGATATTTGTAATTTACAAATTGTTGTCGAAGAAAATACGCGTAATCGAATTGTTAATAGAAGAATATACAAGAGAGATAAAGTAAGCGAGGCGTATATAATATAGACTAACGAACAATTTGTTCTTCTAATTGTCTATTTGATTAATTCGAATTTTGCTAGCTAGAGCAATAGACAAGCATTATCTTTTATATCTCGCGCTTTGCGTCAAGTTTTTTAATAAAGTTCTAAAATAATATATAAACAATAGATATATTAACAATAGAACGCAATTCTACTTCGAGCTAATTCTATACTTAGATTAATTGCTTTTAAATTTCTTCAATACTTATCAATTACGTATAAAGAATAATATTTTGCAAATATTTTGTAATTTCTTGTTTGTTTTTAGTATCTTTAACAATAAAGATCTTTAATATTAACTTGTTAAATATCTTGTTAATTCTTATTTTAAAGCAATTTTGCAATTTATTAATAAAATTCAAAAGAGATAGACTTCGAAATATTCGATATTTAAAGTTGTTTATCTTCTTAAAATATTATATTATAACAAAGTTATAAAGGTAAAAAGAGAGATTGTCTCGAACAACAACTTTGTTAACAATATATACATAATTATTAAAACATTCGACAAAGATAAAAACTTCTCTATATATTGTTTTCTTATAGACAAAAATAATATTGCTTAATCTATAGTTGTTTAAAGCGTCTAAATAAAAGAAATCTAAATCAAATATTTTTAATCGACTAGAAGATATACTTGTGTTTTCTAAAGTATTTAGAAACGCAACGAAAATTAGCTAATTTATCTCGAAACAAATATTATATTTGCTTTATAAGAGAATATTAATCTTTTTTATACAATATAGTTTGCAATTAATCTAGATTAAAGATTGTAAAAAATAAAGTTTACTTAAAAGTTGCAAAGTTAAATTGCAAAATCAAAACTTGTTTAAAAATTGCAAAATTAAATTGCAAAAACAAAGTCTATTTAAAAGTTGCTAAATTAACTTAAATATTAAAAGATTACTAGACAAGCTCTTGCTATTAGACTGGTCGCGTCGAGTTGGGTCATCGAGTTCGAGTCGAGTTCCCAACTCGCCAAGACTCGATTTGGGTCAAAAATCTTGGCCCAAGTATTTGGGTTAAGTCAAAGGGTAGGTATGAAGTACTTAGCGTATAACTTGGCTCGACTCGCCAAGACTCGAAAAATTTAGATTATTTTTAAAAAAGTGCATTAATCAACTTAATCAAATTGATTAATTTAATTAATTTGTTTATAATATTATATAGTAATGCATTTAGGTAATGCATTTGTACGTTATTTGTGCGTTATTATTTTTAAACTATTTTTAGTAATTCAAATAATGCGAATTTTTTTAAAAATAGAAAATCTTGGCATTTTGACGTCATTTTCGATTGCTTGGCGAGTCGATCGAGTTGAATCAAGAAATCGTTGACCCAAGTCGATTTCAAGTCGAGTCAAGAGGTTGGTATCGAGTATCTGGGTCGAGCTAGAATGTTGATATCGAAATCTAGTTCGACGATTAGTCTACTTGCTATTATTGCGAATTTATATTATTAAACATAGTTGTATTCGACTAGATTAACAAAGAGTAAATAGATTGAGCATTTAATTGTAAGATATTAAATTTGATATCTTGTTATTAATTGTACTAAGTATGTTGCTTAGCATTAAATAAGTTAGAAAACTATAAATTGTACAATTGCGCAACAAAGTTAAATTAATTAAAATGTTGTCAATTACTTTGCAAAGAATTGTTAAAGCGTAAATCTATTATTTTAAATCTATTGTTTATGTCGAAACTTGTTCGATCAATTTTAAGTTAATAACAACAATTTATGCTATCTTTCTTAAGAGAGAAAGCTCGCTTTCGAGAATATAGATTGTTAACGTTTGCTAATATATTTTTGCGCAATTTATTATTGTTTAATTTATCAATCTTGTTGTTTTTTAATTTGTCGAAAGAGCTAGCTATTAATTGTTTAATTAAAAACACAAGTAAAATAAAAAATACAAGTAAAAAGACGAAACTCGAAATACTTAAAGACGCAAATTTATTTTGTTAAATAATAAGAACTTTGTAGAGATACTTTAAGACAACAATCGAATTAAAAAAATTTAGATTTAGAATATTATTAAGATAGACGTTTAAATTCTTTTGCTTAGATTGCTTGTTTTAATATTTAAATATTTGTCTTACTAACAACTCTAATAATATCTTCGAAATAGTATTGTTTAATATAGAAGACAATAATGTTTTTAAAATAACAATATCAATTGTAACAAATTGTAATATCTTCGAAATCTAATAATTAAAAACAATAGATAATAATATTTTTATCGAAGACTTGTTGTAAACTATAACAAATAATAATTTCTTTATCGAAACTTTGTTGTCAATTATATTAAATAAAGTTGTCTATTATGTTCTTTCGAACTTATTAATTGCTTGTTTGAATAAAGTTTTGTCAATTATTTATTTAATTAACTAAATTTGCTTGTCTTTACTAGATTGAGCAAACTAAGCAAAATAGCAAGTTCTGCTCGTTAATTCGAGTAAAAACAAATAGAACAAAAGTTTGAAGAGTTTCTTAATTCTTAGTCTAGTTAACTTACTAATGCAAGAGATATACTAATATTCAATAATACAAAACTGCAAAATTTGATAAATAAGAACAAAAAGAGCAAGATTAATTAATTTAATTAAGAAAGATATCTTAACACAATTAGATAAACACTTGCGAAAGATAGACTTGCTAGCTCTAATACAATAATTTAGTACTTAATAATTGCAAAAGATAAATAAATGCTAGCTCTAATGCAATAACTTAGTATCTAGAAACTGCGAAACGCAAACAAATGTCAACTCTAATATAATAATTTAATGTCTAGTAATGAATACAAGACTAAGTAAAAGAACTAACAATTAATATTGTTTGTCTAAATTGGACAAACAATTAACTCAAATTGTACGTTAAAGCCATTATTTGCTAGACAAAGAATAGTAGCTAGACAAATAAAGCAACTAGATAGATAACTAAGCAAGATAAAAAGGCACGCAAGTAAACAAGACAAACATCTATAATAGTTGTAAAGATAATTTTCTAAGAACTAAGTTAACAATCAAGTTATACTTAATTGTCTAAGAGTAGACGCTATTGACAAACGTTAAACGTTCTCTTGTTATTTGACAAGAACATTAGATTACAAATCTCGTAACAATAAACAATAAAAGAGACAAGATATTTGCAACAATAATATTAAACGCTAATTAACATTAAAATATGCAACAAAAAAGACAAAATATTAAAAAAGTACAAAAGAAACAACTTTTATTTAATAATACAAGAGTTAAAAGACTTTAATAAAAAGCTCTTTAAAAACGCAAAGTAAGTTAAAAGTATTATTAACAAAATGTTAGCGTAAGTTGCAATTCTATTTTTAAAAGAGCGCAAAAAAATTGCAATTACAATTAAGAAAAAATCGAAATAATATTTAAAACTTATTTTTTATTATTATTGAAGATATTGATAAATAATACTTAAAATTACAATTATATATTATTTACAAAAAATATCAATTTAGTTATAAAACAAGAAGTTAAACAAACAATATATAAAATTGCTTTAAACAAGACTTTAAAATTGAATAAAATTACAAATTAAGTATTGCAATATTTAGTAAGTATTGTATTAACATATATACAATTTCTTTCTACAAAATATATTACAAAAAGAGTATATTTAATATATTTAATATATTTTAAGAGAATTGTTACAATAGTATTACGCAAATTAAGTAGAAAACATTACTTCAAATTATTTGTTTTTAAATTAATAGCGTTGCTAAATACTTTAAAAAAAATCTTAAAATTAATAAAATTTAAGTATATATATTATATTGTTAAAGAAACAAAAACTTTATTAAGTATACAAATAAAAATTAAGTAATAAAAATTAATAAATACATCTTTGCAACTTATAACAAAAAAGATATACGCAATATAAAGCAAATAAAAAAAGAGAGTTGTTACTCTACTAAGTTTAGATATAACAAAAACGTTTAATAATATTATATATTATTAATTCGAATATTGTATATAAAAAAGACAAATATTTATTTAATTTTTTACTTAAGTAAACAACTTTCTTAAAAACAAACGCATTATATTAATTATAAATAACTATATAATAACAGAGCACAAAGCAACAATTAAGATATTTTAGAAATCTTTTTTATTATTAATTTTGTATCTATTCTATAACGCAAATCTATTAAAGATATATAATAATATTAAACTACAAGTTAACGCTACAAACTTTATAAATAACGTTAATATTCTAATTTATAACAAGTTAATAATACGAAATTATCAAATTTTATTAAAGATATATAAAAGATACAAATAGTAAGCGCAAAAGTATAAATTAAAATTTGCAAAGCAAAAATATAAACTAATTTTATTTATAAAAATATTAAAAAGATATAATATAATTGCAAGCATTATAATAGCAAATTACAAAGTAAAAGTTAAATAAAATATAAAAGTAGTAGAAATTCAATTAAATAATAAGTTATAATTTAAGTTGTATTTGCAATAGATTAAGATAAAACTAGCAATAAAATAGCAAATATTACAAATAATAATAAGAAACACTTAAAGTCTCTTATTAGCAATAAAAAGTATATATATTTGACAATTTCGAAGTTAATACTTTTATATAAGATAATCGCATAATATATTATATATATTAACAAAATTAAAAAAAAACAATTATAACTTAGTTAAGATTAATATAAGAACAAGTACTTTAATAAGTTACAAACGCATACAAAACAATCTTAATCAAAATATTATAAATAAAAATTAATATAACTTTTATTAATATTTATTTAAACAAACTAATTTAAAAGTTAATAACAAATATAAATGCAAAAGAGTTAAGTCTAGTTATAGAGATAACAATAATATATATTCGATACAATATAAAATAGAATTAAAATTAAAAATCTAAACTTAAATCGATATTACTACAATTAAAAAAAAAACTTAAAATTTAAACGTTTCGACAATTGCGCAAGTGCAATTCTATATTACTTTATTGTAAGTAAAGTTATCAACAACAATAATAACATTAATATTGCAATATTCGACAAAGTCAAATATTCTTAACATCGACAAACAAGATATTCGCAAGCGTTCGATACAATTGTTACAACAAATCGATCGATCAAATCGCGAAGATAACAACAATATCAACTATTAATATTACTACTATCTCGAATCTTTTACGTATAATAAGATATATATAATTGAGAATACGCAAGATTATCTATAATTATTATTATTTACTTCTTGTATGCGTTGATTGTTGTTACAATAATTGTTATATTACAATTGCAAAAAACGTATTTTAAAATATTGCAAAAAAGTCTCGAAGCGCTGTGCATATAAATTTAGAAAAGCTAGAAAAAAATTATATACACGTATATTATATAGATAAAAGATCGAAAGTTTCTATTGTATATAAATTGATTGCGTTGAAATTACGTATTTTAATTAATTGCAATTGTCTTCTATCTTAACTATATATACGCTTAATTGCGTATTCGAAACTAAACAACAAGAGATTTTGTTTATCTTAAGAGACAATAATAAAAATATTTAATTTTGTTAAAAGCAACATTTTTGCTACGTCTCGAATTGAAAGTATTGCGTATATAAGTATACAAAAAAGAGTTAATATTAAGTTTGAGTATTAAAATTATATAAACACAAATATAAATACTATGCATTAAGAAACAATCTTTATATAATTGCAATTTACAAAGAAAACTTATACGTAAATTCTTGAAGCTCTTGTTCTTAATATATACGAATTTGAGAATTTAAGATTGTCGAACAATATACGAGAATTTTTTTTGTAAATTATAAATTAACATAATTTTTACAATTCTTATAAAGAATTTCTTTGTATTATAAATATTATAATAATAATATAAAATATTGAAGCAACGCAACTTGAATTTGAAAATTTGATTGCGCAAAAATATATAGAATTCGTATAGATTTCTAGGAATGTTAAATCGAGTATAAATTAAAAAAAATAATAATAATAATAATAGCATTCTTCAAAAAATTAATTAAAAAGAAGTATAATAACAATTAAACAAAATTGCGACTAAGAATATATTTAGATAAAAGCAATAAAAACAACAATATTACAACAATTGTTGTTAAGACAAAATAAGTACTCGACAAGTATCTAGAGAGTGTTAACGTAAAGCTTATATATTATAAAGAATTAAAAAAACTAACAATTAAAGCAAAGCAACTAGCTAAGTTATATAGAACAAAGATCGACAAAATAAACGAAATGTAAAAAGAACATTTAGACAATTAAGTACTGCTAAAGATAGTAAGCATTATGCGCTTAACTTTAAATTAGACATATCTTTAACAAATACAAGAGACAAAACAAGTTATATATAAACTAGAATTAAGTCTAGAGCTACATTAAATTAGATTAGTCGTATTAGATCGAACTACTAAGTTTGAGTTAGATTTCTAGCTTGTTAAGACTTAATTTAAGTTAGAATTTTAATATCGAAAAATTAATTTAAGTTACAATATTAATATCGAGTATTCGAGTTAAGTTACAATATTAATATCGAGTATTAACTTAAATTCTCGACTTAACTTGCTAAGATATTAGATTTTCTATAAATTATTTATTTATTTAATTTATTTGTTTAATTTTGACTTATTTATCTAAAATATAATAAATATTATATAGTAATATATTAAAGTAATGCAAATAACTAAAATAAGATAAAAATAAATATTCATTTTATTTCTATTTTTAAATTTGAACTTTTCGAATTGAAAATAGAAAATCTTAATATTTCGATATTATTTTCGATTGCTTAACAAGTTAAGTCGATAACTCGAATTAAATTGTAACTTAAACTTAATATTAAGTCGAGTTACAATATTTGACTCGAGTATTTAAATTAAGTTATAATATTAATATCGAGTATCTAAATTAAGTTACAAAGTTAATATTAAAATTTAACTAGACAATTAATCTATATTAAATATCTAGTTATATAAAAATCAAGAGAAACAAAACAATTAATAGAGTAATTAACAACGCTTACAAACTAGCACTTTTACTAGAGCGTCAACAAATATGCAAATTAATTGTTCAAACAACGTTTATAGATAGTTGCGCTTAAAGCGCTTAAAAAAAGATATAAATAAAGAGTACAAATAAGATTTATTATCGAAAACTAGCTTTCGAAGTTTTACTTAATTATTTAACTCTATATTGCAATTGTTTTAAAACGCACAACACATTGCTAACATAACTTAAAATAAACAAAATTAATTTTAATTAATTTTTTTACAAGCAAAGAGTATTTAAACTATTAAGCTCTTGTTGCGCTTGCAATTGCAAACATATAATAATAAAGTATATATTACTAATATATTTTAATTAAAGATAAAAAAGAATAGAATTGCAAAGAGCAACAAATACAACAAATATAAAAAACTACTAAGTATATGCAATAATATTATTGCAACATTGCGTATATTTTAATTATTAAGCTATTAAATTAATTTCAAGCTACAATATTGCTAGAGCTCGAGAAAGATAAAAGAGAGAACAAAAACTTAAATTTATAGAACTCTTAAATAAAGAATTTTTTTAGTATAATAAACAAATAATAATAAGCAATCAACTAGATAGAGCAAATACTATATTAGCACTACGTTAACGCAACGTTAATATTAATAGTATAGAGCTTGTATAAACTTCTTAGAGAAATAAATCAATTATTAAAAAAAATACAAATAAACTACTAAAATATAAAGAGAGATAAAAATTGCTATTTTGTAATATTATAATAAAGTATAATATTAAATAGCATAAAGTTATATTGTATACTATTTCTATAAATATTATAAAAGATACAAGATACAAGATCTAAAAAATAATATAAAGTTATTTAATAGTATTAAACTTATTAGTAAATCTATATAAATATTGTTAAATATAAACAAAGCTTAAAACATTTATATATTAATAATAATTGTCTTCGAAACAAAAATAAATATATAGAAAGTAATTAAAAAAAACAAAATTTATATATAGAATAAAAATCTTAGAATTACAAAATACAAGAATACAAGACCTAGCGTATAATACTATAAATATTAATTCTATAATTTTTTTCTAAAAAATACAATAGAAAGACTAAACATATCTATTATAGACAAAATTATATTTGTTAAAATTATAAATACTCTATATATATCGAAAAATAATTAGATACTTATTTAAATTTAAAATACATAAACTATAAAAAAAATTATTACAAGTATAAAATATATCTTTTTTTTATACTTGATTTATTATTCTAAGAGATTTATGCAAGTTCTATATTATTAATGTTGACGCTATATCGACGTAACGCTAGCGCAATGTTTGCTTTGTTATATTAATTGCTTTTTATTTATTGTTTATTAAATTAAAAAAATTCTTTGTTCGAGAGCTTTATAAATTTAAATCTTTGCTTTTTTTCTTGTTTTTTCAAGCTTTAGCAAATGTTGTAACTTAAAATTAATTTAATAACTTAATAATTAAAATTATATACAATATTGCAATAAAGTTATTGCATATATTTAGTAATTTTTTTATATTTTTTATATTTGTTGTTCTTTATAATTCTACTCCTTTTTATCTTTAGCTAAGATATACTAGCAATATATACTTTATTATTATATATTTGCAATCGCAAACGCAACAAGAATTTAATACTTTAAATACTTTTTACTTATAAAGAAATTAATTAAATTTAATTTTGCTTATTCTAAGTTGTGTTAATAATATATTGTGCGTTTTAAGATAATTGCAATATAAAGTTAAATAATTAATTAAGATTTCGAAAGTTAATTTTCGATAATAAATCTTATTTGTGCTCTTTATTTATATCTTTTTTTAAGCACTTTAAGCACAATTATTTATAAGTGTTGTTTAAGCAATTAATTCGCATACTTGTTAATACTTTAATAAAAGTACTAGTTTGTAAGTGTTATTGATTACTCTATTAATTGTTTTATTATTCTTACTTTTTACGTAATTAAGTATTTAATATAGTTCTAGACTTAAATCTAGTTTATATATAATTTGTTTTTTCTCTTGTATTTTTTAAAGACGCGCTTGATTTAAAGTTAGATGTATAATACTTATGATTTTTAACAACGCTTAATTGTTTAAATATTCTATATATTTTGCTTATTTTGTTAATCTTTATTTTATATAATTTAACTAGTTGTTTTGCTTTAATTGTTAATTCTTTTAGTTCTTTATAATACGTAAGCACTATATTAATGTTTCTTAAATACTTATTTTATACTTATTTATTATCGACAACAATTATTATAACGTCTTTATTTTTGTTACTCTTATTTAAATATATTTTTAAATGCAATTTTGTTTAATTGTTATTATACTTCTTTTTAATTGATTTTTTAAAAAAATGCTATTACTATTATTAATAACTTTGTTTATAATAAGACAATATAGAGTTGCGCTTGCACAATTATCGAGACATCTAAATTTTAAGCTAATTTTTTTTTAGTTGTAGTAACGTCAATTTAAGTTTAAATTTTTAGTCTTTTTCTCTCTTTATATTGCGTTAAATATATATTGTTGTTGTCTCTATAACTAGACTTAACTTTCTTGCATTTATATTTGTTATTAATTTTTAAATTAGTTTATTTAAATAAATATTAATAGAAATTGTATTAGTTTTTATTTATAATATTTTTATTAAAATTGTCTTGTACATACTTGTAATGTGTTAAAATGCTTGTTTTTATATTAATCTTAACTTAATTGTAATTGTTTTTTTGTTTTTTTTAACTTTGTTAATACATATTATGCAATTGTCTTATATAAAAATATTAATTTCGAAATTGTTAAATATATATATTTTTTAATTGCTAATAAGAGATTTTAAATACTTTTTATTATTATTTGTAATATTTGTTATCTTTTTATTAACTTTATTTCGATTTGTTATAAATGCAATTTAAATTGTAACTTATTATTTAATTAAATCTTTAATACTTTTATATCTTGTTTAATTTCTACTTTATAATTTGTTAATATAATACTTACAATTATATTATATTTTTACTTTGCAAATTTTAATTTTAATTTTTGTATTTATTGTTTGCATCTTTTATATATTTTAACAAAGTTTAATAATTTTATATTGTTAACTTGTTATAGATTAAAATATTAATATTATTTACAAAATTTGTAACGCTAACTTGTAGTTTAATATTATTGTATATTTTTAATAGATTTTAGTTGTATTATAAAACAAGTACAAAATTAATAATAAAGAAGATCTTTAAAATATTTTAATTATTGTTTTGCGTTTTGTTACTATATAGTTATCTATAATTAATATAATGCGTTTTTTTTTTTTTTTTTTATAATTTATACTAGATTTAACACTCCTAGGAATTTATGCGAGATTTATATATTTTGCGATTTTTGAATCTAATTAATCACGAATAGATAAATAGCACTAGCGCCTATTTGTCTAATTATAATTGATTAGAACTTGCGATTGCAATTTCGTTTGTAATACTTCGTTATAACAATGTTGCGTCTTTGTCTTTTATATTGTAATATTCGTAATACAAGAAAATTCTTTAAACAAGAACTCTATAAATCTAAAAAAGATTTAAACATTATTAACGATATCGTTGTCTAAAATTGTTTTAATAAATTAGTAAATAAAATTATTTATATTGTTACAATAACAAATCTTGCTTTGTTTAATAGTTGTTTTAGATTTGTAATATTTATTTTTTGTTGCATTTAAATTTTTTTCTATTGTTATTTCGAATATATTAAAAGAACGTATTTAATAATTATATATTCTTAATATGTACGTATTTGTCGTAATATTAAAAACGCAATATTTGTATAAAAATTAATTAAAATTAATTTTGCTTGTTCTTAATTAAATAAAAAGTAAACTATATAATTTAAAACAATCAAAATATAATTGCATATACTTATGCATAACTTTTAATATAATCTTGCAATATTTTATATTATTTTTGTTTTTTAATTATTTGCGTTATTACTCTTTTTGAGTCTTGTCTTGAATAAGTGCTTTTTTAACAACAAATTTGTTTGTTATTTAATTAACAAAAGAAAGAAGCTATTTGTATATTTTGTTAATAATTTTGTTCGCAATTTTATTATTTCTTATATTTTTATATTTCGATATTTAATATAATTTTAATATTGTTTTGCAACGTCGAATTATTTTGTATGCATCTTGTATACATTTTAATTGCATTTAATTTAATATCGATTTTATCTCTTTTATAATTTTAATTAAGACTTAATTATTTAAGTATATTTTGTAAATTTGTTCTTTCGAATTAGTAATAATTTCGCAATGCTTTATTAATTTCTTTGTTGCTCTTATAAGTTTCTTAAGTTTATTGTAATAAATTAGTATTACGTCGACGTTTTCTAAACGCTTTTTAATGCTTTAGTTTGCTTTAATTAAGATTGCAATAATATTCTTGTTATATTTGCTTTTATTAAAATAGATTTATTAATATAAATTTAAGTAATTTGCGTTATATTTCTTTTTAACAACTTTCTTACTATAGATAATAATTGTTTTGAAAGACTTTATTTATAAGATTGCAATATATAATTGCTATCGCGAAATCGTTATTAATTTTAATATTATTTGTATTTATTTTCTCTTAAATTGTAAAAATATTATTCTTAGCTTTAACTTTTGTTCTTTTTTTAATATTAAATTGTTGCGTATGCGTAGTATTGCTATATTAATATTCTTTTTAAATTTTTATGCATTTATAATAGTTATCGATTTCTATATTAGTTTTTCTAGATAAATATTAATAAAAAGTACGTTAATTTTGATTTATAAAGTTTTTGTAAAAGTTGTTTTGTAAATATTAATAATATAATAAAGCGTTTGTTCTTGTATAAATTGCAATTTTGTAATAATTTCTTTCCTCGCATCTTTAATAGTAAACAAAATATATTATATAACAATGTTATATGCTATTACAAACTTCTCTATCGCAATATATTTGCGTTTTTGATATTTATAAATATATTAATAATTAAACTTTTTATTATCGAGATCTCTTTATATTTAATAACTAGCTTTGTTTTTACTTGTTATAAATAAACTTTTTATTTAAGTTTTAAATTAAGTTAAATTTCTAGTACTTTAATATTGAACTTAATAATTATTTTGTACTTTGTTAATATTATATTAATACTTATATTAAATCTCTTTAAAGTGCGTAAAAAATGAATTAATTTATATATTTTTTTCGCAAATTTAAAGTTATAAGTACGTATTTATTGCTTATGTTAATTATATATTTAAGTTAACATTTTGCAATTGCGTTTAATCAACTCTTTATATATAAATATATTAACGTTGTTAACTTGCAATCTAATGTTATTGCATTGTTTTAAAAGATTTACGTTATAAAACAAATATAATATCGAAAATAAAAAGAAATTTTACAATATATTAATATTTGTTTCTCGCTTCTTTATTGTGTAATTCTTGATAATTAATATAATGCGTTGTTTTTTAAAAAAATTCTTTACTTAATTAAGCAAACAAATTGAATTCTTCTTTTTTTATATTATAAAGTAGTTTGATATACGATATATTGTCGAATAAATTAGAAATATTTAGATTTAACAAAAAAGCTATTCTTTTCTTTTAATTACTTTATATTGTGTGCATTTTTTTAATAATTAATTGTAATATTATATTAATTAAGCGCTATTTTTTGATTTTTATTTGTATGTTAAATAAAATATTATATGTTTTTACAACATAATAAAGACGCTTTAATATTATTAAATTTAGTATTTTATTTAACGTATTAAGCAATATTATAGATCTAAAAGATAACAACTTTAAATAATTTTTTTTTTAATTTTCGCAACATTCTTGTAATTATTTTTTTAAAATAAGACAATTGCATTTCTTTCTTAATATATTTATTAAATAAAAATCTTATTTATCTTGAAATAACGCAAACTAGTTGTTTTAATATTTGACTAATTATTTTGTTAATTTCAAATATTTTGTTTAAAGTTGTTTTATATATTATTTTTATTATCTTGCGCTTTAATACAATCTTGTCGTTCTTTATTAAAAATAAATAAGAGAAATTTTCTATATTGTCGATTAAGATTGTAAATAAAATAAAAAGTAAATTTAAAATATTGCTTCGATTTTATCTTTTGCAATTGTTATTACTTTTGTGTTTGTTCTTAGTAATAAAATTGTAAGTTTAATAAGTATATTTGTTATTACATTTCTAATTTATTTTACTATTTCGAACAAATTCTTTGCAATACTCTTACATTTCTAATTTATTTTACTATTTCGAACAAATTCTTTGCAATACTCTTCGAAATTTATATCTAATTGCAAAATTTATTTCTTTTATATTTCTTAAAAATTTTATTTTTTTTATTTTAAATTCGAACGTATATTTTTTAATTACAAGAAGTGCGATATTAACGTTGCAATCTCTTAATTTTCTTAATTATATTAATATTTTTTTATGTATATTTAAATTTAACTTTTTTGTGCAATTTTGTTTATAAGATAAAGTTTTCAATAATCTTCTTTAAAATTCTTAATAGCACAATTGTATATTTGTTAATATTTTTTTATTTTATTGTAGTATTTAATAATAATTCGAGTAATAATCTTTTTAATATTTTGTTAAATTTCTTTATATTTATAACATTTTAATTTTGTCTAAAACAATATATAGACTTTGTTTGTATTTTAAGATTTAACGTTATTTTAATTAACAAATAATTTAACAAGTTTTTTATCTTCTTATTTATATCGCAATATGTTAATCGATTTGTTATCTTTCTTGCAATAAATAACAAACCATTATAATTTGTATTTTTTAATAATTTCTTGTTATAATATTGCGCGAAAGCGTTAATATAATATTGATAAAATATATTATATTTAGCAAATTGTCGAACAATAAATATTGTCTAAAACATAAAAAGTTTACTTATAAAAAATAATACAAATTAAAGTTTTTTATTATAATACTTTTGCTTTGCATACGTAATGTTTGCTCTATTATATTATTAAGATTGTCTCTATTAATTACATTGTTATAATTATTAAAAAATAAATTGTAAACGTTATAAACATTAATAAGATTTTGTTCGATAATATTATTTTTAAAATATAGTTGCATTATTATTGTTCTTATATTTTTGAAATGTTATATGTTATATTAGCTATTATTATCGATGCGTTTATTAATATAAAAATGTATATATTTGTTATTATTTACGAACGTAAAGCTTGCGCGTTCTAGATTATATATTTTTGTCTTTGCGTAATATTGTTATAACTTCTATATTATTAATATATTGTATTTTTTTCTTTTTTCTTTTTAAAGCAACGCTATTATTATTTTGTTTCTTAATTTATAAATATTGTATTGTAATATTCGAAATTTATTTTGTATTTTTATTATAGTTTCTCTTTTATATTTGCTTTTGTGCGTATTAAATTCTTTATCTCTTGCGTAAATATTATACTTTGTAGTAACAACAATATTACTTTTTTATTAATTTGCTTTATTAGAGTAAACTAACTCTTTATTAATTTATTAAAGCGCTTTTTCTTAATTAGTTGTTAAATTTTTATTATTATTATTATAAAAGTACTTTGCTTGCAACTTGTTTGTATCCAATAACTTATTATTGCTTTTATTATTTTTTGCTTTATTCTTTTCTTTATAATCTAAACAAACAAGATTGCACTTCTTAATATTACAAGAATTAAAAGGATTGCTTTATTTGCTTTTGTTGTCTTAACAATATAATATAAAGACTTTATTTCTGTTGTTTTTTTAAATTCTTATTTTCTCTTTTTATTTTTTACAGTATTTAAAATCGAATATCTTGTAAACTTTCTTGCAAATATTACATTTTTACTTAAAACTTTTTTGTTAATAAGAATATTAATCGAAGAAATAATTTTGTGCGCAATATATATATTGTTGTTTATTCTTATATTTATATATAAGATATCTACTCTTAATACTTTATATATTGTTTTATTTTATATTTTTTATTATAATATTTTGCAATCTTTATATTTAACTTGTAAATTATATTTAATTATATTAGTTTATTTGTTATCTTTGCGCAATTTACTTATATTATAATCGAGATTTTTTTTATTGCTTTTTCTTGTAAATTAATTTTTTTTTAATCTTTAGATTCTAATATATTATTTTGCATAATTTTATTATTATTTTTGTTTTCTTTTTCTTTATATTTTTCGATATATTTTTGATTTTAATATTATGCATTATTATTTTTGCACATTCTTAATATATAATTGTTGTTGTTAATATTTTTTTAATTTAAAAATTGTTTAATTTTAATATTGTTTTGCTATTTTTGTTACTTATTTAAAAGACAATTATTTTTTTAAAGCGTTTTATTTTTTGTATATTCTTTTGCGTTATTAATATCTTAACAATATTAAAATTGCGCATTAATGTTATTATTTTCGCAATATTTATCTTGTAAACTCTTTTTATTTCTTGTTTTTCTTTAATTTATGCTATTAACTTTATCTCTCTAATTAATTGTCGCATTAAGAATGTTTATTTAATACTCTTTTAATTATTTATTTGCTTTGTTGATAATAATTTTTTTATTATTGTTGCTTATATATTTGTTGTCTATATATTTTTTCTTATCTCTTCGACTTTTTTTATTTGATTAATTGTTTTCTTTAATTTCTTTAATATTGAGATTAAGTCGATTTGCTTGTTTTTCGCGAAGATGTTGTTAAGATATTGCGTTGATTTCTTGATTAAAAAACATTATCTTGTTAACGTTATTATTAAAATTATATCGAATACGTTTTTCTTTTTAGATTTATAGAGTTCTCTAATATTTATTACTTTTGTTTTTATGTCTATTGCAATTTATATTAATTCGCGTTAAGATATACTAAATATATCTCGATTACTTATTAATATTACGTCGATTACATTTATTTGATCTTAATAATCGAGATAAATTGTAAACGTTATTGTTAGTAAAATCTTCTCTCTCGTCTCTTCTTGTATAATAAAATAGTATAATATTGATTTTCGCAAACTTCTATTTTTTTTCGCAAAAATCAATTTAATGCGTTTATTCTTAAGAAAGTTATTTATTTAAGTAAGAAATTAAATGAATACTTGTTTTTTTTGCATACAATGGGCGAATTAACAATGCATTATATTATTGAATATTTTTGTTATACTTAAATTTAATAAAGTAGCAACTCTCTTTTTTTGCTTGCTTTATATTGTATATTTTTTTTGTTATAAATTATAAAATTGTATTTATTAATTTTATCGCTTAATTCTTACTTATATATTCGATAAAATTTTCGCTTTTTTTAACAACTTAATATAAACGCTTTAATATTATTATTTTTAATATTATTTTTAAAGTATTTAGCAATTCTATTAACTTAAAGACAAATAATTTTAAATAATTTTTTTTGCTTAATTTGCGCAATACTATTGTAATAGCTCTCTTAAAATATATTAATTATATTTTCTTAAATATATTAAGAAAGAAATGCAATTGTTCTATTTCAAAAAGACAATTACAATAATATTGCGAAAATTAGAAAAGAAAGACTATTTAGAATTGTCGTCTTTTAGATTTATAGTACTACTTGACACGCTAAATTAGATGCTAGAGTTAATAATATCGAAGCGCCTTTATTACGTTGTAAAAACATATAATATTCTATTTAACACACAAATAAGAATTAAAAAATATCGCTTAATTGATACAATATTACAATTAATTACTAAAAAGATACACACAATATAAAGTAATAAAAAGAAAAGAGTAGCTTCTTTATTAAGTCTAGATATGTTTAATGTATTCGACAATATATCGCAAACCAAATTACTTTATAATATAAAAAAAAGAAGAGTTTCAACTTGTTTATTTAATTAGATAAAGAATTTTCTAAAAAAACAGCGCATTATATTAATTATTAGAGATTACACAATAAAGAAGCAAGAGATAAACGTCGACATATTGCAAGATTTATTTTTATTTTTAATATTATACTTGTTTTATAACGCAAATCTCTTAAAACAATGCAACAATATTAGATTGCAAGTTAACGCTATAGATTTTGTAAACAACATTAATATACTAATATATAAAGAGTCGATTAGATGCAATTGCAAAGTATTAACTTAAATATATAACAAATATAAGCAATAAGTATGCACTTATAGTTTTAAATTTGCGAAAAAAAAATATAAATTAATTTATTTTTTATATATTTTAAAGAGATTCGATATAAGCGTTAATATAATACTAACAAAACACAAAATAATTGTTAAATTCGATATTAAAGTAATAGAAATTTAACTTAATTCGAAACTTAAATAAAAAGTTTATTTGCAACAAGTAAAAACAAAGTTAATTATTAAATATAAAGAAATCTTAATAATAGAAAATTTACTTTTTGATACGTTTATAAAATCAAGAAACGCAAATATATTGCAATAGAGAAGCTTGTAATAGCATGTAATATTATTACGTAATATATTTTGTTTGCTATTAAAAATGCAAGAAAAAAAGTTATTACAAAATTGCAATTTATATAAAAACAAATACTTTATTATATTATTAATATTTATAAAACAACTTTTACAAAAACTTTATAAATCGAAATTAACATATTTTTTATTAATATTTATCTAGAGAAATTAATATAGAGATCAATAGTTACTATAGTTATATATAAAAATTCGAAAAAATTATTAATGCAGCAATATTATACATACGTAACAATTTAATATCGAAAAAATAATAAAAGTTAAAGTTAAAAATAATATTTTTGCAACTTAAGAAAAAATAGATGCGAACAATATTAAAATTAACAATGACTTCGCAATAGCAATTATATATTACAATCTTATAAATAAAGTTTTCTAAAACAATTATTATTTATAGTAAAAAAGTTGTTAAAAAGAAACATAACGCAAATTGCTTAAATTTATATTAATAAATCAATTTTAACAAGAGCAAATGTAACAAAAATGTTATTGCAATCTTAATTAAAACAAATTGAAATATCGAAAAGCATCTTAAGAGCGTCGATATAATATTAATTTATTATAGCACACTTAAGAAATTTACAAGAGCGACAAAGAAATTAACAAAATATTGTAAGACTATTACTAATTTAAAAAAACAAATCTACAAAATATACTTAGACAATTAAGTTTTAATTGAGATTATAAAAGAGATAAAATTGATATTAAATTAAATGCAATTAAAATATATATAAGATATGTATAAGATAATTCGACGTCGCAAAACAATATTAAAAATATATTAAATATCAAGATACAAAAATATAAAGAATAATAAAATTATAAACAAAATTGCTAATAAGACGTACAAATAACTTCTCTCTTTTGTTAATTAAATAATAAGCGAATTTATTGTTAAAAAAGCACTTATTTAAGATAAGATTCAAAAAAAGTAACAACACAAATAGCTAAAAGACAAGAATAACGCAAAATATCGCAAGATTGCATTAAGAATTACGCATAAATATATACAATTGCACTTCGATTGTCTTAAATTATATAATTTACTTCTTGTTTAATAAAGAACAAGCAAAATTAATTTTAATTAATTTTTATACAAGCGTTGCGTTCTTAATATTACGACAAATACGTAGAAATACAATTAAAAATATATAATTATCAAACACGTTTTTCTAATATATTCGATATAATAATAGAAAAGAACTTAAATATAATAGAAAGTTAATATTATAAATTTAAGACAATTACTAAACAAAGCAAGATTTGTTATTGTAGCAATATAAATAATTTTATTTACTAATTTATTAAAACAATTCTAGACAATAATATTGTTAATAATGCTCGAATCTCTCTTAAATTTATAGAGTTCTTGTTTGAAAAATTTTCTTGTATTACAAATATTACAATATAGAAGACAAAAATGCAACGTTATTATAATAAAGTATTACAAGCAAAATTGCAATCGCGAGTTCTAGTCAATTATAATTAAATAAATAGACGCTAGTGTTGTTTGTCTATTTGTAATTGATTAGATTTAAAAATTACAAAAGTATATAAATCTTGTATAGATTCTTAGAGATATTAAATCGAGTATAAATTAAAAAAAAATTATATTTTCTTTTTAATATGTTTTGCAAAAAGAGATTGCATTTGCGTTAACGCAATATTTCCTAAATATTATAATATTTAATTTGTAACTTTATTAAATCTTAAGATCTTATTTAAGACAATTTTATATATTGTTTATTTAACTTCTTGTTCTGTAATTAAAATGTTATTTTCTATAAGTAATATATAATTGTAATATTAAACATTGTTTATTAATATCTTTAATAACAATAAATTTTAAATTTTAAATATTATTTAAATTTTTTTCTTAATTATAATTGCAATTCTTTTGTATTTTTTGAGTCTTTCGACTTTTGTATTGCTAAACAAAATTTGTCTTTTTTATACTTTTTTAATATCTTGTCTTTTTTATTGTATATCTTAATATATCTTGTTTAATTAATTAACATTTAATATTATTATTATAAGCGTCTTGTCTCTTTTATTGCTTGTATACAATTCTTAAATTATTTTCTACTTAACTATTTTGTAAAATTTCGCTTATAATATTTTTTTTTTTTTTAAATATTAAATAATTTTGTTATAAATTTATTAATACGTTAATATTTTATTAATTTGTTCGACAAAGATACTAATAAATACTTGCTTAATATATTATAGAATTTTTGTATATTTATACTCTTTTATTTTTTTAAAAACATTTTGATAACTTTTATTATATATCGAAGTCTAATATTGTTTTTATTAAAAAATAGTTTAAAGAGTTTTTTATTTTGTTGTTAATTTCGCAATATATTAACTTGTTAATTAAATTAATTATTGTAATTTTTGCTCTTTAATAATTTTTTATAATAATATTTTGTAAAAGTACTAGTATCGCGCTAGTATCTCTTATAATATTTAGTAAATTATTAAACAAGATATGCTATTAACAATAGAATAAGCTTGCTTAAAAAAATTATCCACAATTATATTCTTTTTAAGTATTATTATTGTTTGTTGCATTTATAATAAATTCTTTTTATTATATATTTTGTTATAATTTCTTAAAAGCAAGTTGTATACTTTATATATATTTATAAATAATGCGCTAGTAACTTTATTGTTTTCTTTCTTGTTTCTTTAAAGCGTTATTGTATTTATATTTTTGAAATATTAGATTATATACTAGTTGTTGCTACTAATATATTTATTAATATAGAAGTATATTTTTTTATTGTTATTCTTTAGCGCAAAGTTGATGCAATTTAAATTATAGATTTTTGTTCTTTTGCAAAAGTATTACAATTCTTATATTATTAATATATTGTATTTTTGTATCTTTTTTTTTGCAATAATGTTATTATTACTTTGTCTCTAAATTTGTAAATATTATATTATAATATTCGAAGTTTTAATTGTTTTATTATTAAAGTTTCTTTTTAATTAATATCTTTTATATTAATGTAATCTTTGTTTTTTGTAACAATATTGTTTTTATATTAGCTTTTGTTATTTTATTAATACTGTTTCAACTTCTAAGAAACAAACAATTAAGTAGAGAGTTTTTTAAGTAACTTTTTTTGTTTAGTTGTTTTATAATGCTTTTTGTTAACGCAATATTAATATTCAAAGAAATTAAAAATCTTTAATAATTTTCTTATTTCTAGCTTGTATTTGATATTTTTATTTGTTATTGTTGTAAATATTGTAACAATTTCTAATATTATAATAAGATTTCTAAATTTATCTTTATTGCTTATTCTTATTATATAATAAATTGATCGAGTTTGTTTTATTGCTTTAATTCTTTGTTTCTTTGTTTATATCTTAAAGTATTTTAAATTAAATATTCGATAACTTTTTTCACATAAATTGAATTATTATTCTACCTGCTTCTTGTTAATTGCGTATTCGATTATATAATACTTCTTTGCGCAATATTTGTATCTAGATTAATTGTTAGATTGAATTTCGATCTTAACTTTTGAAATCAACTTAACTCGAATCTCAAAAATTAGAGATCAAATTTCTTAAAGTAGTTTAGCGCATTTAATGCTAAACTACTTGTAGTAATAAGCTAACTTCTTCGAGCAATTCGATTTTTCGAGAATTTTAAAAGATTAAATCTTAACAAAATTATATAATATTTTCGATCTTTTGCAATTAGTTTATTTGTATCTTTGTTTATTCTTGCAATTATATATAATATATTTATACTCTTAACACTTTAGATATTGTTGTATTTTGTATTCTTTATTGTAATATTAAATTAATTTAATCTAAGATTTATACGTAGTTTTAAATTAAATTAGATAATTTGTTATTTTCTTGCTAGCTATTTAACTATTATCAAGATATATTTTTACTTATAATTATCTTTAATAAGTTATTGTATTTTGTTTATCTTTAATTTAAGTTTGTTCTTGCGTAAACATTTTAAAGTATTTTAAGCTTCTCTTTTTTTATATTCTTAAATACGTTTTTTACTTTTATTTTGTATATTATTACGTTAATATATTTTTAACGCAAAATTACTATTATTAAATTTTTTTTTATTTAAAAATTGGTTTGCTATAGTATCTTCTTATTATCTTTATATAGTATTCGAAAGACTATTATTTTTTTGTATTATTTAATTATTAATATATTTTAATATATCGATAACGCGTTTGCTATAGCTAGATCTTATATTAAATTTACAATTTCTTTTGCATTTATCTTTTGTACTCTTTCGATCTTTAAATTTCTTTTAATTTATATTATTATTTTTATATTTTTAGTAAATTTTTGTTTTAATAATATAATAGTAATGTCTTTACATAATAATTATATATTGTAATTAAAGATGCTTTTTTAATTATTTTTATTTAATTATTTTTTGTTTAAACTTTTGTTTGTTTCTTGTCTCTAGTTTTTTTTTTTTTTTTTTTTATCTTTTCGAATCTTTTTAGCAATAAATTGATTTTACTTTAAAGTAAGCTTAACGCAATATTGCGCTAGCGTACATATTTATCAATTATATTAAATACAATTTTTATTTTGTTCTAAAAAATTATACTTTTAGTAATTGTTTTTTCGAATTTATAAAATATTCTTATTTTTCTTATCTTTGTAATTATAGTTTTTTTACTTAATTAAATTTTTTGCAAGAGCGCTTTGTAAATATTTTGTCTACTTATTAGTATTGCGTTAATTACAATCTTTTTCTTTTTGCAAGTTAAATAAGTTGCAAATATTATAATCGATAATATTTCTTAGTCTTTGCTTAGATAAATAGATATATTTTAATAATAGAATTTACAGACTTTTTTCTAATATTTGTTAATTGTTTATTTGTATTTAATTTTTCAATTATAATAATTATTGTAAACAAATTCTTTATCGATTTTGCTATTATATAAACAATAGTTTTCTCTATTGCTTTATTAATACTATTGCAAGTTTTTATTAAGTTATTGCTTGTATATTTTTTTACAATAATTTATTTGTCTTTTATATTTGCTTTCAAGATTTTTTGAGTATTAGAAGCAATTGAGCATACAGTTTATCTCGAATACAAATTTCTTATTCGAGACAAGTTTCTTCCGAATAAAAATTTTTACTTAAGAGAAACTTTGTTTATGCTAAGTCTATACTTAATATAAATCTTTTAAATTAAAGAAATTTATAGCAATCTTTGCTTGCAATCGAAATGCAAACTCAATATATATATAGCTTATATAGAGTATAAACTTTTTTATTTAGTATTAAATAAAAATTAATACTTAGAGTTTTGTTTCTTTTCGATATATATTAGATACAAATTTAATTTTCTATATCTATTGTATTTTTAGAATTGTATAAAGTCTATAATACGCAATTAATCAAAGTCCAAAAACAAGATTTTTATATTGCAAAATCTAAATTTTGTTATAGTATAAAATTGCTTTTAAACGTAGTATAAGCTCGATATAATTTTTTATTTGCGTAATTTAGTTACTTATTTTGTATATATATAATATTTAAGTCTAGTCTATACGTATTTAATTTAAATCTTAATAGCAATATATCTTTTAATAATACTAGTAATTTCTTTGTCTTCGACGTCTATATATCATCTAGTAAGAAGAATTCTCTTATATTAAAGAGTTTTGCAAATCAAGATTAACAAGCAATTTTGCAATAAATAAATAAAGTTAAGATTTATTCTATACTTATTCTATACTAGATATTTGCTAAATATCTAAGCAAACTTTAAATTTTAATAATATTAATACTTTAAAGTTAAATACAATACAATATTAAGTAATTAAGATATTAATAATAGTACTTTTATAAGAATTTATTCGAACTCGTTTTCGATGGAAATTAGTTCTACTAATACACACAATCAATCAATACTATTTCAAATATCTAAATAGTATTGTTTAGTACTATTTTGTTGTTCGAACTCGAATACTAAGAACAATACTAGTACTATCGAATTAATGTGTACTAGCGTTCTCGCGTTCAAGAACTTCAAATATCTCAATTAACGTCTTTGCTTGTTGCAACGTCTATATCGCATATATCTACGTCTCTAATTTCTATTTAAACAAGTGCAAAGTATAAAAGATATTTATCTAGTATTGACGCAAAGATTGCGCAAATTATTAATCGCTTTTGATATTAAGCTATTAAGAATTGTCGATTTTGATAGTAGATGCTTGAAAAGTACAAATAGTTTCTAGTGACTTTATTACGATCTTTCGAGGTGCTATAACTCTATCGACATCCTATTGTACAAATATATTATTAATAGTATTAGAAACGCGATAAACGTTATCAATTGTCTATATTGTATTGCAGGAAATCGAGTTCGAACAATAATGCAATTAGAATTATTTAGAACTAATTGCAAGGATTAAATTAGTCTTGATAAAGTTATTGGAACGAGTTCGAATAGACTCTAAACAATTAAGAAAATTAAGATATATTATATAATTAAGATCTTAATAGTTTTAACAAATTGTTACTTATAAAACTTAAGAAAATAAATTCTCTTTTATACTTTATATCTATTGTATATTAAACTAATATATATTATATATAAAGCTTTATTAATATTAATAGAATTGCAATTATCTTCAAAGAATACAACTAAATAATTATTTTAGAAGTGCAAAACTATTACAATATTTTAATATATTTATATATATATTTATATATATATTTATATATATATTTAAAGAAGATTCTTTATTTTGTATATAGAAAAAGTACAATATTAGTCGAAATCTTAATTAATATATCTATTAGAACGTTAGTTAATATATATATATTGAGCGTATATTTAATTTAAGTATAATATAATTTTAACTTATATTAAGACTAGATTTAATTTTTTGTTGTTGCAACTAACTTTAAGATTACTTAAGTTGTTCTTTTACTTCTAGAAATTAAAAAGAAAAATAAAGTAAACAAAATCTAATATTAAAGTTTTAAATATTTCGAAATTAAATATTGCAAACACGTATATTTAGATATACTATATATATATTTAGCGTACAATAAAATTAAGCTTAAGAATATTAACAATTTTCGACAATATTTTATTTAATTAATATATACAATAAATATTAATACACAATTAAAATGTTACATAGAGATTTAATATCATAAATTTCTTAAAAAATAGCAAAATTAATATATATATTGTATATATTTCGATTTTATAATTTGTATATGCAAGAATTAAGAGTTTGCTATATAGAAAATTTATAAAATAAACTTTTACTTAATTTATATTGTTTGTAAGCTAATCTTATAAATTTATTAAATTAATTATTCTTTACTTTTTGATATAAAATTATAATATATAAATCGAACAATTAATACAAACTTAATATATATATATATATATTTTTTTTTTAATTTATACTTGATTTAATACTCTTAAGAGTTTATGCGAGTTCTATATGTTTTTGTGCAATTAAATTTTCAAATTTAAGTTGCAATACTTTAATATTAAATATTATTTATTGTAATATTTATGTACAAGAAAATTCTTTATTAAAATATAAAGATTGTGTTAATTTATTTTTGTAAAAAAAAACTCTATATATATTGTTCGATAATTTTAAATTCTTAAAATATTATATATATTAAAAACAAAAGTTTTAAGAATTTACGTATAAGTTCTCTTTGTAAATTAAAATTATATAAAGATTGTTTTTTAATATATAATATTTGTATATTTCGATATTTATATAATTTTAATATTTAAATATAATATTAACGCTTTTTTATATACTTATATAAGTAGCGTCTTTAATTAAAACGTAACAAAGTATTATTTTCGACAAAATTAAATATTTTTGTTGTTGTCTTTTAAAATAAACGAAACTTCTTATTATTTAACTTCTAAATACGCAATTAAGCGTATATATAATTAAGATAGAAAGCAATTGCTTAATTAAAATATATAATCTTAATTACAATTAATTTATATATAACAAGAATTTTTAATATTTTGTCTATATAATATATGCGTGTATAATTTTTTCTTAGCTTTTCTAAATTTATTCGTATAGTGTTTTAAGACTTTTTTGCAATATTTTAAAATACGTTTTTTGCGATTATAATATAATACAGTTATTATAACAACAATCGACGCGTACAAGAAATAAATAATAATAATTATAGATAATCTTGCGTGCTTTTAATTATACGTATTTTATTATATATAGAAGATTTAAGATAATAATAATAGTAATAGTTAATATTATTGTTATCTTTGCGACTTAAGAAGACTAATTTATTAAGACAATTGCATTGTACGTTTGCAAGTATCTTGCTTATCAATACTAAGAATATTTGACTTTGTTAAATATTGCAATATTAATAGATTTGTAGTTAGCATTATATACAAATAGTTCTCTCGCTAGCTTTTAATATATATTAATATTAACTATTTTTGTATTTTAATAGATTACAAATTATAATAATATATACAAAACTATATTTTTATTAAATATTTAATATCTAGAAATTTTATTTGTAATTAATTCTATTCTAATACAAGTTTAATATATACTAAATATATATATAATTTAATTATTTTTAAAGAAGCAACAAAATTAAGATTAATATATATAATATGCAATTAAATATCTATATCCCTATTAATTAAGAACAACTTCTATTCTTTATATTAATTGCACGCAAAGATTATACTTATTATTTATTATATTTTATCAAAATATTTTAAGAAATTGTTAATAATATAATTGCAACAATTAAATAATAAAATTTATTATCTTTAACAATATGTAAACTAAGCTTATATCTAATATATATTATATTTACGTTAAACTTTTTGTAGAATACTTTACTATTTTTTCTATTATATTCGATCTATATATTAAATATAACAAGATTGCTTTATATTATATATACAATAATTTTAATATAAAAGATTGTATAACAATATTAATTTACAAATAAAAATTTAAGAATTTTTTTATTAAAATAATTTTAAACAATTTGTTTATATTTAATTTAAGTTTTGTATAAATTTAGCTTACAATCTATAGAAGCTAAGCAAGAATTTATTTTTAATTAATTGCGTTTTTTAGAAAAGCAATAAATTAAAAGAATTATTTATTTTAACAAAAATTCTTAATAGTATAATATTATATATTATATATTATATTTAGACTAAGATCTTTATAAACTAATTATATTTCGAAATAAATTTTGTATTTAAATAAATTTATAAACAAAACAAATATATATAATATCTTAAATTAAAATTAAAATTATTATTGTAAATTTAATATATAATATTAATTACAAATCTATTAATATTGCAATATTCGATAGAGTTAAATATTCTTAGTATTAATAAGCAAGATACTTGCAAACGTACAATGCAATTGTCTTAATAAATTAGTCTTCTTAAGTCGCAAAGATAACAATAATATTAACTATTACTATTATTATTATCTTAAATCTTCTATATATAATAAAATACGTATAATTAAAAGCACGCAAGATTATCTATAATTATTATTATTTATTTCTTGTACGCGTCGATTGTTGTTATAATAACTGTATTATATTATAATCGCAAAAAACGTATTTTAAAATATTGCAAAAAAGTCTTAAAACACTATACGAATAAATTTAGAAAAGCTAAGAAAAAATTATACACGCATATATTATATAGACAAAATATTAAAAATTCTTGTTATATATAAATTGATTGCAATTAAGATTATATATTTTAATTAAATAATTGTCTTTTATTTTAATTACGTATATATTTAATTGCGCATTTAAAAGCTAAACAATAAGAAACTTCGTTTATCTTAAGAGACAATAATAAGAATATTTAATTTTGTTGGAAGTAATACTTTGTTACGTCTCGAATTAAAGACGTTGCTTATATAAATATACAAAAAAGCGTTAATATTACATTTAAGCATTAAAATTATATAAATATCGAAATATATAAATATTATATATTAAGAAACAATCTTTATATAATTGCAATTTATAAAGAGAACTTATACGTAAATTCTTAAAGTTCTCGTTCTTAATATATACGAAATTTTAAGAATTTGAAGTTGTTAAACAATATATATAAGATTTTTTTTTGCAAAGATAAATTAATATAGTTTTTACATTTTGATAAAGAGTTTTTTTGTATATAAATATTACAGTAAATAATTTTTAATATTGAAGCGTTGCGACTTGAATTTGAAAATCTAATTGCGCAAAAAATATATAAAGCTTGCATAGACTTTTAGAAGTATTAAATTAAGTATAAATAAATAAAAAAAAAATATATATATATATTAAGTATATACTTAAATTATAATATAAATTAATATAAAGATTATTAAGAATTATTATACAATATTTACTAAAATATTTAAAGCATTAAAAGAAGTTGCTTATTAAATTATTTAAATTTTTTATATTAATTGTAAAAACAAAGAATTGCAAACTTTTATAATAAATATAAAAAAAAAGATTGAAATATACTTAATATATACTAAAATTATACAAATATTATTAATGTTTTGTTTTAAGAATTTAAAAAATATTTTTACAATTTTAACAACTCTTAAGAGTAATTTAAATATCTCGAACATATATTAATTTTTTGTCGAATATATTCTAAGTATAATTTTTGAAAATATTATTTTAATTATTTGACAACTTGTTTTATTAATTGATTTTAAAAGATCAAGATTATTAACAAATTAGTACAATATATAAATAGTATAAATATATTATATTTTAAGCTTAAGATATAAATTAAATATCAAAAGACAAAATAAATTCTTGTTAAATTATATAAAAAGAAATTAAAAATTTCTTTATATTAATAAATACTAGTTTGCAATTATATTAATATAGAAGAAAGCAATTACTTTTAAAACAATAAATTTGTAAAACAAAAACTATTACTACTTGCTTCTATATTTAGATAGCACTTATATTTATTTTATATTGTATTTATATTAATTATATACTAGAATAAAAAAATATGCTATTAAAATATTTGAAAAGAACAATTTTAAAATAGAAAAAGATATTTTATTTACTTAATACAATTGCAATAAATTAAATTGTATTGTTATTTAACTAGTTAAAAAAGATATATACAATTAATTTATATTTAATTTAACTTAATAATCAATTAAATTATAAATAAAAAAGATTAAAGAGTTGCAAAGTATTGTTAACAATATTTATATTTTTTTTTTATTTAAAAAATTCTTATATAATACTTTTTTTAATAGACTTAATTCTAAGCATAAATTTAACACAAATTTAATATTTAAATTTAATAGCATTTTTTTTTATATATTTTAAAGTTGCAATTTAAGAACTACTTATTCGACAAAAAATCAACATTAAGTATTAACTCAATATATATTAAATAAAGATTCTAAAATATCTTCTTTATTATATCGATATATAGAAATACTATTTGAAAAAGATAGATGTCAAGTATTAACTTAGTATATATTAGATAAAGATTTTAAAACGATTTCTCTATTATATCGATATATAGAGATACTATTTAAAAAAAACAAATATCGAATATTAACTCGATATATATTGTTGTCTAGCTCTAATAAATATAAATAAGATTTAAAATCTATAAACAATATATTAAAATCAAGTAGAAAATATATAGCAATATTATCGAAATATTAAACTAAAAATTAAATGCAAAAATAATATATATAGTATATATATTAAGAATATAATAAACTTCTACAAAAGAAAAAGAAAAAATTAACAAGAAAAGTTGTTAAATTAAAACAATTTAATATTACTAGCAATACAAAATATATTTCGATTTTAATTTTATTGTAAGCAAATTAACAATATTTGTTAAGCAATTAAAATAATAACAAAGATAAATTAACTTATAAGTTTATATCTTTATTTTACAAATACTATATAATATTAATAGTTTAAAAACTTTTATTTGATTTCGAAGTATTATATATAGATCTAGCTTATATCAAGTTTATATCAAGTATTAATTTAAAAGAAAATTTATTACTTTATTAAAAGATTCGAAATAAAAAAAAAACAATTAAAGACAAAATTATATATAAGATATTTATATTATTTGTAAAACTAACAAATACAATAATGTAATAAACTATTATAATTGCTTATTTAGCTTTATTTTATAAACAATAATATTAAGAATAAAAAAAGTAAATATAAAGTTAAAATAATAAATAAAATAGAACTAATAGTTATATTTAAATATAACAATTTAATAGAAAAAGAAGCGAAAGTCTACGAAAATTGGTATTATATTATTTTATTATACAAGAAGAGACAAGAGACAAGATCTTATTAACAATAACGCTTACAATTTATCTCGATTGTTAGAATTAAATAAACGTAATTAGCGCGATGTTAACAAATAATTAAAATATATTTAGTGCATTTTAATGCGAATTAATACAAATTGCGACAAATATAAAAACAAAAATATTAAATATTAAAAAACTCTATAAATTTAAGAAGAAAAACGCATTCGAAATAATCTTAATAACAATATTAACAAAATAATATTTTTTAATTGAGAAATTAATGCAATGTCTTAACAAAACTCTCGCGAAAAACAAACAAATCGATTTAATCTTATGATTAAAGAAACTAAAAAAAACAATCGATTAAATAAAAAGAGTTAAGAAAATAAGAAAAAATATACAAACAACAAATATATAAGCAACAATAACAAAAAAATTATTATCGACAAAGCAAATAAGTAATTAAAAAAATAATCAACAAGCATTCTTAATATAACAATTAATTAAGAAGATAAAACTAATAATATAAATTAAAGAGAAACAAAAGATAAAAAAAGTTTACAAAATAAGTATTGCAAAAATAACAACATTAATATAAAATTTTAATATTGTTAAAATACTAATAGCGCAAAAGAATATATAAGAAATAAATTATTTTAAAAGAATAATTGTTTTTTAAGTAAATAACAAGAATAACAGAACAATATTAAAATCGAACAATTTTTAAATTAAAGAAATATTAACAACAACAATTGATATTAAAAGCGCACAAGAATAATAATATATAATATTAGAATCAAAAATATAAAGAAAAATATAAAGAAAAAAAAAGTAAAAATAATAAAAAAATTATACAAGATAATATATTAAAATTTAAAGATTAAAGAGATAATCTAATTTACAAAAGAAAATATGAAAAAAAAAATTCGATTGTAATATAAATAAATTGCACAAAGATAACAAATAAATAAATATAATTAAACGTAATTTACAAGTTAAATATAAAGATTGCAAAATATTATAACAAAGAATGCAAAACAAAACAATATATAAAGTATTAAGAATATAAATATTTTATATATAAATGCAAGAATAAATAACAATACGTATATTACGCACAAAATTATCGCTTTAATTAATGCTCTTATTAAGAAAATATCTTTAAGTAAAAATATAATATTTGCAAAAAAGCTTACAAGATATTTGATTTTAAATATTTTAAAAAATAAAAAAATAAAATAAGAATTAAGAAGATAGTAAAGATAAAGTCTCTATATTATATTGTTAAAGCAACAAGAATAGATAGAGCAACAATTTTAATTCTTGTAATATTAAGAAGTGCAATCTTATTTATTTAAATTACAAATAAAAGAACAAAACAAAAGACAATAAAAGCAACAATAAGTTGTTCGATATAAACAAGTCGTATATAAAGCATTCTTGTAATAATAAAAAAAAGTATTATTTAATAATTAATTAAAAAAAAGCACTTCGACAAGTTAATAAAAAGTTGATTTGCTTTAATAAAACAAATTAATAACAAAGTAATATTATTGTTACTACAAAGTATATTTTTTACGCAAGAAATAAAAAATTTAATACGCACAAAAACAAATATAAAAAAGAAATTGTAATAAAGATATAAAATAAACTTCGAATATTATAGTACAATATTTATAAATTAAGAAGCAAAATAATAATAGCGTTGCTTTAAGAAAAGAAAAAAATACAATATATTAGTAATACAAGAATTGTAACAATATTACGCAAGAGCAAAAATATATAATTCGAAACGCGCGAACTTTACGCTCGTAAATAATAACAAATATATATATTTCTATATTAATAAACACATTGACAACAATAACTAATATAATATATAATATCTTTAAAATATAAAAACAATAATAATGCAATTATATCTTAAAGATAATATTATTAAACAAACATTTGTTAATATTTATAACATTTACAATCTATCTTTTAATAATTATAATAATATAATTAATAAAGACAATCTTGACGCAATAGAGCAAGTACTACGTATGCAAAATAAGAACATTATAATAAAAAACTTTAATTTGCATTGTTTTTTATAAATAAGTTTTTTATATTTTAGATAATATTTATTGTTCGACAATTTACTAGATATAATATATTTTTTCGATATTATATTAACGCTTTTGCGCAGTATTATAATAAGAAATTATTAAGAGACACAAATTATAATTAGTTTGTTATTTATTATAAAAGAAACAACAAATCGATTAATATATTGCGATATAAAGAAGAAAATAAAAAATTTGTTAAAAAATTTGTTAATTAAGACAATATTAAATCTTAAAATGCAAACAAAGTCTATATATTGTCTTAAACAAAATTAAAAAGTTGTAAATACAAAGAAATTTAACAATATATTAAAAAGATTATTACTTAAATTATTATTAAACGCTACAATAAAACAAAAAAATATTAACAAATATACAATTGCGTTATTAAGAATTTTAAAAAAGATTATCGAAGACTTTATTTTGTAAACAAAATTTCATAAAAGAGTTAAATCGAAATAAACGCAAAAATATATTAACGTAATTAAGAAAATTAAAAGATTGCAACATTAATATTGTACTTCTTATAATTAAAAAATATACGTTCGAATATATAATAGAAAAGACAAAATTCTTAAGAGATATAAGAGAAAAAAATTCGCAATTAAATGTAAATTTCGAAAAATATTGCAAAGAGTTTGTTCGAAATAACAAAATAAATTAAAAACAAAATAACGAATATATTTATCGAATTTACAATTTTATTATTAAGAACAAACACAAGAGTAATAGTAATTGCAAAAGATAAAATTAAAATAATATTTTAAGTTTATTTTTCTCTCTTATTTACAATCTTAATCGACAATATAAAGAAATTCTTTTATTTATTTTTAATAAAGAACAACAAGATTAGATTAAAGCGCAAGATAATAAGAGCAATATATAAAGTAACTTTAAACAAGATATTTAAAATTAACAAAATAATTAATCGAATATTAAAACAATTAATTTGCGTTATCTCGAAATAAATAAGATTTTTGTTTAACAAATATATTAAGAGAGAAATGCAATTGTCTTATTTCAAAAAAACAATTACAATAATATTGCGAAAATTAGAAAAGAAAGATTATTTAGAGTTTTCGTCTTTTAGATTTATAATATTGCTTAACACGCTAAATAGAATGCTAGAGTTAATAATATTAAAGCGTCTTTGTTACGTTATAAAAGTATATAATACTTTATTTAACACACAAATAACAATTAGAAAATAGCGCTTAATCGATATAATATTATAATTAATTATTAAAAAGATATATATAATATAAAGTAATTAAAAGAAAAAAGTAGCTTCTCTATTAAATTTAGATGTATCTAATATATTCGACAATATATTATATACTAAATTACTTTATAATATAAAAAAAAGAAGAGTCTTAACTTGTTTGCTTAATTAAGTAAAGAATTTTTTAAAAAAACAACGCATTATATTAATTATCAAGAGCTATACAATAAAGAAGCAAGAGACAAACGTTAATATATCGCAAGATTCTTTTTTATCTTTAATATTATACTTATTTTATAATATAGATTTTTTTGAAACAATGCAACAACATTAGATTACGAATTAGCGTTATTAGCTTTGTAAACAACGTTAATATATTAATATATAAAGAGTCGACTAAATATAATTGCAAGATTTTAATTTAAATATATAATAAATGCGAGTAGTAAACACGCATTTATAACTTTAAATTTGCGAAAAAGAAATACGAACTAATTTACTTTTTACGCACTTTAAAGAGATTCGATATAAGTGTTAATAGAATATTAATAAAATACAAGATAATTGTTAAGTTTAATATTAAAATATTAGAAATTTAATTTAATTTAAAACTTAAATAGAAAGCTTATTTGTAACAAATAAAGATAAAGTTAATTATCAAATATAAAGATATTTCGATAATAAAGAATTTAATTTTTGACACGTTTATAAATATTAAAAAACGCAAATATATTGCGATAAAGAAGTTTATAATAGTATATAACGTTATTATGTAATATGTTTTATTTATTATTAAAAATATAAGAAAAAAAATTATTACAAAGTTGCGATCTATACAAGAACAAACGCTTTGTTGTATTATTAATATTTATAAAATAACTTTTACAAAAGTTTTACAAATCAAGATTAATATATTTTCTATTAATATTTATTTAGAGAAGCTAATATAGAGATCGATAACTATTATAAATTTACAAAAATTCGAAAAAATTATTAATGCAACAATATTACGCATACGCAACAATTTAATATCGAAAAAAAACAAAAGTTAAAGCTAAAAATAATATCTTTGCAATTTAAGAGAAAATAAATGCAAATAGCGTTAAAATTAACAATAAGTTTGCGATAGCAATTATATATCGCAATCTTGTAAATAAAGTCTTTTAAAACAATTATTATTTATAGTAAGAAAGTTGTCAAAAAGAAATATAACGCAAATTGCTTAAATTTATATTAATAAATTTATTTTAACAAGAGTAAACGCAATAAAAATATTATTACAATCTTAGTTAAAGCAAATTAAAATATCGAAAAATATTTCGAAAATATTAATATAATATTAACTTATTACGACAAACTTAAGAAATTTATAAGAGCAATAAAGAAATTAACAAAGCATTGCGAAACTATTATTAATTTGAAAAAACAAATTTACAAAATATACTTAAACAATTAAGTCTTTATTAAGATTATAAGAGGGATAAAATTGATATCGAATTAAATGCAATTAAGACGCACACAAAATACGTACAAGATAATTCGACATTGCAAGTCTATATTAAAATTACATTAAATATCGAGATATAAGAATATAAGAAATAATAAAATTACGAACAAAATTATTAACAAGACGTATAAATAACTTCTCTCTCTTATTAATTAAATAACAAACAAATTTGCTATTAAAAAAACACTTATTTAAGACAAGATCTAAAAAGAGTAACAATACAAATAATTAAAAGACAAGAATAACGCAAAATATCGCAAGATTGCATTAAAGATTACGCATAAGTATATGCAATTGCACTTTGATTGTTTTAAATTATATAATTTACTTCTTATTTAATCAAAAATAAGCAAAATCGACTTTAATTAATTTTTATGCAAATATCCTATTTTTAATATTACAACAAATATATACAAGTACAATTAAGAATATATAATTGTCAAACACGTTCTTCTAATATATTTGATATAATAACAAAAAAGAATTTAAATACAATAGAAAGTTAATATTAGAAATTTAAAAGAATTACTAGACGAAACAAGATTTGTTATTGCAACAATACAAATAATTTTATTTACTAATCTACTAAAACAATTTTAAGCAACAACATTACTAGCGATGTTCGAATTTCTTTTAGATTTATAGAGTTTTTGTTTGAAGAATTTTTTTGTATTATAAATATTACAATATAAAAGACGAAGACGCGATATTGTTATAACAAAGCATTACAAACGAAATTGCAATCGCGAGTTTTAATCAATTATAATTAGACAAACAAGCGCTAATGCTACTCGCCTATTCGTAATTAATTAGATTCAAAAATCACAAAAGTATATAAATCTCGCATAGATTCTTAGGAGTGTTGAATCAAATATAAAAAAAATAAAATAAAAATAAAAATAAAATAAATATATAGTAAGCGTAGACAAGATATAGACTAAATATATACTTAAATATAATTAAAAGTAAAGTCTTAATTTAGAATTAAATCAAGTATATAGAAATTTTATACTAGATATAGACTAAACTTTAATACAAATTAATTTGAAGATTTTTTTCTTCTATTAAACTATAACTGTTGCAACAATTATATAAAAGCAAAGTATATAGTAGATATTAATTTATTTTGTTAAATCGAAATCGAAAAGAAAAATATTTAATTATCTATATTATATATACTAGATATAATAGAAAATATACAATTAGTCGAAACAAATTCTATTATTAAGTATAGCATATACTAAGCTTAAGATTTAGTAAATTAATTTAGAAAACTTTTTTATATTAATATATTTTAGTTTCTACTTAGTATATATCTAATATAAGCAATAAAAAACAATTTGATTTTTTAACTTTTTTAGTTGTAGATATAACAATAGTTTTTGCAATAACTATATTAGTTAAATATAAATTTAGTATAAGTTTAACGTAAATAAAAAGATACTTCTATTTACTTTTTTTGTTAATAGAATTAAATTTATTCGAGAAAGAATTAGTTGCGCATAAACTTAATATAGACTAAATATAAATTTGTAGACAACAACTTTATTTTTTTTTGCTATTAGAATATTAGTTAAAATATTAATATTTATTAAGTATAAAATTAATATAAAATTAATATAAATAATTATTGTACAAGACTTGCTTTTCTTTAAATTAAGAGAAATATTATAATTCTCTTCTAAGTATATAATAAGTATAAATATAATATATATAACTCTTAAACTCTCTTATTAGACTTAATTATTATATTTAACTTTTTATTATTATATTTAGCTTTTTTTTGTTAGCTATATATATATTAAATATAAAGAAAGTATAAATCTTTGAAAATCTTTAAAATCTTAAATGTACTATTTTTACAAAATTTCTTTTTTTCTTTATACTTTTTTGATATTAATATATATTTATTATAGACTTAACTTAAAATATAATTGAGATAATCTACTCGAAAATTTAATATCTATAATAGATATATTAATTTGCGCATAGTTTAAATATATATTAAGTACAAATTAATATAATAAAATATACAAAAGCAAGCTTTTTAATCGAAAAACTAGTTTAATGCTAAAAATAAATTAGTATAAACTTAATATAATCTAAAAGTAAACTAAAAGTATACTTTTTGCAAGCACTCTTTAAATCGAGAGACAAATACTCGAAAAAAAACAAATAATAATTGATTAATAATATTGATAGTTGTATTAATGCAAATTTAATATAAGTCAAATCTATACGTAATTAATATGTTATCGAAGTCTTAAAAAATAAAATAAGTATTTATATATATAGTATAAGAATAGAGAAATTAAAAGAGAAATTAAGTATATAACAAGTATAAAATAAACTTATTTTGCAATAAAAGTATATATCGAAAAGAGTTACAAATTCTTGATTGTAATAATTATCTTATATAAGTTTAATATATATTTAATATTAATTTAGTTTACACAATATACTTTATATTGTTTTCATATTAATAGATAAATATATTAATAATATTTTAATATTTATACAAAATATAAGTTTAGTTTAAGCAATAATTATTAAAATTAGTTTTTGACTTTATAAAGTAATTTGTATTTTGTTCTTCTTCAAATTTAACTTAAAATTTTAAAGTACTAAACTAGTATAAACTTGATATATATTAAATATAAAAGAAATATATGTTTCTTTATTAAATAATATATATTTGTAGAAATATTTTTTGTATCTAAATTTGCAACTATATATACTTAGTTTATATAGTATATATTAATAGTTAAGATATTTGTTTACTTGCTTTAGTATAATATATTCTTATATAATAATATAGTTTAATTTTAATCTTAACTTAGCATAAATTAAGTATAAATTAAACTATAGCTATATATACAAATAACTAATAATTAACAATAATAAAAGTTATTTTATATACTTATTTAATTAATATTATTATACAATTGTATTTGCTAATATTTAATATATATAGAATTGCAACTAAGTTTATACAACTTATACAATAGAGTTAAACAAAAAAACTCGAGCTTTGTAATTTGACGCAATTAATAATACTTAATATATATTAAGTTTAAATTAGATTTAATTGTAGATTATCTATTGTTTTTTTCGACTTTAATAATAGATATTGCTAATACTTAGTATAAGCTAAATTGCAATAAGAAGTTTCTCTTTATTAGATTTATTATTATTTCAAACGTATCTTACTTGCATTAAATATAGATTTAGTATATATTTAATATAGAATTATATTATAATTGAACGTTTATATTTAATTGCAAAATTAAAATTCGAATTAAAATAAAATTCTTAAATATATAATTAGTATATACTAGATGTAGATATCGCATATACTATATTTATTGTAATAATCTTTTAGAGAAAACAAATTCTTCGCGTTTATTATATTAGAATTGTTGTAATATATTCTAAGATTAGCAAACTAAATTGCGACAATATTTATGCTAAATATATACTAAGATATTAGAAGCAATAAAATCAAAAATATGCTAAATTTATACTATATATTTGTCGATAAAATTAGAAATATATACTAGATTGCTACAAATATTTAGAAAAGATAGAGATAAAAGACGCAACAATTACATTTTGATTTTGTAAAATATATTAGAGACTTAATATGCGACTTGCGCTTAAATCTTATATAGTTTTAATATATATTATAGCAATACTAAATCTATATTTAAATTGTGTGCTATATAGATGCGTCAAAATTGTGCGTTTAAGATTAAACTAATAGGTTTTATTTTATTTGCTATTAACTATATTGAGCATAAGTCTAGCTTATTTTGAGTTTTAGAAATTGAACAAAATTACAAATACTTGATATAATAAAAAGATTAGCTTATATATCTAGTATATATTAGATATATACAATATATCTTTAGAGCGTTTTTTATATAAAACAATTAAGCTTTTCTCTTTTGAGCGTTGTATATATCGAGCATATATTGAACTTAAAAAGCGCAACTTATTTCTTTACTTTTAATCTTTTTGCTTTGTTAAGCTCGATCTATATTAAGTATAAACTTAGCATAAACAAAGCTTCTCTCGAGTAGAAATTCTCACTCGAAATAAACTTATTCCGGATAGGAAATCTATATTCGGGTTGAGCTATAACTCGGAAGCAATTTATTATATTTAAATCTTATAGATATTGTTTTTAAATTTGTTTACTACTTTTATTTAAATTTTAATTTCTCGAGTAGACTGTGCAAGCTAACTATTTGTAAAATTGTTTACTTAAATTACTTTTTTAATATAATTTAAATTTCTAGTAATTTATTACAATTTAGTATTTAAATTTAATTTTAATTCGAATAACTTTTTTAAACAATCAATATATTATTGCACTAAATTTATATAATAGTATTTAAATACATTTGTTATATAATCTATAGCTTGCTTTAAAGAATATCTTTGTTTAATATTTTTTGCTACAGTAATTAATTCTTTAATTTAATTTTTTAATTTGTTAATTTGTTTGTTTTAATTTGTTTGTTTTTAATTATTAGTTATATATTTAATAGATTATTATTGTACTTCTCGCTTTCTAATAGTTAAATAAAACTTTTTTAGACAATATTTTGTCTTTTTGAATACTTAATTTTTCAAAATTGTATTTGTAAACTTTGTAACTATTGATTTTGCTATATTAAATATATAATTGCTTTTTGCAGTTAGAATAGAGCTTTTAGAATATTTTGAAGCAAATATAAATAATAATAGAATTGCGTTTTCTTATAACTTTTAATTGCAATTTTTTCTAGTCTTCTAAATACAAACATGTTTTTTTTAACTATATTTGTTCTAAATATATTTTTTGTTACTTTTATTGTCAATAAAGTAAAAGCGAATTTGAAGCTTATATTTATATTTATATTTATATCTATATATATAACTATTAAAAAACATAGTTTCTAGTTCTAAGTCTAGTTCTAGCTTTAATTATAATCTTAATTTTAACTAATTTATTTGAATTTAATTAGATTAACTTTTAAGTTAATAATTTTGTCTAAAAGATTAAATATATAATTTATAGATTTTTTGTTAACGTTGCTACTTTATGTTTTTTGCAAATCTATTTGTAGCTTTTCTTGTATAAATAGTTACTATAAATAGATCTTCTATACTATACTTTAGAAAGAAAATGCTAAAAAAATTGTAGTACTATAAAAATAACTTATTTCTATTGTTTGTCTATAATTTCTAATTATGCAATTTAACGATAAAATTAATAAGATAGCTATTTGTCGAATTTATTATTAGATCTAATATAAAAACTCTATACAATATATTTCTAGCTCTTGCTTTACAATTAAAACAATAAACTATTAAATTGTTAATATTATATATAAAATAAAATATATATAGTAGATATTTGTTTTAAATAGATATTTATACAATTAATAATTGTTTATTTAACAGTTTAATATTTAAGAATACATTTTTTGCTTATTAAGATCGACAATAATAACAAACAATTATATTTTTGCAGTTACAATATCTTTAAATATATATATAGACTTGTTTAAATTGTCTAAACGTACTTTTTAACTTTCAAGCTATGAAAAGTTTTATTTTTCAATTTGTTGATTATTTTTTGTATTTGTAACTTAATATTATTACTAGCTTAATACTAAAACAATAGTATATCGAAAAAGAAAACTTTATATTTTAAAAAGAATAATAATATTTTAAAGTCTACAAGTTAAAAAGTATAATTAGACAACTTAAATAAGTCTATATATATTCAAAAATATTGTAAGTATAAAGATACAAATGTTTGTTGTTGTTAATAAGATTATTAAGTTAAAAACACATTTTTAAATATCAAATTATTAAACAAACAATTATTAACTCTATAAGTATCTATTTCAATTTAAATATCTACTATCTAGATTCTTCTACATACAATATATTAATAATTAAACAATTTACTATTTTGTTTATAGAGCAAAAGTTGAAAAAATATATTGTAGAAAAAATATATTAAATTTAACAATAAAATTGATAAATAGTTGTTTTATTAATTTAATTGCTAGATTACATAATCGAAAGAATAATAAATAAACAATCGAAACAATATATTTTTATACTAATACAAATTTTTTTATTTTTTAATTTTTTTATTAAAATGTAATATAGAAAATCTATTTGTAGTAATTGTCTATGCGAGAAAAGCTACAGATAGATTTATAAAAATATAAAATAACAATATTGATATAAGAATTTGTAGACTATATATTTTACTTTTTAGACAAAGTTGTTAACTTAGAAGTTAATCTAAGCAAATATAAAAAAAAATTAAAATTAAAACTAGAATTAGAATTAGAATTAGAATTAGAAACTGTTATTCTATTAACTGGTTTTTATTTTTTTGATTAAGTATATACAGTCTTAGACTATAGCACTATATAATCTATATATATCGAGCTAGTAAATTACGTAATCTTATCTATCTCTCTACTATTGTTATATATAGTATGTTAATCAATTTTGGCGCTTGCTAGTATATAATTAAAAAACTTTTAAAAAACTCTTAAACTCTCTTGTTCCACTCAAGTTTCTTTGCTATTTTTAAAATCTATTTTTTTGTTGCTACTCTAGTTTTCTTTATATAATTTAAAGCACAAATTATATCTTTTTAAATCGAAGATAGAATTTTTATAGTTAAAAATTAAACTTCGAGCGTTTTTTTATAAGACTTTGCTTGTCTTGATAGTATTTGCAATTCAATATTACGTATTCTAATATTTGTATATCTTTGCATATTAGCATATCTAGAATTGATTAATTTGTTCTATTTAATTAAACATTGTCGAAAATATTTATGTTCTAATTTTTATTTGTATAAAAGTAACAAAAATAAGTCTATTAATACTTTTTAGAAATACTTTTTTTGCTTTTCTAATATTTTACAACTCTAGAATATATTTGATATAATATTTATTCTTGTTAACTTTTTGTTATTTTGTTAATTAACTTTTTTTGTCTTCTTGTCGACTTGTTTTCTAAGATACGAGATTGTAATTACAAAGTTGATAAATATTACTTTTGTTAACTTTGTTGTCTCTTTTATTAATTTGTCTACTTTTTTGTTTTTAATAACGTTTGTCTTAGCTAACATTTATATAAAATATGTTTTATATTTTAAATTATCTAATTTAGTTAAATCTAATTTAATTTAATTTTAAATATCTATAGAATCTTGATTTTTTTGTATTTTGCAATTTCTTTGATATTAATTAATTGTCAATAAAAATTTAAATATTAATATTTTATCTTTTTAATTGTCGATAAATTGAAATTATATATATAATAGCTATATATTTTGTATTCGATATAGTTACGTACTTCTCTAAAGTCAAACTATAATTGTTTGTTGTATTTAGTTTTCGCAAAAAATAAATTTCTATATTGATAAACTTTAATAGCTAATATTCTTCTTTTAAAGCTTTAATATATAATCTAGACTTACTAATATATATTATAGTATTTGTGTTGTTTTAAATTAGCTCAATCTTTAAAGCAAAATATTTTTTATTTGCTAGTTTTAATCTTTCGAATTTTTCTTAAATTTCGATTAAATTCTTAATTCTTGTAATTTAGAAGAGATTTCAATATAGCAAGTCGAGTGTAGTTATATAATTTATTATATCTTTAACTTTGTATTCTATATATTTGTATCGAATATTTTTGATTTTTCTTGCAATTTTTTTGACTTTATTTAACAAATTCGTATCTATAAAATCTATAGATTTATTTTTAATTTTAATTTAAATATTTTCTTTTGTTAATCTTTATTTTAGTGCTATATTAAGATATAGATAAGTTTAAAATACATTTTTTATTCAATAATTCTTTATTAACGTTGCTAGTCTAATTGTATATTTATTACATTTTTGTTGCAATTGCAAGTTTGTTAAAGTCAACTTAACTTCTATTTCTATAATAGCAATTGATAATATTCTAAATACTTCTAGAACCTTTTTTAAAGCTATAAATTGCAATTGCTAAAACTTGTAGATATAATTTGCTTGCTTGTTCTACTATATTTTCGCTCTATAATTACTAATTAATATAACATATATTAAATAGAGATATTTGTTTATATTTGCTATTAGGTTCTATTTCAAATTTAACAATCTTAGTAAAGAATCTATTGCTCTTTTTGTTGCGTTAATCTTTTTGTTGCGTTAATCTTTTTGTTGCGTTAATCTTTTTGTTGCGTTAATCTTTTTAGTAATATATCTCTTAAAACTAAGTTTTCTATTAAGCTATATATATAGCTAATTTATGTAGTTTTTTACCTTAATGATTGTTTTGTTTAATAATAAAATAGACTCTATAGAGTCTTTTCTCTTTTCTAAGAAATAAATAAGTTCTATTTTAATATTATTGAATTTGATTATATTCTTACATATCTATAAGAATATTATATTAATTGTATATTGAAGTATTGTAATATTTTTAACAATATTGCATTCTTCGATATAAATTGCTATATTATTAATATAGCTAGAAGTAAACATATTGTATCTTGCTCTAATTTGTAAAAATAGAAAATATATATAACTAAAAACAATATTAGTAATATTAGCAATTTCTAAGATATTTTTGTAACAAGCTATTTTAATTTTTGTTTGCTTCTATTAAATACTAGACTAATTACTTGTTCTTGTAAGAAACAAGTAATTCAGTTAATAATATTGTATAGTATATTAAGTTTTTTTAGTATATTAATTGATTGTGTAAGAGATATATAATTAAAAGTCTTTTTAATATTTATAAGCATGCAAGATAGAGTGTTGTCTCTATTTTTGACTATTTGTGCGTTATATATTAGATTTAGAATAGTATTTATAATCGATTTCTATTTTTTGTCTTTTATTTGTTTGTAATTCAAAACATCTTTACTATATAGTAAGTTTTTTGTCAAATATATAATTCTTATAACAGTTATCTTTTTTGTTACTATAACAAGACAATTAAGAAGCGTAAAATTCTATACTTTTTAAATATTGTTCTATCTTTGTCAAATTTATATAAAATAACGTCTATTTCTTCTTGTTAGTATTTAGAATAGTATCTAGCGTCTATAATTGTTATATAATGCGTTAAATAGCTTTAAGACTATTTTATAAACTTTTTGCACTATTAAGAATGTTATACAATTTAATTTAGATACTTTCTTAAAAAATAACATAAAAATAGTATTTTCTATCTTTTTTGCTTTAGTATTTGATTGTTTTTAAGAGGTTTAGTGTTTTGCAATATTTGCATCTATAGAAGTTATAGATAGTTGTAAATATATTGCTTGCAAAAATTCTTTGCATTTAATCTTAAATTCTATTATTTAACTTTTGTCAACATTTTTGATTAATAATAGTATTTTAATATTGCGTTATTTTGTATGCTTGTATACTTGAAATATATATTAGGTAATTGTCTTGCTTAAAAAAATTGTTTACAAGAATTTTGTGCACTTTTTAATAGCTTCGAAATACTTATTTTTGACGTTTGTAATTGCGTTTTGAAGTTAATCGATTCGAAATTTTGTTTATTAATAATATACAATAAATGTTGTTTTTGTGTAAAATTTCTAGCTTCTCTATTTACTAGAGCTTCAATCTAGAGCTTAATTTTCGTTCTAAAATAAATTTATTTATATATTTTTTAAATTTTAGAATTAATATTTAAGCTTTTCGATTTGAACTTTAATTTCTTTGAATTTTTGTCAACTGTTTAGTCTTATAATCACTTAGATATATGTTAAAATTCTTCTAGTTTGCTTTAACAATATTATATAGCGTAGTAATTAAATTTTCTATTGTTTGTTGTTTATTTGTAGTTAATTGTATATTTAATAATCTTATAATTTAATTCAATATCTACTTTTTTTGAAATATTAGATAGTAGAACGCTTAGATTTCTAAGAAGCTAGAAGGCAGTTTGCCTAATATATACAAAGTGCCAAGAGTCGAGTCAAGTAGCTACTTGGCACTAGATTAGATCTAAACATAAAATTTCCACACTTTCTTCTAAACTAACAACTCTATCTAGCTCTCTCAACTTAGTAAGCAAACGTTTTTCAAATAATTAAGTCTCGAATTTTTATAAAATTTTGAAAACGACCAAGTCTCGAGATCTATCTATCAAAGAGAGAGAAAAATGCATAAAAGTTTTCTCTTAGCAATTTTAGTATATCTTTACGTATGTTGGCAAACTTGAACTCAATTGATTCTCGTAGAATATACAAGAGATAAATTGATATAGACGTAAGTAGCAATACTTCGACCGTAATAGAAGTAATAATTAAGTCTTAGTCGCAAGATAGGAACAACAAGAAAAATTAATTCTAAGATTGATTTATTAAGTATAGCGATAATTTAGGTGCAATACTAAAAAAAATAGCGTTCAAGCGTGTCTATTGTAGATCTAAAGAACGTTAAAAAGTCTAGAATTTGTTCTTTAATAAGAATTTGATTAGTTTATCGACTATCTAGTCAATTGTAAATATATATTTTAGCTCAATATCTCTCTTAACAATCTTTTCGCGAACAAAATATTGTTAAATATTTATATACTTAATGCGAGAGTACTAGTTGAAATTCTTAACAAGTGCTATAATTCTTTAATTTTTGCAATAGATAATAATAACAATTAAGAAGTAAATTGAAACTTAAAGATTACAACAAGCAATAAGAATCTAGATAGCAATAACGAGCGTACTAGAGTGCTAAATTTAATTCAAAAGTCTCGATAACTAGATTGTCTTTTTAACAGTCTAGATTTGTCTTATATATTCGACTTTATAGATAAAAAGAGCAACAATTGATTGTCTTTTAAAAGATCAATTAATAACTTCGCTACTTATATTGAAAATATAGCTTAAGATAAATTGATAAGTATTGCGATTATCTTCTTAATTGATGTTTGTATAGTTGAAAAGTAAAGCAAGATCTCTCGAAAAGACAAGACAAAGATCGAGAGTATCTTGTATATAATAAAATATTTGTTTTACGATCTTTTAATAAACGTCGATAAGATTGAAGACATATTTATTTATTATTAAGATAATATAGACTAGATCGAAACGTATGTCGAGTATAACATATATAAGAAAATCGATAACAAATTAATAGACGTGCTAATACACTATAGACGCAACAAGTTCGAAATTTGCGAACTTTAAAGACAATGTATCAATAAGAGTAACAACAACGTTGCACTCTTATATCTTATAATTTTTGAGCATCTTTTTTAAAGAAGTCTTTTAGCTTAAGAATAGAGTGCAAGAGTTTAATTGACGCAATCGCGTTCAATACTTATATTTAAATAATTTTTTTAATAAGTTAATATTTGTTATCTTGAATTGCTTGTGCAATATTGCTTTAATTTACTTAATATTCTTCTTATTAAAATCTATTAGTAGAATATTGTTTATATAGATAACAATAATAATTGTGTTATTAATAAAGACGCTATAATTGACGTTAAGAAGACAAAAGTCTAGCTCTCTTAGAAACAACAATAGAGTCTTATATTATATTCGAGAGAATTGCTTTAAATTATATAGAGTCTTAATTAGATAATAAACTTTAATATTTTATTTATATTTTATAGAAAGTTCGACGTAAATTTCTTTATTAACAATCTTTTAGAGAAAAATAATTATAACGTTTATTTACTTTATTTTTTAATTGTTAACAACAATAATAACAAAAAGAACTTTATAACTTATAGACTTTATTACAACAACAAACGTTTTATTGTAATTAAGATTTTTTTTGTTGTTTAAAGTCGCAAATTACTTATTGAGTCTTGTATTATATTATTTAATTACTAATCTCTTGCTTAAGCTTATAAACTTATTTGCTTTAAAGAACGTACTTGTCTTTAGATATTGTTATAACAATTTAGATGCTATTTTTCTTGCAAGACTTTATCTTATTGTCTTGAGCTAATTGTTAATTTATCTTAAAGTTAAAATTATTTATTATCTTTTTGTAGATCTTTGACTCGTAAATTTTCGAGAACATAACTTTAAAAAATAAAATTAATAAATCAATTAAAAAATCGCGACGAGTACGTAGTGTCGATAAAGCTTGTAGAGTACTATCGAATTTAAATTAAGACAATAAGAGATAATTTCTTTAAATGTATCGATAATATTAATGTTCTTAAAGATAATTTTGTCTTCGAATGCGAAAAAGATATTAGATATAGATAAAAAAATTCTCGAAGTTATAACTAAATAATAAGACAATATCTTAAGAGATTATATATCTTTTAGAATGCGCAAACGCACTTTCTTGCTCAATATTATCGAGCTAAATACTTAAAGAGCTAAGAAAGTTGTTAATAAAATTTGTATTAAAAGATGCAAACAATATTAAAATAAATTAAGAGCGAGCGTTAATATTTGTAAGTTGTTTGCTTAGTTAATTGCTAGACTTCGAAGATCGTTTATTGTTTAATCAATATACACTAGAGATTCTCTTAATTGTTTCTTTGTTATTTATTATTCGATAAATATGCTCTCTATTGTAGTCTATTAACATTATTAATTTAATCCAATTATTAAGATTCTTTTAGCTAATATTAAGTTTGATGTGTAAAGTTTTGTCAAATTAACTTATACAACAAAGATAATTGTAGTTATATATATAATTAGTAGAGATTTCGAAGAAGATAATTAAACAATTGTTTTTGTTCTTTAGATTAAAGACAAACGAAATATTGCAATACAAGTTAACAATAATTATAACTTCGAGTTATTACTTGCTTACTAAGCTAGCATTCTTAAGCATAATATTAATCTTTTGCATAAGAGTTTAATTTAAGCGCTTTGCGCACTTATTTATTTTGAAGTTGTTAACAATAATAGATTTTAATTTAATATCTCGTTTGTCTCTCTAATTCTTAAAGATTCTTTCAAAGTACTTGTTATTGTTGTCGACACAAAATCGAATGCATTTGTTATTCTTATATTTGTACTTATTAAGAAATCTCTTAAAGAATATCTAGATCTTATCTTTTCTAATAATATAATTAATAAATAATTGTTTAATTTTGTCGTTTATTTAGATACAAATATAGCGAGTATTGCTATACTTATAAGATAGAGATCTTATAACGTTTGTATAAATAAAATCGATAAATTATCGATTAAACGCAATAAAATAATTGTAACTTTCGAATTTGTTAATATTGCGAGCTAAGCGCAAGAAACGAAAGTATTCTTTAAGATTAATTTGATAAAATTAAACATCTCTTAATTAACTAATTGCAAGATATTTTGTTATTTTAAGTGCTCGAGGCGTTTGTATTACATTTAATAGATAATCTTGTTAACAAAAATTAATAAACTTAGCAAAACAATTGTAAACAAGATTGGAAAAACTTCTAAAACAAAGAAGTATAAATTATCTTTTTTTTATAACGCGAATCTCTTGTTTAATTAAGAAGTTATTTTTTAATTAGAATTAAATCGATCTTAAATTTGTTAAGCATATTAAACAAAATAAGATTATAGTAACTATTAAGAATATATTAAATGTTATAAATAATAGTTTAATAATCTTCTTTGTTGATCTTAAGATACAATTGAATAAAATTAATATCAACAATTGCGAAAGTGTTTGTAACTTTATTTAAAAAACAATAAAATATATACTTATAAAAAATAAAGATATTAGAATCTCTAATTATATATTAATTGTATTTATAATCTAGAATTTATTTGTTAAGAAATTTGTTAACTTGTAAAACGAAATCGAGATTATAAGAGATATTTTGTAAATTTAGATTGTTAATTGTATTAACAAAGACTAGATAACTTTAATAGATAAAGACAACAATTGCGTCTTATTTGTTGTTATTTTTGTTTTTAGATTTTTTGCTCTTGTTCTTGCTCTTATTGTTCTTGTTATCTCGACAACGCTTATTTCGAGATTTATTGCTATTGTAAGATTTGTTAATACAAGTCTTTTTCTAGACAACTTTTAGATAAGAATACTTTTTTTGACATTGTTTAAGAGTATAATAGTTCTTATTACAAAGTTGCAATAATAGAGAATTATTTGCATAACTTTGCAACAATAATTGCGATTTTTTATATTTAAATGCGACAACAAGATCTTTAAAACAACAATAAAATTATAAGTAAGTAATATAAGTTTATTTTTAATAATTGTATTATTAAGTAAGTTGCAATATTGCGTTTTGTAGTTGTAAATAATTTTAGCTAACTAATATTTTAAGATATTGTTTTTCTTAAAAATATTATACTTATTAGCTTATCTATTAATAAAGAGTTTAGCAAAGTTAAGTAATTCGACAACATATTTGTAAATTAGTTAATTAATATTTATCTTAAGTTTATCGAGATAAATAAAAAGATCGTTAACAATATTACGAAACTTAATATTATATTTATCAATAATAACGCAATTGTTAACTTTAATAATTTCGAATTTGATTCAAATAAATATTAATGCGCTAGAATCTTTAAATATGTAGATGTTAATAATAATGTTTTAGACTTCTTTTGCGATAACAACGTTTTTAATATTTAAATATAAATTGTCTTTAACGCAAATGCGAAAAGCAATACAACAATTGTTATTGTCTTTGACTTATCTAACGCGCTTAACAAAAGTAAAGTTATCAAGAATTACTTTAAGCTTAATATATTTTTATAGATAAATTTACTTAAGAATTTCGTACATCTCTTGTTTTTAAACAAGAAATTCTACGCTATTGTAGATTTTAGCAATAATATAAAAAATCAATAAGATTAAGATAAAGATATTAGCAAACGCAATATTTATAATTTTAATTATCTTTAGAGCTTAAGTAACGTCTTACAATAATAGAATTTAGGCGAGAGTACTTTGATAGTTAAATTAAATAGATTACAAGAGTCTAGTAAGCTTGATATAAAGACAATATTTATATTTTCGTATTTGTTACTTAATTTAAATAACAACAAGATATAAACGTAGAGAATTTTGTTTTAATAAGTTTGCTCGTTTAGAAAGTATATAAAGACTTAAGCAATAAATAGATAAATATGCAAGAAACTTAATTTGTTGTATTGTTTGTAATTTTGACAATTGTAGTGCAAGTCTTTTAGAATTTAATTGTAATATTAGCTTCCAATAACTAACGAACACGTTATTAGTGTTAAGTTATCGTAGTGACGACTTAACATCGTGCAGAGTTTTCTTCCTAAGGATTTCCTCCTAGAATTCTTACGAATTAATGTCTCTCTAAATTGCAATCCTATGTACTACGTAGTCTCGCCTTTGATGCGTCGATATAGCGACGTCTTGTTATATATTCGTATACAACCTTATACTCTTTAACAATCTTTTGCGTTAGTAACAATTAATATAATTTGATACAAATATTAATAATAAAGAGTTCGAATACAAAGTGCTTTTGTTTGCAATTAATTAATATTCTAGATTTAACAAACGTTTGTTCTCTTTTATTCTCTTGTAAGACAATAATTTCGAAAGCAATACTAGCTATCTTATTTTTACGAGACTAAGTTTCGATTTTGTTAATTGAGTCTAAATTAATCTTAATGCTTTGAGACTAGATTTTAGATATAATTGTTAAAAGATAATTGATATTCGATAAGCTAACAATAATTGAAAAATAAGAAGATTAAGAATTAGTTTTTTTAATAGAAGTGCGCTAAGACGCGTAACTAATCTCGTCTTCTTTTATATATCTTTCGAGCTAGATTTTAGTTATCTTTTATATCAAATAAGACTCTTAATTGATAATAAGACATCTAGATTGTTGTTAGTAATAGCGCTCTACAACAAAAGCTAATAAGTAAATAAGAAGTAAGAATTGAACTTAATCGATCGATTCTCGACTTAATTAAAGAGATTTCAAATCTTTGATTCTTAGTTAATTACAATTTCGCGAGCAGGCACTAGTGTTGCTTATCTATTCGCGATTAATTAAATATAGACAAGATCTTTTTATGGATAGATAAGATTTACGACTATCGTTTCAAGCAAGGAAACAAGCTCCAGAAAGTGTCGTAAGTAATTAAGAAAGAACAAGACTAGTTAGATATTCTTTTAAGTAAGACTAATTAGATATTTCTTGGAAGAACAAGACTAATTAGACGTTATAACTAATAACGAGACTAGTTAAACGTTTCTTCGGGTAATAATTGAATCGATTTAGTTATCGGATTTCGTTCTAAATAAGTTAGAAGAAATACTTCAAATAATAGATTCCGAGCTCTTCGATATAGTCTAATACCTATATAGGTGGATAGATACCTCTAATAGATAATAAAATAATTGATCTTAGATAAGTTACTCGCTTATTTCTCGAGCTTATAATCTTTTATAATATTAGATAGTAGAACGCTTAGATTTCTAAGAAGCTAAGAGGCAGTTTGTCTAATATATACAAAGTGTCAAGAGTCGAGCTAAGTAGCTATTCGATACTAGATTAGATCTAGACATAGAATTTCTATAACTTTCTTATCTATATATTAATTTGTAATTTTACTAGTTAGATTTGTTAACGCAAAAGCTAAATCTATAATAGAATTTCTAATAGTATTTGTACTATATCTTGTAGAAATATTGAAATATTTATTAGTTCTTTCTTGTTCTCTTTTAGCTAGCTTGTTAATATAGAGAAATATAACTAATTAACAACTTAATTGTTCTATTAAAAAAATATATATTTAAGTCTGTTGTTACAATAAATCTTTTTGTGCTTTTTAGTTAAAAATTTGTTAGAATTCGATCTATAATATAATTATTAAACTTAGAGCTATAACTATTTTTGTTATAGATATATAGTAGTGCAATACTATTATTTAAAGTCTCGTTGTCAATAATAATTAATTGTACATTAGAATCTTTTATTATATTTAATTTTAATATACAATTAATATCTATAGTTGTTTTAAATAGAAATATTATTACTCTAGATCTATAGTCTTTATATATTGATCGAATTCTTAAAAAATAAAAGTAAAAGTAAAAAAAGTTGTATTATACTTCTTGTTATATATCTAGAGTTTCTAAATAAGCACAATATCTATTCTTTCGACTATATTTTCTAAATGTAATTCTATAACAAATCTACTTTTGATACAATTATATTGTAGAATTTAAATTTTCTTTTGCTCTAGACTTTTGTTTGAAAAGTATTGTAGAGTTTTTCGATATTACAATTAATTGTTTGCTTGCAATAGATTGTTATTAATATTATTTAATCTATTTTTGTTATAATAAATATAGTTTGTGCTTATAGCAATATATTTCTCTTTAGAATTTGTATATTTTGAATTTAAATAAATATATAGTTGTTTTTTAATATATATAAAATCTTTATAACTTTAAAATATATAGATTTATTTACAATAAATATATTTAGTCTTTCTATTGTATTTTTCGGTAAAATATTTATAGAATTAACATTTATAATATTATATACTAGATTTTTTATTCTTGTAATTTAAGATGTTAAGATTTTTACTTTATATATAAATTTTGTCTTTTTTAAATTAAATTGTGTGTATTTATTTTTATTTCGAAAACAATTATTATTGATATATACTTCTTTTAAACTTTGTTTATATTTAATAATATTTATATAAAATTATTAATAAACTTAATATTATTATATAGCTCTATATTATTTCGAAGATCTTGTAGCGTACTTCTATTTTTTACAATATTTATAGAAATAGTATATAATATTATTTTGTATTATTTGACATTATACTTTATTAAAGTGTCAAAGAATAGAATTTAAATAGAAAGAAGTCTACGAAAATCGATATTATACTATTTTATTATACGAGAAGAAACAAGAGAGAAGATCTTACTAACAATAACGCTTACAATTTATCTTAATTGTTAAAATCAAATAAACGTAATTAACGCAATGTCGACAAGTAATCGAGATATATTTAATATATCTTAACGCAAATTAATACAAATTGCGATAAATATAAAAACAAAAGTAATAAATATTAGGAAACTCTATAAATCTAAGAAGAAAAACGCATTTAAAATAGTTTCGATAACAATATTAACAAAATAATATTTTTTAATTAAGAAGTTAACGCGATATCTTAGCGAAATTCTCGCGAAAAATAAGCGAATTAATTTAATCTCAATATTAAAGAGACTAAAGAAAACAATTAATCGAATGAAGAGAGTCAAAGAAATAAAAAAAGATATACAAATAACAAGCATATAGATAATAATAACAAAAAATTCATTATTAACAAAGCAAGTAAGTAATAGAGAAAGCGTCGAATAAACACTCTTAATGCGACAATTAATTAGAGAGATAAAATTAATAACGTAAATTAAAAAGAAACAAAAGATAAAAAGAGTTTACAAGATAAGCGTTGCAAAGATAATAATATTAGCGCGCAATTTCGATATTGTTAAGATATGAATAGCGCAAAAGAATATACAAGAGATAAGACGTTTTAAAAGAGTAATTATTTTTCGAATAAACAACAAAAGTAATAAAACAATATTAAAATTAAACAACTTTTAAGTTAAAAAGATATTAATAACAACAATTATATATTAAAAGCGTACAAAAGTAATAATATATAATATTAAAATTAAGAGTATATCGAAAAATATAAAAAAAAAAAGCAAAAATAATATATTAGAATTTAAAAATTAAAGAGATAATTTAATTTACAAGAAAAAGTAATAAAAAAAAAATTTTAATTATAATATAAATAAATTGCGCAAAGACAATAAATAAATTAATATAATTAAATATGATTTACAAGTTAAATATAAAAATTGCAAAATATTATAACAAAGAATACAAAATAAAACAATATATAAAATGTTAAAAATATAAAGGTTTTATATATAAATGCAAGAATAAATCTCAATATATATATTACACGCAAAATTATCACTTTAATTAGTATTTTTATTAAAAGAATATCTTTAAGTAAAAATATAATATTT
>JAABUO010000161.1_pt1 | contig 177107 bp, 157 predicted proteins | sample 5559291 | NCBI WGS metagenome assembly JAABUO01 (sample SAMN10711878, study PRJNA513372) | rock metagenome | isolation source: Antarctica rocks | place: Antarctica: Victoria Land, Finger Mt sud
CCTCTCCTGGCTAAGGAGAGGGTGGTCACTTGTGACCGGGTGAGGTTTGTTTTGAACGGTCTTTCGAGGCCCGGCTTTTGCTTTTTCAGGTATAATCGCCCTATGTTCCGATTTCTAACCGCCGGGGAGTCCCACGGCCCCGCGTTGACAACGATTGTTGAAGGCGTCCCCGCCGGACTGCCGATTACCGCCGCGCCGATCAACGCACAGCTTAAACGCCGCCAGGGCGGCTATGGCCGGGGAGCGCGGCAGAAAATCGAGTCGGATACCGCCGAGATACTCAGCGGCATCCGGTTCGGCCGGGCGCTGGGCAGCCCGATTACCCTGGTGGTTCGCAACCGCGACTGGGCTAACTGGACGACGAAAATGTCCATCGAGCCGCTGGCTGAAGGGGAAGAAGAAACCGGGGCAATTACTGTGCCCCGGCCCGGCCATGCAGATTATGCCGGCATGATGAAGTATGGGACGGATGACCTGCGTAACATCTTGGAGCGGTCTTCGGCGCGAAACACCGCCACGCAGGTCGCCGTCGGAGCCGTCGCGCGTCTGCTGCTGGCCGAGTTCGGCATCTCGGTCGCGTCCCATGTCGTCAACATCGGCGGCGTTAAAGTCTGTGCTGACACGATTGATTTACGCTCCGTCGGCGAGCTTGCGGAAGACAGTCCGGTGCGGGTCGCTGACAAAGACGCCGAAGCGCGAATCATCGCCGCCATTGACGAGGCCAAGTTCCGGGGCGATACGCTCGGCGGCACGTTTGAGGTGGTCGCGCTCGGCCTGCCGGTCGGCCTCGGCTCCCATGTCCACTGGGACACCAAGATTGACGGCAAGCTGGCTCAAGCGCTGATGTCCATTCAGGCCATCAAAGGCGTCGAGATCGGCATCGGCTTCGGCGCTGCCAACATTCCCGGCTCCCAGGTCCACGATGCGTTTTACTACGATGCCGCTCAGGACGGCGGCGAAGACGCCCGCTTCCGGCGCGGCACCAACAACGCCGGCGGCACCGAAGGCGGCATGACCAACGGCGAGCCGCTGGTCGTCCGGGCCGTGATGAAGCCGATTGCGACTTTGATGAAGCAGCTCCCTTCCGTCAACCTCTCCACCAAAGAAGGCGTCCCGGCGTTTGCCGAACGCTCCGACGTCTGCGCCGTCCCCGCCGCCGCCGTTGTCGGCGAAGCCATGGTCGCCATCGTGCTTGCCCAACTGCTATGCGAAAAGTTCGGCGGCGACAGCCTTGCCGAAATGCGCTCAAACTTCAGCCGCTACCAACAGACCGTCGCCGCCCGCACTGCTCAGTAATCCTAGTATTGAAGGAGAAAAGAAGATGACCGTGACTTTGGAGATTCCGCCAGAGATGGAAGCAGTTCTCACTGCCAAAGCCGAGCTTTTTGGATTAGCGTTGCCGGACTATCTCTTCTCGCTTTTGGAAACGAATGTAGACGATGAGTATTCTCTGACGGTGGAAGAGATCGCAAGCGTCCAGGAAGGGTTGGCGGAGCTTCACGCCGGCGACAAAGGAATGCTGCTAGAAGATTTCCGCACCGAGATGACAAAAAAAATGGAGCGAACAAAACAACAAGCGATGGAAGTCGTCGCATGAGCGATGAGGCCCACAGCTACGCCATCCGTATACGCCCTTCTGCACGGCAAGGAATTCAAGAAGCCTATGATCGCCTTGCCGATTTTCCTGGTGTCAATATAGCGAACCAGTGGTACGAGGGCCTGCTTAACCTTTTTGCGGAGTTGTCCAGCTATCCAGGGCGTTATGCCGCTGCCCGTGAAAGCCGTCTGTTCCGAGCGGAAGTTCATGTCGCGCTTCATTCTTTGAGTCCTCGCAGCACTGTGTACCGTGTCTTGTTCACCATTGAGGAAGCTAACGGCGATCCTGCCACTGTCTACATACCCAGCGTTCGCCACGGAGCGCGGAAGCCGATGACGCGGGCTGAGGCGCGGAAGATTGAGGATGATGCTTCGTAGAATTTGCAGTATTTCTTATACCAAAGGAGAAAAAGCATGACTGTGACTTTAGAACTTCCGTCCGATTTGGAATCTGAGATTTCAACGCGGGCCGCCGAGCGCGGGCAGGCCATTCCCGATTACTTGTTGACCCTCGCCGAAGAAGACGTTTACGGCGAGATTGAGATGTCCGAGGCAGAGCGCCAGGAAGAGATTGCGCTTATTCGAGAGCGTATCCAAGATCGTTTGTCTGGAGACAAAGGCATTCTGCTAGAGGATTATTGGGCAGGCGTTCTTGCAAAGCGTCAGGCGTGTGCTAGTCAGCAGTCAGCCCAACAGTCAGCAGGAGTGGACTTAAGAAGTACGCTGTGCGCCTTCACCGACAAGCAGCAGCGGACATAGAAGACGCTTATAATCAGATCGCCGGCTTCAGCGGAACTGACTATGCAGATGACTGGCAAGACAGCTTACGCGATGTAGTTGCCTCGCTCGCGACTTTGCCCCGCCGCTACCCTCTGGCAGACGAGAATGACTTGTTCCAAAACGCCGTCTGGGTATGTCCATATCGGTTCAGAACAAGCCGCATCGTTCACCGGGTACTTTATGAGATCGTTGTGGATGACCAGGATGGACCTTTTGTCCATATCCTGCACATCCGCCACGCTGCACGGAAACCGATGACGCGGGCTGAAGCGCGAAAAATTGAAGACGATGCGTAGGTTGCCATGAACATAGTGTTGGTTGGGTTTATGGGAACGGGGAAAAGCGCAGTGGGGCGGGTGCTGGCCCGGCGCACCGGCTGGCGGCATCTGGACACGGACGCGGAGATCGAACGGGCGGCGGGGAAGACGATCCCGCAGATATTCGCGGAAGACGGGGAAGCGGCGTTTCGGGAGCAGGAGACGGCGTTTCTGGCGTCACTTGCGGAAGCGCAGTCCGCGGAATTGATCTTGTCGACGGGAGGCGGGACGCCGCTGCGGGCGGAGAATGCGGCGCTCTTGAAGCGGATTGGAACGGTGGTCTGGCTCCGGGTCGCGCCGGAAGCGATTTGGGGCCGCGTCGCGCATTCTCTGCATGAGCGGCCACTGCTGGCGGCGCATCAGGCGGACCCTTTGGGGCGGATTGAGAGCTTTCTGGCCCAGCGCGAGCCGCAGTACGCGGCGCTGGCGGACATTGTCTTGGAAACGTCGGACTGCGCGAACTCGGAAGAAGGCGCGGCGCGGCTGATGGAGCGGTTGAAGTTGGCATGAGCGAGCAGCAGCAGACAGTTCACGTTAACCTCGGGCTACGCTCGTATGACATTCTCGTCGGGCGCGGCCTGCTGCATCAGCTTGGGCCGAAAACGGCGGAGCGTTTAATGGGCGGCGCGAAGGGACGACTAGCGGTAATTGTCTCCAGTCCCGAAATCGCTCGTCTGTACGGCGGTAGGATCACGGCAAGCCTGGGCACGGCGGGGTTTCGCGTGGAGACTGTCACGGTGCCGCCGGGCGAGACGACCAAGTCGCTGGCCTCGGTGGAGGAACTTTACACGGCGCTGCATCGTCTTTCTGCGGATCGCAGAACCATTGTCGTGGCGCTTGGCGGCGGCGTAATTGGGGACCTGGCAGGCTTTGCGGCGGCGACGTACACGCGCGGCCTCACGTTCGTACAGGTGCCGACGACGCTGCTGGCCCAAGTTGACAGCAGCGTGGGAGGCAAGACCGGGGTCAACTTCGGCAGCGCCAAAAACTTGATTGGGGCATTCTACCAGCCGCGCCTCGTCGTGATTGATCCCGAAACGCTCAGAACGCTGCCGGAGCGGGAGCGGCGCTCGGGCCTTGCCGAGGTCATCAAATATGGTATAATAGCCGACAACGCTTTTGCGGCGCTGCTGGGCCGCGAGCTGCCGGGCCTATTGGACTTGACTTCACCGGAGCTTGACTTTGTTCTGGCGCACTCGTGCGCGATCAAAGCCCGCGTCGTGGAGCAGGACGAGCGCGAGGACGGCCTGCGGGCGATCCTGAACTTCGGCCACACGGTCGGTCATGCGCTGGAGTCAGTGACGCACTACCAAGTCTATACGCATGGGGAAGCGATTGCGCTGGGCATGGTTTCAGCGGCGCTCATTGGCGAGGAAGCAGGCATAACGCGCCCGGCAGACACGGCAGTCTTGGTTAATCTGCTTCGAGCGGCGGGTTTTGCCGTGCGTTTGGACCCAGCCCAGTCAATATCCGAGACCGTCCGCCTGCTGGCCTGGGACAAGAAAAGCATCGGCGGCTCGGCCCGCTTTGTGCTGATGGAAGAGATCGGACGGGCGACGCCGGGCCATGTGGTGCCGGAATCTGTGATCATGGCCGCATTGGCGCGGCAGCAGCAATTGGACTGATAGCAACAAGGAGAAGAGTATGATGGTAACAACAAAGAAGTTTGTGCCGGCTTTGTTAGCGGCAGCGATGTTTATTTTATGCGTAGGCGTAGGCATTGTCCATGCCAGCACCTTTGGCAGTGTGCAGGGAAAAGTGACCGATGTGTCCGGCCAGCCGGTCGCGGGCGTCAAAATCTCGCTGGCGGGCGAAGGCACTGTGACAACCGACAAGTCCGGGGCTTACGTTCTGGACGGCATTGATCCCGGTCAGTATCAGATGGACGCGACGAAAAAGGGCTACCAGGAAACGTCTATCACCGTGACCATTGTACAGGATGTTCCGCAGGAACTGGACCTGACGCTGACTCCGCAGCAGGACGCGAAGTAAGCGAGAGCAGGACGCGCAGCAATGACTGAAAAACCGCCGGTGTGGGCTGATTGGCTGCTGGCGCTTTGGGTGCTGGTCGTCGGCGTGTTCTATTTCGGCGGCTACTTCTTGCCGAGCACGATTGGGCGGTACACCGTCTCGGCGTCGGCGTTGTATGCGCTGATGCTGCTGGTGTCTGCGGGCTACGGCGCGTTCCAATATTTATCGAAGACTAGAAAGTAAGCCCTTCGATGCGATCTCTAAAATTGTTTTCAAATCTACTGCCGGCGGCGCTGCTGCTCGGGGCGGTTCTGCCGGCACGGGCCGCGACTTATCAGGCGTCGGGCGTCTGCATTCATCAATGCTCGTGCGCGTATGCCTGCCCGTGCATGTTTGAGAACGGGCCGGACAACTGCGCTCTGGCGGCCGTCTATCATCTGGATCATGCGGTCTATCAAGGCATCGACATCAGCGGCCTGTCCATGATCTCGATTGACGGGGCGGTCGGCGCTCACGGCGGCTCGGCCTGCTGCACCACGCCCGGCATGAAGGGCATGGCGACAAAAGCTGCGAAAGCGCAAACCGAGCCGGGGGTGGTTTATCTAGACGCGCGGGCGACGCCGGCGCAGCGAATCGCCCTGCTCGGACTGCTGGAAGCGCACGGCGAATGGCCGGGGCCGGGGCGTCCGGTCAAGAGTGTGCCGATCCGCTTCACTAAAACTGCGCACGGCTATAAGACATCCGTGCCGGGGCTTTTTGACGGCGAGTCGGAGCAAGTGATGAGCCGCAGCGGCTTGCCAATTACTGTAGACGGCGTCGGGTTCGCCGAAGGGCCGCACTGGACGGTCGGGCGCAGCGTGGTCAATGACCTGCATGATGCCGGACTTGGCCTGCGCTGGCATCTGCCCGGCACCAACGGCTCCTGGTCACAATTCCGCTGGTTTTCTTAAACTTCTCTCGGGCCGCATAAGGAGTTCTGCTCGTTGTCATTACAGGCTGTCAATCCGCGTTACGAACTGCTGGAAGCTACCCCAGGACCGGATACGCCGCCGTATGAGTTTGTCAAGGCGCGGGACCGGGAAGAAGGCCGGGTGGTGGCGCTTCAAGTCGTGCCTGCCGAGGTCTTTGGAACAAGCGTCGCTCGGCGCGAGCAGTTTCAGGCCGCAGTGCAGCAGGCGCAGACGCTGGAGCATCCCGGCATTTTGCAGGTTTTTGACCAGGGCGTCGCCGAAGGCACGGGCGATCTGTATGTAGTCCGCGAGCAGCTTCGGGGCATCACGCTTCAGGAGCGCATCCGGCGGATCGCGCCGTTTACACTGGCTGTGTCTACCGACATCGCGGTTGCCGTCACCGAGGCGCTGGTGGCCGCGCACCGGGCGGGGATCGCGCACGGGGATTTGCGGCCCGGCCATGTGCTGCTCAGCCCGGAAGGGCAGATCAAGACCGCAGACTTTGTCTACGGCGCTCTTGTCGCCGCGCAGGTGGAGGAGCCGAACCGGGCGGCGTACCTGGCCCCGGAGCTGAGCGCCCGGCCCGGCACCGAGCTTGCTCCGACGGTCGCCGGGGATATTTACGCGCTCGGCGCGATGCTCTACGAGATGCTGGTCGGCACCCTGCCTCTGGTGGACGGCGTCCGGGTTTCCTCGCCGCGTGACGTAAATCCCGCGATCCCGCCGGCGCTTGACGGCCTGGTTCAGAAATGCCTGCACCCGGACCCTGCCGGCCGCTACCGGACTGCCGGGACGCTGCTGACGGATTTGCAGTCAATCCACACGGCCCTCCGAACCGGCAAGTCACTCTCCTGGTCTCCGCTGACCGATAAATCTGTCCCCAAGCCGGCAGAGACTCTCAAGCCGACAGAAGCTCCTAAGTCGACAGAGACCCCCAAGCGGCAGCCGAGGCCGCTGCCTGATCGAGAACTCATGGACGATGACCAGCCTTACCCCGAAAAACCGCCGCGTGAGCGGGCCTCCGCGCTCGCGATCGCCACTTCCATCCTGTTCGGCATCCTCGTGTTGAGCGTCGTCGGTGCTGTCTGGTACGGCACCCGCTTTTTAGCCGTGCCGAATGACGTCGCCGTTCCCAACTTGATCGGCAAGACCTTTGACGACGCCAAGCGGATCGCCGGCGAGCAGCATTTTACGCTTGTCGAAAGCCCGGACAGCGCCTACAGCGACACGATGCCGGAAGACCAGATCTACGAGCAGAACCCGCTGGCCGGGCACATGATCAAAGCCGACAAAGAAGTGGCCGTCTTCCGTAGCCTCGGCCCGCGCCTCCTGACCATTCCGGCGCTTGTCGGAACGACCCAGGATTATGCGGTCAAAGCGCTGCTTCAGACGAACCTGCCGCTTGGCACGACGACGCAGGAGTTCAGCGCAACCGTTCCCAGCGGCATTATTCTGAGCCAGTCCCCGCAGGGCAGCAGCAAAGTCGCCCGCAACACAGCAGTCAACTTCGTGATCTCGAAAGGCCAGCAGCCGCCGGAAATGCCGCAGGACGCGGCGGGCGATGCGACCGGGCCGGACAAGGCAGAGCTTCACTGGAGAGCCGCCCCCCGCGCCGCGTCTTACACCGTCACGCGCTCACTCGACGGCGACACCACGGTTGTGGCGCAGGCGCTGCCGGGAACCCGCTTCACCGACACCGGCCTGAAGCCGAACACGACCTACTCCTATACGATTAACGCTGTCAACTCCGCCGGCACCTCCGACCCGAGCGAGTCGGTGCTGGTGACAACCGAGGCCAGCCCGGCAACGCAGGCTGTTCTGCCGCCGGACGCCATCGTCACTCCGCCCGCCGACGGCGGCAGCAGCACGGACTCAAATGCCGGAGCCGACGGAACTGCCTCATCCGACCAGCCGAAGACCGCCCGTCTGCGCCAGTTCACGATTGCTTTCACGGTTCCGCGCCATCCGCGCCGGACGCGCCATGTCCAGATTGAAGTGCAGGACACGACCGGGACCAACTTAGTGTATGACGAGAACCATGAGCCTGGCGAAGATGTCAGCGAGCCGGCGCAGGGCTTCGGCAACAAGATCACGTTCCGCATCTTCTTAGACAGCAAACTTGTCAAGCAGCAGACGCTTTAGGGTTGACGCAGGAAAGACATAAGGTATCAGAAACTGTGTAGCAAGCTGTCTCTGCCCTTAAAACCAATCCCCGCCCTGAACGGCAGGGCTTCGGAAATGCAAGCCCCCGCCTGCGCGGGCGAAAATTTCAGAGGAGCCGAAGCTCGCGTTATTCTTCTGCCCGCGCAGGCGGGGAATTGTTCTTCTAAAGCACGGGGGTTCAGCCCCGTGAAATCTGTTTCTATACAGTTCCTCATCATAGCGGAGGCACAGGGCTTGGAAGAACTCATTGCACTCTCTATCAACGCCAAAGATTATGACGCGCTCAAATCGTGGCAGTTGGCTTCCTGGTGCAGGAAGCACGGGGCCGATGAATGGACGCTGACGGCTATGTCACTGAAAGGGCCGAAGGAGGCAGCTTGGCTCGAAAGTTTCGATGAAGCAACAAAGCCCTTCCGTCTACCAACGGCCAAGCGGCGAAGCCTCACAGCGCAGCGGCCTATTTCTCAGGGTGACTTTATCAAGCCAACAGAGTTATGGCGGCTGAATACAGCTTCTTTTGCCGTCCTTCAAGAAGTGCTGCCGGAGGGCTTGTTTCACTACCAAGTTGAGAAAGGCAGCTGGCTTGAGTACCCTGTTCTCTACCGGCGAGGCGAGTTCATGCTTGGGGTAGTCTCTCATGAACACGAAGGTATTGTTCGGGTGACGAACACCGAGCGCCATACGCTGGAAGCCGAAGGATTTGTTTCTCGCCCTCGCGGATTGTATGTTGGATACTGATATTGCTCCCTCATAGCGTCAAGCTGGGGCTGCATAAAAGAGAACCGAGGCCTATCCTATGTCTATTAAAATCGCGCCGTCTATTTTGTCTGCTGACTTTGGCGCATTCGCGGAAGCGACCGAAGAACTGTCTGCCGCCGGGGCGGACTATATTCACATTGACATCATGGACGGCCATTTTGTCCCGAATATCACGTTCGGACCGCAGCTTGTCCGCGCTCTGCGCCCCGTCACGGCTGTTGCGTTCGACACGCATTTGATGATCGAGCACCCGGAGCAGTATGTGACGGAGTTTGCGAAAGCAGGCAGCAATATCATTAATGTTCACCCAGAAACAACGTATCATCTAAACGGGCTGCTGCATCAAATCAAAGACGCCGGGGCGAAAGCCGGTGTGGCGCTGAACCCGGCGACCCCGATTAGTGCGATTGAATGGGTGCTGGGCGATCTGGACCGGGTGCTGGTGATGACGGTCAACCCCGGCTTTGGCGGGCAGGCGTTTCTTTCCGAGATGCTGCAAAAGATCCATGCGCTGGCCGAGCTGCGGGCCGCTCACGGCCTGCGTTTTGAGATCGGCGTAGACGGCGGCATCAATGCCGACACCGCGCCGCTTGCCGCTAAAGCCGGGGCGGATGCGCTGATAGCCGGCAGCGCCGTGTTCCGCCACCCGGAAGGGCTGGCCGATGCCGTGGCCGAGCTGCGGCGTCTTGCCAATGGGGCAGCCCCGACGGAAACCCGCCGCAACGGAGGCCGCTGATGTCTTTAGGAGATGATTAGATGCTGCTTCGCGCTGTACTGATCCTCGCCCTCCTCACCGCCGCGCTGTACGGCGTCTGGGAAGTGCGGCGCTGGGCGCAGCCGGAAACGGAGGGACTGATCACGCCGAAGCAGAAGCGTTTGCGGGCCTGGGGCTTGTTCTTTCTGCTTGGGGTGCTGGGCTTGTGGCTGGGTGGGACTTACCTGCCGACGCCGCACAGCAAGCGGGCGCTGATTGGCTGGATCCAGTACTGGATGCTGACGGTCATGGCCTCCCTGCCGCTGATCCCACTGGCCCTGCTGGACTGGCGCGAGAACCTGCGCCTGCTGACGGAGAACCGCCGCAAGCTGTTCCAGGATTTGGAGCCGCTCACTCAGCGGAGCGATCCACCCGTCTAAGCCGCCTGCCGTTTTGGCAGGCGTTTTTGTCATCAGTTAGTAGAACTCTCGTTAGAAAAGGAGAAACTCGTGCAGAAAGAACTGGCAAAAAGTACGGCTGACCGCCTGAAGAGAGTGAGCGGCGGCGCGGCGGTGACTGCGACTGTCGGGCTGGATGCGTTTGTGGATGAGATCATCCGGGTGGTGGACCGACGCACTTCGGACACCGAGTTCACGACTATCGAGCAGATTGTGGAGCTGGGAACGCGCATTATCGGCGCGTCCGGCCAGAGCACCAATCTGGAACTGGTCGTGGAGCGGGTCAAGCTTGGGGGCAACGGACCCATTATGGCGAACGCGCTGGCGTCGCTCGGGGCCGCCGTTTCCTGCGTCGGGCCGCTCGGCGAAGGCAGCCTGCATCCGGCGTTTGAGGAAATGAGCCGGACTTCGACGCTGATCTCGCTCGGAGCGCCAGGCCACACGGACGCGCTGGAATTTGAGGACGGCAAAGTCATGCTCGGGAAGCTGGAGCCGCTGAACCTCGTGACCTGGCCGCGCCTCATCGAGCGGGCAGGGGCCGAGGGCGTGGTCCGCCTGTTTGCCCAGGCTGATCTCGTCGCGCTGGTCAACTGGACCATGATTCCGGCGATGTCGGCAATCTGGGAAGAGCTTCTGGCACTGCTGGCCGCCCAGCCGCCCGCACCTCGCCGCCGGTTCTTTTTTGACCTGGCCGACCCCGAAAAGCATGACGACCCCAAAGTCGTCTCCGCCTGCCGCCTGCTGTCCCGGTTCCAGGAGTTTGGACCCACCACGCTGGGCCTCAACGAAAAAGAAGCGTTCCGCGTGGGCCAGGCGCTCGGCTATACCGGCGGCCATCATGGCCGGGCGGAAGTGCTGGGCGTCACGGCCTTCATCAGCGCCAAGCTGCCTCTCGCGTCGGTCGTCGTTCATCCCCGTGCTTATGCAGTCGTCGGGGTCAACGGCCAGATCACGGCAGACGTTGACGGCCCGTTTATCGAGAACCCGGTGATTTCCACCGGCGCGGGCGACCACTTCAATGCCGGCTTCAGCCTCGCTAAGCAGCTTGGCCTCGCCGACAACGAAGCCGCCGCCGCCGCCGCCGGCACGTCCGGCTACTACGTTCGCCACGCCGTCAGCCCGACTCTCGGTCAGCTCGCCGAGTTCTTAGACAATCAGGCGGCGGAATAGCGTTTCATGCTGAACGAGTATCAGTTATCGGGCAAGTCGGCTCTTGTCACAGGCGTCAGCCGTTCCATTGGCATAGGCGCTGCCATTGCACGGGGGCTTGCTTCGCTGGGCGCGAATGTGTTCACGACCTACTACCGGTCTTTTGATGGCACCGGCAGCAGGCAGGAAGAAGCGGCTTTGATCCTCAGCGAAATGAAAGCGGCGGGCATTAAAACTGGTGGCTTTGAGGCCGACCTGTCTGACATCGCTGCGCCGAAAGCCATCTTTGATCTTGCCGAAGAGACGGTTGGACCAATTGATATTCTGGTGAACAACGCCGCCTGCGATTATGAATGCGACATCTATTCGGTCACGCCTGATCTTTTGGATGCTCACTACTGGGTCAACCTGCGCGGAACGACGCTGCTGTGTGCAGAGTTCGCCGCGCGGCATGACGGACGCCCTGGCGGGCGCATCATCAATCTAACCTCCGGCCAGAGCATTGACGCAATGGAAACGAACCTGCCCTATGCCATGACAAAAGGCGCGGTGGAGGTCCTGACGAGGGCGCTCAGCGTCTCGCTGAAGTCTAAGGGGATCACGGTCAACGCCGTTGATCCGGGCGGGACCGACACCGGCTGGATGTCGCCGGAACTGATGGCTGGCATTGAAGCAAAGGCTCTTTATGGCCGTGTCGGCATGCCGCAAGATGCAACGCGCTTGATTCTTTTCCTGGCTTCGGCCCAGGCAGAATGGATCACCGGCCAGGTTCTTCATTCGCGCGGCGGATTATGAGACTTCCTCTTGGCATAACTTATGCACGATGACGCAGTATTCATAGACATTGGGTTCATGCGCCGCGCTCTGCGGCTGGCGGCGCTCGGGCGGCACGCTTCCCCGAACCCGATGGTCGGGTGCGTCCTAGTCAATGACGCGGGCCAGATCGTCGGCGAAGGCTGGCATCCGAAAGCGGGAGAGCCGCACGCGGAAGTGTTTGCACTGCGCGATGCGGGCGAAAGGGCACGGGGAACGACGGCATTTGTCTCTTTGGAGCCTTGCTCGCATCATGGGCGCACCCCGCCGTGCGCGGATGCGCTGCTGGCGGCGGGCGTCAGCCGCGTGGTCTGCGCGATGGCGGACCCGGACACGCGGGTCGCGGGCAGCGGCTTTGCGAAGCTGCGTGGCGGCGGGGTTGAAGTCTCGGCAGGGCTGCTGGAAGCCGAGGCGCGGGCGCTGAACGCCGCGTACATCAAGCACCGCGTCACCGGGCTGCCCTGGGTGGTGCTGAAGACGGCCACGACGCTGGACGGCAAGATCGCGGCGACGGGCGGAGACTCCCAATGGATTACGTCGGCGATTTCGCGCCGTGCCGTCCACCGGCAGCTTCGGGATCGGTGCGATGCGGTCCTGACGGGGATAGGGACAGTGCTGGCGGATGACCCGTCGCTGACGACGCGGCTGACGCACAAAGCAGGCCGTAATCCGTGGCGCGTGATCGTAGACAGCCAGCTTCGGACGCCGCTGGAGTCGCAGGTCGTCAGGCTGTCCGCGCTGGACGGCAAGACAATTATTGCGGCAGTGCCGGACGCGGACCCGGTGCGCCGAGAGGCGCTGGAAGCGCGGGGCTGCCGCGTTCTGCTTTGCGAGACGCACGGCGGGCGCGTTAACCTCACTGACCTGATGCGCCGGCTGGGAACCCGAGGGGACATGGTGGGTGTTCTAGTAGAAGGCGGAGGACAGCTCGCGGCGTCGCTGCTGTCGGCGCAGTTAGTAGACCGCTGGCTGGCGTTTATCGCGCCGAAGATTGTTGGGGGCACAGAAGCACCCGGCCCGGTTGGGGATCTGGGGATCAGCCGCATGGCGGACGCCCGAGAAGTTCAGTTTCGGCAGGTGAGGCGCTGCGGCCCGGACATCGTCATTGATGCCCGCTTTGGGTAGAATACAACAGCTTAGTTTATTATTTGGAACGTATTTTAGGGAAGGTAGACACGCACTATGTTCACGGGAATTATTCAGGAAGTCGGCCGCGTTGACGCCATCGAGCGCGGCGCACAGTCAGCCCGGTTTACGATCAGTGCGGGAAATGTGCTGGACGGCGTCAAGCTTGGCGACAGCATCACCGTGAACGGCGCGTGCCTGACGGTGGTCGAGCAGCATCCGGGTCAGGTGGCGTTTGACACGGTGTACGAGACGCTGCAAAAGACGGCGCTTGGATCGCTTGCGATTGGCGATGAAGTGAATATGGAGCCGAGCCTTGCCGCCAATGGCCGCTTTGACGGCCATATCGTGCAGGGGCATGTGGACGGGGTCGGGACAATCGCTTCCATCCGCGAAGTAGACAACTCTTACTATATTTATATCACGGCGTCCACGCAGATACTGCGCTACATTGTGCGAAAAGGCAGCGTCGCGATTGACGGCATTTCGCTCACCGTCGTAGATGCCGACGATAAGACATTTTCCGTCGCCATCATCCCCCACACCTGGGACAACACAAATCTCCACACTCGCCGGGCCGGGGACCAGGTCAACCTGGAGACCGACATTATCGGCAAGTATGTCGAAAAGCTTGTCGGCGGCGATTTTGGCCGTTCTGAGACCACTCCGCTGCGGATCGCTGATTTAGAGCGCGAAGAGCGCTCCGAACCGGCCTGGGCTGGCCCAATGACCGCTTACCGGGATTAGCGGCGGCGGTATGTTCTCTGGATGGGTGCAATGAAGCGGCGCATTTCCAACTGGCATCTTGTTGTGCTGACAGCCGGTGTTTTACTGGCCGGCGCTTATGAAAAGCCGGCGGCGGCCCAGCAGGCGGCGATCAGGGAGACGCCTTCCCTGGCTGCCGTGCCCGTCGCAGCCGGTGCGGCAGACCAGGCCGCTGCCCGGCAGCATATCGAGCGCGGTGACAGCCTGCGGAATGGACCTCATGGGGGAGACCCGGTCGGGGCGGCCTCGGAGTACCGGCTGGCCCAACGCTCCGACCCGTCAAGCGCGGAAGCCCACTACGACTTGGCGAATGTGCTGCCGGGCGGTGGGGATAAAGAAGCAGCCATCTTAGAATACCAGCAGGCGATCCATTTGGACATGCCGGACCCGAATGGGCTTGCACGGCATCCCCTCCAAACCGCAGAAGCTTACCGGCAGCTCGGCATTATCCGTCAGGCGAAAAACCAACTGATTAGCGCGACCGCGAACTTCCGCGCCTCCCTGCGCCTCGAACCCAACAATTCTCAGACGCACCTCGGTCTCGCTTTTGCGCTTGAGTGCCGTGAATTGTATGCTGCCGCGATTCCAGAGTACCAGGCAGCACTGCGGCTGGACCCAACAGGGCAACGCGGCGTAGATACAGCGCTCGCGCACAATAACCTGGGAGTCTGCGATACCGACTTAAAAGACTACGCGGCTGCCCTCCCCGAGTATCATGCCGTGCTGCACTTGACGCCGAACGCCTACCATCCGCACTGCAACCTCGGCACGGCGCTTCTTGGACTCAAGCGCTACCCCGAGGCGATCCGAGAGTTCCGGGAGTCCCTTCGATTAAACCCTCAGTATGCCTTTGCCCGCAACAGTCTCGGTATGGCGCTATACAACAGCGGTCAGGAAGAGGCAGGCCGCATCGAGTGGCGCAAGGTGCTTCGCACGGGCGACGCCGATGCGGTAGATGTGGCCTGCGAACTGCTGGCTGACTCAACTGGCGAAGCCAATGTTTCGCCTTGAAAATGAACGGAAAGAAATGAATGGGAAGCGTATGAACCGGCGCTCTGCTTATCCTGCCATCACGGCTTACCTTCTTCTAGGCATGATAGTAATTTGCCCAGCTGCCGCGCAGCAGGTCACAATCAAAGAAACGCCTGCGGCTGCCGGGCAAGCCCCAGTCAGTGCGGCAGATCAGGCCGCTGCCCAAAAGCACGTGGAGCGGGGCAATCGCTTTCAGGATGGGCCAAATGGGGGCGACATGGATACGGCGGCGGCAGAATACCGGCTGGCTCTGCGGCGTGATCCCCGGAACGCGGAAGCACATTATCAGCTCGCCCTGGTTCTGCAAGACGAAGGGAAGACCGACGAGTGCATTCTGGAGTACCAGCAGGCAATCCATCTGGACATGCCGGACCCGGCCGGCCCGGCGCATCATGCTCTGCAAACGGCGAATGCTTACCGGCAGCTTGGAAGCATCCGTCAGGAGAAGAACCAGCTTATCAGCGCGGTTGCAAACTTCCGGGCTTCGCTGCGCCTCGCGCCCAGTGATGTGCCGACGCTTGTCAATCTAGGCGACGCGCTTTATGACCGCCAGCTTTACAGCGCGTCCCTCACAGAGTACCAGGCTGCCCTGCGCCTGGACCCACAGGGGCGAGACTTGGACCTCGTAACCGTCCATATCGCAACCGGCAACTGTCTGGATGGGCTGAACCAGCCGGTTCCCGCCGTGCATGAGTACCGGACAGCCGTGCGGCTGTCACCAAACAATGCTGTCGCGCACTATGATCTTGGCCGAGAATTGGAAGCCCTCGACCGTTACCCGGAATCAATCCGAGAAATACGCGAAACGATTCGTCTGAACCCGCGACGCCCAAAGCCATTACGAGCTGGGCTTAATACTTTACAATAGCGGCGAGCAGGAGTCAGGCCGCGTTGAATGGCGCAAGGTGCTGCGGATGGGCGATCCAAACCAGGCAGACGCGGCCCGCGAGGCACTCGCCGATCATCCCAGCTAACAAGTAGTTGCCGCAGAAGAATTGCCGCAGAAAAAGAGGTTCCTATGCCGGACACACTGTTTGATACAATTGAAGAAGCGCTGGCCGACTTGCGGGCGGGCAAGATGGTCATCCTCGTGGACGATGAAGACCGCGAGAACGAAGGCGACTTCGTGATGGCCGCCGAGCATATCACCGCCGAAGCCATCACGCTGATGACGCGCCATGCCAGCGGCATTATCACAGTTCCCATGCCGGAAGAGCGTCTGCTGGCGCTGCATCTAGAGCTGATGGTGCGCGAAAACAGCGAGTCGATGCGGACGGCGTTCACGATTACGGTAGACGCGAAAGACGGCACGACGACCGGCAGCAGCGCGGCGGACCGGGCACTGACGATCCGCAAACTCGCAGATATAAACGCGGTTCCGAGCGACTTCAACCGGCCCGGCCATGTCAACCCGCTGATGGCCCGCAAGGGCGGCGTGCTGAAACGCGCCGGGCACACCGAAGCGGCCATAGACTTGATGACGCTGGCTGGCTTGCAGCCGGTGGGCGTCATCTGCGAGATCATGGGCGACGGCGGCGAAATGGCGCGGGTAGACGCACTGGCGGAACTCGCGAAGAAGTTTGACCTCAAGTTTATCACGATCGCCGAGCTGATTAAGTACCGGCGGCGCACGGAAAAGCTGGTCCGGGAAGTCGCGCAGGCCAAGCTGCCGTCGCGCTACGGGGACTTCATCGTCCACGCCTACGAGAGTGATGTGGACCCGGCCCCCTATACAGCCTTTGTGATGGGCGACATCAGCGACGGGCTGGACGTTCTGGTACGCATCCATTCGTCATGCGTGACGGGCGACTTGATTGGGTCACTCAAGTGTGACTGCGGCGACCAGCTTCAGCTTGCTTTAGAAAAGATCTCGGAGGCAGGCCGGGGCGTTCTGCTGTACATCGAGCAGGAGGGGCGCGGCATCGGGATCATCAACAAGATCAAAGCGTATGCGCTCCAGGACGCAGGCGCGGACACGGTGGAAGCGAACGTCCAGCTTGGCTTCAAGCCCGATCTGCGGGACTACGGCATCGGCGCTCAGGTGCTTGTGGATTTAGGATTGAAGCGTCTGCGCTATATGACGAACAATCCGGCAAAGCTTGCGGGCCTGGAAGGCTACGGCCTCGAAATCGGCGAGCGCGTGCCTTTAATCTCGGAACCGAACGACTCGAATCGGCGTTATTTAGATACAAAGCGCACTAAAATGGGACACTTTTTAGTTCTCGATGAACAGGATGCCCCGGAAGCGGCCTGACAACTTGCGTGAACTTTTTGGAGAGCAGCCGCGTATAACATGAATACACTTGAAGGAACATTGATTGCCGAGAGCCTGCACATTGCGATTGTCCTGAGCCGCTTTAATTCCCTGATTGGGGACCGGCTTTTGGAAGGCGCTTTGGACACGCTGCGGCGGCATGGAGTGTCTGACGACGACATCACGCTGGCCCGCGTTCCCGGTGCCTTCGAGATCCCGCTGGCGGCGTCGGCCCTGGCGAAGTCGGGTAGATATAATGCGGTGATCTGCCTGGGTGCGGTCATCCGAGGCGCGACCGCGCACTTTGATTACGTGGCCGGGCCGATGGCGTCCGGCCTGGCGAGCATCGCCGTAGACACAGGTGTGCCAGTCCTGTTCGGTGTCCTGACGACAGACACAATCGAGCAGGCGCTGGAACGAGCCGGCACGAAAGCCGGCAACAAAGGGGCGGATGTCGCCGCCGCCGCCATCGAAATGGCGAATTTACTGAAGACACTTTAACAACAAAATTAACATACTATGAAGGTGATAGAAAAAATGAAGAAAGCAAGCTCGTATGCGGCGATTTTTGCCGTAGGAGTCGCCTCCTGTGCCATTGGCCTGAAGACTTTCGGCGATCCTCTGTTCAACACGACAACCGCCTCCAAGCAGGCTGTTTTGACGGCGCTGGACACGACCCCGCCGGCGCTCAAGCACTTCACCGGTGATACGGTTGTCGCGGATGCCGCCGCAAAAGTGGACGCTGCTGTGGTGACGGTTCACACGGTTGGCAAGCAGGTCGCGCAGTCCAATGCCGGCGGTGACCCGATTTTCCGCATGTTCGGTGGCGGCGGTGCGCCTGTTCAGCGGGAACCGTCTCGCGGGGCCGGCTCCGGCATTATTATCAGTCCGGACGGCTATATCCTGACCAATAACCACGTCGTTGCCGACACATCCAAGCTGACGGTGAACGTTGGCGACAAAGGCAAAGCTTACGACGCTCACGTTGTCGGCACCGACCCAATCACGGATATTGCCGTCGTCAAGATTGATACTGCCGGTGTAAAGCTGCCGGTGGCCCAGCTCGGCAACTCGGACAACATTCGGATCGGCGACTGGGCCATCGCGGTCGGCAACCCGCTTGATGTCGGCACGACCGTGACGCTTGGCATTATCAGCGCCCTGAACCGCAGCGGCCAGAGCGCGGAAGGCCAGTCCATCCTGCCGGCGATCCAGACTGATGCCGCCATTAACCCCGGCAACTCCGGCGGCGCACTGGCGAACATTGACGGTCAGGTCATCGGCATCAATGAGGCGATCTTGTCGCCGAGCGGCACCTACTCCGGCATTGGCTTCGCGATCCCGATCAACCGGGCCAAGCAAATTGCGGCGGAGATTATTCGCACCGGTCAGGCTACCCACCCGTATTTGGGTGTCAAATACGGGGACATCACGGCTTTGACCGAAGATGACCGGGCGCAGGTCGGCATCCCGGCGGACCTGGAGCAGGGCGTTTACATCAACCGGGTTTATCCCCGGACGCCCGCTGCGGCGGCTGGGCTGCATCTTTATGATGTGATTACTGCGGCGAATGGGCAGCCGATCATGGATGAGAACACGCTGGGCAATCTTATTCAGGGCCTGCCCATCGGCAGCACCCTGACCCTGCGAGTAATTCGCGATGGTGCGCCCCGAACGATCAGCGTCACGCTGCGCGAGCGGCCTGCGACGTTCGGGCAGCCCCAGCCAGGCAACCCACAGCAGGGTGGACCGCAGCAGCAGCCGTTCTCGCCGTTTGGCCAGCCGTAGGCTGCCGGCATTTTCGCGCACAAACCCGGCCTTTCAAGGCCGGGTTTTTTTGTGCGCCAGTGCAGCTCTTCGAGGTACAATCACTGCCATGAATGACCTGACACTGGTACGCCACCTATCCCGCCGGGCCATTGAAGTGGACGAAGCGCAGGTCTTGTTTGACGAGATGAACCTTGCCGCAATGGACGCCGTCGGCGCGGACCGGGCGTTTGTGGCGCTGGCACATGACGGCACCGGCGATTTAGTTTTGGTTTCCACAGCAGGCGCAGGCTGGACCGACGAGTTCCGGGCCATGCGGCTCAAAATAGACGAAGACGGGCGCGGGAGCAAAGGGCAGAGCGGAATTACGTCCCATGTCGCGGCGACCGGGCAGCCTTACATCACTGGCGACGTGAACGCCGACCCCTACTACTTTGCTTTTTTTGACGACGTGTACAGCGAGATCGCCGTGCCTCTTTTGGACGGCAACGGCCACACGCGCGGCGTCATCAACATTGAAAGCTTCCAGCGGGACCACTTCACGGACGACCATCTGCGCCTCATTCAGTCGCTTGCCGACATCGCCGTACTGCGGCTCCTGAGCGACGGCTACCGGGCGCGTGAAGCGGCATTGGTGGAGATCGGCAAAGACCTGAGCGCGATCGCCGATACCGACCAGCTCATGCGCCGGGTCGTAGACGTTGCCGCAGCCCAGCTTCGCTTTGAGGACTGCTCCCTGTTTGTGCTGGACCGGGACCGGCAGCACCTGACGCTTCAAGCCGCTCGCGGCGGCCTGGCTCCGCGCATTGGAACCGCCATGTATCCGATCGGCGAGGGCCTGACCGGCTGGGTCGCTCTGTACGGCGAGCCAATCCGCACGGTCAGCCCGCGCGAGGACCCGCGCTGGCAGGGACGTTTTGAGGAGTTTCCGTCTACCGATGTCGGCGCGTTTTTGGCCGTGCCGATCTTCGGACGCAGCGGCGTTCTGGGCGTTCTGCGCGTCCTGCGCCGCAAAAGCGCCGCGCCCTGGTTCCGGCGCGAGTTCACCGAAGACGACGAAAGTGTTCTCCTGACAATCGCCTCCCAGCTCGGCACGGCGATTGACAACAGCCGCATTTTGGACCGCCTGGTCAACACCGAGCGCATGGCGGCTTGGGGCGAGCTGTCGGCGAAAGCCGCGCACATGATCGGTAATAGAACCTTTGCCATCAAGGGTGACTTGAACGAGTTGGAATACCGGCTCTCCGAACCCGCAGACAAGCGTTCTGAGTATCAAGCGCTGGCGGAAGCCATGCGCCGGGGCATCTTCCGCTTAGAAGAAATACTTCAGGAGTTCCGCGACTTCGTCCGGGCCACGCAAATCTCCCTGGCCGAGTACGACCTCAATCACTTGATCCGTCAGTGCGTGAGCGAGAGCTTTCCCAAGCGCAGCCCGGTGATGCTGACACTGGACCTCGCCCAGAACCTGCCACCGATCCTCGCTGACGGCTCCCGCCTCAAGCGGGCCTTCTCCGAACTGGTCGAAAACGCGCTCTCGTTCCAGCCCGACGGCGGCACGCTGACGATCCGCACCTCCCGCGCCGACGCTGCCGAGGCCCATGCGCTGGCCGATCTGTCGCGGGGCCGCAGCTACCTCAAGATCGAGTTTCTGGACAGCGGCCCCGGCATTCCCGCCGACATCAAGCCGCGCATCTTCACGCCGTTCTTCACGTCCCGCGCCCGCGGCCTCGGCCTGGGCTTAAGCATCGTCAAAGGCATTATTGACGCTCACCGGGGCGGCATTGTTGAAACGGGAACGAGTGGCGCGGGCGCACATTTCGTCGCGTTTCTGCCGATCAAGGGAGAATAGAGGAGAAACGAGCGGGACGAGTAGTTGAAAGCCACTCGCTAGGTGAAGCGTCCTGCGGACCACAAGAGAACTGCTCCTACACTCGAAGATTGCCTCACCCAGCGAGTAGTTTTCAACTACTCGTTCCTTTTTGCCGGCTCCCGTCCGTCCGTTCAGGAGAACAAATTGCGCCAAAAACTGTGTTTTCTTTGCCTGCTGGGATTTGCATTGTTTCTGGGTATACCGCTGGCAAACGCCATGCCTGATAATACGCTCGCTGATAACACGCTCGCTGATAACACCATCACTGCGCCGGGAGCGCATCTCACAAAAATTGCCGGCAATTTTACGTTCACCGAAGGCCCGGCTACGGATGCCGACGGCAGTATCTTTTTCACCGACCAGCCTACCGACCGCATCTTAAAATGGCACGCGGCAGACGGCACCATTACGACGTTCCTGCAAGGCTGTGGCCGTGCTAATGGGACATGCTTTGATGCTCGGGGCGATCTGTGGACGTGTTCCGATGAGCATAACGCCCTTTGGAGTATCAGTCCCGACGGTAAAGCGACCATCGTAATCGCAGACCACGAAGGCAAGCGGCTGAATGGCCCGAATGATGTCTGGGTACGGCCTGACGGCGGCCTCTATATCACCGACCCGTTTTATGTGCGTTCGTACTGGGACCACGGCCATCAGGAGCAGGATACCGAAGGCGTCTACTACCTGCCGCCGGGCGGCAAGGCGCTAATCCGGGTCATCTCCGACTTTGTCCAGCCCAACGGCCTCATCGGCACGCCGGACGGCAAAACGCTTTACGTCGCCGACATTGGGGCCGGCAAAACGTACCGCTATGCCATTGCTCCCGACGGTTCTTTGGGTGACAAGCATTTGTTCTGCCGCCTGAGTTCCGACGGCATGACCCTAGACAGCGAAGGCAACGTCTACCTGACCGGCCACGGCGTCACGGTCTTTAACCACGCGGGAGGCCAAATTCTGCACATCCCCATCCCCGAAGATTGGACCGGCAACCTCTGCTTCGGCGGCACAGGCCGCCATACTCTCTTCATTACTGCAAGCAAAAGCGTCTATACCCTCGCCATGCGCGTCCACGGCGTCGGCAGTCAGTAAGTGAGCGCTTTTATACCATTTGTTTCATAACCGCGTTTTGCTGATGGATAGAACGCCGTTTGCATGAGAAATCTCAAAGCGGCCTGTGCTGCCACGATCCCGTAGAGCCGTCGCGGCGGCCTTGATACGCGCAGGAAATCGGGTTGGGTCGCCTGCGCTCCAATCGGTCTCAAAGTGTGTAGAATTGCCGGCATCAATGGCGACCTTTATCTTTCCCTGATAGCCTCCGGCTTCCAAAGCGATATGGATTACCTTCCCAACATTCAGCGCTTCCTGCTGTGAAGCGATGCCCTCCTGACAGAGTGCCGTAAACTTTGAGCGCAGCGCATAGAGAATGTTCATGTCAGTTATTCTTCGGTCTTCCAAACAATTCTGAGACGCGGCTGCGGAAGCCGGGGAGGATGTCGCTCAGGTCTAGCTCGTCTCCGGGCTGGTAGGTGATACTTTCCGAGGGAGAACGGAAGACGGTGACGGTCTGGGTTTGGGGGAACATGTGCCAGACCTCGCGTGCGCCGGACTCGAAATACTCGCTGACTTTGCGGGCCATATCAGCGGATTCTTCGGATGGAGAGATGATCTCAACGGCGAGGTCGGGCGCGAACTCAATGAAGCCGTCAGGGACTTCGCTGTTTGGGAAGCGGTCGTAGCGCGTGAAGGCGAAGTCCGGGACACGCAGGTTGCCGCTTGCCATGCGGTAGCCAGCCTGAGAGCCGGTCAGCATTCCGTGGTCGTCGGCGTAGGGGCCAATGAGGCGTCCAAGCCAGATAACGATAATGTCGTGTTTTCCCGTTGTAGGCACTTCCTGTAGTTTCCCCTCTACCAGTTCCCACTTGCTGCCAGGGTTGTTCGGCAGGCGCAGGAGGTATTCGTCCGTGATCGTCTCGTCGGTGATTGGTTTTGACAACTGAGCCACAGCCATGAGCGTGTTCTCCTCTTGATTGACATTGTGACACATCTTCGCGTCGTTTGTTCTGGCACAATTTATGCTTGTGTGGTAGAATAAAGTAGCCCCTCTTGTTAGCAAGGAATTCCGATGCGTTCTTCCCTTTTTGGTCTCAGCCTGCTGCTGCTGACAGCTCCCGTTGCCGCCGACGCGCCGAAAACAAACGTGCCGAAAACGGCGAACGCGCCGAAATCGGAGCTGGATGACGCGCGGCATAAAGTCTATCCGGCACTGGTGAATATCGCTGTGGTGTTCCGTTATTACGACGGCGGGCGGGCGCAGCGAGCGCCGGCGGGCGGCTCCGGGGTGATTATCAGCCCGGACGGGTATGTCCTGACGAATTTCCATGTCGCCGGCCACACGACGCACATCACCTGCACGCTGTCGAGCGGCGAGTCGCTGGACGCGCAGGTGGTGGCGGACGATCCGCTGTCGGACCTCAGTGTGCTGAAGCTGCGCCGCCCGGCGTCGGGGAAGCCGCTGCCCTACGCCGTTTTAGGCAACTCGGATGACCTACAAGTGGGCGATCCCGTGCTGGCGATGGGTAACCCGCTGATGCTGTCATCTTCCATGACGCTTGGCATTGTGTCCAACCCCCGGCGTGTTTTCACGGACTTTACCGGCACCGAAATGCAGGACATGGAGCTGGATGAAGGGGAGAAAACGGGGACATTTACCCGCTGGATCCAGCATGACGCGCTGATCCTGCCCGGCAACTCCGGCGGCCCGCTGGTGAACCTGCAAGGCCAGGTCATCGGCATCAATGAATTGGGAGGCAACGGGGTCGGCTTTGCGATCCCGTCGAACCTTGCCAAACAGGTCTTTGCGGACGTTCTGCACTTTGGCAAAGTGCCGCGCGGCTGGATTGGCCTCAGCGTCATGCCAGTCGAGAAGCTGGGCCGGACGCAGGGGGCGCTGGTGTCGTCGCTGACGCCTGGTTCCCCGGCGGCCCATGCGGGTGTTCAGGCGGGTGATTTGCTGATGGCGCTGGACGGTACGCCGGTCAATATCCGTTTCTTTGAGCAGGTGCCGCTCTTTTATCAGCGTGTCGCGCGGCTGCCTGCCGGCCATGTCGCGCATCTGAGCCTGCTGCGAAATGGGATGCCCAAACAAGCGGCTGTGCGCGTCGCCCCGCTGGAGCCGACGCTGTCCCCCGAGCAGGAGTTTCAGGGCATGGGCGTCACGGTCCGCGCCTTGACTTCGGACATGGCCCTGGACCGGCACCTACCGGACACGCGCGGCGTCCTGGTTACCGGCGTTCGCCCCGGCCTGCCGTTTGAGGCGGCCCAGCCGCCGGTGGCCGCCGAAGACGTCATTGAAAGCGTCAACGGTCTGCCGACACCGAACTTGACCGCGTTCCGCCATGCGCTAGACAGCTCGGAACACAGCAAAACCGGCTTCCCAATTACGCTGATCCGAAAAGACGAGAACCTGCTGGCGTTTGTTAAAACCGATACCGAAAAAGCCTCGGACGACGGCGGGGAGCTGCCGCAGGCCTGGATGGGAATTAAAACGCAGGTGCTGACGCCGGAAGTGGCGTCCGCCGTGGGGCTGCCGGGTTCCACCGGCTTTCGCGTCTCCGAAGTCTACCCGTACACGGAAGCGGCGAAAGCCGGCCTGAAGCCGGGCGACGTGCTAACGGCCCTGAACGGCGCGGCCCTGACGGCGTCGCATCCCCAGGACGCGCAGGACTTCACGCACCAGATCGAAGCGCTCAGTGTCGGCGACAAAGCGCAGCTTGGCGTCCGGCGCGGGGCTGCGTCGCTGACCCTGCCGGTCGTGCTGGAAGGAACACCGAGCGCGGCGGCGCAGGCCAAGACGGCGCGTTCCAAAGAGCTTGAGTTCGGGGTGCGCGGCATCACGCTGATGGACAAAGTCACGAACCACTGGGACGACGCCCAGCAGGGCGTCGTGGTCACCGAAGTGACTTCCGGCGGCTGGGCCGGGATCGCCGGGCTGCACACCGACGATTTGATTTTGTCGTTAAACGGCCAGAAAGTGGCCGACACAGACGCCTTTACGCGGGTCCTGAGTGCGCTCGTAAAGTCGCATCCAAAGACAATTTCCGTGTTTGTCCGCCGCGACACGCTGACCCATTTTGTGTTCCTTGCGCCGGATTGGTCTCATCCCGCCGCCACCGAATAATTTTGCTTTTACTGTATAAGTTTTGCCAAGAAAGGCTTTGTTATGAAATCCTGCTTTTATCTGCCTCTTGCCCTGCTTGCGGCTGCCTGCCTCGGCTTCACAGCGCCGGTGCGTGCCGATGACGTTCCCGCAGCCGTGCAGGCGCTAGTCGCCAGGCAGTCTCCGGCGATTGTCACCGTGCGGGCGGTACTCAAAACCACGGCCAAAGGCGCAGGCGCTCAGACGTCTGAGTCGCGGACGGAGATGCAGGGCGTTGTCGTGGACTCGTCTGGCCTCGTCATGGTTTCCAGTGTGCCGTTTTCGCCGGCAAAGCTTGTTGAAATGATGGGGCTTCCGGCAGAAGCGGCGGACAGTGCGCCGACGATCACGCCGACCGCATTCAAAGTCGTCTTCGCCAACGAAGACAAAGAGTACCCAGCGTTTCTGGCGGCGACCGACACGACGCTTGGGCTGACGTTTTTGCGGATTGAGGATTTGGCGGGCCGGGTTCCCACGGCAATCGCATTCGGCAGTAGGCCCGCACCTGCGCTCGGCGACCCAGTGTATGCGCTGTCGCGCCTCAGTAAAGGCTATGATTACGCGCCTTACTACTCCAGCGCACGGGTCAGCGGCGTCATCACAAAGCCGCGCACGGCAGTCATGCTGGAAGGCGGCATTTCCGATTTGGGGCTGCCTGTCTTCTCTCAAACGGGAGATGCCGTCGGCGTCCTCACAAGCGTCGCTTCGGGCGTCAAGCCGGAAGGCGCAAATGAAGCGATGGGAATGCAGATGATGATGCGGCTGATGGGCGGCGGAAGCGGCGGCAACCATTCCAGCGTCTTCCTCGTGCCCGCCTCCGTCGTCAGCGCCGTCATCGCCCAGGCCCAGACCCGCGCCGCCGCGCTGGCCGCCCAGCGTGCCACCGCCAAGCCCGCTACCCCAGCGGTGCCCGCCGCCAAGTAGGTTGCCGTCATCGCGAATCTGGGCTAGTTTTACTCTGAGCAGAGAACCAGCCCAGAAAATCTTCGGTACGACTAAAAAGCTGGTCAATACCGGCGGCTACAAGCAGTGCATTGACTTCCGGCCTTCGGAAATCTTTGGTGTTGTTACTCAGTAGCACCTTATTTACCGAAGGATGCTCCTGAGCGTGAGCCAGAATAACAGCTAGAATTAGATTGTCTGTGTCGTCTTTTGTCGGACCGGCAGCAAGACTTTCTTGAAACGCTGTTTGAGTTAAAGGCAAGAGTTCGAACGCAGAAGAACCCGCCTGAAGGCCAGAAATCTTATTGAGAACATCACGCAGGCGGACTTCGACATCATTCAGCAGAGCAGCATTCTCAGTGAGAGCAAGCTGCAAGTGCTTGATGAGAGCTTGGGCATAAGGCGAATTGGGATAACGTGACAGCTTGGCTATTTGGTCATTAAGCGTTTCTTTAAGCGTGTTTCTCTGTTTCTTCTCAGCCTCAAAAACAGCCCAAACTTCCATGATGCAGACGGAAGGCAGCGTAATCTGAAGTTCAGCAGTTGGAATTTGAAGCAGAATGTCCGCTTTTTCGTCTTGACCGAAAGCCGCTCCGACGATAAAGTTCGTTTCCAGGTAGAGAACTGTACTCAAAGCATCTGCTCACTGCGTGTTGTGCCGTTACTTAGTTTCTCAGCTAACCCCAACCGACTTAATTGATTGAACAGGGGCGGCGTCGCAGACTGCCAATGGTAAGCAACATCGCGCAGCCATGTTTCCACAAGTGCTGTCAAATAGTACTCATAGATAGTTTTCTGACGAAACTCCGGTTCATAAGTGGAAAGCACATCTGCTGTCGCTGCCGTCAACAGCAAAGAAAGTGTCTGTAACTTCCACTCGAAAATTTGAATGTCGCGCCGAGTGACCAGCATGGCATACGGAATGGCTGGGGCCGCTTGGAGATACTGCATAAGCTGCTCTCTATCGAAGACTTTTTCTTCGTGCCGCGCCTTGACTTCAACTAACATAACCGGAACGTCATCTTTATTAAATGCAACAATGTCGGCAATGTAAGTGCGGCCGGGCATTATGTTCAATGTTTCCATGCTTATCCCCTCTCGCGATTTCTTCTTTAATTGTACCATGCCGCCTGTGCAAAGCAGGTGTTCAGCGCGGAACGGGAATCGCTTGCAGGGCTTCTTCAATCATCTGCGTCCCAGTCAGGCCGCCGTAGCGGGTCTTGGTGTCGAGCATCATGCGGTGGGCCAGCACGGGGACGGCGAGGGCGTGGATGTCACCCGGCAGAACGTAATCCCGGCCTTCGGTCAGGGCGCGGGCTTGGGCGGTGCGGAACAGCGTCAAAGAGCCGCGCGGGGAAACGGCAAGCCGGATGCGCGGATCGTGGCGGGTCCAGTCCACGAGGCGCAGGATGTATTCAGCGAGAGCCTGGTCTACGGTGACCTCGCGCACTTCGGCTTGGAGATGGAGGATGTCGGCCCCGGTGACGACGGGTCGCAGCGTGTCGAACGGGTGCAGGCGGTTCTGGCCGTACAAGATTTCCATCTCGTGCGATAGATCCGGGTAGCCGAGCGTGATGCGGATGGCGAAGCGGTCCAATTGGGCTTCGGGCAGGGGATACGTTCCCTGAAAGTCTGTGGGGTTCTGGGTGGCGACGACAAAGAAGGGGCGCGGCAGGTCGCGCCGCAGGCCGTCTACCGTGACCTGGCCTTCGCTCATGACTTCGAGCAGGGCGGACTGGGTGCGCGGCGAAGTTCGGTTGATTTCGTCCGCCAGCACGATGTTCGCAAAAACCGGCCCCTCGCGGAACGTAAACGAGCCGTCGCCGGGGTTATAAAAAGAGCTGCCGGTGATGTCGGCAGGCAGCAGATCGGGGGTGAACTGGATGCGCCGGAACAGCCCGTCCATCGAGCGGGCCAGCGACTTGGCAAGCGTCGTTTTGCCGGTGCCGGGAACGTCTTCGAGCAGCGTGTGGCCGCCTGCCAGCAGGGCAATCATCAGCAGGCGAATGGCTTCGGGTTTGCCGCGAATGACCGATGCCAAGTTGGCTTCGATCTTCTCGATCGTCTTCGTTGCCGACGCTGTTCCCATCAAAACGGTCATGTTTTCTCCAAGAGTCTGAGTGTGCGGTCAATCTGTGCGATGTCCGTTTCGGTCGGCGTCGGGCCGAAACGCGCGTGTTCGTAGGTCACCACGAAGCCGCGCACGGCGCTGTCTTCTATCGCCGCGTCGGCCAGATGCTCCGGCCAGGTCCGGTTTTCGGGGCAGGGAACGCCGCGCCGGGCAAGCATGGCCTCGAACCGGGCCGACAGACCGGCAAAGGCGGCGTCAGGAGTGGCGTAGCGGAAGCCGGGCGGGACCCCTCGGCGGCGCTGCCAGTATCGGTATGCCTGCGGCACCAGAAGGCCCAGCACCAGCAGAAAAAACACGGTGCCTTTCTGGGTCCAGCTTGCCGTGACCGCCCAGTTACGGATCGCCCCCAATATGTCCTGAAGCGTCTCCCAAGCTCGCCAGTATAGCGGGATTGGGCCGGCCAGGACGTCCGGCCGGCCGTTGCCGGGAGTCGCGTCCACCGTCACCCAGCCGGTTCCCGCGCTCCAGCTTTCCGCCCACGCATGCGCGTCGCGCTGACGCACTAAGGCCCAGCCGCGTCCGTCGGACTCATGGGCATAGTAGCCGGAAACGTAGCGGGTCGGAACACCGGCGGCCCGAAGCATGACCACGGCGGCAGACGCGAAATACTCGCAGTGGGCCGATTTGTGCTGCAACACGAAGTTTGAGATCGGCTCCCCCGAGCCAGGGTTCACGGTCAGGCTGTACTGGTTGTTGGTGCCAAGAAACCGGACAATCGCGTCAATCTTCGCCTGCGGCGCGGCATGTCCGGCGGTGACCTTACGAGCTAGGTCGGTGACCCGCCGGTCCACATCCGGGGGAACGGCAAGGTCCCGGACCAGCTCTGCCGGCGTCGGCGGTGCGTCCAGCAGGCCCGACTTGCCCTCGCTAACATCATACGTCAGTGGCGACGTGTCATTCGGCGGCGTCCGCAGCGGGCCGTCGGTCGGGGCGGCCCAGTCTACCGGGTGCGCCTGCTCCGGCACAATCGCTGCCGAATGCAGAGGCGCGAACAGCAGGCCGGTCTCGTCATCCAGCCGCACGTAATGTGCCTTCGGGCCAGGCCCAATCGCAGGCTGACGCGGCAGGGCGAGAGAGACGCGGGCATCCAGTGATGGTCCCCAGATTCGCCCGCCATAAGTATCAAACGTCATGCCGCGCAGGTACGGATCGTCGCCTAAGTTTTGAATCCGCAGAACACGGGTCAGCGAGTCGCGCAGGGTAAACGACGAGCCTAAGATCGGCTGCCCGCTCATGCCCATTGTCGGCGACATCCGCCGGGCCGGGATCGCCCCCAGCATGTTCAGCGCCCCTTTGTAGCGAGTAAACGTCGCATGGGTCGCGCCGCCGAGCAGCACGGCGGCAAAGATGGGAACCAGGGCAAATCGAAGCGCCGCAGCCCCGCCGGAGCTGCGGCGGAAGCCGGGCAGGGCCAGCGTGAAGAACAAAAAGAACGCTGGCGCGAGATACCAAAGATAGTGGTACGCGTCGTCGAATGTGCTGCACCCAACCAAGAAGACCATCGCCGATAAGAAGACCGTGAACGGCGCACGCGCCCCGCCGGTCGGCTCCCGCCGCCAGAACTGAAGCGCGTTCTCGGCGGCTGCGGCCAGAGCGAACGAATACAAGTACCGGACATCAAAAAAAGCGTTGTCGTCTTTTGTGGCCGTAATCAAGTACCCGAAGATGGAGCCGAGCATAACGATGGCCCGCAGGGTCCATTTCGTTAGGTTCTCGTTCTCAAACCGCGCTTTGGAGGCATACGACGCCGCAATGCCAATTCCTAGCGTTGCCAGCGGAACGTAAGCGCCGCTGCTGAGGGCGAGCGCGGCATACGCTAGGAGGGCTGCCACAGCAGCGGGCCACGGCGGGCGCTGGTAGGAAGATGTCGTTTCCGAAGACATGGTATGTTCTTGCCCTTGTTGCGGGCGACTGAAGTCGCGGCAACAATTACACAAAGTCCGCCTTCGCGGACTAAGACTAAATCCTAACCTGCAAGGGCAGGTTTCGTGATTTTGTTGCCGCGACTTCAGTCGCCCTTTTTACTTGCCTCGGCGCTCATACAAGCTGCCCACTTCCAAAACCTCAGCCTCACTGCGCCGGAACACACGCCCTGCCTGTGCTTCTTCTACCATCTGCCGGACGCGCTCGACACACTGCTGCTTCGCTTCCGGCGACACCCAGAACGGGTAGGGCAGCCGCTCGAAGTCTTTGCTCTGAATGTTTTTCGTGTGGTTGATGACGTTCTTCAGAAGCGCCAAACAAAGCGGCGACAGTGTCCAGCCGAGAACAAAATACAGCTCGTCCGGGTCAACCCCTTCGCGCAGAAACCCGCACGGAGCGCCGCTGTCTAAAATGCATCCGGGCGGCAGGTAGCGGGCGTTGAGCGTTTGGGAAATCAATTGCCAAGTCAAGCCTTCGCGCCCGAAAAACTTCTTACCCCCCACGCCGTGCAGATACCAGGGGCCGTTCTTCTTAAACGTCAGCACGGCGTCACCATCGTCTTTCCAGTAAACTGCGTGCGCCGGCGGCGCGTACATCAAAGCGCTGCAAGCTTTGTTGTAAACCCGGTAGTCAGGATGCGGCAGCCGGAGTTCCAGCGGCTCGCGCGGCGTCACCTGCACCATGCGCCGCGTCTCGCCCCGGCAGACCTGCGCGGCAATCTGCGCCCGCTTCTGCGGCGACAGCAGACCAAGCCGGGCACGTCTGACCTCGTTTTCAAGCGTGAGTGGCGCATCAACAAACGTAAACGCGAACGGCTCGCAAATGGTTTCGTTTCGGATTTCGCGCACGAACAGTTTGTTATCGCCAATCGTCATGCCGCTGGTCGCAATTAGAAAGTCCCCGAGTTTCGGACCGGCGAAATAAGGCGCGTAGTCGTCCGTGATCTGCCACGAATGGTTCCCCGTCAGCGCGATCTGCTCGCGTGGAACCGGCTTGCCGTCCAGCATCAGCAGGGGTGCCGCTCCTGTCTTGGCGAAATCCAGCACGACCATCGCATACTGGGTTTCTTCCGAGAACTCGCGGAGCCGTGTGACCGTCGGCGACCCCGTTTCCAACAATAATCGGCGCAGGCCCTGCATGGTGTTGATCGTCAGAAACGTATCGCTGCAAATGAAGCGCAGATGTCCATTCGGCTTCAGCAGGTCCAAGCATTTGACGATAAAGAACGAATAAGTCTCTTTTTTGATCTTCAGCCCGCCGCGCCAGCCAAGCTCTTTATCCAGCGTGTTCTGAATATCCGGTGCAATCGTTCCCCCAAACGGGGGATTGCCGATGATCACGTCAAACTGCACTGGAAGCGTCATCCGAAAGAAGTCCGCGCAAACCAAGTTGTGCCGGGCAGGAAAATATCCCCAGCGCATCTTGATCTTGTGGAGGCATTGCGCGTAAAGCGGCGGGTCAATCTCGACACCGCAAACATTGCGCGTCAGTATTTGATCCAAGCGTTCTGAGATTGAACCGTCATACAGCGGCAGCAACTTGGCAATGAGAGGCAGGAGAAAAGAACCATCGCCGAAGCTCGGCTCCAGCACGGTGCTGTCACGAGACAGGGGAAGTTCTGTGAGGCGTTCTGCGATAGCCGGCGGCGTCAGGAACTGGCCGAGCTGCCGCTTTTTGTCCCGAAGCGTTTTGGTTTGGCTCACTCCGCAAGCGTCTCCCGACCTTTGAGCATTTGGAATGCGAGGTGCCGGAACGCAGGCCAGTCTTCTAAATCTACGTTGTAGTCTTCGGGATCGTCGCTGAAGAAGTAGTCGTAGCCGGTGAACACATGCTCAAAGGGCAGGCCGACGGCCAGCGCGACGGTATCGAGCGGCCCGCCGGCGAACTGTCCGGCTTTCGCGTGGGCGTCTTGGAGTGTCTTGGCAAATTGTGCGAGTGGGACTTGCAGCACCGCTGAAAGTGCGTTGGCGTTGCCGCCGTAGAGTGCGGCCTCTTCGCGGGACTCGGCGACCTGCGCGGGTTCGTCGGCGAAGCGGTTTTTAACTGCGCCGCTTTCAAAGTAGGTGTAGCCCCAGTGGATGTCGTCGGCAACCCAAACTTCGAGTGCGGGAACGCCTAAACTCTCAGAGATTGACTTTGCCAGCAGGCCGCTGTCGGCCCAGTCGTCCACGTAGACCGACACCCAGCCGTGCCCGGACTTGCCGCTGACAAGGACGCCGTACCAGTTGTCGCTGTCCGGCAGCGCGTCTTCGTCTTCGACTACCACGGATGCCGGCTCGTCCGACAGCAGCCGGAATCCGGCCTCGGTGAATGCATTTGTGACTGCTTCTGTAACTTGTGCTGGATTGTCTGTCTTGAGGTGAATGCTGATGTAATAGCCGCCCATAAGAATAGTTTACCCGAAAGATTGCCCCCACCCCCGCCGCTCCGCGTCGACCCCTGCCCCCACTTCGTGGGAGAGGGGTGAAAATGGGAACGAAGAGGCTACCGCTTGTTAGGCTTCTTCCTAACTTCTTATCCCTCTCTCACGAAGTGGGGGCAGGGGTCGACGCGGAGCGGCGGGGGTGGGGGGCAATCTCCTACCGCAGCCCCTTCGGCACAACCGCCCGGTCTAATAAATCAAACCCATACTGCACCAGCAAGGCCAAGAGAGCGGCGGGAATGGCTCCGGCGAGAAGCAGCAGATTGTCGTTGTTTTCTAGCCCCTGCGTGATGCGGTCGCCGTAGCCGCCTGCGCCGACAAACGCGGCAATCGTGGCCGTGCCGACATTGATGACGGCGGCGGTCTTGATGCCGGCAAAGATGGCCCGTGACGCCAGCGGTAGCTCAATCAGGCGCAGGCGTGCCGCCGAAGGCAGGCCAAGCGCTGACGCCGACTCGCGCAGGGTGGGGGAGATGTCGGTCAGGCCGGTGTAGGTGTTGCGGACAATCGGCAGCAGCGAATACAAAAAGAGCGCGGCAATGGTCGGCACCGGGCCGATCTGATGCAGCAGGGCAATCAAAAACGCCAGCAGGGCCAGTGACGGAATGGTCTGGATCAGGCCGGTGACACTGAGCACCGGCTGCGCGGCGGCTTTCGTCCGTGCGGCCCAGATGCCAAGCGGAATGCCGGCCAGAATGCTGAGGGCCAGCGACGCGAACACGATAAACAAATGCTGACGTGTTTCCGGCCAGAAGTCCGGCCCGGACAGCGCCGACCAGAGCGTTTCATGCGTTGCTGCGGCTTTGCTACCGGACAGATACGCTTTGGCGACGGCGGCGGGCGTCGCGTTGCTTAGCTCGACCTGGGCGTTCAGCGTGATCATCTGTGGGGCGTCAATCTTGCCCTGCAAGGCCGAAAGCGCGGCCCAAGTTTTAGGCAAGCGTGTCGGTAAATCTTTGCGGTACAGCAGCACGGCGTCATACGCGGGAAAGTAATGCTTGTCGTCGCCTAAGACGCGCAGCTTGTACTTAGCGATCTTGGAGTCGGTGGAGTAGATGTCCGTGACATCAATCTGTCCGGCGGCAACCGCTTCATACGCCAGGCCGTGATCGAGTCCCTGCGGCGAGGCGAACGGCAGGCCATACGCAGCCTTGACGCCGGGCCAACCGTCGGCCCGCTTCAGGAACTCCTGGGACAGACCCAGCTTCAGCTCCGGGTGCTTGGCAAGATCAGACAGCGTTTTGATGCCCAGCTTCTGCGCCTGATCGCCGCGCATGGCAAGCGCATAGGTGTCGTTGAAGCCAAGCAGAACCCCTGCCGCGAGGCCAAGCGGCGCGAGCCGGGCGTTCATGTCGCCTAGCGTGAGCTTGTCTTTGCTTTTGAGAAGCTCCTGACTGATGGTGCCGGTGTACTCCGGATAAATGTCAATGCTGCCGCTTTGGAGCGCCGCAAAAACAATGCCCGTATTGCCGAGGCCGGACTTGTGCACAGCCTGCGCTTCGCCGGTTTTGCTGGCGGTCTGCGTGATCATCTCGCCTAAGATGCGGGACTCGGCAAACCGCTTGGAGCCGACGTTCAGGGTCTGCTGGTGAGCACAGCCGGAGAGGGTGAGGAGGAGGAAGAGAAGCCCCCACCCCCAGCCCCTCCCCCATCGGAATGGGAGAGGGGAGTAAGATTTTTCCGAAATGCTGCCTCTTTTCCGGCTCCCCTCTCCCGTCGCGGGGGAGGGGCGGGGGGTGGGGGCCATCTGCGTTTTCATCTTGCTTCCACCTCCGGGACTTCCGGCAGCGGGGAGCGCTGGGCGCGGATGAAGTCGGAAACGTAGCGCTCGGCGGGGCGATGCAGCAGGTCGTCCAGCGTTCCCGACTGCACGATTTTGCCGGAGCGCATCAAGATAATCGTGTCGCCAAAGTAGGCCGCTTCGCCCATGTCGTGCGTGACGAGTACGACAGTTTTATTGAGTTTCGCGAAGATGTCTTTGAGCTGGGTCTGAAGCTCGGAGCGCGTAATGGGGTCCAGTGCACCGAGCGGTTCATCCAAAAGCAGCAGGGGCGGGTCAAGCATCAGCGCCCGCATCAGGCCGACGCGCTGGCGCTGGCCGCCGGACAGGCCGGACGGGTAGCGGGTCAGCGACTCTTCCGGCAACTGCACCATCTGGGCCAGCTCGGTCATGCGCGGCTTGACCTCGTCATAGGTTTTGCCGAGATAACGCGCCAAGAGCGACACATTCTGCGCGGCGGTCAGGTGGGGGAACAGGCCGCCGTCTTGAATAACGTATCCGATGGCGTGACGCTCGGTTTCGGCGTTCTGCGGCGTGAGCGGGGTGTCCCCAATGATCACCCGGCCTGTGTCCGGCGTAATCAGCCCGATCATCAGGCGCAGCAGCGTGGACTTGCCGCAGCCGCTGGGGCCGATCAGCACAGTCGTTTTGCCCGGCGTCAGCGTGAGCGTGGTCGGCGCAAGCGCAATTTGGCTGCCGTAAGTCTTGGAAACGTCTTCCACAGAAATCATATTTCACCCATTCGCCGTTTCGGGGTAATTCCCCTGCCTTGTTTGGTGTTACAAGCGGAGACAGGCAAGACAAGACGCCAAAAGGCTTGGTTTTGAAGAAGTTGGTTTAGAAGCGAGATTCGAACATGCAGCTTGGAAAACGGTTTGAGGGCAAAGTCTGTTTGGTGACCGGCGGCGGGTCCGGCATCGGGCGGGCGACGTGCCTGCGGCTGGCTTACGAAGACGGCAAAGTGCTGGTCGTTGATGTGGAAGACAGCGGCGACGGCACAGCGTCGCGCATCTGCGACTCCGGCGGCAGTGCAGAGTTTTTTCGAGCGGACGTCTCGCAGTCCGCGCAGGTGCAGGCGGCGGTGCAGTCTGCCGTCAGCCGCTGGGGGCATTTAGATGTGATTATCAACAACGCGGCGACGATGAGTTTTGACTCCGTGCTGGATTTGCCCGAGGACGAATGGGACCGGGTGCTGAACGTCAACCTGCGTTCGGTGTTTTTGTTCTGCAAGTACGGTGTCCCGCACATGCCGCCCGGCGGTTCCATCGTCAACCTCAGCTCGGTCCATGCCCACGCGACCACAAAAGGCGTTGTGCCATATGCGACGTCTAAAGGCGCGATTGAATCGTTCACGCGCGGCTTCAGCGAGGAGATGCTGGAGCGGCGCATCCGCATCAACTGCGTTGCCCCCGGCGCGGTAGACACGCCGATGCTGTGGGACAACCCGAACGTCAAAAGCGGCCTCGAAACGATTGGCGGCGCAGTCGGCTGGCCGGACAACATCGCCGCCGCCGTCTGCTTTCTGGCCTCCGACGAAGCCGCGTTCATCACGGGAACCACGCTCATCGCCGACGGCGGGCGTTTGGGCGGACTGTAGCACTGCCCGAGTGCTGGGGTTGTAGAAAACCCCGGCAAAGAAGCATCCTTCGGATGAGGAATAAGACCGACATCAGCCTCTTATCTAGCCTTCTGTGTCCGAAGGACATTTCCTGCCGGGGGTTTCCACAACCCCGGCATTTCCTGAGACTTTACGGCGTCGCCGGGGCAATAATCGAATCCGGCTGAGCCGGCCGGATGGGAATAATACCGCCCATCGCTTGAATGGCGTGCAGGTCAATAAAGATAATCTGGCCGCTTGTCCCCGGCTTCGGCTGCGGGATCGGGCTGGTCTTTGGGTCTGTCAGCGTTACTTCATACCCGACTAAATAGGTCTCGCCTCCTGCCGAAGTCGTCGCACCCTGCGTCGCATACAAGTTCGCCTTGCCCTGCGCGTCCACGAGCGCAACCAGGCGGTAGCTGCTGTCCATTTTCTCCGCCGGCAGGGAAAGCGGGAACGACTTTCCCGCAAACAAGTCCGCCATCGGGTTAGCGGCTACTGCCGCCGGTTTTGCCGCAACGGGCGCTGCCTGCACGGGCGGCGGCGTTCGCAGGAAGGTCAGTCCAAGCGCCCCAATCACGAGGCTGCCGCCGGTCAGCATCACTGTCCATACGTTACTATGCTTCATCTCTTTTTGGCCCTTTCAACCTGTTGTCCTCACGTCAAGGCGAAGTTTCTCAGCGATCTCCCAGGCGAGCGAACGCGCCTCGGCTTCCGTCTTGCAGAACTCAAACGGCAGCCCATACTTCCAGTGGCGTGCTTTGAACAACACGACAGAAGACCCTGATTTGGTACGAGAAACAGAGAGTTCGCCTCCGCTGGTTTCTCCACGCTTGGTCCACGTCCAGCACAAAATGCCATCCGATAGCGAGTAGCGCTGATGCTGAATGTCCAGGCGAAACCGACGTGAGCTAGTTCCATTCAAGAAGCAAGCTGCCAGCAAAACAAGGCAGAGCGGCATGAAAGCGGCAGCCGCCCACAGAGCCGGACCAGTGAATGATTTAGCAAAACTTGGCAACGACATCTGCACGACCCAGCATGTCAGCCAAAGAAGTGGCCCAACCCACAAGCCGAACATAATTCTCTGTGCGAGTGGCCTGCGCGAGACAATCTCGTCTTGGTTGTTCGTTTCCAGCCAGCGATTGGCAGGGTTCATGTCTGCTTTATTTCTACGGCTTCAAGTGCTTGGTGCTGCCGCGCTCGGTCATGGGAATGGCGGCGAGCCAGTCGGGGACGGCATCAGGGGCGAACTTTTCAACGTCTAGGCGCAGCAAGGCTTCCAAGGGAACGCCTAAGTCAATGGTGCCGCCGGAGCGGTCGGCGAGGACGCCGATGCCGACCAGATTGCCCTGGTAGCCTTCGACGACCTGCATGGTGTCCCGAACACTGCCGCCGGTGGTCAGAATGTCGTCTACCAGCAGGACGTTCTCACCTTCTCTGATCTCAAAGCCCCGGCGCAGGACGCGGCCCAACCCATCGTCGCCGCGCTCAGCGAAGATGCCGCGCACTCCGAGGTGCTTGGCGACTTCATACGCTAGAAGAACCCCGCCGGTCGTTGGGCCAATGACGACGCTGACTTCGGCGCTCGCAAAGCGCTCCGCGATCTCGGCGCACAGCTTCTCGACCATCGGGGGGAACTGGAGGACTTGGAATTTTTCCAGGTAAATCGCGCTGTGGTAACCCGAAGCCAGCAGGAAATGGCCCTCTAACAGTGCGCCGGAGTCTTTGAATATTTGCAGGGTTTCTTCATTGGTAAGCATAAGAATGAAGTTAAACGTGGGGACGCGAATGTCCTGCTTGGGCCGAGCGCCGCCGGCGGAACTTTGCCGCGCCTTGACTTGTGCGGGCGTTTGCCAGTATACTGTACCGGATTTCCGCGCGGCGCGTGAGGCTTTTGACGACTGCTATTTAAAAACTGCTATGGCTGACCAAATGACTGTAACACCAGCGGCAAATACGCTGGCTGCGCCGCCGGGGGCCGGCACTCTGACCCTGCTCTTGAACCCGTTTGTGGTCATTTTGATCTATCTCGGCGAGATCCTGACGCTTCTGGCACAGGCCGTCAAAGCCTTGCGCGGCGGGGTGGACACGCGGGATTTGCTGGAGCAGATGACCTCGCTGGGCGTCAATTCCGTGGCGATTGCCCTGCTGACGACGACGACGTCGGGTGCGGTGCTGGCACTGTACTTTGCGCCGTTTTTGCAGCAGTACGGCGCGGAAGGGTTCACTGGCGCGGTGGTCGCTTTAGCGATCGCGCGGGAGCTGGGGCCGGTGCTGACGGGAGTTGTCGTGGCGGCGCGGGCCGGCTCGGCGATTGCGGCGGAGCTTGGCACCATGAAAGTTACCGAACAGGTGGATGCGCTGCGGGCGCTTGCGGTCAGTCCGATCCAGTATCTGGTGGTGCCGCGCATTTTGGCCGCTGCCGTCATGGTGCCGCTGGTGTGTGCCCTGGCTGATGCCGGCGGCATTCTCGGCGGCAGCCTGATGTCCCGGTCGGAGGGAGTGCAATCGGTTGTGTACTGGAACTCGATGAAGCAGTTTATTGACCTGTCGGACTTTACGCGGGGCATCCTCAAGACGCTTGTGTTCGGGCTGATAATCGTGCTGGTCGGCTGCCATCAGGGACTGGCGACGCGGGGCGGGGCAACGGAAGTGGGCAAAGCGACCACAAACGCTGTTGTCCTGTCCATTATCTTGATTTACTTGGCGAACTTTGTGATGACGTACTTCATGTTCAGCGGGGTGAAGTCATTTTGATCCATCCCTTAAAAGATCGCAACCTCGCGGAAGAAGCCGGGGAGCACTGCGAGCCGGCCTGGATTGAAGTCAAAGACCTGCGCTTCCAGGTCGGCGACAAGCAGATACTCAAAGGCGCAAGCCTGGGCGTTGCGCCAGGCGAGATTTTGTCGGTGATGGGCATGTCCGGCTCGGGCAAAACAACTTTGCTGCACTGCATCGGCGGCCTGACGGCGGCGACCAGCGGCACAATCCGCATTGGCGACGCCCAGATTGTCGGCATGAGCGAAAGTGAGCTGAACCATGTGCGCCAGCGCATGGGTATGGTGTTTCAATACGCCGCGCTTTTTGACTCGCTTTCGGTGTTCGAGAACGTCGCGTTTGGCCTGCGCCGCCGCCGCAAGCTGTCCCCGGCAGACATCAAAAAGATGGTCGCGGAGAAGCTGGCGCTGGTCGGCTTGCCTGGCACGGAAAGCATGTTCCCGTCGGAGCTGTCCGGCGGCATGGCGAAGCGGGTGGGGCTGGCGCGGGCAATTGCGCTTTCACCGGAGATTTTGCTGTATGATGAGCCGACTTCTGGGCTTGACCCGGTGATGGAAAGGGTCATTGATGAGCTGATTATGCAGATGCGCGACAAGCTGGGCGTCACCAGCATTGTCGTCTCGCACTCCATCTCCAGCATCTTTCGGATCAGCGACAAGATCGCCATGATCCACAACGGCGAAGTTCTGGCGACGGGAACGCCCGACCAGATCAAAAACTGTGATAACCCGATTGTCCGGCAGTTTATCGAAGGCAAGTCGCAGGGGCCGATTGAAGTTGCACGGCGCTAAACTCAGAAAGCGAATCTAGGCAGCTTATGACCATATTGGGAAACGCGGGACGGGTTGGACTGGTGTTTGTCCTGGCGGTTGCTCTGCTGGGCGGGGTGTGGTACTTTCTTAAAGGCAACATTCTGAGCAGCAATGCCTACTCGTTTGACGTGCTGTTCACGGACGCCAGCGGCGCGACTGCCGAGACGCCAGTGACGCTCGCCGGGGTTCAAATTGGCAAGGTGCAAAGCGTGACCCTGACGCCGGGGCAGCAGGCAGATTTGAAGCTTGAAATCAAGAACAAGATGAACGGACGAGATGTTCGCATCCCGCGCGGCTCGCAGTTTCTGATTCAGACGCCTATCCTCGGCACCAGCGGCACGATCACGGTTATTCCGCCTGCCGATGCCGAGCTGCACCCGCGCGGCAGCATTCGGGACGGCGAAACGGACCTTAAAGGGGAGCGGGCGGGAGACCTGACGGCTGCGCTTAGCAAGGCCACGGGGCTACTGGATCAGGTGACGGTGACGACTAAAAAAGTGAACTTGCTGCTGGACTCGGCGACCCGGCTGGCAAGTGACCCGAAAATCCAGAACAGCCTGCAGCAGACGCTCCGTAATTTCAATGAAGCGTCGGCCAATGTCAACGCGGCCTCGGCAAACGGCCTCAAGCTGACCGGGAGCCTAAACGGGGTGCTGGCAACCGACAACAATCAGGTGCTGGCGCTCTTGAAGCAGACAAAGTCCGGCGAGCAGGTGTCTTTGGATAATCTTGCGGCGACAACGGGATCGGTGCGGCAAATCACCCAGGAAAACAAAGCCCAGATTGCGGCCATCGTTCGCAATCTGAACGACACGACTTCGGCAGTCGCAGGCATTACGGGGCAGGCCAACAATTTGCTCAGCAAGGGCGGCGTGAGCCAGAACCTGGAAGCAACTGTCGCTAATCTGAAAACGACGACCGACAAGCTGAACACAATCGCTGGCAACTTCCAGTCGCTGAGCGCTATTGCCACTGACCCGAAAGTCCAGAGCAATCTAAAAGACACGGTCCAGAACATCCGGGACAGCAGCGAGCAGGCTGAGTTTTTGCTTGAGCGCCTGAACAAGATCGCCGGCGGGCGGCGCAAGGGGGCGACTGTTGTTGCCGCGCCCGGCGTCGGCGTCTTGGTCCTGCCCGGAACAGGGAAGAGCGGCGCTCCCGCCGCTGTAACGCCCACGCCCGCGCCGTCGCGCGGCGCACCGTACTACCTGCCCCGAGTGCAGGCGCTGTACAACACGCGCGACAAGCATTTTCGGACTGACTTGGATGCGGTTGTGCCGCTGAGCCTGAAGCCCGTGACGTTTGTCCGGGCCGGCATCTACGGCCTCGGCGACTCAAACAAACTGATTTTGCAGGGCGGACGGGCGCTGGACAAGAATGGACTGGTGGCAGGTAGAATCGGGATTTACGCCTCCAAGCTGGCCGTCGGCGCGGACGTCGGCCTCGGCAAGCGCGAGACGCTGTCACTGGACTTATACGATCCGAACAACTTTCGCATTGACGCCAAAGGCACCCTAATGCTGGCCCCGGAGCTTGGTTTGGTGGTTGGCGGCGAAAACATCAACCGCAGCCATCGAAGCGGCGCATTGGTCGGGCTGGAATACCGGTCATCTAAGTAATCTTACCTATTTAATATCAAAAGCAAAGGAAACACACCATGAGAGAAAAGCGCAGTATGAAAGTCATACTTTTACAGGACATTGAGCATAAAGGCAAGCAGGGCGACGTCGTCGCTGTTGCCGACGGCTACGCCCGCAACTATCTGTACCCGCGCAAGCTGGCAATCGAGGCCGCCGGCGGAGCGCTCAAGAACCTGGAAGCCAAGCACGCCCAGGAAGAGCGCCGGACCGAGAAGCTGCGCTCCGACGCTGACCGCACCGCAGAGCAGCTCACCGACAAGACAATCACCCTGACGGTGAAAGCCGGCGAAAACAGCCGCCTGTATGGCCGCGTCACCGCCGCCGACATCGCCGCTGCCGTCGAGAAGGACCTGTCCATCAAGCTGGATAAGCGCAAAGTCGGCCTGCTTGACCCCATCAAAGCTGTCGGCGAGTACGACATCCCCATCAAGCTGCACCGGGACGTAACTGTTCCCCTGAAAGTCGCCGTCGTCGCTGGATAGCCTCTCCACTCCGGGACGCGCTTTGCCGCGTCCCGTCTTTTCTTCACGCCCAACTAATTTAATGCCTGAACGCAGTGACTACGAAAAGCGCGGCCGCACTAACGGCAGCTACAACGGCAATGGCTTCGGCGGCAGTAGCTATATCCGTGAGACCCCAAGTGTGGAAACATTCTCGGAAAGGAGTCCCGACAGAAGAAACAAGTATCCTCAGACTCAACGTAAGTGTGACATCGCCCGACGCGAACGGCGAAAAGCGGCAGGGCTGTGTACCGTCTGCGGGAAATGCGAAGCCGCATCAGGTAAAACTCGGTGCTCGGATTGTCAAGGCAAGCACAATGTCTCAGCCAACGCGACACGGTCTAGATGGATTGATCAAGGCTTGTGCCGCGATTGTGGAAGTAACCCGATAGTCGCAGGTTACAAGCGATGCGATGAATGCATGGCAACACGGCGCATAAAGGCGCGAGGGCATAACAAAGATATTCGCTCTCAAATCTTGGAGCACTATGGGGCTAAATGTGCCTGTTGCGGAAAATTGCAAGTTTTGTTTTTAGACGTCGATCATATTGAGAATGATGGCGTACAACACCGCCGCTCGATTAGCCGTGAAGGTTTTTCCGGCCCCTCCTTCTATTGCTGGCTTTTACGAAACCATTTTCCCGCTGGCTTTCAACTTCTTTGTCGCAACTGCAATTGGGGCAAGCACCGCAACGGCGGCACTTGCCCGCACAAGGAAGTAAAGGATGATTGACAATAGCAGATTTTCCAAAAGCCGTACCAGCAACAGTAGCAAAGCGCTTGCTGGTAGCAACGAGGTTTTCAAGAGGGCCGGAGCCTTTGTTCCCCCACATAGCATTCAAGCGGAACAATCGACGCTTGGAGCTATGCTTATTGAACGCATTGCTGTTGAAAAATGTCTTGAAATTCTGTCACCTGAAGATTTTTACCGGGACGACCACCGAGTTATCTTCGAGGTCATCCAGCTCTTGGCCCAGCGTGACCAACCAGTAGACTTAATCACAGTGCAAGAAGAGTTGAAAAACCAGGACCGATTAGAACAAATTGGAATCCCTTATATCTTGAGTTTGTTTGACTCTGTGCCTACTGCTGCTAATGTAGCGTACTACGCCAAGATTGTAAAGGATAACTCTGTGAGACGCTTGCTTATTGAAAAATCTATCGAGATAATCGGTTTGGCTCTCGGTGAAGTGGAAAATATCGATGTCCTTGCTGACAGAGCAGAACAACTAATTTTTAGCGTGTCTCAGCACAGAAATAGTGACTATTTTGTGCAACTGCGAACTTTGTTGATGGGCGTTTATGACAAAGCCGAAGAAATGTCAGAGCTTAAGCAGCGCATCTCTGGTCTGTCTACGGGCATCAACGATTTTGACATGATTACGTCTGGGATGCAAAATACTGACTTAATCATTGTGGCAGCTCGGCCGAGTATGGGAAAAACGTCGCTCTGCCTTTCCATCGCAGAACATGTGGCGATCAAGGAAAATGTTCCTGTTGCCATCTTTTCGCTGGAGATGTCCAAAGAGCAACTCGCCCTCAGAATGCTTTGCTCACAAGCCGAAGTCAACTCACACAAACTTCGGACAGGCCATTTGAATGAAGATGAATGGAGTGATCTTGCCAAAGTCGTTCAACTCATGTATGAGGCACCTATCTTCATTGATGACGCTTCAGAAACCACTGCGTTAACGATGCGGGCTAAATGTCGGCGCTTAATGGCGGAACATGGTCTCGGACTTGTCATTGTAGATTACTTGCAGTTAATGAACTCACACCGCAATGTTGATAATCGGGCGCAGGAGATTGGGGAGATTGCACGGGGCCTGAAATCTTTGGCGCGTGAACTAAAAGTTCCTGTAATCGCACTATCGCAACTTTCCCGTGCGGTGGAAAGCCGTGAAGACAAGCGGCCCCGCCTTTCTGATCTTCGAGAAAGCGGCTCGATAGAGGCGGAGGCCGATATGGTTTGCTTCCTGTACCGCGAGTCATATTACAAGATGAAAGAAGCCTATGTCGAAGGAGGGGACAGGCCGGATCGTGCGGAGATGGAAGAAACTGAAGTTATTGTCGGTAAACATCGCAATGGACCAACCGGTATGGTCAAGGTCGGCTTCAAACCCGAATATGCTAAGTTCGTCAACCTAGACTTAACGCGCACGGATGAGCCGACAGGGTTTTAACAACAAGTTTAAAGAGATAAAAACTTCAGGAACAAAGATGTATGCTTAAAGTTTTGGTCATCGGCGGCGGGGGGCGTGAGCATGCGCTGGTCTGGAAGCTGGCCCAAAGCCAGCAGGTCAGCCGGATTTTCTGTGCGCCGGGCAACGCCGGGATCGCAAAACTGGCCGAGTGTATTCCGCTGGCAATCACCGACAGCGAGGGTCTCCTGGCGTTCGCCGTGGAGAACGGCATTGACCTGACCGTCGTTGGTCCCGAGGTGCCGCTGATTGCCGGCATTGTAGACCTATTCGAGCAGCGCGGCCTGCGGATTTTCGGGCCGGCCCGTGAACCCGCCCAATTGGAAGGCTCGAAAGCCTACGCCAAAGGTGTCATGCTGCGCTACAATATCCCGACGGCCCATTTCGCCGTATTTGAGGCGCAGGACGCCGCTTCCCACTACTTGAAGTCTCATTTTCACGCTCACCCGGAAGCGCCTTTAGTCGTGAAAGCCGACGGTGAGGCGGCGGGCAAAGGCGTCTACATCTGCCGCACCGACGAAGACGGGCAGAATGCCCTGCGCCAGATCATGGAAGAGCGCGTCTTCGGAGCGTCGGGCGACGCGGTAATTATCGAAGAGTTTCTGGAAGGCGAAGAAGCGTCGCTGATGGCGTTCACCGACGGCACGACGATTGTGCCGATGCTGGCGGTGCAGGACCACAAGCGGGCGCTCGACGGCGATCAAGGGCCGAACACCGGCGGCATGGGCTGTTATGCGCCGGTTCCCGGTGTCTCGCCCGCGCTGTACCAGCAGGCCGTCGAGCAGGTTTTGCGTCCCGCGGTGGACGCCATCCGCGAGTCCGGCATCCCCTACAAAGGCGTTCTCTACGCCGGCATTATGATTGGCCGTGACGGCTCATTGAAGACGCTGGAGTTCAACTGCCGCTTCGGGGACCCGGAAACGCAGGTTCTGATGCCCCTGCTGGAAACCGATCTCGTAGACATTCTGCTTGGCGTCACCGACGCCCATCTCGACGAAGTGGACGTGCGCTGGAAGCCTCAAAGCGGCATCTGCGTCGTGCTGGCCTCCGGCGGCTACCCGAACGCTTATCCCACAGGTTTGCCGATAGACGGCTTGGAGCAGGTCGCGCATCTCTCCGATGTAGTCGCCTTTCATGCCGGCACCAGGTTCGACGATGAAGGCCGCGTCGTCACCAGCGGCGGCCGCGTCCTCGGCGTCACCGCTTTAGGCGACGACTTCACCCAGGCCCGCGCCCGCGCCTACGCCGCCGTCAAGAACATCTCCTTCGACCACATGCACTACCGCACCGACATTGGCTACCACGCCGAAAAACCGGAGTAGAACACGATGCCCCTCATGCGAACCTTCTCTTGCCCCGTCATGCTCGGCCTCAGCCTTTTTTGTCTTTCCGCTTCCCAGGCACAAGTTGCCTCCCCGCCGCAAGTCCCTTCTCCGGCGCTACCTAGCCCTTATAGTTTAGATAAAAGCGACCCCAGCAACTATCTGGCACCACTGGAAGCGTTACGTCCATTGCGTGAGCGTTATATCGCTTCTCCGCAGTGGCGTGACTCATATTTTGAGTACCTAGCGGCGCATGAAGCGTTTGTCGGCAATGATGCCGAAGCGATTGCTGACTTTGATCTTGCTAGTCCCCCCGACGAAGACCTGACTGACAAAGACGCGCAGGCGGCTGTCAAGGCACTGGACGGCTATCATTCTGTTGATGCACGTCAAGCAATCCTAAAACTCGCGGACACGCACCCAGTCGTCTTCATCAACGAAGCGCATCATGTCCCGGCGTGCCGTGCCTTTGCACTTTCTTTGTTGTCTGGTCTGTACTCCCGTGGCTTTCGCTACTTCGCCGCCGAGACGTTAAGTGAAAAAGACACGCAGCTACAGTCACGCGGCTACCCTAACCAGAAGACAGGTTATTACACAACGGAACCGGATTTCGGAGACTTAGTACGGACTGCGCTTAAGCTAGGCTTCAAAGTTGTTCCTTATGAGTACCAATTAAAGCCCTCTCAAGGCTTTAACACTTCAGATAATCCACTCGCCGACGAGGAGCTGCGGGAACAGGGAGAAGCAAAAAATCTTTATGATCGTATTTTCAAGGCCAACCCAAACGCAAAAGTGCTGCTGTATGCCGGATACGGACACATTGCCAAAAAAACAGACACATTCACTTGGTCAGCGGGGGATTTAGGCGCTAAGAAGGCAGGTTCGGGAACATTTATCCCGATGGCGATTTACTTTCAGCGTTTAAGCGGGATTGTCCCGTTCAGCATCAATCAGTCAAGCTTGTATAGCCGCAGTGTTCCTACTCAAGAGTCTTTGCTCTACCGGCACATCGTAAGTCAGAACCTTGTGCAAAACGCGCCGGCCGTATTCCAAAACGCAAAAGACCAATATTATGTGCCGCCGTCATTGCGCGGGGTATACGACTTGGTGGTTTGCCAGCCTCCCGTTCGGTATCAGAATGGCAGACCCGATTGGCTGCTGATGAATGGGCATCGCAGCCCGGTGGCTTTGCCCGCCGATCTGCCTGCGCCCACAGATGCCGCCCATTCGCTGCTGGTCCAGGCGTTCTACACTAATGAAGATCCAAGTCAGGCAATCCCGATTGACCAGATTGAGCTGCGTTCCGGCGGCGGCACACGGCCAGGCCTGATGCTGCCGCAAGGCCGGTTTCTGTTGCAAGTCGTCAATGGTACGGGTGCAGTTCTCAGTCACCGTCAAATTATCAACCCATAGCATTTTTTATTCTATTCTCAAGGAAAACGACCATGCGTGTCATTATGTTAAGCTGGGAGTATCCTCCCAAGATCGTCGGCGGGATTTCGCCGCATGTCTACGGCCTGGCGCATGCGCTGGTCAAGCGGGACGTGGAAGTTCATATCATCACCTGCGAACATCCGGGCGCGGCGACAGAGGAAGTGGAAGACGGCATCTACTTGTACCGGGTAACACCATCGGGGCCGGGCAATGACTTTATTCACTGGGTTCAATTGCTCAACGATGCCATGCTGGAACGCGCCGATGCGCTGGTGGCGGACCTGCTGAACCAAAACGATGGGCAGGCGGTGCTGCACGCGCATGACTGGCTAACGCATTATGCGGCGGCGGCGCTGAAGCACAAGTACCACCTGCCGCTGGTGGCGACAATCCACGCTACGGAATATGGACGCAACAACGGCATCAATGGCCCAACGCAGGGCTATATTAATTCGGTCGAAACTCAATTACAGAACGAAGCTTGGCGCGTGATTGTCTGCACCGAGTTTATGAAGCAGGAGTGCGAATTTGCGTTCAGCACGCCCTGGGGCAAGATGGACGTGGTGCCGAACGGCGTCGAGGCCGCGAAGTTCGCGCTGCCGGACTTCACGCCATTGGAAAAGGCCGAGTTCCGCGCTCGGTACGCTGCGCCGGAAGAAAAGATCATTTTCTTTGTCGGGCGCATGGTGCGCGAAAAGGGCGTTCAGGTCCTCATTGAAAGCCTGCCGAAAGTGCGCTGGGGCTACCATGACGCAAAGCTTCTGATCTGCGGTGGCGGGCAGCGGGAGCATCTGGTCAATTTGGCGGCGTATCTCGGCATGGAGCGGCATGTGTACTTTGCGGGCTTTGTTCCTGACGATGACCTGATGAAGATTTACTCGATTATCGACATCGCGTGCTTCCCGTCTTTGTATGAGCCGTTCGGGATTGTCGCGCTGGAAGCGATGGCCGCGAAAGTCCCGGTCGTCGTCTCCGATGCTGGCGGCCTGCCGGAAGTGGTCGAGAACAACGTCACCGGCATCACGACGTATGCCGGCAACCCGAACTCCCTGGCCGATGGCCTGCTAAAGCTGCTGCATGAACCGGACACTGCCGCGCGTCTCGTGGACGCCGCTTACGAGCGCGTTCTCACGACGTTTAACTGGGACACGATTGCCACCCAAACAACGGCAGTTTACAACCGCGTCTGGACCGAGTATCTCGCAAGCGACTGGCGCGTCCCGAACCTGACCTCGGCAGTCGTCGAGCCGCCAGGCGTTTAATATCCGGCTTTTTATGGAACAGTGCTAGAGTAGATGCTGTCTTACCAGGCAGTAGAATTCGAGGACCCTATGGGAACATTGCTGGGATTAACGGGCGCTTATGTGGCGGTTGCCGCCCTGTTTTATCTGCGGCTGACGGCCACGGCGACAAGCGGATTTGCGCCGAAGATGGAAAAGCCATCGCACTGGCACCGCGCTCGGCATTTGACAAAAAGCTTTCTGCGGCGGGTGCGCCCCGCATCGCCTAAACGATGACACCGCCCAAGCGCTGACGTCGGCTATTCGGTCTTGGAGAGAATGCCCTCTTCGAGGCCATTTTCTTGTGTTCGCAGGAAAAGGCGAAGCTGACGGCGAACAAACGCCCCATGACGGAACCGCTTGGGATTGGAGTCATCGGCACGGGGTATATCGCGGCGGCGCGGCATCTGCCGGCCTTCAAGGCGCTTGAGGGCGAAGGCAAGGTGCGCCTTGTGGCCGTCTGCGATGTCGGCGCGGAGCGGCTGCAAAGGGCCGCCGAGAAGTTTGACGTTCCGCGGACGTTCACCGATTACCGGGAGATGCTGGCGCTAAGCGAAATTGACGCGGTCTCGGTCTGCACCCCGAACTTCCAGCACAAGCAGCCGGTTTTGGATGCGTTTGCCGCCGGCAAGCATGTTCTGTGCGAGAAGCCGCTGGCGCTGAACGCCGCCGAAGGCGCGGAAATGGTCGCGGCGGGCCGGGCGGCAGGCCGGCAGCTTCAAGTTGGCTACAATATGCGCTTCGGTCCGGGCGCACAGTCCGTCAAACGCTTCATGGACGACGGCAAATTAGGCGAAATCTACTACGTCCGCGCCCAGGCCCTGCGCCGCCGGGGCATCCCCAGCCACGGCCACTTTACCGACAAGGCCAAGCAGGGTGGGGGACCGCTGATTGACATCGGGGCACATGTGCTGGACTTGTCGCTCTGGCTGATGGACTTTCCCAAACCAATCTCGGTCTCCGGTCAGACGCAGGCAAGGTTCGGTCCCCGCGAGGGCGTCATCGGTCTGCGCGGCCAGTGGGACCCGAAAAAGTTCACCGTGGAAGACTTCGGTGTCGGCTTTGTGCGCTTCGAGAACGGTGCGACGCTGACTTTAGAATCGTCGTTTGCCGCGAACATCGCTCAGGACCAGTTCCAGACCACGCTGATGGGAGCCGAAGGCGGCGCGTTTGTGGATATGCTAAACGATGCCAACACGCGCCTGTTCCGGGAAGAAAGCGGCACCCTCACCGATACGTCTCCTGTTTTCCTGCCCCAAGTCCACACCCACGACGCCGAGATCCGGTCATTTGTGCAGTCGCTCCAAGATGACACCCCGGTCCTCGTTCCCGGCGAGCAGGGCTTGATGGTTACGCGCCTCTTAGATGCCCTCTATTTGTCCGCCGAAATAGGCCGCGAAGTATTGCTGTAAACCTTTGCCTCCAGGTGACAACTCCCCAGTGCTAAAGCACGGGGCTTCTATCGACTTTACGAACGCATTATTGTCCTAATGCGGTTTTTCTTGCCCTAACAACAGGGTTAGTTTGCAAGTCCTGTTTCTGCGAACTATCCGCTTAGACTTTAGGGTTCATGCAGTCGCTCCTGTTCTTAGCAGTCTTAGCCGAAGCAAAACAAAAAAGCACAAACAGGTACACGCCTGGTCACGTTAGGTGCCGATGGATTTCAGGGGTCAGAAACGATTGACAACATTATACCCGAATGGCAGGAATATCATGCCTTCGGAAAGGCATGGTGCTATCGATCCCTGTGAATAAATTCAGGGGCTTTCCGCCCAATCTGGTAACGAGGAGAAACCAGCGGAATGTTTACCAAGTTCTTAGGAATATGCGTTTTGATTGGCTCTTGTGTTGGGGCAGGAACCGGCTACTGGTCTGCCGTTCGTGAGATGCAGCAGCGGGCATGGGAACACGCGGTTTATTCCATTGTTCTTCCGCCGTCACCACCGCCCGGCTACGAATGGCGTATGGCTGTTTTTTGCGGAGGCGTTGGCTGCCTCATTGGATTGGTTGGTGGCTATTTCATTCAGCAAAGGCTGCCAGTAATCGTAAACGTCGGAACCACCCCTGGGAGGACCGAGCAGGAAGAGGGTGTTTGGCCGCCCGCACCGAAAGTCTAGTTCAGCGTGGGTATCTTGAGCTGAGCCTTTGCGCTCCTCGCTCTAACGTGGTACAATAGCATTATGGATCAACCGTTGTCGCAGCCTGTGCCGAGAGATGAGAGCGCTGTTTCTTCCAGCATGAAGTCCGGGGGGTGGCTGGCGGCGGTGATGCCGGTTATTCTCATTGCGGCCTGCGCGGAGCTTGGCATCTCGGTCCTCAACAACTCGGCGCTGCCGATTTACTTCACCAAAGGGCTGCATATCCCGACGGGGACTTACAGCCTGCTGATGATTCCCTTCTTTATCAGCGAAGTGCTGTTTAAGTCGCCGCTAGGGGTGCTGGCGGACAAAATTGGGCGCAAGCCGCTGATGCTGGGCGGGGCGATGGTGACGGTCTTCACGCCCCTGTTTTTCATCACAATCCACTATGATTACCTTGCCGCGACTGCCGTGATTACGCTGCTGACGTTCGGGTTCCTGCGGGCGCTGGATGGGCTGGGGCAGGCAGCGCTGTGGCCGTCGCTGTATGCGTATGTCGGGGATGTGGTGGCGGAGAATAAACGCGGCGCGGCGATGGGGTCGCTGAATGTTGTATATATGATCGGGATCGCGTTCTCTTTCCTCGTCGGCGGGTTTGTGGACGACAATTTCGGGCCAATCTTTGCTAAACAGGCGACGTTTGCCGACCAGCTAGGCCGCTTCAACGCCCGCTTCCAGGCGCGGGTGCATACGATTGGGCCGCATCTGCGCCACGGGCTGCATCCGCATTCGGTCCCGCTGCCGCCGGCTGTCGTTGTCCCACCGCTGCCGCATTATGATTTCCGGCCCGAGTACTACTATCCGTCGTTTATTCTGACGTCGGTCTTGTTCGGGATTGCGGTGCTGGCGGCGCTTGCGGTGCGCGGCAAAGCGCGGCCTTTAGATACGCACGCGGATCAAACCTCCGACGAGGCGATGACCTGGGACGGATTTCTCGCCGCGCTGAAGACCGTGCCGCAGTTTTTAGCGCTGGCATTCGTGACGTTTCTGGGGATCGGCTGCATTGCGCTTCTGGTCAAGAAGTTCGCGCTGGACGAGTACGGCATGACGGAAACGCGGTTCGGCCTATTGGTGCTGGGGCCGGCCCTTGCGATTGCGCTGGTGGCGGTGCCAGCGGGGCATCTGGCGGACACCTGGGGCAAGACGCGCTGCGTCCGCCTCGGATTTACACTGTGCACGCTGGGTCTTTGGGGCATTCCGATCCTGCATCATCTCCATGCGGGGATTAACGGCTTCATGGTTTCCTCGGGTGTTCTCGGCGTCGGCTTCGTGCTAGCGTTCCCGGCGTGGCTGGCGCTGCTGACGGAACTTGGTGGGGAGCGGCAGCGCGGCACGGTGTTTGCTGCCGTTTCTACCGCACAGGGACTGGGCATGCTGCTGGGCGCGTCGGTGAGCGGCTACATTTACAGCGGGCTGGGGCATATCGCCCCGTTTGTTGCGGCCTCGATCCTGGTCTCGCTGGGTACGGCGCTGGCACTGATTTTTGTGCGGGACAGCCGCCTGCGCCTTTCCGCTTCGTGATTGTTCTTGTGCGTGATTGTTCTTGTGCGTGAATATAGACGCGCGATTACGATTTTCGTCCGTGAGTGTTTTCATCAAAAAACGGCTTGCACAAATGCTCGGCCTGTGTTATAATAGAACAATCTTACTTTGGATCACAACTTACGTCAGATCACATACGAGCGCCGAGCTACTTGACTCGCCGCCGCATTCACTCCCCCTATACGACTAACATTCAATCATGCCGCGCGACTGAATACCATCCGCGCCGCTCTTGTGTCCTATCTTTGTGTCCTTTTGTCCGTCTCCGGTATCTGCCTGGTTGAGCCGGTGGCTGTTTCCGCCGCCGCACCAATCCGGCACCGCACACGACCTATCCGGCGCATCGCATCGCTTGGCCGGCTTGCACACAACCAGGGAGGTTGTATCCGTCTTGAACACAGAACGCACTTCTTCCAGCGCCCCGCGCTCTTCCGTTTCCAGCGCCCGGCGCTTGCCCGTCTTTTCTTCCGCTCTGTCTTCGCCACATGTCCGTGTCTTCTTCGCCTGGATGGCAGCCGCTCTGGTGCTGGCCGGGCTGACGGCAACGGCGTCGCAGGCGGGACTGAAAACCGCTTCCACGAGCGGGACCGGCGCGGTCCTCGCGCTGGCGGCGCAGCTTCGCAGCGCTCGCCTTCATGCCGCTGCCGCCGCGAACGGCACCGCGCCGCGGTATACCCCCGGCGGACGCGCTTTGCTGCCCCGGCGCATGCTGCGCTCGGGCGCACTGGTCGGCCGGGCCGCAGCGGCGGCAAGCGTCGTGCCGATCTCGGGCGGCGTCCAGACCTATGATGTCGACAGCCCCCCGCCGGCGTTCCGGCCGCTTGTCGGCTTCGGCAGCGTGGCCTCGCTCAACAACAGCTCGACGAACCCGCCAGTTTATGCGACATCGCTGCAGCCCACCAACATGCATACGGTCTGGTCGGCGGATGAGACGTTTCTCGTTTTTTCGTCTAACCGCGCGTCCGCACCTACTCTGTCGGCGACGGGCCAGCCTCAGCTCGGCGTCAATTCGGACGGCATGAACGCAGACGGCACCGTCGGTCCGCGCTTTCACCTGTGGGCGATTTCCGTCAACGGCGGCGAGGCGTTCCAGATCACGGCCAGCACCGGTCTGATCAACGGCGGCGAGATTTTCCCGACTCTGTCCCCGAACAACTTGACCGTGGCGTTTACTTCCGATGCGTCATCGCCCGGCTTCCAGAACCTGTATACGCTGCCGTTCTCGTACTCTATGATCTCCACGGGGACGATTGCGCCGACCCAGTTGACTGCAAGTGCGGCTAACTCCAACCCGCCGGCCTCGCTGACCCTGCGCGGCCCCAACGAGGCCGCCAGCAGTCTGACGACCGGCTTCAGCCAGGTGCAGCGGCCCACGTTCTCGCCTAACGATCCGCAGGAGATCGTGTTTTCCGCGCTGAGCATTGTTCCGACCGGCTACACTGACCCGTATGCCGGGGTTTATCACCTGTATTACCTGTTCACCAGCTCCGGGGGCTTCAGCCCCGGCCAGAATGTATCGTACCCCGGCAAGCTGACCGATGGTCCGGCCAATGACACCGACCCGACATTTGCGCCCGACGGCACTCTCATCGCGTTTTCGTCTACGGCGGATGCCAACGGGTTCACGGTCAACCCGAACAATGCTTCCCCGACCAATCCATCGGCCCAGCAGGACCCAAATGCTTCCCAGTCTTTATCCTCCGGGGTCAGCGCTGGCGGGCTGCGCTCCGTCTTCTTAATCAGCGGCGGCGGCTCCACGGGCGCGGCCTTCGGCACCGTTCCCGCTTCCGGCAGCGCCAACTTGACTTCCACCGGCGGGCGCGTTTCGCAGGGCAGCACGGCGGGCCTCGATGACTTCGGCCCGGCGTGGAGCAACTTCGCCAACCAGAACCAGTACACCAACCCGAGCGGCCAGTTCGGCTATCTGGCGTTCGCGCGAAGCGAGCCTGCCGTCAATCCAAACCATGACATTGTCTTTTTCCAGGTCGCGAAGGGTGTTTCCCAGCCTTCTACCGAAATGCTTGTGCCGGAGACCGACCGGGCCGGGGCAAATGCCGCTCTCACCCTGAACACGGACGACAATGCCGGGGAGACATTAAACGATTCCACCGGCAACAACGCGAATCCTGGCAATGCCTTTGATGATATTTATCCGACTTGGTCTCCGTTCCTGTCTGTCTTCAGCATCGCCTACTCGTCCAACCGGACCGTGACCTACAACAACCCGGTCGGGAACCAGCCGGTCGAAGTCGCTGCCTCAGTTGCCCCCGGCGGCTCAGTCACAGCGGCTGCCGGCCAGGACCAGACGCCGAACTTCACGGTCGGCACGGGCTACTCGGGCCTTCTTATTTCTCAGGTCCTGAACCTAGACCCGCCGACTCTGCTGCGCTTCAGCCCCAATGAAGTCGTTCATGTTCAGGCTCCGGGACCCTTAGATGCCAACGGCAATTCTGTGGACCCCGTCAAGGGGACTCCTAACAAGCTGGCGGCGACCGGCGGCCAGAAAATCACGCTGACCGTGCGCCTGAGCAGCCGCGAAGCCAGCATTGCTGATACCGGCGGTCCGAACGGCGGTCCGCGCGTCTACGTTCAGATCAAAGACCCGGACGGTAAGTACGACGACACGCAGAACTCGGAGCACAAGGTCTTCGCGAAAGACTCGCGGTATAACGGCCAGCCGAACCAGCCGCTCAGCGATGTTACGAGCGACAGCATCAACCAGTCCATCAGTAACAACACAGGCCAGGGCTACGGCAACAACCCCGGCTTTGGCTACACCGCCCTCAACAAGTATGTTTATCCCAGCTACATGGACGGCAACGGTAAAGCCAACAACACTTTCGTTCAATATGTCAACCCGCGTGGCGCTCATGGCGGGCACTACTTCACGCCTGACTCGAATAATCCATCCAGCACCTACACCTTTATCGGCAAGGGCGCACGAGGAACAACCAACCCGGCAATCGGCAATTTTCAACTTACTGACCCTACCGACCCGGCTCAGTTCATCCCGCAGGGGCCGGAGTACGAAGCGCAGGTCGTCAACCCGCAGTTCCTCGCTGTCAACCCGACACCTAACACGCTCATAGGCGATCCGACTGTCACGGTCGCCTATCCGGCGGGCTATACAACGCCTGGCAACAATCCGGGCGGCACAAGGACCGCAAATGCCACCGGCTCCGTCGGGGATTATGTATCCCCGTACTGGCTGGCGGGCGTAAATGATCAGGGAGCGTTCACCGGCGGCGCTTATGCGTCGAATACCGGTGCATCTGCGCTGCCCACCACGCGGAGCGGTGTGACGCCGAACGGCGTGACTCAGACAGATCGGCCCACGACGGGTTACACGACCACCGGCCGGGCGACAGACGGCACGCCTACAACGACGACGCATCCGGCGGAATGGCTCCAGCTCACCCGCGTTCCAACGGGTACGGACGGCACACAGAACGGCGATGCAAACGGCGGCGTACTGTATACCGTCACCTGGCAAACGCCGATGTCCGGCAGCGACTTCTATGTAGATGTCATTGCCTACGACAACGCGATTTTCCCAAACGTGCCGAATTCCACCTACAGCGGAAAGACGACTAACTGGCGTATCTACGACAATGTCGGCGGCTTTAGCACAGTCTCGTCCGTCGGCGGCAACGACATCCTGCTGGTCAGCGACTATGCCCTGGGCCAGAAGTTCGCGGCCACGACATTCGGCGGACGCAACCTGAACCTGAACCTGGTTCCCAAGCTCTTTGGGACCGAATCCTATCTCAGCGCCGTGGATGCCAATATCCTGCCCGACAGCGTTTATGCCGGCATTCCGACAACGCCAACTTCTTATGTGTTCAACCCAGCAGTGCAGCCGCTCTTCAATGGTTTCTTTGCCATTAGTACAAACGAGCCTACGCCCGGTGCACAGAACGGGCTTGGCGTCGCTTCTTATCTTGACAACACCATTCAGGACAACACGGTCAGCTTCGACGGTTTCCCCAACGTGCGGTCACAGAACTACAGCATCTGGCGCATTCTCTCGCGCGGGCCTGTCCCGGCGTCAACGCTGTCAAATTACCTGCCGAACAAAGTACCCCAGCCTGCAATTGCCGATGCTGCCGACCCCGCATACAGCAACGTCCCGGCGGCAACGATCCTGGACGCGCAAAGGTGCGTGGTCTGGCTGTCGCCCTACACCGGCGACGTGCTGGCCGATCCCGGCACGATTGACGACCCCGGCAATATCGGGGCCGTCGGCGTGACAAATCCGCGCCAAAGCACAACCAGCATTTTGACAAGCTTTGTTCGGAGCGGCGGCCGCCTGTGCATTACCGGCCAGGATGTCGGTTCTACGCTCACCCAGAGCGGGACTGTTGGAAACACTGCGGCAGGTCCTGGCCCGCATGGCTTCCTGCCGGACGTGCTGGACGCAACTTTGACTGCCAATAACTCCGGCGTCAATGTCCTTGCCGCAACCGCGAACCGCATCACGGGAAGCCCCTTCTACGACAACACCAATGCCTTTGGCAATGGAAGCTACAACTCCATGGTTGGTCCCATTGACAACCCCCTTGAGTCTTTCCCAGTCTTTCCTTATCAGGACAACCTTGTGCTGGGCGACTCCGACTTCAGCGACAGCGGCCTGAGCCAAATCCCGGCCCTCAGACTGCCGGGCGGAGCCAGCATTCAGGGCCAGCAGGATGCCATCGCTGCTGCGAACGGCGCAATTACAGCCGCTACTTACGGCGCCGGTGGGCCGGGAGCGATTGTCTACCATGATGATCCCTACAAGGCCGGCAATACGGGAGCGCTGCCGAATGGCGGCACCGGCAGCCGGGTCGTTTATGCGGCCTGCGGTCTGGAAGCTCTCAGCCAGGACTACTATGCTTCCGCCAGTCCTAACCCAGCTTCGGGAATACCCCCGTCACCGCCTCTTGATCAGCGCATCCCAGCGGTCCTAGCACGCAACGTGCGTTCTGAGGTCCTGCACAACATCGTCAGCTTCCTGCGAACAGGCCGGGTCAGCGGAACAATCACGCAGACCTCCGGCACCGGACAGGGCGGCGGCCTGCCGATTGGCGGCGTCACCGTTTACCTGCGCCCGACCGGCGGAGCACCGTCCTCCCGCCCGGCCTTCAGCGCACTAACCTCCAGCGGCGGCAGCTTCACTATTGCCGGCGTTGAGCCGGGAACGTACACCCTGGTCGCGATCAAGCCGGGCTTCCAGCGAGCGGTGTCCAACAGCAACGTCTCGTTCACCGTGGAAGGCGATGTCAGTAAAACGGGGGCGACCCTGACGATGACGCCGGAAGCGCCCGGCAACATCGCTGGAACAGTGCATGACACTGCGAATAACCCGATCAATATGTCGGTCGTGACGTTCAAGTCGCAGGACAATTCCGTCACGGTGTCGGCCACAACGGTCAACGGCTCGGTGCCGTCGAACCCGGCAGAGAACTACTTCATCCAGAATGTTCCCGTCACCAACTACACGGGAACCGCCAGCAGCCCGACCAACCCGGCGGGCCAGCCGGAATACACGGCGGCGAAAGCGCCGGACGCTCCCCCCGCCGGCTCGCCCGCAGGAACGCCGGACTTCAGCCAGGGCGTGACGGTGCAGCCGAACACGACGGTCCAGCCGGTCAACTTCACGCTGACCCCGATCCTGGCGACAATCTCCGGCACCGTGACCAGCACCGCCGGCGGAGCGCCGATTGCCGGCGCGACTGTGACGGTCACAAATAGCGCCGGCGTGGTCGTCGGCACCACAGCAGTGACCGCCGCCGACGGCACCTATAAGCTGACCGGCGTTCCGGCGACCCAGACCGCGACAACCTACACGCTTACGGCGACCGCGCCCGGCTTCGCGGCCAGCGCCCCGGTCTCCGTGCCGGGGGTGTACCTCGGCAGCATCATTGCCGGCGTCAACCTCACGGAAGCGCCGATTGCGCCCGGCACCATCACGGGAACAGTTACCTATGCGCCCGGCAGCGTCGTTTCCGGTCCGGTTGCGAACGCGACCGTCACCTACACCGCCCCCGGCGGGGCCGCGCAGACGGTCCAGACCGGAGCCGACGGCACCTACACGATCCCCGCTGTGCCGCCCGCCACCTACACGGTCAGCGCCACTGGCCCGCTTAACGCGAACGGCAAGCCGACCACCATGCCGGCGACGGCCCAGCAGGTTGTCGTGACCTCGGGCAACACAAGCACGGCAAACTTCACCGTGACACCGATCGCGCCGAGCTTCTCCGGCACGGTCGTCAGCGCCGCCGTGACGGGTCCCCCGGCCGTACCCAGCAAGCCGCTTGCAGGCGCTACGGTGACGATTACCGGCACAGACGCCGCCGGAACCGCCATCGCGCCGATCACGGTTAAGACGGCTGCCAATGGAACATACACGACCGGGCCGCTTGCGCCCGGAACCTACACGCTCACGGCGTCGCTTCCAGGCTACACGGCCTCCGCGCCGATTGGACCCACCACAGTCCAGCTTGGCGATGTCATGACCGGGGACAACTTCACGCTGACGGCGGTTCCGCCGGGCAGCATCACTGGAACCGTCAAGGATAATCAGGGAAACCCGGTCGCGGGGGCGACAGTAACGTTCAACTCTACGGACGGCACAGTACATCCGAAGCCAGCGACAACTGACTCGGCGGGTGTCTACGTCATCCCGCCTGCGGGGACTGCCGCGAATATCCCGGCCAGCACCTACACCGGTACAGCGGTCGGAACGAACAGCGAAACGGGAGCCGCCCAATACGGCTCCGCGCTGGCGCAGACCGTCTCCGTCCCTGCGGGCGGTTCTGCCACGGCGAACTTCGTCCTGCCGGTTAATCTGGCTTCGGTTTCGGGAACAGTCACCGACATCCAGTCTTCGGCGGCAGTCAGCGGCGCAACCGTGACGCTGCTTAATCCCGCCGGAACTGTTGTCGCCGGACCCATCGTGACCGGAACCAGCGGCACGTTCTCCTTTACCGGAATCAATGCCCTGCAATCACCGCAGACCTACACGGTGAGCGTGACCGCGCCGAACTACTTCCCCGGATCAACGCCGGTGACACTGAGCCTCGGCGATGCGCTCACCGGCATTGCGGTCACGCTGAACGAGCAGGCGACGCTGGTCGGCCTCGTGACCGACGGGTCGCCCGATGCCACCGGGCAGCCGCTGTCCGGGGTCACCATCACTGTGACCGACGCCAACGGGAATGCGATTGCGACAACCCCGGCACCGCTCACCACTATCAATGGAGCGACGAAGGCTCCTGATGGCCTGCCGGAGAACTACACGGCGACCCTGCTGCCGGGTAAGTACACAATCACTGCGACGAAAGGCAGCTACACCAGCCAGACGACTGCGCTGATCACGCTGACAAACGCCGCGCCGGTGCGCGTCAACTTCGCTCTGGTCAGCAGCATTGGAACACTCGGCGGCCTCGTCACCGACCTGAACGGCACCGGGCTGACGTCAGGCGCAACCGTTACGGCGGTTCCGACCGGGTCCACCACTGGCCTCACGTTCACGACCAATGCTACGTCCTCGGCGGGTCCCGACGGTCAGCCGCTCAACTACACCGGGCAGTTGTCCCAGGGGACGTACACCGTTACCGTCACAAAGGGCAGCCGTACCTCAGCGCCGCAGAAAGTGACGATTACCGGCGGCACGTTCAAGCGGCTGGACTTCACAGGCGCGAACGGCCTGCCTGCGCTGCACACGTTCCCGGCGGGCCTGCAGTTCGTGTCCACGCCGTATGACTACAGCGCCCTCGGCTTCAACGGCCTGTTCGGAGCGCTGAATACGGCTCCGGCGGGGACCACGTCCAACGGCAACCGCTCCAATGTCGCGGTTTACAATCCGCTGACGGGCGCGTATGCGCTGGACCCGAATGCGCCGGCAGATACCCTGCGCCTCGGCGTCGGCTACTGGGTGTATCTCAAGAACCCGACGGCGGTGACCCAGCAGGGAGCGCCGGCCACCGGCCCGTTCGTGTCGGTTGCGCTCGGCCAGGGCTGGAACCAGATTGGCGTGCCGAACCCGTCCGCGGCAGGCATTCCCATCTCCAGCCTGATGTTCGCCAACGGCACCGGCGGCATGATCTCGTTCGCCCAGGCCAGCGGCCCGCAGTACAACCTGGTCACACGCCCGCTGTACGGCTATGCCGGCGGCGGCTACCAGGCTCTCAGCACTTCCGGGGTGCTGACTCCCTGGAACGCTTACTGGATCTATGTCAACGCTGCGGCAACACTGGAAATCCCAATCCAAACTGCCACGACGACAACGCCGCCGACCACAACGCCAACTGGGCCGCCTCTGCCTTAGCGCGGCGGCTGTGCGAAAGAGAGCTTTGGGGGAGCGTAATGCTCCCCTGAGCTAGTATCACTGACTAGTATGACTGAGCTGTGTAAAAACCGCTTGCGTAAAACATGCGCCTATGTTATAATCTCACGTTGGCCGCGCCGCCGGGCCAAAAATGCCTGATGACAAAACCCCCCAGCTCTTGCTGTTCTACTCTTGTTTTGTTCTACTCTTGCTTTTGTGCTCGCATCCGCTTTAACGACTCGCTTTGATGATTCTCTTTGGATAATTCTCTTTGGATAATTCTCTTATCTCTTAACCGGCTTGCTGCTTCGGGTCGTCGCCACCGCTTATGGATGGAATGGCTCCGAAGCCGCGCAGCCATGGAGGTTCGTTTCGCTTGAAAGTCTTACCCTTGTCACCCATAAAACTCTTGAGTTCCGCTCGGATCCTGCTGCCGCTGCTGGCAGCGCTGTTCTCGCTGGCGCTGACTGCCAGCCTGCTGGTCGCCGCGCCCGCTCCCGCCGCGCAGAGCCATTTAGGGCAAGCGCTGGCCCTGCGCGCTGCCCTGCGCCCGCTCGCGTTGTCCGGCGCTCATGCCAAATCGTTTCAGAGCCTCGGCGTTCCGCAGGACCTGCACCGGGCCGAAGACGGGCGCTATATCTACACGAGGCCCAATCTCGCCAAGATGCGCTCCGGTGCCATTCTGCGCTCCCATGCCGCCACAACTGCCACCACGCAGGTCAACGAAGCCGTCCAAACGTTTGACGTGTTCAACCCGCCGCCGGCCTTTGCGCTGGCGCAGGGACAGTCACTGACGCCCACCAACCTCTCGCCGGTCTGGACCGCCGACGAGACCATGCTTGTCTTCTCGTCCAACCGGACCGCGACGGGCACAGCGGGAACGCGCTACCACATCTGGGCGCTCCCCGTCAACGGCGGCACGCCGGTCCAGCTCACCACCAGCACTGCGGCGGCCGCCGAGTCCGCCGCCCTGCCGCACGGCGAGTTTTTCCCAGCCCTGAGCGCCGGCAACAACCAGGAGCTTGCCTTCACGTCGGATGCCAACACGGCGAACATCCAGAACCTGTATGTCGCGCCGTTCACGGCCACGGCCTATGCCGTCAACGGCAAGCCATCGCTGACAAACCGGGGCCTGAATACGTCCGGCGCTTCCGTCACCGGTATCGCGGGCGTACAGCGCCCGGTCTTCTCGCCCTCCAATGCCGATGAGATTGTCTTTTCCGGCCTGAGCGCGACAGGCAACTATGCCGGCCATCAGCATCTTTACTTCTTGTATCAAAGCACCGGCGGCTACAACCAGGCGACTGCGTCGCTGCCCGGCAAGCTGACGGATGGCCCGGCTGATGACACCGACCCGGCGTACTCACAGGACGGCCAGTTTATCGCCTTTGCGTCCACGGCAGCGGCGTACACGGCCACCAACGCTGCGCCTAGCGCGGACCCGAATACCGCGCCGCTGGCAACAAGCGCCGCCGCCGGGACGACTGCGGCGGCAAACCGCTCCATTTTCCTGATGACCGGCCAGTACGCCATCGCCAACGGCGGCCAGTCCGTCACCCTGGCCGGCACCGACAACTTTGGCCCGGCTTGGTCCACCACGGCGACAAACCCGTACCTGAACCCCGCGCCGGGCTTTGAGTATATCGCGTTCGCCCGCGGCGCAGCCCAGAACGCGCCGCATGACATCTTTTACCTGAAGGTGCTGCAAAACACGCAGGCCGGCGGCGAAAGCGGCCGCTCCAATGAAGCGTCTTCCACGCCCGAAGACCCGGCAATCAACAGCCCCCTGGAAACAGGCGCTCCGGTGTACCAGGTCAACGCCGGCGATCCGGCGACCGGCGTCACTGTCGGCGGCTATGTCCTGGACAACTTCACCAACCCGCGTAACAACAACCTGCCTTCGTTTTTGGTCAACGGCGGCACGGCTGACGCACCGGCCAACCCGCCGCTCGTCTTCAACACGACGGCTGACCCCGGCACGCCGCCCCAGATTTACCAGACGGACCGGTCCGGGACGTTCACCTACACGTTCCCGAACCTGACGCCGAACGCAACCTACACTGTGCGCCTGCACCTCGCCGATCCCAAAGACACGGCAGCCGGCAAGCGCGTCTTCAACGTCATCGTCAACGGCAATCAGCCTGAGCCGAACATCGACATCGTCGGCATGGCTCAGCAGACGCCGGGCCGTCTGGACGGCCTCGTGACGGATACCTCCACCGGCCAGCCTCTAGGGGGCGCGACGATCACAATCCAGGGATCGAACACCGCTCCGCTGACGACAACGGCGACCACCATTCCCGATCCCAACACCGTCAATCCCGCCGGTCCGGTCAACTACAACGGCCCAGTCACGCAGGGAACGTACACGCTGATCGCGACTGCGCCCGGCTACGGCAGCGTTTCCCGCGTCGTCACCATCAACAGCGGGGCGTATACTCGCGCCGACTTTGAGCTTTCTCCCGGCAACGCCACTTTCAGCGGAACCGTCACCGACGCAAACGGCGTCGGAGTGAGCGGCGCGACGATTTCCGTCATTGACGTGGCGACAAACAGCACGGTCGTCACGACGCCGTCTCCGGTGACTGTCTCGGCAAGCGGCGCATACGGCCCGGTCACGGTCGCGCCCGGCACGTACTATATCACGGCCACGCCGCCTGCCGGCAGCACCTTCACGACGCAGACCCAGAAGGTGACTGTCACGGCCGCGACGCCTGCCACGGCAAACTTCACTCTGCTCAGCACGACAAGCGCCAATGTCGGCTCACTCGGCGGCCTGGTGACAAGCTCCGCCACAACCGCCCCACTTGCCAATGCCACCGTGACAGTCATCGGCGCGGGAAACGCTGTTGTCGCGATCCTGCCGACTTCCGCCGCCACCACCACGCCCGCCGCGCCAAATGGCGACGGCAAGCCGGTCAACTACTTCGCAAACCTGCCGACCGGCTCCTACACACTTCAGTTCTCCGAGCCGGGCTTTGCGACGACGACGTCGGCGGTGACGGTCGTGAACACTCCCGCTAATGGAGCCACGCCGGCAACTGCGTTTGTGCGCGGCGACAAGGCGCTGGTTCCGACCACCTCCACCGCCGGACAGCCGGTTGCGGTTGTGGTCACCTATCAGGTGAGAGTCCCGACGAGGAGCGCCACGGACAAGAACGGCCTCGTGATCGCCCCCGCCGGCGCGATTACACTTGCGTTCAACCCGGTGGCCGGCGACCCGCCCATCGTCCAGGGCATCGAAATCCTGTCCGACGCAAGACCGTCCACCAGCAGCGGCTTCGGCACCCTCGGGTTCAGCACTTTCTCGAATGCTGCCCCGGAAATCTCTGTGCTGGGCGGCGTCGCAACCGATCCAACAACCGGGATGGAGTCGCTGCCAGCCGCGCCGCTGACGACGCTGACGATTACGAACCTCAGCAGCAACGTGCCGGTCTTATATAACATCTACCGCTCCAATGGCAACCCGACCAGCGACAATGAGCCGTCTGTCACCGGTGCCGGCACGGAACTCAGCACGATCTACAAAACGATTGCGGCGACCCCCGACCCCGCGACCGGCAACACGACATTTGTTGACACCGGCACCGGGACCGGAGACGGCCTTGCGCTCGGCTCTGAATACTATTATCAGGTCACCGCTGTCTTTAAAGAAGTTCTTGCGCCGGAATCCGCAAGCAATCCCGTCGTCAAGCTGAACACGGACGACCCCAGCAACGCCTTTGACGACATCTATCCGACCTGGTCTCCGTTCCGCAGCATTTTCAGCATTGCGTACTCGTCCAACCGCAGCGTGACTTACACGACTCCGGGAAGCGGTACGGCATCGGAAACGGCCATCTCCATCGCCGCGAACGGCAGCCTCGGCAACGGCGGCACAGTCGGCGCAAATTATGCCGGGCTGCTGGAGTCTCAGGTCGTCAACCTGGACCCGCCGACGCTGGTCCCGTACAGCGGCAACGAGGTCTTCCACATCAACACCGGCAGCGGCTACACGGCCGCCACATCCACCCGCACCGGAGTCACTCCCGGCCAGCCGGCGACCGTGACGGTGCGCCTGAGCGACCGCGAGGCCGGGATAGACGACGGCAATGTGTACCTGCAAATCAAGGACCCGGACTCGAAGTACCAGGACGCCCAGGGCCTGGAGCACAAAGTTTTTGCTTCCGATACAACGTTCCGCAATCAGAGCAACAACCCGAACCTGGGCCATCTGGACAGCGGCTCGTCCACGCGGCTGATCAACGGCGGCGACTACACAGGCTTTAACCAGTTCCCAATCAACGGCAACACTGTTTTTATCAATCAGCGTGGTTCCATCGGCGGCATTGACGGGCCGGAGTCGGGCGTCAACGGCGGCAACGCCGGCGCTCCCATCGGATCGGGCGCGAACGGCTCGGACACGATCTCGGTTGGCCGGGACGGCGGCGGCATCAACTCGCAGCCAGTCCGGGACGGTGACGGCAAGCCGGTCCTGGATGCCAACAAGAATCCGGTCCAGCTTCCGGGTGGGGACCCGTTCAAGTTCATCCCCACCGGGCCGGAGTTTGAGGCCCAGGTCGTCAACCCGCAGTTTAGCCTTGCCGGGCTTGACACTGTGCCAACCGACTACACCAACCCGTACTATCTGGCGGGCGTGGACGATCAGCAGCCTTTCAGCGGCTTTACCCAGTTTGCGACCCGGCCCCCGACCGAGTGGCTGTCCATGACCCGCCTGCCGGCGGCGCAGCAGGACGGGCAGGGCGGCATTCTGTACAGCGTCACCTGGAAGACGCCGACTTCGCCCAGTGACTACTACCTAGACGTGATCGCCTATGACAAGGCTGTCTCCCCCGGCGCGACTGCGGGCTTCTCGGGCAGCAACTGGCGCATCTATGACAACGCCTGGGGCTTCAGCACACAGGCGTTCAACGGAACCAACGACATTCTGGTAGTCAGCGACTACACGCTCGGCCAGAAGTTTGCCGCCACGACGTTCGGCGGCCAGCGCGGCCTGCTGAACCTGGTTCCAAAGCTGTACGGTGCGGAATCGTATGTCACGGACATTGACGACAGCCTCCTGCCGAACGCGATTTACCGGCATGCCGTTTATCCGGGCGCGAATGCAAATAACCCGCAATCCGAGGTTCTGGACATCGGTGTTGCCTACGACCCGACCGGGCAGCCGGGCGGCGAGGGCAGCGGCCAGGGGCGTGCCCCTTTCAATGACCAGCCGTTCCCCATCGCGAACGGTCTTGGCGTCAATTCCTACTTTGACCGCTTCATTAACGACGGCGGCACCCGCGACGGCGCGACGGCCGTGCGCTCCCAGCTTTACAGCCTGTGGCGCGTACTGGCACGCGGCCCGGTCCCGGCCTCCGTGTATGCCTCCTACGAGCCGACCCTCCAGCCGCAGCCGGCAGTCAATGACTCCGGCGGCGCGAAGACGGTCACGGCGGCTGCCGGCACCGTCTCGGTTGCGACCCGGTGCATCCTGTGGATTTCGCCGTTCACCGGCGATGTCCTGGCCGGACCGGGAACGCTTGCGGACCCGAACACGCAGAACGATCTGCGGGCATTCGTCAAAGCGGGCGGACGCCTCTGCGTGTCGGGCCAGGATGTCGGCTCGGCGCTGACCCAGGGAGGCACGGTCGCTAATACGACCGGCGGGTTCCTGTCGGATGTGCTGAACGCGACTTTAGTTTCGTCTAATCAAGGGACGCACCTTCCTGTCGGCGGCACCGACACCGTCAACAACCGGATCAGCAACATCCCGTCTTACGACGGCGAACTGCAGGGAGCCTATCAGGAAATTGAGCCTAATCAGTTCAACACGACCCCAGTTTCCCCAAGCCACCGGCCAATCCGCATTTCCAACAACTATGGAGGGAACATTTTCAGCTTCCAGAGCCTGTTCGGGGGAATTAACATCACAGCAGCCTTCTCCGGGAACTGGCGCACCGATGGCTCTTTGGACCAGCTTGGCCCCTACATTCAGGGGTTCACGTCCGACATCTTTGGGTCTATCGCTACCAACACCAACTCAGTCGTCGGTCAGATCGACACCATCAAGCCGAACGCCGGGGCGAATGTCCACACGGACCTGACACTGGCTCCGTTTGCAAACCCGATTGCGCCGGTAGACAACGGCAATGACAATGCGGCGAGCGCTCCCGGCGGCGTTGGCCTGATCTACTCGGAAAGCCCGCTCGGCACGACCGGCGGCGGCACGGGCAGCAAAGTCGTGTACGCGACCTTTGGCCTGGAAGCACTCTCCACAGAGTATTACAAGCAGACCGGCGGCTTCAAGCCGAACCCAGTCGTGTATCTTGGCCGCAACCAGCGGCAGAACATCCTGCATAACATTGTCAGCTACCTGCGTACCGGCTCCATCTCGGGGACAATCCGCTCGACAACCGGCAACAACATTGTCGGCGCAGGCATTCCCGGCGCGATTGTTTACCTGCAATCGGCCTACGGCCCGGCCATTCCGGGGCGCGGCACGTTCAGCGCGACCACTGACAGCGCCGGCAACTACACCATCGGCGGCGTCGAGCCGGGCAACTACACGCTGGTGGCCTACAAGACGGGCTACAGCCGGGCCGTTTCCAACCCCGGCACGGTGCTCACCGTGGAAGGCGACGTAGCCGTCGCCGGCGCGAACCTGACGCTTGTGCAGGGTTCGCCCGGCATCATCACCGGCAGCGTCACCGATGTCAACGGCAAGCCGGCTCCCGGCGCAACGGTCACGTTCACGCCGAGCGGAGGCGGTACGCCGCAGACAACGATTACGGACACGAACGGCAACTACACGCTGTCCAATGTCCCGCCCGGCACCTACATCGGTACGGCGGTGCTGAACGGAGCCACAGCCGCCTCGCCGTCGGTCAATGTCGTGAGCGGCCAGACAATCACGGTGCCGTTCAAGCTGGCCGCCGGCGCAGGCAGCGCGACCGGGCGCGTCGTTGACGTCAACGGCAGCCCTATTGCCGGAGCGACCGTCTTCTTTAACGGCGGCGGCTCGACCGCGGCGCGAACGGCAACAACCGACTCAACCGGGACCTACACGTTCCAGGCAAGCAGCCTACCCGCCGGCATCTATGTCGTCAGCGCCACGAAGACCGGCTACGGCAACAGCGCCCCGGTCCAGGCCGTCGTGACCAGCGCGGCCACAACGACGGTGCAGGATATTGTCCTCAGCGTCGCTGCAAACGGTACGCTCGGCGGCCTTGTCACCGCGACCGGCAGCAGTACGCCGCTGGGCGGGGTAACCATCACGATCACCAACTCGGCGACCGGCGTTGCGTTTTCGCCTTCTCCGGTCACGACCGGAACCGCCACAGTGGGTCCCGACGGCAGCTCGATCAACTACGGCCCGGTGACACTGCTGCAAGGCACCTACACCGTGACTGCAGCGCAAAGCGGGGTGGCCCCCCTCAGCCAGACCGTCACGGTTCCGGCGAATGGGTTCGTCCGGGCTGACTTCACGGGCGCTACCGGGCTGGCACCGCTGCACACGTTCCCGGCAGGCCTGCAGTTCGTGTCCACGCCGTATGACTACAGCGCCCTCGGCTTCAACGGCCTGTTCGGCACGCTCAACACGGCCCCGGCAGGAACCACGTCCAACGGCAACCGCTCCAATGTCGCGGTGTGGAACCCGCTGACGGGAGCGTATGCGCTGGACCCGAATGCGCCGGCAGATACCCTGCGCCTCGGCGTCGGCTACTGGGTGTATCTCAAGAGCGCGATGCCCGTGACGCAGGCCGGCGCAGTGCCGTCCGGCTCGGTCCAGGTCAGCCTGAACCCGGCCTGGAACCAAATCGGTGTTCCCAGCACGGCGGGCGTCCTGGTCAGCAGCCTGACCTTCGCCGGCTCGGACGGCGTCCCGCATCCGTTCGCGGATGCGGCCGGCAGCACCTATCATTTGGTCTCACCGACCCTGTACTCGTACAACGGGACCTCGTACCAGACGGTCACGGCAGGGGCGACCCTGCAGCCCTGGCAGGCGTACTGGATCCAGGTTTACACGCCGGTGACCATGAGCATCCCGACCGGGCGATAAAAGCGGGAAAATAAGAGTCCGCATTGCAGTCCGGCAGGCGGCGCGGGGGATTACCCGCGTCGCCTAGCGGGCTGCTGCGGCAGCGATTCTAGGAGGAACTTCACTCAGTGAAACACTTGACAGTGAAACAGTTAAAACAGCATTGGAGCGCACGGCCGCTCAGTGTCTTGCTTTCCGTACTGATTGCTTTGCCGCTCAGCCTGCTTCTGCTTCGCATCGGCGCGGTGCAGGCCCAGAGCCAGGCCCAGCGGCAGCCGGTCTGGGCAATTTTAGACTTTGCCAACCCGTCCGGCTACGGCAGCAGCGATGTGGGCCGCCTGGCGTCCGACTCGTTTGTTGTCCAGTTTGCCAAGCTGAACCGCTACCAGGTTCTGCCGCGGGCACAGCTTCTCTCCGGCATTCAGAACGAAAACCTGACCCCGCCGCTGAACCTGGCCTCGATTGAGCGGCTGGGCCAGTCGCTCGGCGTGGACGCGATCGTCGCGGGCGAGATTTCCTCCATTTCCTTTTCGCGGGACCGCCGCCAGGCCAAAGTCAGCATTGCAGTCCGGGTCATTGACCCGAAATCGGGATACCTGCTGAACGGCGCACTGGCGGTAGGCGTTTCCAATGTGCGCCCGATCCCGGTGGACGACGAAGAGCAGCTTGTGAATGAAGCGTTCGGCAATGCCGCTTTCAACGCCGTCAAGCAGCTCAGCAAGTTCGATCTGCCGGTCGCCACTGTGCTAATCTCCGGCAACAACTCGCTCAACGGCCATAACGTCACGGTCACGATCAACAAAGGAACGCGCGACGGGATTTCTCCCGGCCTGGACATGCAGGTCAGCCGCGCCGGGCGGTATGTCGGCACGATCCGGGTGGCCGAGCCGACCGACAACGACGCAAACGCGGAGATCACCGATCTCGGCCTCGGCATTGAGCCAGGTGACCGCGCAACGGCGATTTTCCATATGCCGTCGTACACGGTAGACAAGGTGACTGGGTCGTATCAGACCACAACCGGTGGTGCGGACCTCTCCGCGGACGCGCCGACAATCCCCAGCCATTCCAGCGCATTTAGAGGCGTCACAGGCATCCTCGTTGCCCTTGTGTCCCTGGCATTGTTAGGGTCTGCGATCGGTCAAGGACATCGCGGCACGGATAGCTCTCTGGGTGGCGCGGAAGTTTCCAACGTCTCCGCTGTGGAAGGCCGCACTACCGACATCGGCGGCGGCAACCCCGCTATTCCCACCGGCCTTACTTTCGCCGGAGGCTTCCGACCGGTTGCCGTGAAGATCACTTCGAACATCGGCAACATCAATTCCACCAACTTCTTGGAATATCATGTCTACCGCAGCGATTCGCCTCCAGCCCTCTCCAATGCCGCAAACTTCGTGACCGCCGGCGTGGGCTTTCCCACTACTAGCGGCGGCACTACCGGCACGGGAACAGGAACAGGCACAGCCGTCGGCCTGCTTGGCCTCAACGGCTTCGGTCAGGTGCCTTTGTTCTCCTCGCCTGCAAAAAATCTGCAAGTCTTCGACGACTACCAAAACAAGATCGGCGTCACCGCTTCCAAGCCCGATCCGTCTGATAGCACCTTTCTTGTTACGTTGTCAATCTCTACCGCCGGCATTCTTACGACGACCGGCATTGGCGGGATTTACTTCGGCGGGATTCCGGGGACCGGCCTCGGCTTCGGCCAGCGCGTTTCCTACTCGATAGAAGGCCTGTATATCCAGCCCGCGACATTCAGCACCGGCACCGGCACCGGTGTTCCCAATCCCGGCACCAACAACTCCACGATCGGCAACACGAACACCAGCGCCAATACGAACGGTACGACAAACGGCGCGACGGGCGGAACGACCAACACAAGCGGCGGCAACCAGAACACCAACACGAATACAAACACCAGCGGCACGACGATCACCGGACATGCCCAGACGTTCCAGCTCACCAGCCTGCGTAATACCAACTCGATCACTTATATCGTGCCGGTTGCGCCGAACGGCACTTCCGTGACTTCCACGGGATCGGCCAACGTCAACGTGACTGTTCCGGCGACAGCAGGCGCGAACGATTACATCCTGGAAATCAGCTCGGACCCGAGCTTCCAGTCCAACACCAGGACCTTCAAAGCCGCTTCGGGTGCGTACAACGTGCCGAACCCGCAGGGCAACCCGAACCAGGAAGGCTCGACGGCGGGAACGATCTCCGTCGCGGCAGGAACGGCGGTCGTGTTCAACAACATCAACTTGAACACGGACTTCGCTGGCAGCACGTCCCTGTTCTACCGCGTCGGTGCCCGGAACTCGGCGGACAACAGCGCGTATGTCTTCAGCGATCCGCTGTCGCTCGGCTTGGCTGGCGCAGGCCGCCGAAGCTCGATCAGCGAGATGGAAATACTTCATCACCGAGGCCGCTTCTAATGCGCGGCAGAAAGGGAAACTTTATGAACCGCGTCATGCACTTTGGTTCCTTTTTCGGTCAGCGGCGACCTCGCGCCGGCCGCCCGCTGGCGCTGGCTCTCGCGCTTTCGCTGCTGCTGCCGACCATAGCCTTGCTGCCGGCGGCACCGGCCTCGGCGCAGGGAAATGGATCGGCGACTGCCGCAGACCTTGCGGCAGTCCGCATCCCTACCGTGCCGGTCTCCGACGGCCCGATCCACACGATCCTGATGTTCCCGTTCGCCAACAAGATTGACGCAAACGCCTCCGCGAACGGCTTTGACGCCGATACGGTTGGGGCGCGGGTCGAGAACGCCGTCAAACTGCGGCTGAACGAGATCGGACGCTACAAGGCCGACAGCTTTACTCCAACGCTGCCGCAAATCCAGCGGGCTGTCGAGGATTCCGGCGTGAACGGCCTGACGGAAGCCGACGTCGCTCCGCCGTATGACAGCTCTCAGCGCGGGCGCAAACTGGCCGACGAGATTGCAACCGACGGCTATTTGCTCGGCACGATTGAAGGCATCAAAACCGACGAGCAGTCGCGCACGGTCAGCCTGACCGTCACCGCAACGCTGTACAGCACGCAGACCGGGCGGGCCGTCAAAGCCTTTGCCTACACCGGGCACGGCATCTCGTACAATACGACCGATGACCCGGCGGCGCTTCTGCAAAGCGCCATCAACGATGTTGCGGGCCATGTCGTCTCCGCCTTGAACGCCAATCTGGCGCAGGTTCCCGTCAAGCGCGACGTTCGTGTCCGGCACAAGAACGGCGTCGGCCAAGTCGCGCTTGGCCTGCTGCTGGCGGCGGCCATCGCTATTGGCATCACTGCCTCGCATCACATCAGCCATCACAACAGCACCGGGACGACTACCACAACGCCGGTTACACCCGTGCCGGTGACCGGCGGCGGTCCGCCGACGCCGCCGGGCGGCCTTTAGTTCTGACTCGGCCCGGCATACTTGATGCCGGGCCTCTCCTGCACTGATTGCCTTGTCTTTTTCCGCTTTCTGCTTGTCTTGGGCCTCATCATGCTTCCACTTCGCGCGTCTTTGTCTTTCCTGCTGCTGCTCGCGCTGCTGACGGCGGCGCGGCCCGGCCTTGCTGCCGGGCAGGCCAGCATCAGCCTGGCGGCTGCGCCGGACGTCATCTATGCCGACGGCAAAAGCAGCACCGTGATTACGGCAACGGTGACGGACAGCGGCGGCCACGCGGCCCCAGACGGCACCTCGGTTCGCTTCACGACGACGCTGGGAACGCTGACGCCGGACACGGCCTCGACAACCTCCGGCGTTGCCCGCGTTTCGCTGACGAGCGTGTCTACCGCCGGCACCGCCAAAGTCACCGCTGCCGCATTCGGCAGCGGCTTGCAGGGAACATCGGCTTCCGGCGCGTCGGTTGAGTTCACGGCGGACCGCGAGTCGCTGTTTGACAAAGACGCCCGCTGGATCCGCATTGACTGCCCCCAATACCTCATTTACAGCGCCGACACGCGCATCATTGAAGCGCAGGGCAAGAACCGCTCGGCCCATTTAGACTACAAAGCGCTGGACATCACGGCCGACTCGCTTCAAGTAGACCTGCAGACCCAGAGCGTGCTGGCGAAGAACGCCGTGCTTCAGCGGGGCCGCCACACGATGCGGGCATCGGAAATCCGCTACGATCTGCTGACTTCTTCCGGCACCGCCATTTTAGCCGGGACTGCGGAAGCCGTCACGGTCACCGGCTCCAACTTAGAAACGATGCAGCAGCCGGTGGACCCTGCCCAGCTTCCCCTGCTGTCCAATCCGTACCGGTTTGTAGATTTGTCTGCCAGCCGCGTTGTCGTGTCCGCCCGCGCCATTACCGCTGACCCCTACACACAGCTTCAGTTCCGCCGGGCAACGATTTACAGTGACGGCCGCAAGCTCCTGTCGCTGATGTACCATGTCATGCCGGTCAACTCGGACCAGATCTTCGGCCAGCAGCTTGTCGGGGTCGGCTCGGCGGGGGTTTACGTCAATGTGCCGTTTTACTACAACGTTACCACGCACAGCCGGGGCACGATCTACCTGCGGAACAGCGCCGTCAGCGGCGCGAGCATCGGCAGCTCACTCAGCACGGGGGCGTCATTCTTCGGCAACCAGGCCGCCCGGCACGGCATGGCGCTGGACCTGGAGCAAAGCTACGATGTCGGCCACACCGGCTCCGGCCAGCTTCTTGTCACGGGAATCACGCGGTCGGAGTGGGGGGCGCAGTGGAACCACACGCAGCGCCTCGATGATCAAACGTCGTCGTACTTTCTCGTAGACTACCCCGAGCACCGCAGCCTGTATGCGACTTCCAGCGTGTCGCGCCAATTCAGCGGCTTCTCGCTGAATGTCAGCGCGTCCGGCAGCCGCGACCCCGGCAACGGCGGCTACAGCGCGAGCAGCGCGACGGTCAACACGTACCTGCAAACGAACCCGCACATGGTCGGCCACTCCGGGCTGAACTACACGACTGATTTGAGCGAGCAGCAGGGCCAGCTTGTGGAAACGTCCCCCAGTAGCGGCCGCATCACCACGCCGATCTCGACTACTTCCGCCGACGTTCGCTTTTTCACCGCGCCCGTGCGCCTGGACAAGCGCACCCAGCTCACGGACTCGGTTTCGGTCGGGCAGGCGTTCGGCGGCGCTCGGCATTCGTTCGCGCCGACAGTTGCGGCCAATCTCGGCCTGTCCCGCACGTTCCGCAAGACCGACCTGCTGACCTTAAACTACTCGTTCAGCTACGACCCGCTTCTCAGCCAGCTTGGCACCTCGTCCTCGGGCCTGAACCCGCTGCAGGCGCTCCTGCAAAGCACGACCCAGCAGCGGATCACTGCAACCTACTCCGCGACTTTGCTGCCTCGGGTGAACGTGTCGTTCTCCGGCTCCTACGGCCTGCCGCTGAACGACCGCAGCTTGTTCACCACGGCGCAGTACCGGATCAACCCCGACTGGGGCGTCGGCGTTGCCGCATCGCTGGAGCATTACATCACGGACAACTACCAGGACATTGAATACTCGGTCAGCCGCCGGATTCTGGGCCGGGATTTGACGTTCTACTACTCCACGCGGACCAAGAAAATCAACTTTGACTTTGCTGGGATCGGCTTTCAGTAAATAATTCAGTTCCAATAAAAGCGCGAAATACTAGACAAAAACCTGGTAGTTTTGCCTGTATTTCGGCAAAAGTGCATTAATCGGGAAAAAGAGGGAACATCTGGTCGGCAGGCGGCGTCAAGAAAGACGTGATCTCCTTAACTTGCCGCTCCGTTTGTGAGGGCCGCCGCCGCCGCGCTGGGATTGCGTCGGCGGCTTTTTTTGCCTCATTTATGAAACAACCTCACCCAAAGAAGAACCTCACCCGGTCGCAAGCGACCACCCTCTCCTTAACAAGGAGAGGGTATGCCTGCGGCATTACTGCGTATATCATTCTGATTACTGCGTATCGGAACGCAGTTCCGGGGTGAGGTTCTTCTGTGGTATGTCTCTTGTGACTGTTTAAGCTTTCGGCGCTTCCGCCGCCTTTGCGGCATCGGCGACCTTCTTTTCTTCCGCTTTCTTTTCTTCTTCGGCTTTCTTCGCCGCTTCCGCCGCGACTTTGGCCGCTTCTTCGGCAGCGATGATCTTGGCGACTTCGCTCGCCAGCATCTGCTTCATGCCGTCGAGCGCCGGCTTATCGTCGCCCACAATTTTGTGCAGTACCCGGCCTGTCTGCCCCGAAACAAGGTAGATGCTCGGCAGATGCGAGACGCCCCACATACGGGTCTGGTACAGCTCGAAATCCAGCAGCACCGAGACATTAGATAACCCGTGCGACTCCGCAAACTGGGCCAGGTCCGGGCGGTCACCCTCGGCTACCCCCAGCGCCGTCCACTTCTGCGTCGGCGTCTCCGCAGCCCACGACTGCACCGTTTCCAGCGCCTTCACCGACGGCGGCGAGTCCATAGAGAAGAAGACGACGACCAGCAGGCCCTTCGCCCGCAGCTTGGCCGTATACTGGTAGATGCCTTTGGTATCGCTCAGGCCAAAGTCCATAATCGGCCGGGAAGTCCCTGCCGTGTTCGCGCCATAAAATCGTTCGGTCAGTGCCATGAAGTCTCCTAAAGTAGCGATTGATACAAATGCTTAAAGTTAATTAAGGGGATTGAGTAAGTTCAACTATCCTCATATAGACAAAGGAAGCTGTTAGTCCTCTACTTGCAGGTTTATCTAGTTGCAGAGTGTAGTTCTCTGTGCCGGTCAGGTTGTTGTCATTGCTCACATACTCGCTTAAATACAAAGGAAGTGAGTATTTTCCTTGCGTCGGAGCGCCTACTGTTCCAGAAATTGTGTTAGTGACCGCGCCATTCGTTGTGACAATCTTAAATGGCTGGTTGACTGTTATAGGCAGGATCACCTGAAAATGGTGGTTATAGATGTCGTCAAGCGTCACGGAAAGTGTGAGAGCGTTCTTGTCTGGAGCCGCATGGCCCGAAGCTGGAACAACGAGCAAGGCTGGAACAGACAACAAGATAACAAAGATGCTGGTTCGCTTCATCAATGGCTCCTCTTTGCGTATGAGTTTATCGTCTGATATTGTACCCGTCTTCACCGGCTGCCGCGCCAAAACCATTTTGTCTAAAACTGGTCCAGTGGTGCGACATAGGGTTTACGGCGGGGAAACAAGCGGTCAGCAAAATCAAGCGTCTGCGGGCTATCCACAGTCAGCAGGTTCTCGGCGGCGGCTTCGGACGGCAGCAGATCGCCGAAATAGAGCCGGGCCATCACGCGGATGTCGGCTCGGAGCCACGGACTGCCGCTGAGGGTGCCGGGCGTGACGCCGTGTGCCGTGAGGCGCAGCGGGCGCGTGTTCTGGGGACACAGAGCGTCAGCAGCCTGGATCGTCAGCGTCATGCCTAGCTCGGTCAGCGCCGGCGCGAAATGGACCGGATGCAGAAGCGACAGCGCGGCTTCTAAATCTATAATTCGCAGCATGACACCGGGTTCAAGCGGCAGTCCGGCAGAGGAAAGACCGAACTGGGCCAGTAGCGCGGGAGAGGCTGCCCATTCCACAAGCGCATCCGGCTGACGCGCCAAAAACCCGACCAGCCCGCGCCGGGCGTCGTCTGTGCTGCCGACCATCTCCAGCAAATGCAGCACATCATGGCGATCCCAAACACAGTAGCCACTCATCTGGCCCTGATACTCATAGACAAACGCTTCGCGGCCCGGCACTGGCATCTGAATAAGCTGCCAGCGGCGCGGGTCGCGCTGAAACGACCCTGTCTCGGCCTGCGTGAGTGCGTCATGCAGCGCCTCAATCGCGGGCCAGTCGCTTTCTGATGCAGGCCGAACTAAGTCTGCCCCGGCGCAGGATGGCAGGGACGCCGGGGCAGACAGCCAGCGGACCTGGCAGGACGCATATTCCCAGCCAAGCTTCTGGTAGAACGGCGCTGAAACCGGGTGCAGCAGGGACACCGGAAGGCCAAGCTCACTGCTCAGTGCCGGAATAGTCGCCGTGAGCAGTGATGCGGCATAGCCCCGGCACTGGAAGGCAGGCCGAGTGGCAACCCCGGCCACTCCGGCGGCGGGAACGACCGTGCCGCCAATCCGAAGTCGGCTCGGCACTAGGGTGAGGCAAGACACGACGCCAACGCCGGGCAGTGTCAAAACGCACTTGCTGGTCAAATCGTAGTAAGGATCGGCATAAAAGAGGGGCCGGGCGGCCGCTTGATCCAGGCCAAACGCAAGGCACAGCGTTTCCAGCACGGCTTCGGCTTCTTCCGGCCTGGCGGCTCGCACGCTCTCTGTCATTGTTCTTTAGGCCAGCGGCTGAGGAACTGATAAGAAAGCGGGTCTTGATGCAGCAGCGCCGCCGGGGTCATGATGTCGGCGGAGAACGCTTCGGCAAAGCCTTCTTCCAGGCTCTCGGCGGCGTAGTCCGAGATCAGCCGGTGCGCCGCTTTCTGCCGCTCGTAGATGGCTTTGTACCGCTTCCGGTCGTCTTTGGTTAGCAGGTCAAACCAGACATAGTGGCCGTATTCGTGGGCGAACGTCGCGTAGTCAATCCGGGCCGGGTCGGGAACGCGCAGGAAGATTTGCGGCGGATTGTCCGTGAAGACGCCGTCTATTTCGCTGGCGCTGTCTTCTGAATTGCTTTCGTTATTTGCATCACTGCTGTCGCTGTCAGAGTCAAAGTGCAGGTAATCATCCATCGCGGCGTCCGAGAGCGGCTGGACTTCCACTTTATTGTGTGCCTGGAACCGGGCAGGGATATGCAGGCGGGACCAGGCGGTCAGCGTATGGGCAGCCGGCGTAGCCGGATCGGAGACGCGGATCTGTGCCGGCGACGGGCGGGCCAAAAGCAGGAGTAACGCTCCCACAAGCAGAATAAAAGAGCTGGAAGTAAAAGACCTGGACATGATTCTATTTTACCACTCTTTGCGCTAGGGAAGGCGAGAATATTATGAACACAATCACGCAAGCAGAAGCGATTACGCACGAAACACCCGCGCAGCTTCTCAAAAAGCACTTCGGCTTCACGGAGTTTCGGCCCGGACAGGAAGTTGTTATTGACGCCCTGCACGAACACAACGCCGCGCTGGCCGTGTTTCCGACAGGGGGCGGCAAGTCGCTGTGCTATCAGCTCCCGGCCCTGCGCTACGAAGGTTTAACACTCGTGGTCTCGCCGCTGATCGCGCTGATGAAGGACCAGATAGATTTTCTGAAACGGCACGGCATCGCGGCGGCGCGTCTCGACTCGACGCTGACCGGCGAAGAAGTGCAGGGTGTCACGGCGGGAATCGAGAACGGTACACTGAAGCTCTTGTATGTCGCTCCCGAACGCTTCAACAATGAGCGCTTTGTCGGGATGCTCTCGCGCACGAAGATCGCCCTGTTCGCGGTAGACGAAGCGCATTGCATCTCGGAATGGGGACATAACTTCCGGCCCGATTACCTCAAAATTGCCGAAGCCGCGAAAACCGTCCATGCCGAACGGGTGCTGGCGCTGACGGCAACGGCGACGCCTTCGGTCGTCAAAGACATTGAAGCGGCGTTTGACATTCCCAAAGCCGGCGCGATTGTGACCGGGTTTTACCGGCCCAATCTCAATCTCAGCATCCTGCCGGTGCTGTCCTCGGAGCGCGACGCCCTGCTGCTGAAGCGCCTGCACAAGCGCCCGCCGGGGCCGACCATCGTCTATGTCACGCTGCAAAAGACGGCGGAGCGTGTCGCGGCCTTGCTGGCGGCGGACGGCTTCCCCGCCGAAGCGTACCATGCGGGTTTAGATGACGACGTCCGCGCGGCAGTGCAGGATCGGTGGATGGCGTCGGACAACGGCATTGTCGTGGCGACCATCGCGTTCGGCATGGGTATTGATAAGTCGGCAGTTCGCTACGTCTACCATTACAACCTGCCGAAATCACTGGAGAGCTACTCGCAGGAAATCGGCCGGGCCGGGCGCGACGGCCTGAAGTCTACCGTTGAGCTGCTGGCCTGCCCGGAAGACGTGCCGACACTGGAAAACTTTGCTTACGGGGATACGCCGACCGAAACCGCGCTGAAGTCGCTGCTGGATGATCTCCTGTCGCGTGGCCCGGAGTTCGATTTAGCCCTGTACGCGCTGTCCAACCAGCATGATATCCGGCAACTGGTCCTGCGAACGGCACTTACTTATTTAGAAATAGACGGCGTGTTCAAGCAGGGAACGCCGTTTTATGCCGGCTACGAGGTCCAGCCCCTCATCCCTCTGCCGTCGCTGATCGCCAAGTTTCAGGGCGTCCACGCCGACTTCGTGCGCGACCTCTTTGCGTTCGCCCGCCGCGGCACCGTCTGGTACGCCTTGAACCCAAACGAAGCCGCCGAAGCTTTGGGCGTAGACCGCCGCCGCGTTGTCCGGGCGCTCGAATACTTGGAAGAGCAGGGGTGGGGGAAGCTGAAAGTCGCCGATGTCCGGCAGCGCTACACGCGCGGCCATGAAACCGAAGACGCGGACGCGCTCGCCGCCGATTTAGCCGAACGCTTCACCCGCCGCGAGCAGGCCGAAATCAAGCGTCTAGGCATGGTGCTGAAGCTGGTCACCCGCGAGGGCTGCCAGACAAACGCCCTGGTGGGCTACTTCGGCGAAAAGCGCACCGACCCATGCGGCCACTGCACTTACTGTCTGACAGGCCGCGCCGCCGTCATGCCGCCGGTCCCCGACCTGCCATCGCCCGAAGATCTGCTGGACCTGCCTGCCTGGAAGGCTTTGCTTCAATCTCACCCGGACGCGCTCGCCGACCCGCGCCAGCAGACCCGTTTCCTGTGCGGCCTGACCAGTCCCGCGCTTTCCCGCGCCCGCATCAGCCGCCACGCCCTGTTCGGCGCACTGGAAACCCTGCGCTTCGGGGATGTGCTGGCCTGGTGCGAGAAGGATGCCCCCTAGCCCCCAATACTGGGGGAACCGGATTTAGGACAGGAGCGGATTGAGAGGAGGCTTGCTCTTTTCCTTTTCTTCATCTGGTTCCCCCAGTATTGGGGGCTGGGGGGTCTTGATCCGGCGACGCTTCGTTACATTTTCGCCGTGTCGCCGTTCATGTAGCCGGCCGGTGTCTTGCTGACTTTGGTGAGCGTGTGGCCCATACCGTCTTTGTAGCCCATTTTTTTGGCTGAGGACGCCGAGTAATACTCTTTGCAGTCCTTGCAGACATACACTGTCTGCGCGGCGGCCTTCATGGAATGGCCCGTTTTGGCAACCGGAGCGGCCTGGACAGGAGCGGCAGCAAGCGAAACGGCGGCGGCGACGGCGGCGGCAAGCGCGGCGGTGGTAATCTTAAGTTTGTTCATTTGTTTCCTCTGAGCGTGTCAATCGGCAAAATTGCCTGACAACAGAATACCACAAAGAGTGAACTTAAAGACGCTTGTTAATAAACCCATGTTCAAGTAAGGCCGCCGCACCAGCACCGGCGGCGTAGCAGATAAGATTGGACCAGTGGAACCCGGACCCGAAGACCAGCGCTCCGGCGCGGGAATGCCGGGCGGCAACCAGCCAGGGCGCTTGCACGAACTTGAGCAGTTCAATCGCCAGGCAGAACACCCCGGCAGCCAGCGCGGCGCGAAACGTGGAGAGGCGCGGGAACAGAAATCCGACCAGCCAGAAGGCCATGACCGCGTAGAGAATGTCCCCGGCGTTCTTTGCCAGCCACAGCGGCAGCAGGAATGAGAATCTGCGGGAGGCAAGGCCGAAAAAGATTGTTAAGCTGATCAGGCGAGCATAAAAGGGCCGGTTCCTGACTTTGAGTGCGTCCATAAATCAGAACTAGATTTGATCCGTGCCAAAAGCGAGCACGAGCGCGACTGCCTGCGCGTCCGGTCCCATTTCCTGACGCAAAGTATCCCAAATCAAGTCCTGCTTCATCGTGTCGCTCATGCCGTCAAAACGATCCGATACAATACGCACATACACCTGGCCGCCTTCGCCTTCATCGGTTCGGATTGCCGCGTTCGGGCCAAAGGCTCTTTGCAGTGTATCGCGGACTTCAATGCTTACTTGTGCGTAGTTAAACAAAAGGGTCTGCATGATCTATCCTCCAATAATCTTTGGCGAAAGCCAATTGACAATCGCCTGCACATCTTTCAAGAAATTTTCTGTGTCTGCGCGTGCTACGGGGTCCGTTTCGTACCGCCAGGAAGAACGCCACTGAGCGACCCGCGCCCACATCGGATCATACGCCGGATACTGCGGCAAATCGGTCAACTGAAGCAAATACAATATCTTGTGGCCCGCCGCTGTCCGTGCAATCTGTTCCACTGGCTCTTTGCCCTGCTGCCGCCGCTGCTGGTTGAGTATATCTACCGCTGCTGCAAGTGTCTGTGCATTCATGTGCTGGATGAGGTAAGCTTTTACCAAACATTCTGCCGCATAACCGGCTAGGTACATCGCGCCGCGCAGATGGCGATGATCGGCGTCGGAGCGCTGCGGGTCAAATGTGGGAGGCTCCAAAAGTTCTTTGGCATCTTCCAGCCGCTTGACCGCGCTGCGCTTGTAATCTTGGATCGTATCACGAAAAGGCATAAAGCCGACCCTCGGTATTCTGGCTTCAGGGCCGCTCCTGAAATTATACCACCTGCACTGGCATCAGTCCCATTTCTGTGGAAGACAGTTCCACGCTCGGGTAAAATCCAGTTTGAGAACACTACACCATGATGAACCCGATAGATATTGAAGCGTTAGAGTACCACCGCAAAGCGCCGCATGGCAAGCTGGAAGTGGTGCCGACGAAGGCGTGTTTTACGCAGCATGATTTGGCGCTGGCCTACACGCCCGGCGTTGCCGCGCCGTGCCGGGCGATCCAGCAGAACCCGGAAGATGCGTTCTTGTATACTGGACGCGGCAACTTGGTCGCTGTGATTACGAACGGGACGGCCGTGCTGGGGCTGGGCAGCATCGGGGCGCTTGCGGCAAAGCCGGTCATGGAAGGGAAGGCGCTGCTGTTTAAGCGGTTCGCGGATTTAGATGCCATAGATTTAGAGCTTGATACCCAAGACCCCGAGAAGTTTATCCAGGCGGTCCAGCTCATGGAGCCGAGCTTCGGCGGCATCAATTTAGAAGACATCAAAGCTCCCGAATGCTTTGAGATTGAAGCGCGGCTGCGGGAAGCCATGAACATTCCGGTCTTCCATGATGACCAGCATGGGACGGCGATCATCTCCGGCGCGGCGCTTCTGAACGCGCTGGAACTGGTCGGCAAGCGGCTGGAAGACGTTCAAATTGTCTTCAGCGGGGCCGGGGCGGCGGCGATTGCGTCGGCACGCTACTACTGCGTTCTTGGAGCGAAGCGCGAGAATATTCTCATGGTAGATATTCACGGCGTCGTGCGCCCCGACCGGCAGCCGGTGCCGGATGCGGTGCAGGCGGAGTTTGCGGCGCAGACAGACTGCCGCACCCTGGCGGACGCGTTGGTCGGGGCGGACGTATTTATTGGTCTTTCGGCGGGCGGCATTGTGTCGCCCGAAATGATCGCGCCGATGACACCCAGCCCCATTATCTTTGCGCTTGCCAATCCCGATGCCGAAATTGGCTATCCCGAAGCAAAGACGGCGAGGCCCGACGCGATTGTCGCGACAGGCCGCTCGGATTTCCCGAACCAGGTCAACAACGTGCTTGGCTTTCCGTTTTTGTTCCGGGGCGCATTGGACGCACGGGCGACGGAGATTAACGAAGCGATGAAAATTGCGGCCTCGCGGGCGCTGGCGGCGCTGGCGCGGGAAGACGTGCCGGACGCGGTCGCTAAAGCTTATGGCTTAGAAACGCTCCGCTTCGGCCCGGATTATTTGATTCCCAAGCCGCTTGATCCGCGCGTCCTGCTGTGGGTCGCGCCTGCCGTGGCGCAGGCGGCGCTGGAGTCCGGGGTCGCCCGCGTGCAGGTTGACATGCGAAAATACCCGGAACAACTCGAAGCGCGTCTCGGTAAGTCCCGCGAGATGATGCGGATTGTCTTCAACAAAGCCAAAGCCGACCCTAAACGAATTGTGCTGTCTGAGGGCGAGCATGAGAAGATGATCCGTGCCGCGTACCAATTGGCGGAAGAGCGCATTGCCCGCCCGGTCCTTCTAGGAAACGCCCAGGTCATCGCATCAAAAGCCGCCGCCATGCTGCTCAACTTGAAGGGGGTTGAAGTTCTCGATCCCGCTCTTTCGGACCGGCACGAAGATTATTTAGCGCACCTGCTGGCCCTACGTCAGCGCAAAGGTGTGACGCGCCGGGAAGCCGAGGAACTGATTCAGCGCCCGGACTATTTCGCGTCCGTGATGGTTGACTTGAACGATGCCGACGGCATGGTCTCCGGCCTCAGCTCCCACTATTCCGACGGCCTGCGTCCGCCGCTGCAAATTATCCGCGCCGCGTCCGGCGGGCACAATGTCGCGGGTGTTTACTTGGTCGCGACTCGCCATAAAGTGCTGTTCTTCGCGGACACAACGGTCAACATTGACCCGGACCCGGAAACGCTTGTTGAGATCGCGCTTCTCACCGCCGGCCTGGCCGAGAGCTTTGAGATTAAGCCAAGAATTGCCATGCTCAGCTTTTCCAATTTCGGCAGTGTGCGGCATCCCCGCGCGGACAAGATGCGCCGTGCGGCGGAGATACTCGCAGAGCGTGCCCCGGACCTGCATGTGGACGGTGAGCTTCAAGCCAATACCGCGCTAGTGGAAGAGATTTTGAACGGAACGTATCCGTTTAACCGTCTGGGCGCGGAAGCGAATGTTTTGATCTTTCCAAGTCTGGAGGCCGGCAACATCGGCTACAAGCTGGTGCAGCAGCTCGCGCAGGCGGAGGTGATCGGCCCCATTCTGGTCGGGATGCGGAAACCGGTCCATGTTTTGCAGCGTGGGGATGAAGTCAAAGACATTGTCAACCTGGCTGCGCTGGCAGTGCTGGAAGCCCAGCACCGAATGCCCTGACGTGAGCCTCAACTAAGTGTCAACGTGCTAATAAGGATCAAAGAATGCTTCTCCTGCCGCGCCGATGTTTTCCTGCCGGGATCGCTTTGCTGCTGCTCTTGCTTCCCGGCAGCGTCCCTGCCGCGCCGGCTGCCTGGCAGCCCGCCAAGAATTTTCTGCCGACCCGTTGGAGCAAAGATGTCTCGCCGACAAATGCCCTGCCGGAGTACCCGCGCCCGCAGATGACGCGCACGCGGTGGCTCACTTTGAACGGGCTGTGGGAGTATGGCCTGACGGACAGCGGCTCGGACGTCGCTCCGGCGGCGTATGACGGGCAGATTTTGGTGCCGTACCCATATGAGTCGGCGCTGTCCGGGGTGCATAAGCCAAGCCCCGTCATGCAGCGGCTGTGGTATCGGCGGACGTTCACGGTTCTAGGTGTGTGGCGGACAAATGGGCAGCGGGTACTGCTGCATTTCGGGGCGGTCAACTGGGACAGCACAGTCAGCGTCAACGGGCACCTCATGGGTGACCACAAAGGCGGCTACACGGCGTTTGACTACGACATCACAAGTGCGCTCAGGCCAGGCGCGAACACGCTGGTCGTCTCGGCGTTCAATCCGATGATTGACGGCACACCGAACGCCCAAGTCGTCGGCAAGCAGCGGGCAAACCCGGTTAGCGTCCTGTATACCGGCGCGACCGGCATCTGGCAGTCGGTGTGGCTGGAGCCGGTGCCGGCGGCGCACATCACCGGCCTCAAAATCACCCCGGACTTCGACACCAATTCCTTGCGGCTCACCGTCCAAACAAATCAGGCTTCCGGCTGTCAGGTGAAAATGGCAGTGACAGACGCGCCGGTCCGCGCCCAAACAAGCCGGATCGGGCCGGCGGACACGGAACTCAGGCTGCCGGTGCCGAATACTCACCCGTGGACACCGGAGCATCCGTTCCTGTACGGCCTCCGAGTTTCTTTGACGCGAAACGGCAAGGCTGTAGACAGCGTCGGCAGCTACTTTGCGATGCGGAAAGTATCGCTTGGCAAAGACTCGTTGGGCCGGACGAAAATCTTTCTGAACAACAAAGATGTGTTTCAAGTGGGTACGCTCGACCAGGGCTACTGGCCTGACGGCATCTACACGGCTCCGACCGATGCGGCCCTGCGCTCGGACATTGACGCCGTCAAAGGCTTCGGGTTCAACTTGATCCGAAAACACGCGAAAGTCGAACCCGAGCGCTGGTACTACTGGGCCGACAAGCTCGGCGTTGTCGTCTGGCAGGACATGCCGCAGGCGTTCGGCGACGGCGAGACGTTCACGCCTGAAACGAAAGCTCAGTGGCTGACCGAGTGGACACGCGAGCTGACCCAGTTCTACAACCATCCGTCCATCATCGTCTGGACGCCGTTCAACGAAGGGTGGGGGCAGCATGACACGGCGGCGATCACGGCGCTCACGAAGAAGTTGGACCCGACCCGTTTAGTGGATGCAGCGTCCGGCGGCTACAACCAGGTGGTAGACGGCAAGCTGAGTCAGTTCCGGCTGCCGACCCCGCCCGGCATCGGCGACATCAACGATGTCCACACGTATCCCGACCCGACTTCCGAGAAGTCCGACCCGGCCCGCGCCCTCGCCTGCGGTGAGTTCGGCGGCATCTCCTACCGGGTGCTGGGCCACCTGTGGGAAGCAAACAACTTCGGCTACGGCGAAGTCATGCGGGACGGCTGGCACCTCACCCGGCGCTACCAGGATGTTTGGAAAGAAGCGTATGCCCTGCGCGAAAATCCCGGCGTCAGCGCCGTGGTTTACACACAGATTGCCGATGTCGAGCGCGAAACCAACGGCCTCCTGACCTATGACCGGGCCGTCGTCAAGCCGCTGCCGCAGTTTATTGCTGACGCCAATCATGGCCGGTTCCCAGCCCTGCCGCCCGCCCCGGTCACCGCACAGCTCGTGCCGACTTCGGAAGACGCCCCGCAAGTCTGGTCCTATACGACCCAAAATCCGGGCGATAACTGGACGCAGCCGGGTTTTGATGCGTCTGCCTGAAAAACCGGCCCCGCGCCGTTCGGCCAGGGCGTCGGCTCCCCGAACACGCCCTGGACAGATACGCCCGGCGACATCTGACTGCGGCGCACGGTCACGCTGCCCGCCGTCCTTCCCGCAAAGCTTGTCGTGCGGACAATCCACGACGAAGACGTGGAAGTCTATGTCAACGGCGTTCTCGCCGCCTCCGCGCCGGGCTACACCGGCGAGTACGTCGAGCTGCCGCTGCCTGCCGCCGCCTATGCCGCGCTGAAGCCGGGCGCGGCCAACGTCATTGCGGTTCATTGTCACCAGACTACCGGCGGCCAGATCATTGATGTTGGCATCACGGCAGCGACCTAGCTGGTGCTGGGTATGCTGGCGCTTAGGTATGCTGGCGCTTAGGTATGCTGGCGCTTAGGTATGCTGGCGTTTAAAGCTTGCCGCGTTGCGGGATAAGACTTCCGAGGAATAGAACGTCATGCTGACCAAACCACTTGCCGATCCAGACCAGACTTTAGAGCGGACCAGCTTCCAGACGAGCGCCGCGTGGGCACCGGAAATTCAGCTTGGCTCCGATGTTGCCATGTGCTACGGGATTGACCCAACACTGGCCGAACGCATTGCGGGCTGGAAGGCACAGGGGTATCGAGTTCATGTGATGACCGGCGTGTCGTGGGGCGAATATCAAGATTACCTTTATGGCCGCTTTGACGGCGTCAACCACGAGGACGAGGCGCAGACGGAGCGCAGCGGGCACAAAATCTCGCATGGCGGCGACGTGTACTATATGTCGCCTGGCGAGAGCTTTGGCCGCTTTTTATCGCAGGGAGTGAAGCGGGCGCTCGACGCCGGGGCGGAAGGCATCCACTTGGAAGAGCCGGAGTTTTGGGTGCGGGCCGGCTGGAGCCAGGGATTCCGGCGCGAATGGAAAGCGTATTACAACGAAGATTGGGTAGCCCCCGACACCTCGCCCGATGCCCAGTACCGGGCGTCGCAGCTTAAGTATTACTTGTACCGCCGGGCATTAACGCAGATTTTTGACTTTGTCAAAGCCTACAACAAAGAACATGGAACAGACGCGAAGTGCTATGTTCCGACGCACAGCCTGATTAACTACGCGCACTGGGCGATTGTCAGCCCCGAGTCGAGCCTGCTCCAAGTGGGTGCGGACGGCTTTATCGCCCAGGTCTGGACCGGCACCGCCCGCGAGCCGAATGTCTACGAGGGCGTCAAAAAAGAGCGGACGTTTGAGACGGCGTTCCTAGAGTACGGCGCGATGATGAATGTTGTCCGGGCCGGCGGCAAGACGGTCTGGTTCCTGAACGATCCTATTGAAGACAACCCGAACTATTCCTGGCGCAATTACCGCTTCAACTGGGAAAGCACGCTGACCGCGTCGCTGCTGTGGCCGCAGGTCTGGCGCTTTGAGGTCATGCCCTGGCCGGAGCGCATCTTCCGGGGCAAGTACCCCAAGCTGGACCGCGCCGAGCGCATCGCCGGAAAGCCGGTCGAAAAAGAACCTCTGCCGAAAGCCTACGGCACCGAGCTGATGACCGTCATCAACGCCCTGAACGACATGAACCAGTCGCAGACCGAGTGGACCTGCGGGACGCAGGGCGTCGGCGTGGTTGTCGCCGATACCATGATGTTCCAGCGCGGCGGGCCATCGCCGTCCGACCCGAACCTCGGGTCGTTTTACGGCCTGGCGATGCCGCTGATCAAGCATGGCCTGCCGGTCGAGCCGGTCCAGATGGAGAACGCGCCTTTGCCCGGCGCGTTAGAGCCGTACAAAATCCTGCTGATGACCTACGAGGGCATGAAGCCGGTCTCTGCCGAGGACAGCATCGCACTGGCGGACTGGGTCAAGTGCGGCGGCGTCCTCGTGTTCGTTGATGACGACAAGGACCCATTCAACACCGTCCGTGCCTGGTGGAACACGAAGCCCTACTCGTACCCGACGCCTCGCGCCGCCTTCTTCGGCCACTTAGGCCTTGCAGCCGACACGCCCGCCGGAACACACCCAATCGGACAAGGCACATTGCTCTATGACGTCGCCAGCCCCGCCGCACTGACTTACCAGGCTGACGGGGCCGACCACGTCCGCAGCCTAGTCCAAAGCGCCTGCCAATCCGCCGGCACTTTGTACCAAGAAACCAACTTTTTGTCCCTGCGCCGTGGCCCGTATGTCATCGCCGCCGGTCTCGACGAATCGCTTCCCGGCACGCCGCACACGCTGATGGGCCGGTTCTTGGACCTCTTTGATGCCAGCCTGCCCATCCTGAACTCCGTCACGCTAATCCCCGGCCACCGGGCGCTGCTGCTGGATCTGGACCGCGTTCAGGGCCAGAACCCCGTGATCCTCGCGGCGGCCTGCAAGACGCTCGGCATGGAAAGCCTGTCGGACGGTGGCTTCCGGTTCCACGCCGTCGCACCGGACAACACCGAGGCCGCCATTCGTCTGCGTCTCGACGCCCCGCCGCAATCGGTCACGGTAGATGACCAGCCGCTTCCGGCAAGCGCCCAGGTCTGGGATGCTGAGACGCACACCTTCCTGCTGCGCTTTCCTAACTCCGCGTCGGGCCATTGGGTATTACTGCGCTAAGGAACATCCCGCAGGAACGAGTGACTGAAGTCGCTTGTTCCTGCTCGTTCCTGCGGAACTGCCACGAAACCAGGTACAATAGCAGCCTGTTTGCTTATTTGTTGTGCTTGCCTGGTTTTTGGAGGTTCCGCTCATGAAAGCCGCCCGCGCCCTTGTTCTGCTGCTCCTCACCGCCGCCCTTGCCGCCGGTTTGCATCCGCTGACCGCGCAGATTGCGACCCAGTCACCCCAAGCGCCGCCTGCCGTTTCCCCGGCCCCCGTGTCGCGGGTGCAGGCAGATAAGCATTACGCCGAGAAGTCTTACGCGCTGGCCCTGCCGGAGTATCAATCTCTGCTGGGGGCGCTGCCGCCCAAATCCCCCAATCGGACTGAGATTGAGTACCGGATCGCCGTGGCGCTGGGCGCGTCGCAGCAATGGGACATGGTAATCACGGCCTGGGCGGCGTTTCTGTCCGCGCACGCAAACGAGCCGCTTTGGACAGCGCGGGCGCACTACCAGCGCGGCCTGCTGCTGAACCTCATTCCGCATCAAGGCTATAAAGTCGGTACGCGCATTTACCGTGGTTCGGACTATCCCCATACAACCGACACCGAGAAGCCTGAGTACGTCTACCTCCAGAACGACGATACGCTGGCGGCGCTGGCGGACTTTGAACAGGCCGCCGTGGACTACGACAAGCAGCCTAAAATTACGCTCACGGTACGCGTCTACGTGGGTGAGGCTCGCCCTGGCCCCATCTTCGTGCAGATTAAGAATCCCGGCGGCGGGTTCAAAGCGAGCAGCGCCCCGGAGAACTACGCAAGCGAGAAGGCCGACCTATACTTTGACCTGGTCCGCTCCCTGCATCCGGCCGGCTACCAGTGGCGTACTCAGGAATGGGGCAGCGACGATGACTGGAAGGCGGCGAAAAAGATCAACTGGGCCATCAACACGCGCCTGCCGTATGACCCGAAGTGGCCGCAGCCGAAGAAAGTTTTGTACTTACTCGCGCGAATCCCGACCCTGAACTCGGCAAACACGCACACCACGGTCCTAGCGGAGCTTGCGCGGGGGCTGTATGTCGCGCAGGCGCACAACGGCTGGGCGAAATCCGAGTATATCGTGCCGCCGGGACACCCGGAAAAGGGGGTCTACAAGATCACCCAGACGTTGCCGTACTTCGTGCTGGACCCGCTGGCGATTTTGACCAAGACCGCCAACGCTTATCCCCATGACCCGCAGGCTCCGCAAATCCGGCTGATTATCGCCCAGTGGACCGAGCGGGCCGGGGATTATGTCGGGGCGCTGAAGCTGTACCGCGCTCTTGTGGCCCGGTATCCGTCCAGCAAATGGGCACCGGATGCCGAGCAGGGGGCGCAGGACATTCAGCGGCCTACGGTCAGCCTCAGCTCGCCCGGCCCGCAGCCCGCCGGCAAAGCGGCGTCGGTCAACTTGGGAAGCCGCAATTTGAAGACGCTCACCCTGCGGGCCTATCAGGTGCCGCTGGAAACTGTTCTGTCGGCACCCGGCAAGCTGGAATTCGCCGAGGGCAAGCTGACTGATTTCAAGCGCAATTTCGGCTCGATTGAAGCCGCCGAAAAGCTGGGGCCGCGCGTCGCGCAGTGGACGCAGGCGACGGGCGATAAAGGGGTCTTTGAACCCTATTCCAACACTCTGCCGACGCCGCTGACGAAGGCCGGCGCGTACTTGGTGGTCGCCGGCGGGCAGGACGGCAAGGTCCGGGCGGCGACGATAGTGCTGGTGACCGATCTTGCCGTGATAAAGAAAGTTGATAAAGACACTGTCCTGTGCTTTGTCGCCGACGCCCGCTCCGGCCATCCCGTGCCGGGCGCGAGCGTCATCGTCCGTCAAATTTGGTCTAATAACGCTCGCCGGGTTCAGGTCGAGCGCGGCACGACCGACGCCGACGGCATGGTCTCGGTGCCGACAGTCAAGCAGCAGCAGAATGTCCAGACCGAAGCGTTTGCCGCCGCGCCGGGCGAGCGCTACGCGCTGACGGGCCAGGGATACTGGTACGATTACAACAACGGCAACGGCGACACGCGGGACGAGATCAAGGTCTATGCTTATACGGACCGGCCTGTCTATCGCCCAAAGCAAACGGTCTACCTGCGGGAAATGCTCGTGAAACGCGCCGGCGGCGGCTCGGACTATGCCCCACTTGTGGGCGCACTGGTGCATGTCACTGTGACCAGTCCTAAAGGGGACATGGTAGACCAAGACACCCTAACGACCTCGGAGTTCGGTACGGTGAACGGCTCGTTTGATCTGCCGAATGGGGCGGCACTAGGCGAGTACAGCGTCAATGCTCAGCTTCTGCCGGTGGATAATTCCTACTATACGACCGGCGGCAGCAAGTTTCGGGTGGAGGAATACAAGCGGCCGGAGTACGAGGTCAAAGTGACGCCGTCCACGACCCAGGCGCGGTTCGGCGACAAAGTGACGGCGGCGGTGAAAGCGACCTACTACTCCGGGCCGCCGGTGGCCGGGGCGAAAGTCTCCTACAAAGTCTTCCGCAACCCGTACTACCCCAGCTATCGGTTCCCGCAGCCGTATGACTGGTATTACCATGCCGACGACGGCGCGTACACCAACCAGAACGCCGACCAGGGCGAGATTATTTCCCAGGGCAGCGGCGTGACTGACGCGCACGGCGTTTTGTCGGTGACATTCACCGCCGGCAAAGGCACACGCGGCTACTCGGGCGACTACGCTTACACGGTCATGGCGGACGTGGTGGACGCCTCGCGCCGCCAGATCTCCGGCGAAGGTGTGCTGCATGTCACCAACCAGGCGTTTGACGCCTACTTGAATGTCCCGAACGGCTTCTACAAGCGCGGCGACAAAGTGCAGGTGGAGCTTCGGACGCAGAACGCCGATGAGCAGCCGGTTGAGGTCACCGGTTTGCTGTCGGTCATCCGCCAGACCTGGGAGGCAGGCAAGACCGTCGAAACCACGGTGCATACCGAAGACCTGACCACCGACGCGGACGGCAAAGCGTTCACGACCTGGCAGCCCGGCAGCGACGGCTCCTACCGCGTCGAGTTCCGTGCCAAAGATAAGTTTGCTCAGGACGTTGTCGCGACGGCTCCCATCTGGATCGCCGGGGATGAGTTCGACCCGCGCCAGTTCCATACCGGCGGCATCACGATCCTGACCGACAAGACGACCTATGAGCAGGGCCAAACCGCGCATCTGCTGATTGTCAGCGACCAGCCTGATACCTGGGTGCTGCTGACTTCGGAGACCGGCAACCAGATTTTGACCCGCACCCTGGTCCATGTGCCGGGGCGGGCCAAAACCATTGACGTGCCGATTGTCCGCGCCGACGTTCCCAATTTCGCGTTCGGGGCTGCCGCCGTGCGCGATTACCAGTTCTACCGCTGGCAGCAGGAAGTGTTTGTCCCGCCCACGCGCCAGTTCCTGCACCTCGCGGTGACGGGTGACAAAGCCGAGTACAAGCCCGGCGAGACCGGCACATTCCATGTCGCCGCGACGGACTATTTGGGCCATCCGGCGTCGGCGGAAGTCTCGCTTGCCGTGGTAGATTCGTCGGTGTTCTACATCCAGAAAGAGTATGCCCCCGATGTCCGCCTGTTCTACTACGGCCAGCGCCGCAACATCAACGTCCAGCTAGACTCGTCTGACTCAGGCCGCGTCGAAGATACATACGAAAGCGACGCGCCGTACACCGTCTTCCACCCGCACGGCATCCATCTGCCCCTGCCAGGCCGCCTTTTGGGAGAATGGGAGTACCCGTACAATGGCATCTTCTACTTAATCGGTCCGCATGGCCGCTTTAGGATAATGGGTCAAGTTAATCTGAGGTCGGCCCTCGACATCAATAGGATGTCCAGAGACGAAGGCATCTTGGGAACTACGGTTTTTTCTCACGGCGGCATTGGGGGTGGTGGCTTCGGAGGCTATGCTGGGCGCGTCAGAGTCACCGGCGCAGTCACCGTGGCGGCAGTCAACCGCACGGATGCCAGCACGTCCAGCGTCATCACGGCGGACGAAGAGCAGAAAGTCAAGTCCCAGCCGAACAGCCTGTACCAGTTTCCGGGGCTGCTGTTCGGACAGCCCGGCAGCGGTTTTGCTCCCGTACAGGTGCGGCGGAACTTCTCGGAAACGGCGTTCTGGACGCCGGCGGTCGTCACGGACAAAACGACCGGCACGGCCACGCTGACAGTCCATTTTCCGGACACGCTGACGACCTGGAAGGCCACCGCTCGCGGCCTGACGGCGGGCGTTCTGGTCGGCTCCGGGGACACGTCGGCGATCACGAACAAGCACCTGCTCGTGCGCCTGGAAGCCCCGCGCTTCTTTGTCGAGCGCGATCAGGTGACGCTGAGCGCGATTGTCCGCAACGACCTGGCGACCGCAAAATCCGTGCGGGTGAGCCTCGCGGCGGCAGGCGGGGTGCTGGAAGAACCCACCCCGGCACAAGTGCCTCCCCTCCCTGTTAGGGAGGGGCTTCGGACGGTCACCGCCGGCCCCTCCGATGCCACAGCCCCATCCAATTCTTCACCCTCTCCTAACAGGGGAGGGTCGCCGCTTGCGGCGGGGAGGGGTTCCTTCGCCCCGCAAATCGTCACCGTTCCCGCGCACAGCGAAAAGCGAGTGGACTGGACGGCGCATGTCACCGGGGACGGGCTGGCGACGGTGAAGATGACGGCGGAAACGAATGAGGAAAGCGATGCCGTGGAGCAGTCGTTCCCGGCGCTGACTTACGGTGTCCAGAAGTTTGTCACGGCAAGCGGCGTTTTGCAGGCGGACCAGAGCGAAGCCAAGCTGACCATGACTATTCCGAAAGACCATAAAGCGGGAAGCGCGGCGCTGCTGGTACAGATTAACCCATCGCTTGCCGCGACCACGCTGGACGCGCTGCCGTACCTCGCTGACTACCCGTATGGCTGCGTCGAGCAGACGATGGACCGCTTCCTGCCGTCGGTCATGGTCGCGCATACCCTGCGCGATGCCGGGGTCAACTTAGACACGCTGCATCAGCGGGCACTGGCGCTTCAAGCACGGGAAGACGCCGGAACGCCGTTTGGACAGGCCGCGCCCACAACGCATGACACGAACGAGACCGGCTATACCTATCCCACCGGAACGCCCGGCGTGATGAAGACAGCGCAAATGGCAGCTAATTTATGGCACACGGAGCGCTGGGCGAACCCAGTCTTTGACCCGGCCCGGCTGCAGCAGATGACCGAGGACGGCCTGAGCCGGCTGGTCTCCATGCAGCAGAAGGGCGGCGGCTGGGGCTGGTGGGGCGGCAGCCAAACCTCCGACGCCTACCTGACCGGCTACGTCGTCTACGGCTTGGCGACGGCGAAAAGCGCGGGCGTCGCCGTGCCGCCGGACGTGCTGGCGCGGGGCTATGCCTGGCTGGCGAGAGACGTGAAAGACCGGGACGACGAAAAGAACGATGAGGAACGCGATTTAGCCGTCTGGGAGTCGTTTGCGCTGTCGTCGGACCCGGCAGCGTTTCCCGTTCCTGCCCGGCACGTCGTCACGCTGGCGTTTGAGAACCGTGACCGGCTTTCGGCTTATGGGCAGGCCCTGCTGGCGCTCACGCTCCAGAACTTAGGCAGCCATGACAAAGCGGCTGTCGTCTGCCGCAACCTGCGGAACACGGCCCGGATTGACGCCGAAAACGGCACCGCAAGCTGGAAACCCATAGACCGCTACTGGTGGAACTGGTACAACGATGATGTCGAGACCGACGCCTGGGCCTTAAAAGCCTATGTCGCCATTTTGCCCCACGATGACCTGACACCGATGCTGGTGAAATGGCTGGTCCAGAACCAGCGCGGCAGCCGGTGGAGCACGACCAAAGAAACTGCAACGGCGATTTTCGCGCTTTCCGACTACATCAAAGAAAATAACGAGCTGGCCCCGGACTACACCATCAAAGTGGCGCTCGGTGACAAGCTCGCGCGGACGTACAAGATTACCCGCGAGAATGCCCTGCTGTTTGACAACCAGTTTGCCGTCCCCGACGCCCTGCTTGCGGACGGCAGCCAGACCGTGACGATTACAAAAGCTGGCACCGGACGCCTGTACTATTCCACATCGCTGCAATACTTCACCACGGAAGAAAACATTGCGGCCGTAGGGACCGAGCTGAAAGTCCAGCGGCGCTACTACAAGCTGACGCCGAAAACAAAGTCTGCCATTGACTACGAGGGCGGCACGTTTAACGTGCTGGATTACACGCGCACTGAGCTTGCCGACGGCGCGTCCCTGCAAAGCGGCGACATGATCGAAGTTGAGCTAATTTTAGACAGCAAAAACGAGTACGACGACTGCGTGTTTGAGGACATGAAACCCGCCGGCTGCGAGCCGCTGGACCTGCGCTCCGGTGAGCGTTACGGCGACGGCCTCTGCTCCAATCTGGAGCTGCGGGACACCAAGACCGCGTTCTTTGTGGACCATCTGCCGCAAGGAACGCGCGTTTTGCGCTACCGCCTGCGGGCCGAAGTCCCCGGCGCGTTCCACGCGCTGCCGACCAACGGCTACGCCATGTACGCCCCCGAAGTCCGCGCCCTCTCAAACGGCTGGCACGTCACCGTCGGCGACGCCCTCCAAGCCTCCGCCGACACTCACCTCTAGCGCCTCACGCCGACAGGCAAGCTAGGCAGGCTAAAGACAGGCAGCGAATTCACTGAAGTGAGCCGCCTGTTGCCGCATTCCCTGTGTACCGTACTAAGTCACGGAACACTGTGCGGCCTTGCTGCCGCCGCCAGACCATGTCCAGCCTGCCCTGCCTAATGTTCTGGTAGAACGGACAGCTAATCTCGACGGTTTGGGTGGGCAGCGGCTTGGCGGTGCGGCGCTTGTCGCGGTCATTTCAAATTAGCCGGGGCTGCTTCGGCGCGGCGAAATGGGGGTTGGGGCAGAAGGGCCAGGCACGGAGGCATTATACCAGGCAGCGGGAACGTATGAAAACACAAAAGGCGCAGGCAGAAATGCCTGCGCCCGTTAAACGATAAGTAAACAACAAAGTTTTATTTGCGTTCCGGCAGAGTGATGGTCTTGCTGTGCACAGCGTCCGTGAAGTCATCAATAGAGCGCAACAGCGTCTCGAACCGCTTCGCCGCGCCAGGCGACAGGTTGCTGGTATCCACATGTGGCTCAGGAGCGGATTGGGAACGCTCCGGCGGACGGGGCGGTGCAGAGGTGGGCACAGAGGCTTGAGAGGTCTTGGACAGGGACATCAAAATCGTTCCTTCTCCTGATGAAATTTCGCTACGGCCCCGGAGCAGAGCCTGACGTCAGCGATTGTGCGGCTATTATACCCAAGATGGTACAGAAAGGGTCAATAAACCTTCTGATCTCTGCCTGCTTGTTTCGGTTCCCGAAAACTCCGGTTTGATCCGCTTGGAGGTTCAAGACTGCTACAATTTTATCGGAGTTTTTGACGGCGATGCTCATAAAAGTTTTGTACTTTTGACGGACGAAAAAGGCATGGATCGCATCGCAAACAACCTCTGGCTGTCCCTTCAATTGTTTGCTGACTTCTTTTCGATCATGGATGTTCGGGATGACTGTTTCTTTCCCAGAAGTGAAAGTACGAGGCGCACCAAATAAGACTCGCTGTGGGTCTTTATCTATGGGGACAGAGAAATCGAGTGGAGCAATTCGCGGCGGCTCGGCCCACGCCCGAATGCACAAAATACTGCTATAAGTATCGGCGGTGCGCTGAGGGTCCGAGAAATAAACGTGATCCGAAAATTTGCCTCCGCTACTGTGCTTGCTGATCACTTCATCAAGCATGAGGTTGGCGTTGATGCCCAAGCCAACTGCTTCGGGATGAAACAAAATAACAACAGCGGCAATCAGCTTGAGTATTTTTGTCTGCGCTTGGCGAAGCTGCGCCTCATTATAGGTGTGAACGTCTTGTAGGGCTTCAATTGCATCAGTCAGTAAGGATGTGTACTTCTCCAGAAAATCTTGACCCGACAAGCGCCCCTTGCTTCTGGCAGATTCGCGGAACTGTTTTACAAGCTCAACAAAACCAATACCAACAAGGGCGGCGACCGAAATCAGAGGACTATAGCCGTGAGTATGAGCTTGATGTTCGTTCTCATACCAGGCAACAAACCCCGTCAAAACAACCCCTGCAACGACGAGTATCCAAATAATTCGAGAACGCCACATCAAAAAGTAGTTCCTTCCTGTCGCGGAGGAACAGTCATCGCTTTGCGCTTGTCACTGTCATTGAAGATCAGGTGTGGCTGTTTGGACATGGCGTGATACAGGGCGGATGAATTGAGGATGGATAAGTCAGGCACAAGGATAGTATACCCGTTGAGCAAGGAGCAGGGAAGGAGCGGGGTTCTGCCCCGCCCCTACGGACTAAACCACCTGCATCGGCATCAGGACGCAGAGGTAGTCGGCGGTGTCGGTGGGGCGGATGACGCCGGGGCGGAGGGGTTCGGTCAGCTCGATGTGGAGGCCCTCGGTGTCTAGGACGTTCAGGACATCGGCGAGATACTTGGCGTTGAAGGCGATCTCGATGGGGGTATCGTCGCCGGTGCGGGCGACTTCGACTTCTTCATACGCATTGCCGACGCTGCCGCTTTCGGCGGTGATGGTCAGCTTGTCGCCGTCTTCGGTGGTGCGGAGAACGACCCGGCTGGCGGAGTCGCGGGCGACGATGGAGGCACGCTTGACGGCGGCGGCCAGCGGGGCGCGTTCGACGGTAAGCGTTTTCGTGGCCTGGGCAGGGATGACGCGCTCGTAGTTCGGGAACTGGCCGTCAATCAGGCGCGAAATCAGAGTCGTCTTGCTGCCGGAAGCGTCGTCTACTTGGAACTGGATTTGGTTGCCGGAGAGCGTCACGACAATCTCTCCTTCCTCGTTGCCGACAATTCGCAGCAGCTCGTTCATGGCCCGTGACGGGACAATGGCGCTGGCCGAGCCGGAGCCTTCTTTGACGGGGCAGTCGCGCACGGCCAATCGGTGGGTATCGGTAGCGACAAGCTTCAGGCTATCGCCCTGAAAGACGACCAGAACGCCGGTCAAAATCGCGCGGGTTTCATCGGTGGACGTGGCGAAAATGGTCTGCCTGATGGCGTCTTTGAGTGTTTCGCGGTCTATCACAAAGCGCGAGTCTTCCTGCACCTGGGGCAGCAGGGGGAACTCGTCGGCAGACAGTCCCAGCAGCTTGTAATTCGCTTTGAGGCAGCGCAGGTGGAGCGTATTGGTCTCGTCTTCCACCGTGACCGACACGTCGGCGTCAGGCATGGCGGCGAGAAGCTCGGTGAAGTTTCGGGCCGGGGCGGTTGCCGCGCCGTCCTCGGTGATGCCGACTCCGGGCAGGGTATGCTCCATCCACATTTCGAGATCGGTTGCCATCATGGAGACTTTGCCGTCTTTGGCGGCGATCCGCACATGAGTAAGTATCGGAAGCGACGACCGGGTGGCAACAGCCTTGCCAACGGTCTGGATGCCCTCAAAGAGTTCTTTGCGGGGGGAAGTCGCCCGGAGCAGTCCGGGGATCATTGTTTTTGCGGCCATCTTCAAATTCTCCTTGTCAAAGTTTCTTGGAATATCGTGTTTCGGTATCTTGTTCAGTTTCTTGTGCTGCCGCATGTTCGCGCAGCAAGCGGTCTAAAGTGCGCTCCGTGAACCAGGCATCGGGCCGGTCGCTCGGTGCAGACTTCAGTCGGCTGATGGTCGCCCGCAATGTCACTGCATTGGCGGCGGCTCCGGGGTAGGCCGCAAGATGCGCCTCCACCGCAGCCCGCAGGGTTTCCGGCAGGGCGTCGTCAACGTAAAGATCAACCAGTTCGTCACGCTCGGCTTGTGTCACCACTTTGTTTTCGCTCATAGGTCCTCTTTCTGCGAAAGAAGTGCATCACGCAGGGCGCGGCGGGCGCGTCCATGCAATGATTTCGTCGCGGCAGGGGTGCGGTCGAAAATCAAAGCCGCTTCGGCAGCAGTCAGCCCTTGCAAATCGCAGAGCGTCAAGACCAGCCGGTGGTCTTCAGAAAGCGACGTAAGAGCGGCGTCCAAGTCCGAAACGGAGTCCGGTTCGGGCGCAAACAGCACCCAATCGCCTTGAATAGTCTCCGTGAGGCCAGACAGGGAAAGTGTCGGCAGGCGCGGCTGGCGCATCCGCTCCAAACACACCCGCCGGGCGATCCCGAGCAGCCAGGTCTTGAAGCGGCTTTCGCCCCGAAAGCGTCCGGCTCGCAGTGCCCGCCCGGCCCGGAGCCAGGTTTCCGATGCCGCTTCTTCGGCGTCTTCCCGGCTTGAAAGAAACCGCCGGGCAAACGCATACGTCGCGTCTAGGTGCCGCCGAAACAAGGTTTCCAGCGCCTGTGCGTCTCCGCCGGCGGTGTAGTGCGCCGCCAGCCGCTCATCGTCGTCCCCGTTTAATTTGCCCCAGTCCGCTCTGCTGCTCATTTGCTTGTCATATACTTGGTGTCGGTTTCGCGCCAAAAAGCGCCGCGCCCGCAAAAAATCTTTTCGGGAACTATCTGCCGCGCTTGAACGCTTGCTGTTTCAATTCCAACCTACGAACTCACAGGAGAAATTGATGAAACTGTTTTCCCGCTTAACTGCCGCGTTCGCTCTGATTGCTTTAGTCGCCGTGTCCGCCTTCGCCCAGACTCCCATGAACAAGATGCCCGGCGCACGGGTCAAGGGCTACACTAAAACCTTGAAAAGCGGCAAGACCGTCGCCGTCAAGGGCTACATGCGTAAGGCAAAGCCGATGCCGAAGACCGCCGTGAGCGGCTATATGAAAACGCTCAAAAGCGGCAAGACCGTCGCCGTCAAGGGCTACACCCGCAAAGCCCCGATGAAGGGCATGATGAAGAGGCCGACGCTGTAGAGAACGGAGTGAAAACCTCACACCAAGAAGACCTCGCCCCGGAACTGCGTTCCGATACGCAGTAATGCGTAGCATACCCTCTCCTTGTTAAGGAGAGGGTGGAAACTTGTTTCCGGGTGAGGTTCTGTCACGCGCCCCTCCCTCGCCGGTTCCAAATCCACATCCCCGTCAAAACAGCGGTCAGCCCTGCACTTATGTACAAGCCAATCATCACTCGCTTCTCTAAGCGGTCATAGTCAGCTACATATTGGTCTGTTTCTTCAGTTTCCGGCAGCGCATCGATAGTATTGCCTGTTCGTATCGCACCCCGCAGGTTTCCTACCCAAGTTTGATACCCTAAGAGTTGCTTGTATGCCTTGAAGTCTTCCGGGTTGACGCTGATGGCGGCCTCTAACGTGGCGATTGCATCCCGCTTCTTCCTTCTAGCCCATTGTGTCTTCGCCAAATGTCGATGGGCGTAAGAGTTTGTTGGATCAATGTCAATCGCCTGCTGAAATGCTGCTGTGGCTGCCTCCCATCCAGCTTTGTCTTTATTTTCATCTGCCTGAACCAGTAGATGAAAGCCAAGATAATTATAAAGGTACACATTGTCAGATTTTAGACGTATCGCCGCTCGAACTGCCGCTAACGCTTCGGGAGAGTAGCCTGGGTCTGAAAGGGCATAAGCGAGATTTGTGTGAGGGGCGTCGTAATCTGGCTCCAGTTGTACAGATTTCCGCCATTCAACAATCGCTGCCTCTTCCCGTCCTAGTTTCAAGAGTGCGCTTCCTATAATGTTTAGGACATAGCCGTCTTCCGGGTCAAGGTCAGCGGCAACTCGCCATTCGGTAATCGCTTCCTCAAACTTGTCTGCCTCGTAGAACTCCCACCCGCGATCTCGATATTTATGAAACAGGCTGCACATCGCCATCTTCCTCCATGTTTAGTTTACTCGCACAGACAGGAAAAACGGCGGGGCGTCGGGAATAGGCTGGGGACGTTTTGGAAAGAGAGAGCAAGACATGGCGGATATTGCGCGGCGGTTTGAGACGAACCCGATTTTGCGGCCTTCGGACGTGAAGCCGAGCCGGGAAGGGCTGACGGTGGAGTGCCTGCTGAACCCCGGCGCGTTTCGGTATGGGGGGCGGACCGGGCTGCTGCTGCGGACGGCGGAAAGGCCGGAGCAGCCGGACGGGATGGTGGCGACGCCGGTGCTGGACCCACTCGCGCCGGGCGGCATCTCGATTGTCACCTACGCGAAGAACGATCCCGATTTAGTGTATCAGGACCCGCGCGTCTTTCAGTACAAGGGCCAGGCGTATCTCACGACGCTGTCGCATCTGCGGCTGGCCTGGAGCAGCGACGGGACGCATTTTGTGCCGGAAGACAAGCCGACGCTGAGCGGGCGCGGGGAACTGGAATCGTTTGGGATCGAAGACAGCCGGGTCTGCGAGATGGACGGCCGGTTTTACCTGACGTACACGGCGGTCTCGCCGAACGGGGTGGGGGTGGGCATGAGCAGCACGACCGACTGGGTGACGTTCACGCCGCACGGCATGATTATCCCGCCGTCCAACAAAGACTGCGCCCTGTTCCCGCAGAAGGTCGGCGGCGAGTATCTGTGCCTGCACCGGCCCTCCAACCTCTACATCGGCGGCAACTATATCTGGCTGGCCCGCTCGCCGGACTTGAACCATTGGGGCCGGAACCAGTGCATTGCTTGGTCCCGGCCCGGAATGTGGGACTCGGCCCGGATTGGTGCGGGCGCGGAGCCGATACTCACCGAGCGCGGCTGGCTGGTGATCTACCACGGCGCAAGCGAGCAGCCCCGCTACTGCCTTGGGGCGCTGCTTCTTGATAAAGACGATCCGAGCAAAGTGCTGGCCCGGTCGTCAGAGCCGATCATGGAGCCGTCCGCCTCGTATGAGCTGACGGGGTTCTTCGGCAACGTCGTGTTCACCAACGGCCATGTGCAGGACGGCGACACGATTACCCTGTACTACGGCGCGTCCGATGAAGTCATCTGCGGCGCGTATCTGTCGGTTCAGGAGATCTTGGACACGCTGTAGGCACCCCTCCCGCTCGTTCCTCACTCCCTCCCCTGTTAGGGAAGGGCCAGAGCAAGAAATGGGAGCGCTTGCCCTCCGACAAGAGGCACTGGCCACAGGCTTATCCGAAAGCCCTTCCCTAACAGGGGAGGGAGCGAGGAACGAGCGGGAGGGGTGCCTATCCCGCCGCCAGTGTCAGCGCATAGACCGCCGCCGCGCCTGCCGCTTTGAGAGTTACGCTGCACTCGTACAAACTGCTGCCGCTTGTCACGACATCATCCACCACCAGCAGTGTTTTTCCTGCCACCAGTTCCGTCTGCCTCACGGCAAACGCACCGCGCAGATTGGTTCGCCGCGCTTCCGCGCTCAGGCCGACCTGCGGGCGGGTCGGGCGGATGCGAATAAGGGCATTTGAGGAGAGCGGCAGGCCAAGCTCACTGCCAAGAACCTGCGCCAGCCGTGCCGACTGGTTGTAGCCGCGCTGCCGCTGCCGGACCGGGTACATCGGGACTGCCAGAAGCGCGTCAAAGCGCAGGCCGTTCAGCGTGGGCGCTTGTTCACGGGCATAACACGCTAACAGTCGCCCGAGCGGAGCGGCAAGCTGGGGGCGGTCTCGGTACTTGAACTGATGAATGGCATGGCGCAGGACGCCGTCATACGCGCCCATTGACCTAGCCCGGACAAACGCCGGGCGACGCCGGCGGCAATCGCCGCAGCCGCCGTCGTCCGGGGCAAATGTCTGGCCGCAGACCGCGCAGAACGGCGCGGCCACCGGAATGATCTGGGCGGTGCACCCGGCGCACAGGCCGGACTCGCCGAGCTGGCTGCAAACGAGGCAGCGCGGGGGATAAAGCAGGGAAAGAAAAGGGTCAAAAAGTGCGGCAAGCATGAGGAACCCCTTCCGTGGGTGAGAACAACCAGCGTTAGAACCCGGCACTGAAAGTGCCGGGTATACCTTACGAAGTACCTGTTTGCCGGGCAGGCTTATCTCGCAGGCCAACCACGACCCATCCTGTCAAAACAAGGATAAGCAGAAAAAAACAAAGCAGACGCCCAACATCTATTGACGCGCCCGGCCACGCGAACAGGAAAGTATGGCAGTGTGTTATGTAATCAATGAGTGTCAACTCTGCAATCTCGAAGATGGAATTGATAGATGTCACGGTAAGTAGGGAAATTAACACCAGGATTTCCAAAACAGCTCCCGCGCCAAGTGCGAAAGCTTGATTATCGTTCACGCTATTCTCCTCTGCAATTATGCGTTTGCGCTTGACGCTATGCCTTCGCCTCGTCCTGTGCGTCAAAGTAGGCGATTTCCTGGAAGGCACGGTAGCGGGCGGCGATGTCGGCGTCGGTGAGGGTTCGCAGGCGGTTCAGCGAGAAGTCTTCGACGTTGTAGGAGGCCATGACGCTGCCGTAGATGACGGCGCGTCGCAAGGTCGCAAACGACGTGTCGTTCCGGGAGGCAACGTAGCCGATGAAGCCGCCGGCAAACGAGTCGCCTGCGCCGGTCGGGTCGGCGATCTCTTCCAGCGGGTACGACGGCGCGGCAAAGTGCTGGTCGCCGCTGAACAAGAGCGCCCCATGCTCGCCTTTTTTGATGATGACGGTCTTCGGCCCGAGCGCCATCAGCGCTTTGGCGGCTTTGATGACCGCCAGCTCGCCGGTGAGCTGACGCGCTTCGGCGTCGTTCATAAACGCGATGTCCACCCGCTTCAAGACTTCTAAAAGCGCGTCACGCTTGCCTTCAATCCAGAAGTTCATCGTGTCGCAAACGGTCAGAGTCGGGCTTTCGACCTGCTTCAAGACTTCCAATTGCAGTGTGGGATCAATGTTTGCGAGAAACACATACTTTGCCTGCTTGTAGCTTTCGGGCAGCGACGGCTGGAAGTCGGCAAACACGTTAAGCTGCGTGTCCAGCGTGTGCGCGATGTTCAGGTCAAAATCGTAGTAGCCCGCCCAGCGGAACGTCTTGCCGCCGGGGACAATCTGCACGCCCGCAAGATCAATGCCGCGCGACTTCAGAAACTCTAAATGCGCGGAAGGAAAGTCGTCCCCGACCACGCCGACAAGCTGGACCGGAGCGAAGAACGAGGCCGCGACGCCCGAATAATCGGCTGCCCCGCCAAGCGTGTCCTTGACTTCTCCCATCGGCGTCTTCACCGAGTCCAGGGCCATCGAGCCGACAATCAAAACAGGCGATGCAGACATAAAGTGTTCCATTTTCTAAGATAAAATCAAGGCAAAAAGAAAAGCCCGCCGCAAGGCGCGGTGGGCTGAATTGACAGTTGCTGTCAGACTTTCATAGTTATAAGTAGTGACCCCGGACCGATTTGAACGGTCGACAACTTCCTTCGGAGGGAAGTACTCTATCCGCTGAGCTACGGGGCCTCGTCGTATGTTCGCCACGAAAGATGGTTGTAGTTCTTGATGCGATGGCAGTTTGAGCAGCGCACATAGCACTTTTCGATCTCCGCCTGAATGGTTTCCCAGCAGAAATGCATGCTTTTCAAGTCGCTGACATTGTGCCTTTTTACCCCGCGCACATGATCAAAGTCAAGTACGCGCGGGTCTGCCATTCCGCAGTCTACGCAGGGGTGCTGCCTGAGATATTCCCATACCAGCATCCGCGTTTTCTTCCGAAGCGCGTCGTTATGACGCTTGGCTTTGTCCAGATAATACTGCTTGTTGTTTGCGTAATGGCGGCGACCATACTCCACTCCAAGTAGCATTTCTTACAGGGCTGCTTCAGTTTGCCGTCCCGGACGCGGAACACGGACAGTTGGCGAAACTCGCCGCATTTCGTGCAGTGCATCCCGCTTGTCTGCCCTGGCTCCTCCATGATAGCGCGATTGTACTTCAAACGCGCAGCCCTTGTCAATCTCTGCTTCGTGTTTTTCTTGACAAGCAGCCGTAAATAGGATATGATACAGCCATAGCCTAAACGGGGCTGAGGCGAAGAAGCTTCTTCCGGTTCGCGGCACTGCTGCGGCTGTGGAAGAAGCTCTTTTTGTGTCTGGCTCTTTCGATTTCCTCTTTAGATTTCCTGGTATTTCTCCGAGGATAGAGTCACTATGACTCTTCGATTAGTAGATACGGCAGCAAGCACAGACACGCACGCGACGCAAATCCCGACGCACACAGGAGCCGGCATGAAACATGTAGATATGGTCGTGATCGGCAGCGGGCCGGCAGGACAAAAAGCGGCCATCCAGGCCGCCAAGCTCGGCAAGCAGGTAACCCTGATCGAGCGCAACCGGATCCTCGGCGGTGCCTGCACCCACACCGGCACTATCCCCTCCAAAGCCCTGCGCGAAGCGGTCCTGCACCTCTCGGGCATCCAGCAGCGCGGCTTTTACGGTGACCGCGATGGCGGCGGCGGCGGGGGGCGCGGCAAGCCGGAAATCACGATTGAAGACCTGATCGCTCGCGGCCAGCAGGTTATCCGCACCGAAATGGAAGTCATTCGGGAGCACATGGTCCGCAACGAAGTGGAAATCATCTGCGGCGAAGCGAAATTCGTGGACCCGCACACGCTAAGCGTGACCCGGCAGAACTCGGTCGAGATGCTGGAAGCGGATCATTTTATTATCGCGACCGGAACCGTGCCAGCGCGTCCGCCGAGTGTGCCGTTTGACCAGACGCACGTTCTGGACAGCGACAGCCTGCTGGAGCTGTCGCACTTGCCCAAAAGCATGATCATTGTCGGCGGCGGCGTCATTGGCACCGAATATGCCTGCATGATGGCGACGCTTGGCGTCCGGGTTATACTCACGGAAGCTCGGGCTTCGCTGCTGGACTTTGTGGACTCGGAGATCAGTGAAGCCTTGCAGTACCGAATGCGGGCGATGGGTGTCACGCTGCGCTTAGGCGAGCGCGTGGACGATATCAAAGTCCAGCCCGATGGCCTGGTGCAGGCGACATTGCAATCCGGGAAACATCTGCGGGCGGACACGCTGCTGTACTGCATCGGGCGTCAGGGCACGACCGGCACACTGGGGCTGGACACGGTCGGCATTGTTCCCGACAACCGCGGGCGGCTGAAAGTCAACGAAAACTACCAGACCGGTGTGCCGCATGTCTACGCGGTCGGCGATGTGGTCGGCTTTCCGGCGCTTGCTTCGACTTCGATGGAGCAGGGCCGGCGTGCGTCGTGCCATATCTACGGCGAGCCGACGACGTCTATTCCCGAGCTGTTCCCGCTCGGCATTTACGCGATCCCTGAGATCAGCATGGTCGGCAAGACCGAGGCCCAGCTTACCGCCGACGGCATCCCCTACGAAGCGGGCGTCGCTCAGTACCGGGAAATCGCGCGGGGCCAATTGCTCGGCGACGAAGTCGGCATGCTGAAGCTGTTAATCCATGAAGAAACCCGGCAGATACTCGGCGTCCACGCCATCGGCACCGGCGCGACCGAGCTAATTCACATCGGTCAGGCCGTGATGGCCTTCAAGGGCACGGTAGACTACTTCATCAACAATGTCTTTAACTACCCGACGCTGGCCGAGTGCTACAAAGTCGCCGCCCTGAACGGCTCCAACAAGCTCCGAATGCTCTGGCACGACGACTACGAACTCAGCGGCTCCCGCGACGCGATGGCGGCGTAGCCCCTCAAAATCCTGGCATGATTTTTGCAGAGCGTATTGCATGTCAACAGCTTTACCTCAGAGGAGCGGCATCGCTCACCCGGCCAAACCCCGTCTTGATTATTTAGACGGGGTGCGTGGCCTGGCTGCCCTCTTCGTGGTCGCACATCACCTTTGGCGGGCCTATACTGAGAACGCTCTTCCGGGCCTTCGGGGTATTGCCACAAACTGGCTTCTCTACGGTCACCTGGCGGTGGATGTGTTCATCGTCTTGTCCGGAGCCTGCCTGATGCTGCCGGTAGCCCGCTCCCGGTTGCTGCGCGGCGGCTGGCAAACCTTCTACAAGAGCCGTGCCCGGCGGATACTGCCGCCCCTGTACGCGGCAATTGCTTTTGGCCTCGCGCTCAATGTTGCTCATGGGGCCGCTCACGGAACACTGCCGTCGCTGAAAATGGTCCTTCTCAACCTGCTGCTGCTGCAAGACTTGGTGCAAAGCTCAAACGTGCTGGATAGCCCGCTGTGGAGCGTCGCGCTGGAATGGAAGATTTATTTCCTGTTTCCCGTGTTTGTCTGGCTCTGGCTGCGCTTCGGGGTAGGTGTGGTGCTGCTCGTCAGCGCCATAATCGGCTACGGCCTGACGGGGATTTTGAGTGCGGTTTATCCTTCGCTCTACCTGCCCCTGTCCTGTCCGTGGTATGTTTTCCTGTTTGGCATGGGCATGGCAGCGACTGATTTCGCCATGCGAGGCAGCCGGATCGCCTCCGCTCAGCCTCCCGAGTGGATGATTCCTGCCTTGTTTTGGGCTGCGCTGGCGTGTCTGGCGCTCCTGCTGTTCCGCTGGCCGGTCACGTCTGCCGGGGAAGGCGTGCTTTATGTCCCGCATCTGCCGATCATTGATGCTGCCGCCGGAATGACAACGGCGCTAGCTCTTGTGATGCTCAGCCGGAAAGCGATGCGGCAGGAACGCAGCCTGCCGATTACCCTGCTGTCCTGCGCCTCTGGTTTTTGTGGGAACCATCGGTTACAGCGTCTACCTCATCCATATCCTCATCATCTACAGGATTAGGGACCTTCTGCTTGCCCACCTTCCCATTCATCCTGCGCTAGTTGTTATTGTGCTTGATATGGTAGTCACTGTCGGCATTGCCTATCTGTTTCACCGCATATTCGAGCGCCCGTTTATGTCGAAACCTGGCTTACCCAGTCCAAAAAACGAGCGTCAAGCGGAGATCGCTGCTGTTGAAAACCCGGCACCTTAACAGGCAGGGCAGGGACGATTCCTGCCCCTACGATGTGAGTTAAGCAGGTCACGCGACGCAGTTGCGGCATAAGTTTCCTTTCCGCGGTATACTTTATGAAGTGAACGGATATGAAGTGAATGGAGAGGAAACCAACAATGGCACAACAAAAACTGGATGTGAAGCGCCCGAAGCGGTCTGCGGTGCGCCAGCCGAAACAAGATGATGTGGTTATCTTCACTTCTTTTGATGGGACTGTGCGCGAAGTCGGCCCCCTGCCGATGCCGCTCGGGGAAGCGACCGCTCTGATGAGTGAGCAAACACTCAGCGAGATTTGGGGATCGGAGAAGGAGGCAATGGATTGCCAAAGTATGTACGAGGGGAAATAGTCTGGGTTCCTTTCCCCTTCTCTGCTGAAGAAGGCCTCAAACTTCGCCCTGGGGTTGTAATAACCCCTTGGCCGTACAAGGGCAGTACAGACTATTTTCTGTGCATGGTTTCCACGCAGCCTGAGACTGACCCGTACTTGATGGAACTTACCAATGCGGATTTAGTTGAGGGACGCATCAGCCGAACTTGCTACATTAGGCCAACATATAGCTTTACCGTTGCCGAACGCTTCATCGAAAGCCGTTTCGGGCGGCTTAAGCCCGACAAACTCAAGGCTGTCATCTTCACGCTGTTTACAGTTCTTACCAAAGAATGAGCGCGAAACTGCCCCGTCAGCACCCTGAAAGGGCCGTTGACGGGGCAGTCCTTAATTTATCTACCGATGCCAAGCTGGGTGAGCAGGAAGGCGTAGTCGAAGGCGGTTTCGCGGAGGGCGTCGTAGCGGCCCGAGGAGCCGCCGTGGCCGGCACCCATGTTGGTTTTGAGCAAGAGGGTGTGGGTATCGGTCTTGTGGGCGCGGAGCTTGGCCGTGTATTTGGCGGCTTCCCAGTACATAACCTGGCTGTCGTTCAGAGACGTTTTGACCAGCAGGTTGGGGTAGGTTTTAGCATCAATGTTGGTGTACGGGCAGTAGGTCCGCATATACTCGTAGTCGTCTTTGACGTTGGGGTTGCCCCATTCCAGATACTCGCCGACGGTCAGCGGCAGGGTGTCGTCGAGCATCGTGTTCAGAACATCTACGAACGGCACCTGAGACAGCACAGCCTGGAACAGATCGGGGCGCAGGTTGATGACGGCCCCCATCAAAAGCCCGCCGGCACTGCCGCCCTGAATGGCAAGGTGACCGGGCGACGTGTACTTCTCCCTAATCAAAAACTCGGCACAGGCGATGAAGTCGGTAAACGTATTCCTCTTGACGTGCAGCTTGCCGGCCTCCCGCCAGTCTTCGCCCAAGTCGCCGCCGCCCCGAATGTGGGCCACAGCAAAGGTCACGCCCCGGTCAAGCAAACTCAGGCGGTTCGACGAGAACGCCGCCGGCATGGAAATCCCGTAAGAGCCGTAGCCGTACAGCAGCAGCGGCGCGTTGCCGTTCTTTTCGACGCCGCGCTTGTAGACCAGCGAAATCGGGATGCGCGTGCCGTCGGCGGCTGTCGCTTCGATCCGCTCGGCGATATACAGGTTCGGGTCGTAGCCGCCCAGCACCGGCGTCTGCTTCAGCAGGGTCTTGACCTGCGAGTTCATGTCGTAATCGTACACCGACGCTGGGGTAATCTGCGACTGATAGCGGTAGCGGATGACTTCGGTATTGACCTCCGGGTTCGTGTCCAGCGAGACCGTGTACGACGGCTCCGGGTACGTCACTTTATGGGAAACCCGGCTGCTCAGCTCGATTACCCGAACCTGCTCCAGTCCCCCTTCGCGCTCGGAGATGACGGCGTGATGGACAAAAAAGTCCATGTCCTCGCGTGTGATCGCCGGGTCGTGCGCGATGAACTCGGTCCATTCGTTCGGCGCATCGAGCGGCGTGGAGACAATGCGGAAGTTTTTTGCGTCCTTGTCGGTCCGCACGAAAAAGTGGTCGCCGTGATGGTCCACGTAGTAGCGGTGGTCGGTCTCGCGCGGACGGAACACAGTCCAGTCGGTGTCGGGCTGCTCACCGGGCAGGTAGCGGACTTCGGTGGTCTTGGAGCTTTCCGACGTTAAAAAGAGAAACGCTTTGCTGCGGGAGCGCTGGGCCTGAATTCGGAACAGGGCGTCGGTTTCCTCGTAGATCAGCGTGTCGGCGTCGGCGCTGCCCAGCGTGTGCCGGTACAGGCGGTGCGACCGCTTGGCGTCATCTTCCACCGTGTAGAAAAGCGTCTTGTTATCGGCGGCCCAGACCACCGAGATCGTCTTTTCGACTTTGTCGGGCAAAAGCTCGCCGGTCCGCAGGTCTTTGACTTGCAGTGTGTACTGCCGGAAGCCCGTGACATCGGTTGAGAACGCCAGCAGATTGCCGTCGTCGCTGACCGTATACGCCCCGAGGCCGAGATACGAATGGCCTTCCGCGAGTACGTTTAAATCCAGCGTTACTTCTTCCGGGGCATCTAAGCTGCCGTGCTTGCGGCAGCGGATCGGGTACTGCTTGCCTTCTTCGGTCCGGCTGTAATAGAAGTAGTTGCCCAGGCGGTACGGAACGCTAAGGTCCGTTTCCTGAATGCGCCCCTTCATCTCGCCATACAGCGTTTCCTGAAGCTCTTTGGTCGAGGCCAGAACCGCGTCGGAATAAGCGTTTTCCGCTTCCAAATAAGCAATTACTTCCGGGTCGCTTTTCTCGCGCATCCAGAAGTAGTTGTCGGTGCGGCTGTCGCCGTGTTGGGTGTCTGTTTTGGGAACCGTTTTGGCAATGGGAGGGGTGAGCGTCGAGTTAGTCATGGGGACAGTATACCCAAGAGCTGAGAAAGCCGACGATCTTCGGCCAGCACTGTTCGTCTTCCATAACAGCGTGGCCGGTTTCCAGCGCCAGATGCTCGAAAGGAAGCGCAAAATTTGCTTCGGCAAGCCGGGCCATGAGGCGCTCCGACATCAGCGCCGACGGCCACATCTTGTCCTTTGAGCCGGAGACCAGAAGCACCGGGCCATTGATGTTTTCTACGGGGATAGAAGCCAGCTTCACCTGCTTGGCATTGCGTAGCGCCAGAGTGTAGGCTTGCAGAAAGCCGCCTGTCCGCATCCCCTTAATAATCGCCGGAAGCGCAGTCAGCGGAAACGAGACGTAGGGAAGCTCTTTGCCTCCATAAGACCAGGACGAAGCAGCTTTGCCGGACGACAGGCCCTGGAACACGACATCGCCGGGCGCAAACGCGGCGACCGCTTTAATTTCCGGGTAACGGCTCCCGAGAAGCAGGGCAAGCTCCGCGCCCTTCGAGCCGCCGACAACAGCGTACTGGCGGGGCAAGACTTCCGGCTGTTCGGCAAGCCAGCCAAACGCGGTCTCAAAGTATTCCAGCGGGATATTTGCCAGCGTTTTGGGAACGCCTGCCAGGCCAAAGTAAGCCAGGGAAAAGACCGTAAAGCCTGCTTCCACTAAATCCGCCAGCATCTCTTTCTGGTACGGGTTGTCGCGCCAGCTTTTGCCGCCTTCCGAGCCGCCCAGCATGATGACGGTTGGTTTTCGGACAGCAGCATCCGCGTAGAATAAATCACCGACTAGGCCACGTTCCATTATGCTCCGGCAAATCATTAGCGATGCCAGCTTTCTGGGGAGAGGAACCGGCGCAGGAAACGGTCGCCTGCAAACAGAGCAAGCGCAAGCACCATGCAGTAAAGCCCCATGCTCACGGCAGTCACCGCGTCAGGACTGAGGGAATGGGAAGTCAGCAGGGAAAACACAAGCCCGGATGGGCCAAAGAGAAGATGCTGCACCCAGAGAAAAGGCAGCCCGACGGCGAAAGGCAACGCGGCAATGACGGCAAGGTCACGGGCGCGGAGACGACGAAAATCCCCCATAAGTGAGTTCCTCCTGCTGCCGAATGCGGCAGCAAGAGGAGTAACGCAGAACGCGGCAAAAAGTTTCGCCCTAGTGTAAAGAACTAGTGTAAAGAACTAGTGTAAAGAACTAGTGTAAAGAACTAGTGTAAAGACGGGGTGGGAAGCTCGAAGACGATCTGGCCGTCGGCGGTCTCGACGGTGACACGCTCTAAACTCGTGTTGTCGCCGGGCTGAGGGGCACGGACCATTCGAATAAAGCGCATCTGGGCGGAGCGCTTGGCATCATCGAGACTGACATGTTTGTCAACCCGGATTTTGCGGCAGGAAGCAACGGCATCTTTGCCGAGCAGTGTGTCGTAAACAACGTAAGCCATCAGAATTTTCTCCTCCAAAGAGAGTAAACGATCAAAGTCGGGAGGGAAGAAAAACGCATCTCGCCCCGCAGCGAAACGCTAAGAATGAATAGGATACATTTCACTATACCATGACTTTTGCCGTGTCTCCGAAAAATTGTTGCCAAATGTTTATGAAGTTTTTTGTTACAGTGGCTTTCCGTTCAGCGAGGCCGCGACAGAGACCTCCTGTTCGCGGGTGAGCAGCCAGCCGCCGGAATGCTTGACCCAGACATCCTGATAGGTGCCGTTCAGAATTACCGTGCGGCTGACATGAGTCTGCGGGTCCGTGAGGCTCAGGCTGCCGAGCCGGTGCAGGGACACATCGGCTTCCGTGCCGGCTTTGGTCAGCGTCAGCTTTTGGACGGTGGAATGGGTGACGCCGGGCCGGGCGGGCAGATTGAATGTTGCCTGAAAATCCGCCCGCTCTTCCGGCAGGCCGTGGGTCTGCCCGGTCCGGCTGACCGCGACAAAGTTTGGGGCGTAGTGCGCCAGTGTCGCCGTGATGTCCCTCCGCGCGACCGCCTGATCGCGGGCATCATAATCCGCCTGCAGCGTCTTCTGCACCAACGCCGTGTCTGCGGCCAGTGTCGGCCCGGCTGCCACCGCAAATACGGCTGCCAGAACTAAAACATTTCTCATCATTATTCCCTTTCCCGACTTCGGAAGGCTTACAAGAGTACGATTCTCTTTTCGCATGATTTGTTCCTGCCGGACGCGAAAAGTTCAGGCAGGAGAATAACAAGCAGGAGATTAGGCGGCGCTCGCGAACTTAACACTATGGAAATTAATGAAGCGACGATTACGCAGTTCAAGGGCGATTTTGGGCGGGTGCGTGCGGAATGCGGCAAAGTCATTGTCGGCAATGCGGACATTGTAGACGGCGTTTTGATTTGCCTCTTGTCCGGCGGCCACGCCCTGCTGGAAGGGGTGCCGGGCCTCGGCAAGACGCTGCTGGTGCGGACGCTCTCGCGGGTCCTAGATTTGTCTTTCAATAGAGTTCAGTTTACGCCGGACCTCATGCCCGCCGACATCACGGGCACGAACATTCTCATGGAAGATGACGCCGGGCGCAAGATGTTCCAGTTCCAGCCGGGGCCGATTTTTGCGAACATCGTGCTGGCAGACGAAATCAACCGCGCGACCCCGAAGACGCAGTCCGCCATGCTGGAAGCCATGCAGGAGCATTCCGTGACGGTCTCAGGCAGAATGTACTCTTTGCAGGAGCCGTTTTTCGTGCTGGCAACCCAGAACCCAATTGAAATGGAAGGCACCTACCCGCTGCCGGAAGCCCAATTGGACCGCTTCTTATTCAAGCTGATCGTGCCGTCGCCGACGCTGGCCGAGCTGTCGTCCATTGTCGAGCGGACGACGGGGGCGGAGACGCCGCAGATCAACAAAGTCCTGGACGGGACGCAGATCATGGCGATGCGCCAGGTGGCCCGCGAAGTGCCGATTGCGTCTCATGTCCGCGACTTTGCCGTGCGGGTCATTCTCGCCACCCATCCGCGCTCGGAAGTGGCGACCCCGATGGTCAACCAGTTCGTTCGGTTTGGGGCATCGCCGCGCGGGGCGCAGGCGCTGGTACTAGCGGCCAAAATCCGGGCGCTTCTAGATGGCCGCTACAATGTCGCTTACGACGACATTGTTTCCATCGCTCCGGCGGCGCTGCGTCACCGCTTGATCTTGAACTTTGAAGGCGAAGCCGAAGGCATCGGGGCCGACGCCGTCGTGCGGGACGTTCTGACCCGGCTGTCCACGCAAAGCACGGCGCAGATGGCAAATGTGTAGGATTTGCCCCCACCCCCGGTACTGCGTACCGACCCCTCCCCCACTTCGTGGGAGAGGGGTGAAGATAACGGAGAAAGCTTCTTGCCTCTGCTCCTACCCCTCTCCCACGAAGTGGGGGAGGGGTCGGTACGCAGTACCGGGGGTGGGGGCCGTCATTCTTTGCCGCATGATTTCAAACGCGATAATTGCAGTCGCCGACGCCGTGCCGAGCGAATGGGGCAGGGGACGGCCATAGGGGATACGCAGCTTCAAATCTGCCTGGTTCAGAAACGAGCGGGTGATGCCGCGCTTCTCGCCGCCAATCAGCAGAAACAGCGGCCTCGTCAAATCGGCGTCGTACAAAGAGACGCTGCCGGGTTCGTCGGTGGCGCAGGCAATGGTCAGGCCGGAAGCGCGGAAAAAGTCGGCGGCGTCGGCGGCAGTTTCGGCGAGGGCAGTGGAAATGAGTTCGGATGCGCCTGCCGAGGCACGGGCCACGATGCCTGCCGCCGAAAGCCAGTTACGCGGGCGGAGCACCAGGCCGTCTGCGCCGGCGGCGTACAGCGCCCGCACGGAAGAGCCGAAGTTGAACGGGTCTTCCACGCCGTCAATCATGGCAACAAGCGAGCCAGACGGGTTGGCGAGCAGGCCGCTAAGCGGCGTGAACTGGTAAGGGCCAACCTGGGCCAGAACTCCGCCGTGGGTCTTGCCGCCGGCCAGCCGCTCGATTTCATCTGCGGGAACGTGACGAACGGGGATACTTGCTTTCTGAGCCATCTGCTGCAAACGCCGCGTCTGGCTGTCGTCTTTGCCGGCACGAAGCTGGATCGCGTGAACTTGCCGGTGTCCGCTTTGCAGCGCGGCGAGAACCGAGATAAAGCCTTCTAATTGGGCGGTCTCTTCGGTTGGGGCGGTTCCTTCGGTCATGGGTAGATTGTACCCGGCAGAAGCCAGCAAAAAAGAAGCCGCAGCGGGTAGCTGCGGCCTGAACAGTTAGGGGATGAGCAATGGGAGGTCTCTCGACCTCAGCCATGCCGTTATTATAGTGCAGCTTTGTTAAGAGCATGTTAAGACGAGATTAAGTTTCCGTTAAGATTTTATGTCGGCATTGCCCCTGCCGCCTCTTCTAACCCTCCGCTTCTTGAATTGACTTTACGGCGCTCCGTGTGCTACACTTCGCCTGTCATGTCTTCACCAGATACCTCCTTTTCACTTGATCTTTCCGTAGACCAGCAGATCGCGCTGCTTCAGCGCGGCACGGCGGACATTGTGCCGCTGCCGGAGCTGAAGGCCAAGCTTTTAAAGTCTGCCAAAGACGGCAAGCCGCTTCAAGTTAAGCTGGGCCTGGACCCAACGGCCCCGGACATTCATCTGGGCTTCGCGGTGGTCCTGCGAAAGCTGCGGCAGTTTCAAGACTTGGGCCATGAAGTCGTCATTATTATCGGCGACTACACAGCGCTGATTGGCGACCCGTCGGGCCGCTCGACGACCCGGCCCATGCTATCTTCGGAAGAGATTGAAGCCAATGGGCGGACGTATGTTGAGCAGCTTGCTAAAGTGCTGGACCGCGAAAAAACGGTGATTCGTTTCAACAGCGAGTGGCTGGGGGAACTTAGCTTTGCAGAGCTTGTCGGGCTGGCGTCGAAAATGACCGTCGCGCAGGTACTGCAGCGAGAAGACTTTAAAAACCGCTTTGAAGACGGGCTGCCGATCAGCCTGCACGAGCTTTTGTATCCGCTGGCGCAGGCGTATGACAGCGTTGCCATTCATGCCGACATCGAGATGGGCGGGCAGGATCAGACGTTTAACAACCTGGCGGGCCGCGCCCTGCAAAAAGAGCTGGGGCAGGAGCCGCAAGTCGTGCTTTTGATGCCGCTTCTGGTGGGACTGGACGGCGTCAAGAAGATGAGCAAGTCGCTCGGCAACTATGTCGGCATTTCGGAGACTCCGGCCGAGATGTTCGGCAAGCTGATGTCTTTGGGCGACGCGCTGATGCCGATGTACTATGAGCTGTGTACGGATGTCCCGATGGACGAAGTCGCCGCGCTGACCGACGCGGCGCAGACCCATCCGCGCGAGGCGAAAAAGCGGCTGGCCCGCGAGATTATCACGCTGTACCACAGTAGGGATGCGGCGCAGGCGGCGGATGACGAGTTTGAGCGGGTCCATAAAGAGCATCAGGTGCCGGACGATATGCCGGACTTTGCCGTTCCTGCCGAGATTTGCGACGCCGACGGGCATGTCCGCGTGACGGCGCTGCTGGTCTCTGCCGGCCTTGCCCCATCGTCAAGCGACGCGAAGCGCTTGATCTTGCAGGGCGGCGTCAGCATAGATGGCGCAAAGATCATCGATGCCGCCGCGTCAATCTTGGTTCAAACCGGCCAAGTCGTCAAGGTAGGTCGGAACCGCTTTGTCCGTCTGATGGCTCCTGCCGGAGCCTGAGTTTATATTTATAGCCTGAGTTTATATTTATAGGAAGCCGCATGGCCGAACTGGAAACACAACCGATGATGCTGGAAGAAGCCCCGCCGACAGACTTGTCAACAGAACTACCAGCCGCTCCGCCGCCGACAGACCCGGCTCTGTTTGAGGCGGAAATGAACCCGCATCTGGACGCTTTGTACCGCAACGCCTTGCGTCTGACCGGCAACGCCAATGACGCCGAGGATCTGTTGCAAGACACCTACCTTCGGGCTTACCGTTTTTTTTACCAGTATCAGCCGGGAACCAATGCAAAAGCATGGCTGTTCCGAATCATGAACACGGTTTTTCTCAACGACTACCGGCGCAAATCGCGCCAGGGCGAAACCGTTTCTTATGATGGGCTGGAAGACTTTTACCTTTATAACCGCCTGAGCGAAGATGGCCTCGGCGGCGATCACCCGGAAACGGAAAACCCGGAAAAGGCTGTTTTGGAAAAGCTTGACATCGAGATTATCCAGCAGGCGATCCAGGCGCTGCCGATTGAGTTCCGGGACACGGTCGCTTTAGCAACCGTGGAAGAAATGTCGTATCAAGAAATCGCAGACACGCTTGAAATCCCAGTCGGTACGGTTCGTTCGCGCCTATCGCGGGGCCGAAAGCTACTGCAGAGGGCGCTCTGGGAATATCTGAGCGGCGAGGAAATTCGTGTTGAGGCGGCCAGTAAGTGAGGCAGGAATGTGGAACAGGAATTGAAAGACGCAGAAATGAGTGCCGCGCAGAAGCGGCAGGCGGATTGTGTGAATGCTGATTTTTACTCGTGCGAGGAGGCGGTAAAACGCCTCAACGAGTATTTGGACCATGAGATGACGCCGGAAGAGCGGATCGTGGTCTTGAAGCACCTGGAAATCTGCCGCTCGTGTCTCAGCCGTTTCTCATTTGAGCAGACGCTGGTAGTTTCGCTGCGCCAGAAAGTGACGGTTTTGTGTATGCCGGAAGCCCTTCGTGCGAAGCTGCACGGACTGTTGCACGGGGACAATTAGAACCCCTCCCACCTCACTAGGGTTCGGCACCCTCCCCTGTTAGGGGAGGGCCTCGGACACAGAATGATGACAAAAGCCCCTGCCTCTCATCGAGAAGCAGGGGCTATATTTGTACCTAAGCCCTCCCCTAACAGGGGAGGGTGCCGAACCCTAGTGAGGTGGGAGGGGTTCTAATTGTCCGCGAAGGGATCGTCCATATCATCGTCCGCCGGGGGCTGATACCGGCTGCCGCCAGCTGCCGGGCGAGGCGCATTGTTGTTCGCCGCAGGACGGGCCGGAGCTGCTGCCGGACGTGACGGGGCAGGAGCGCGGGCCGGGGGCGGGGAAGCGGGAGCCTCGTCGCCGTAGCCGGTGTCGCCGCCGGGATCGGCGTCGGCATAATCGCCGCCGCGTCCACCACCGCCGTTGCTGTAGCCGCTCGAAGCACGGTTGTAGCCGCCCCCGCCGCCCTGAGCGCCTTCTTCGCCTTCTTTCGGGCGTTCCAGCGATTTGAGGTTGTCTACAATGACTTCCGCCTCGCGTCGTTTCTGACCCTGATGCTCAAACTCGCGCATTTGCAGTTGGCCTTCAATGGCTACTAAGCGCCCTTTGCTTAGGTAGTTGGCAGTGAACTCCGCATTTTGACGCCAAGCAACAATGGTGATAAAATCAGTTTGCTTGGGCACACCGTTCTGCCGGTTTTCGTTTGATTGAGGCCGATCTACTGCCAAGCGAAATTGTATTACCGGAATGCCGCTCGGCGTATACTTCAGGGCATCGTCGATGTCCGTCACAATGCGCCCAATTAGAATGACGCGGTTCAAAAACATTTCTGCGCTCCTTTGTTTATTCTCACTAAACTAAGTCAGGGGCAAGCAATCGTGTGATACGCCGTATCACACGACAGGGGCCGGCGTTTCCGCGGGGGCCATGACTGCCTCGGTCGTTGTCGCCGCTTCCTCGGGCTGAGCCGCTTCAGCGGCCTGCGCCGGTTCCGGTGTTTCGGTCACGGCTGCCGGCTCGGCGGGCGCAGAGGCTGCCGGAGCAGGCGGACTGACCGGAAGCAGCGCTTCGTCGTCGTCACGCCGGATAATCAAGAAGCGAATCTGGTCTTCGCTGATCTGGAAGATGCGCCGCAGCTCGGCTTCCACCGGCGGCTTGGCTTGGAACTGCATGACGACATAAATGCCTTCGGTGCGGCCTTTGATTTCGTAGGCCAGCCGGCGGCGCTCCCAGACATCAATCTTCTCAAGGGTGCCGCCGCCGGTTTCGACAATCTGCCGGTACTTGGCGGTGATGGCGCTGATGCGCTCGTCCCCTAAATCGGGGTCCACAATGTAGACTGCCTCGTAAGGCTGGGTAATGGCGATGGATGGCATACAATGCCTCCTCTCTCTGGGCTTGGATTTTTGGCCTGCTTCGCGCCACCGAAGGCAGGCAGAGAGGAACTAAAGACACAAGAGTCCCGTTCAACAATCCCGGTATTATAGCACGGCGCGGCCCTAAAATACAAGGCAAAAATCGTTATCCAGGACGGTGGGCGAGAAGAAGGCAGACATCGTCCTGGAACGCGCCGCCGGACCAGTCGCGCACCGAGTCAATCACGGACTGGCCGAAGTCGCGCAGCGTTTTTCCAGGCAGAAGGTGGACGGCCTGTGCCTGCAGGGACTCAAACTCAAAGAACTGGCCGCCTCGGCGGGCTTCGGTCAGCCCGTCCGTCACAATCAGGAGCGTGTCGCCGGGATCGAGATGGGCTTCGCTGACGGCGTAGTCGGTGCTTCTCTGGACGCCCAGCAGCAGGCCGTTCGTGCCGATGGCTTCCGCCGTGCCGTCCGCCCGCAGCAGCAGCAGCGGCTCGCCGCCGGCAGTCAGGCAGGAAAGCATGCCGGTCTCAGGATCAAACACCGCCAGTGACAGCACAACCAGGTTGTCGCTGCCGAAATCGCCCTGCTGCTGGGCTTCGCAGACAAAATCGTTCAGCCGGGCCAGCGCCAGCTTGGGCGAGAAGTGTTCCCGCAGGATCGCCCGCAGGGCGTACTTAACTTCAGCGATCAGCGTCGCCGCGCCGAAGCCCTTGCCGGAGATGTCGCCGACAACTAAAGCAACCTTGCCGCTGTCGTAGGTGAACACGTCGGAAAAGTCTCCGCCGATGGCGGCTTCCGTCGAGGCCGCTTCGTAAAACGTCTCCACGGCAAGGGCTGGGTTTTCGACGGAGGGCGGCGTGTGCAAAAGGATCTGCTGCAAAGTCTCCGCGATGCGCCGCTCCCGCTCGTACCCAGCTCGCAGCGCCGCTTCCGCTTCTTTGCGCTCGGTGATGTCATGGGCGTACAGAGATACCCCGTTCTCCGCCGGAAACACCTGCGCCTGGAGCCAGCGGCCCAGATTTTCGGAGAATGCCTCAAACTCGACAGTTTCGCCTGCCGCGACCGCCTTCACCATTTCTTCTTCAAACTCGTGCCCAAGAGAAGTCGGGTAGATGTCCCAGAGCACCTGTCCAGTCAGCGCCTCCGGGTCATGCCCGATCGCCTGCACGATGCGGGCGGCACTGGCGTTCATGGACACAAACCGCCACTCGGGGTCCAGCACGACATACATGTCCGTGATCCTCTCTAAAATCTCCTGCGTCTGGCGCTGCACTTCTTCCGCTTCGGCGCGGGACGCTTCGGCAAGGGCGAGGGCGGCCCGCGCTTCTTCGGCTTCCACGCGCTCGGAGATGTCCCGGATCAGCCAGCGCAGTGTCGGCTCCTCCCCGAGCAGCCCCTGGAACCGGTCGGCGGTGACGGCGGCCGCGAACTTGCCGGACGGACGACGGCGCATCTGCACGACCCATTCCGGGAACGCACCTTCGCCGGATTGAGTAAGCGCTTTGAGGCGCGGCTGGAACTCAGCCAGATTAGGGGGAGCAATGAGAGTCGCGAGGCTGCGCTTCTTCAAAAAGCGCGACGAAATGCCCAGCGTCCGGGACGCCGCTCGGTTCGATTCCAATATCGTGCCGTCCAAAGAAGTCACGAGATAGCCGTCGGGAGCAAAATCAAACAAGTCTTGATAGCGCTGCCGCTCCGCTTCCAGGCGCAGACGCCCCCGTCCAAGCTCTTCGTTTTGGACCCGCATTTCTTCTTCGGCGACGCGCAGCTCTTCCACGCTGAGCTGAAGCTCTTCCAAAGCCTGCGGCAGCAGGCCGCGTGGGCGGGCAGGCTTCGCGGCTCCATTGGCTGAGCCGTCTTTCGCGATGCCTTCAAGATCGTCAATAGGTGTTTCTGGCATGGTGCTGAGTGTCCAAACTTTTGAGAATCCATATCATAAGAGGCCGCACCTCAAACACACTCGTGAGAGCGATCAGTCTTCACTGTCTGTCGAAGAATGCTGCTGCTCCATGAGCAAAATGACGCCGCAGATGGCGCTTTCCGGGCTGAGCAGCGGCGTAATCGTCGTTTTGCAGGAAATCAGCTTGCCGCGCCGGTTGCAGGCCGCAAGCGTCACTTCCTGATGGGTGCTCGCGCCGGACAGGCAGGCCCGCACCGGCGGCATCAGCTCATCAACAGGCAGGCCGATGTCAAGCGTCAGGAACTGGCGGCCCCGGACTTCTTCGGCACGCAGGCCCCACATCTCCTGAGACTGGCTGTTCCAGATCTGGACCATCAAATCCATGTCCAGAACAATCACCCCGCTGCGGATGCTGGTCAGGATGGACGCCATGAACGCATTGACCTGGTTCAGCTCCTCGTTGATGGACTGCAGCTCTTCGTTGGTGGTTTCCAGTTCTTCATTGGAGGATTGCAGCTCGGCATAGGCCGTTTCCATCTCGTGGTTCGCCGCCTGCAGCTCTTCCGACAACTGCCGGTAACGGGTCACGTCGCTGAACGAGACGCTGACGCCCAGCAGAGTGGCGTCGTCCTGGAGCGGGACAATCAAGGCTTCCAGAAAGATTGTCTTGCCGCCGGCAGCCCACGGCACGTCTTTGACGCTGATCGTGCGCCGCTCTTTTTCGACCTGGGCAATCCGGGAGCGCAGCTCGATGGGCCGGTACGAAATCTCTAAATCCTGCAGCGGATGGCCGATGTCCCGCCCGGACAAATGGAACAGGACGCGGGCGCGTCCATTCGCCATCGCCAGGACGCCGTTCAAGTCTAGAACAATCTGGGCGGTCGGCGCGGTCTGGAACGCCGCTTCCCAGAGCCGCAGCGGGTTGTCAATCGGCAGGGAAGCCGGTTCAATCCCGGACTGGGCCATCAGCAGAAGCTGCTCGCGCAGGCCGGGCTTGGCGACTTTGACGAACACTCGCCGCCGCAGGTCCAGCGGGATAAACAGGCCGGCATGCGAGAAGATCATCTCGGCTTTGCCGAGAAACAGATAGCCGCCGTCCCGGATGGCGAAGTGGAACCGGGACAGAATGCCCGCCTGCACTTCGGCATTGAAGTACATGACCGTGTTGCGGCAGACCAGCAGGTCAATGCGCGAGATCGGCGCGTCCTGCAGCAAATCATGCCGCCCGAAAATCAGCGCCCGGCGCAGGTCTTTGTGGAACACATAGCGCTCACCTTCGCGGTCAAAATACTTGGCGAGCAGCGCGGGAGCCAGGTTCTGGACATCACGCGCCGAGTAAGACGCCGCCCGCGCCTGAGTGAGCGCGTCGTCGTCAATGTCGGTGGCGTAGATCTTGACCCGCTCGCGGAACTCTTCCAAGCCAAGCGCTTCGGCGAGAATTATTGCCAGCGTGTACGGCTCCTGCCCGGACGCGCAGCCGGCGCTCCAAACCCGGATCGGCTCCTCGCCGGACTTTGAGGCAATAAGGCGCGGAACAATTTCTTCAGCAACGTAATCCCAGGCCGCCGCATCCCGGAAGAACGTCGTGACGTTAATCAGCACCGTGTTGAACAGCAGCACGAACTCGTCAGGATGGACTTCCAGATAGTCCGTGTAGGCGGCGTAATCGGTGACGCCCAGCATTTGCAGCCGCCTGTCCATGCGCCGGCGCAGGCTGGCCCGCTTGTAGCCGGTGAAGTCAAAGCCGCGGCTGCGCTTCAAATAGTTCAGCAGGCTCTCGAACTCGGGGTCGGTGACCTCGGCTTCCGCCGCATCCGCTGAGCCGCCAGAAAGGTCTTCCGTCATCTCCAGGTCTTCGGCATCCTCCGTGGGAGCGGTAGCCATCAGCGGTCAGCCTCGCTCCCTGCCGTGCCGGACGCCGCGCTGCTTGTCTTCAGATTTGGGTCTGCAATGATTTGGCCGCCGGTCAGCGCCTCGTGGATGATGCCGGCACGGGTGCGGGCATCGCTGGCCTGCTCCGCGAACCGCTGCGCCGACAGCACATGGCCGCGCTCGGTGGAGCGGGTCTGCAGCCGCTCCGCCAGAGCCGCGCTTTCTTCCAGCGCCCGCAGCGCCACCCAGAGCGCTTCTTCCAGCCCCTCGGACTGGCACGCGAACAGGCTTTCCGGAGAAAACGCATGGCCGACCCGGCAGCGGAAGCGGATCAAGTCGCCTTCCGAGATTTCCCACAAAACGCCGTGGCAGTCCGGGCAGCTAAAGCTGGACGGCCTGCCTTCCCGTCGCCCTTCCAGCGCGTCTAAATGCATTTCTGCAACGGCGACATCTTCTTCGAGCTGAGGCAGCACGGGGCGTCCTTCCTGCGCTGCCGTCCCGGCAAGCCGCACTATGGTGGCCGTCAGCGCGGCAAGCGGCTGAACGGCGTCTACGGCCACATTTTCCATTGCGCTGCGGGGCATCCCGGCGAACATCGCTTCGGCCGGGTCCTGCACCAGGGCGACGCCGCCGCGCATCTTGATGGCCTGCAGTCCTGCCGTGCCGTCATCCAGCGTACCGGAAAGGATGACGCCGGTAACGCGCGGGCCGTAGGTGCGGGCCGCAGCGCGGAACAGGGCATCCACGGCAGGCCGGTGATTGTTCTCGGCGGGGCCGCGCGTCAGCAGGATCCGGCCTTCCCGGACCAGCAGGTGATGGTCCGGCGGCGCGACATAAATTCGGCCTGGTTCAATCGGCTCGCCGTCTTTGGGGTGCGAGGCCGGCAGCGGCCCGCGCCGGTTTAGAATGTCCGGTAAAACGCTGTGGCCGTAGGCGGGCATGTGCAGGACAATCAAAATGGCCGCAGGCAGCCCGGCAGGCAGCCGGCTGGCGAACTCCGCCAGGGCTTCGACGCCCCCGGCGGAAGCGCCGACTACGATGATGTCATGCGCCTGAGCGGGAGGAAAGATTGGTGAGGAAGCGGAAGGGTCTGGTGTCATGATAGTTCAACAAGAAGGATTTGCGGTAAACGAACTGCCGAAAAAGGATCTGCCGAACTCTTGAAAGGGTCTGCCGAACTTTTGTTTGCGTTGTGCGTATTGTACAGGTGTTTAAAGCCTCTGTCAAGGAAGCAGGCAGAGTTGATGAGGGGACCTCACCCCGCCTCGTTCCTCGGCGACCCTCTCCTTAAGAAAGGAGAGGGTGAAGAGAAGTCAGCGGAAGAGAAACCCTTCGGCAGTTGCCGGTCTTGTCTTTGCTCTCTCCTACCCTCTCCTTTCTTAAGGAGAGGGTCGCCGAGGAACGAGGCGGGGTGAGGTCTCTCCTAAACCCCGTAAATCTCCCCGAATTTCGCCTGCAGGTAGCCGAGGTACGGCGCAGGGTCGAGCGGGCCGCCGGCGGCGCGTCGCACCAGGTCTTTCGGCAGGTACTTCCGGCCCCATTGATGGACGTTCTCGCCCAGCCAGCCCAGCAGGGGCGCGAACTCTCCCTCCTCGATTTGCGCGTCTAGCTGCCCGCCTAAATCCGCATCGGCTTTCGCATAAAGCTGGATCGACAGCACATTGCCTACAGTGTAAGTTGGAAAGTAGCCGATCAGCCCGGCCGACCAGTGAACGTCCTGCAAGATGCCCGAAGCGTCGTCCGGCGGGGTCAGGCCGAAATACTGCTCCATTTTGCTGTTCCAGGCATCCGGCGCGTCGGCAATGGACAGCGCTCCCGAGAGTAAATCCACTTCCATCTCAAAGCGCAGCAGAATGTGCAGGTTGTAGGTGATTTCGTCGGCTTCCACGCGGATCAGCGACGGCTCGACTTTGTTGATCGCCCGGTAAAAGTCGCTTTCCGAAGTGCTGTCCAGCGCCTCGGGGAACGCCGCCTGCAGCCTGGGATACCAGCCCTGCCAGAACGGACGCCCGCGCCCGACCAGGTTTTCCCAGAGCCGGGACTGGCTTTCATGGACGCCCAGCGACGCCGCCTCGCCCAGCCCGCCGCCGGGGTAGCGCCGGGTCATTCCCTGCTCATACAGCGCATGACCGGTCTCGTGAATGGAGCCGAACAGGGCCATCGGCAGGAAGTTTTTGTCAAAGCGCGTCGTAATCCGCACGTCCCCCGAGCCGAACGACGTGCAGAACGGGTGCAGAGCGCGGTCCTGCCGGCCCCGCCCAAAATCGTAGCCCAGCGCTTTGATGACGCTCTCGCCAAACGACAACTGCACGTCTTCGGCATACTCCCGCGCCAGCACCGAAGCATCTACGGCGTTTGGCCCCAATGCCGCGACGGACTTGACCAGCGCGACCGTGTCCGGCTTGAGCGCGTCAAAGAGCGCCCGCGCGTCCGCCGTGGTCATTCCCGGCTCGTACTGGTCCAGCAGGGCGTCGTAGCGCTCCCCGCCGTGGCCGAGATGGTCGGCAGCCTGCCGGGTTAAGTCTAAAATTCGAGACAGCCAGGGCGCGAAATGGCCGTAGTCGCTGGCCGCCCGCGCCTGTGCCCAGTGCCCGTGCGCCAGCGCCGTTACCTGGGCTAGTTCCGCCACCAGCGCTTCCGGCATCTTGGTCGCCTGGTCAAAGTCCCGCCGGATCACCCGCACCAGCGCTGCGTCGTCTGAGTCGGGGTCCTCGCCCAGCACCGTGTCTTCCGCCGCGCCGAGCAGCCGGGCCGTGTCGGGGCCGGTCATCTTGGCATGAATGACTTTCGACAGCGCTTCCATCTGCGCCGCCCGGCTTTCGGCCCCGCCCGGCGGCATGTAAGTCTGCTGGTCCCAGCCCAGCACGGCGGCGGCTTCCGACAGCGCCTTGATTTCGGCTAGATGGCTTTGCAGCGCCTCAATTTCCTGCATGAGTATTTCCGTTTCTGCCTGATGTTTATTTGGTTCGCCATTCGGCGCGGAACGACAAAAATCCTGCCGCGTTCGGTGCTTAACAAAGTCTTAACATAAACTTAACCTAGTATTAACACTGGCTTAATCTAGGCGTGTCATTATGGGCACGATCACACGGCAGGCGCCGGAAAGACCCGGTGACGCCGAATCTCGCTTCTTTTCGCTTTGCTTCTTTTCTGAAAGGAAATACTTCTCATGACGTCCCGTACTTCTCGATCATCACGGCGCACACTGAAGGCGCTGGCGGCGGTTCTGGCCGGCGGCTTTCTCGCCGGTGGCCTGCTGCCGTCGGCAGCGCACGCCGCAGCGACCGCACCGCCGAGCGGTCTTGGAACCACCCAGCTTGTCACCGGCAAACAAATCACCCCGGCCGGCACAGCCGCCGCAAATGTCGGCAGCCTGCCGATGAACATGGTGCTGACCCCCGACGGCAAATACGCCCTCGTCAGCGACATGGGCTTCCGCGAGTACCTGACCTGCCTCAACACCAGCACCGGCCAGCTCGCCCAGCCGATCACGTCCACCCCGCCGACACCGACCGATGGCACGGTGGCGCTGCCGCCGGTTTCCAAGTCTTTAATTGCCTTCGGCGCTCCCTACACGAGGACGAATGGCCTGTATTACGGTCTCGCCGTCAAGAGCAACAGTGACGGGACCTACACTGCCTACGCCGCGCAGGGCGCGAACGCCACTATCGCCGTCATCACGGTTGCCGCCGACGGCATCCTGAGCCAGACCGGCACGATCAAGATGCAGCCGGGCGATTTCCCCGCCGGCCTGTCACTTGACAACAACGGCCGGCTGTACGTCGCCGTCAATGTCAGCAAGACAAATCCGCTATTCACGCCGAGCAGCCTGGTCGTCTACAACACGGCCTCCGCCGCCGGCACCAGCGGCCCAGCCCCGGAAGTCTCCCGCGTTCTGTTCAACACCGGCGTTGACAACTTGGGGACCTACCAGTCGCTGCCTCACAGCACGTTTCAGCCTGGCCGGACCCTGCCGTTCACACCGCCTTCTTATCCCTATGCCGTGAGCGCCCTGCCGGACGGCAGCAAAGTCTATGCCACCTCTCAGCGCGACGGCGGCATTTACGCGATCAGCCTGACGAACGGCGTTACGTCTGCGCCCAAGTTCATCAAGACCGGCACGCAGCCGGTGGTCCTCGCCGCTGTTCCCGGCGCGATTGTCGGCGGCTCGCACCCGGTCTCGTTTGCCTATGACAGCGCTTCCAAGAAGCTGTATGTCGCCAATGCCCAGGATGACAGCATCAGCATTGTCAGCACCCTCACGGACACCGTCACCGGCACGGTCTCCCTGCGGCCTGCGGGCGCGGCAAGCATTCCCGGAGTCACCCCGACCGGCCTGTTCCTGACTGCGGACGGCAAAACGCTGTATGCGACCCTGGGCGACATGAACGCCGTCGCGGTAATCAACACCGCTTCTGCGACCGTCACCGGCGCGATCCCCGCCGGCTGGTATCCCACCGCCGTTGCGGTCGGTTCCAGCGGCAACCTGCTGGTCGCAAACGCCAAAGGCAGCGGCCCGGCCAATCCCAATCCCGGCCATGTCAAAACGACCCCAGCATCGCCCAATGAGTACGAGGACACTTTCTACGACCTCAGCATCATTGAAGGCAACGTCCTGAACGTGCCGATCCCGAGCAGCACGACCCTCGCCGCCGATACGGCGCAGGTCATGGCAAACAACGTCGGCGGCAGCACCGCCAGCGACATGCTGACCCAGATTGGCCTCGCCGGAACCAGGCAGATCAAGCACGTCATCTATATCGTCAAAGAGAACCGTACCTACGACCAGGTGCTGGGCGACACTCAGACCATCAACGGCCAGTCCGTCAACGGCGAGGCGGACCTGGCTGTGTTCGGCCAGGCCGTGACCCCGAACCTGCACGCGCTGGAGTCCCAGTTCGTCTGGCTGGACAATTTCTATGACTCTGCCGAAGTCAGCCCGGACGGCTGGAACTGGGCGTCGTCGGCGATGGCGAACGAATACACCATCAAGAACGTCCCCTACCAGTACAGCAGCCGGGGCCGTCAGTACGACTTTGAAGGCCAGAACAACGGCTATATTGTCGGCGGCTTCCCGGCCAACAGCCCCGACGGAACCCAAAACTCTGCGCTGTTCCCGAACGGCGCACCGCCTATGATCGATGTCGCCACCGAGCCGGGCGGCTTTATCTGGGATGCCGTTGAAAGCGGCGGCCTCTCGTTCCGCAACTACGGCTTCTTCACGTCGTCCGGCGCGGCGCGGCAGATTCCGGACAACTACCCCGGCGAGCTGGGTCTGACGCCCGGCGGCCACTATACCGGCGGCCCGCTGTCTCGCAGCGCCAACGGCTACACGGACATTGACTTCCGCAAGTTCGATACCGACTACGCCGACAGCGACGCGCCCACCACCGGCGGCAACAGCGCTCCGTATCCCCGCGCCTTTTACGGCAAGTTCAACGCGCCGAACCGCTTCCAGGAATGGAACCGCGAGTTCCAGGCCATGCTGGCGTCGGCGAGAAGCGACGGCAACAACTACGACAAGTACGTTCCCAACTTGATGACCGTCAAGCTGATGAGCGACCACACGGCAGGCTACAGCACCGGCAAGCCCACTCCCGCCGCCCATGTCGCCGACAACGATTACGGCGTCGCCCAGTTGGTGCAGGCCGTCAGCCAGAGTCCCCTCTGGAACAGCACGGCGATCTTCGTGATTGAAGACGACGCGCAGGACGGTCCGGACCATGTGGACTGCCACCGCTCCACCTGCTATGTCATCAGCCCCTACGTCAAGCCGAACACGGTAGACCACACGTTCCACAACAGCGCAAGCGTCGTCAAGTCCATCGGCCTGCTTCTCGGCGTCGGCCCGCTGAACCAGAACGACGCTTATGCGCCGTCGTTCGGCCCGGACTTCCAGAACACTCCCAGTGGTGCGACCATCACGCTGCTGCCGGAGAACGCCGGCACGGTCACGCAGACCGCGTCCGCCGCGTTCCTCAAGAAGCACCCGGAGTACGCAAAGCTTGCCAAGCTGTCGGACAAAATGGACTTCAGCAAGGAAGACTTGGTGCCGGAGCAGGTGCTGAACAAGATCATCTGGCAGAGCGTCAAGGGCGTCAATTCCCCGATGCCCGCCCCGCGCCACGGCGTCATCCCCGCCGCCGTCAAGAACGCCAATTCTGCCCCGGCGCATGACGCCGACGGCGACTAAGCACCACCTAAATCCTCTGCCCCGGCCTCGCAAAAGGCTGGGGCGGGGACATTACATTCAAAGAAAGCGATTTTCCATGCAAACACTCAAAACTTTCGGCCTGGCCGCCGCGCTGACCGTTCTCGCCGCTTCGGGTGCCTCCGCGCAGACCGGCACGCTCTTCTGTTTCCCTGCCGCGAACCCTGGCGATCCGTCGGGAGCGACGGCGCAAATCAGCGCGACCAGCTCCAACATCAACACGAAATACTTGGATGTCGAGGGCGCAGGCAGTGGCTCCTTCGCTACCTTTGGCGTCGCTGACTTCACCGGCAACTTTGTTCCCGATGCCAACGGCAATCCCACCACGCTTGCCAGCGTCGGCCCGAACATCACCGTCGGTCTAGGCGATCAGCCATTCGACTCCACGGCCCCCGGCGCGTTAGACTTCTACCTATCGGACAGCACGGCACCTTTGTCGTCGCTCAAATACGACACCTCAGCGGCAGGAGCGCTGAACGGTGGCCTCGGGAACCAGCTCAGCAATCTGTACTTCCTCGGCGCGACCAACTATCTTTCCACCCCGGCAAGCCCAGGCGCTCTGCCAGGCCAGTCACTGGGGTTTTCCTTTAATCTGCTGCCTGCGGAACAATCCTTGCTTGCTAGCGAGCTGAGCACGGGCGGCAACATCCGCCTGGTTGTCGCCGCCGACACCCGGACGCCCGGCGTCGTCGGCTCCTTTGCCGGATCAGGCGGCGGCAGCGCTGGGAACTACCCGTCGCTGACCCTGACGGCGATCCCCGCTGCCGTGCCGGAAGCCTCCACGACCGTTTCGCTGGGCCTCCTGCTGGCCCTGGGTCTGGGCGGCCTTGCTGTCGCCCGCCGACGCAAAGCGCAAGCTTAGTGCACGAACTGAAAGCCCCGGCAGCGGTTCATGCTGCCGGGGCCTTGTGCGTTCCCGGAAGTGCGGCACAAGACGCCACGTAAACGGCTTAAAACCAACAAATCCGTGCTACAATAGAACCATTCTAATTGCGGAGATGCCTAGACGTGTTACGCTGGTCTCGAGTGCGGCTGTACCTCTCGATTCTCTCCTGTGAAGGCCTGTTCGCGACCCTGCGCGAGCGGGTGCAGTTTGCGCCGCCTCAGCCCGAGCCGAAGAGACCAGGTTCGGGAAAAGAGGCACGCGGCGGCAAGACTTTGGGAATGCCGCGCTTCTATGACTACGCCGGAGCGCTGCATATCCATTCCACTTACAGCGACGGTGCCGGCACGGTGGAAGACATCGCGGCGGCGGCGAACCGGGCCGGGCTGGATTTTGTGGTTTTGTGTGACCATTCCACGCTCCAGGCCCGTGCTGACGGGCGGGACGGCTGGCGCGGGCGGACCCTGGTGCTGATCGGCACGGAGATCACGACCGATGCCGGACACCTGCTGGCGCTGGGCGTCCCCGAAAGTTTTCTGCCCGCGCCGCATGACGCCGAACCGGCTCAAACCGCGATCCAGCAGAGCGGCGGCCTCGGCTTTGTCGCCCTGCCGTGCGACTTAAAGGACCACTGGCGCGACTTCAGCCGGATGCAGGACGGCATCGGCCTGGAAGTCTTCAACTTGAGCGCGATTGCCCGGACAAAGATCAACCTGCCGGGGCTGGTGGAAGTCTGGCGGCGCTACAAAAGCCGTGACCCCCAAAAGGCGTTCCACATGGTCGCCGCGCGTCCCGCCCCCGAGCTGCGGCTGTGGGACAAGCTGACCGCAGCGCCGGAGCCGGGCCGGCCTGCCCGCCGCGTGGTCGGGATCGCGTCCTTAGACGCCCATGCCGTGATGAAGTTCGCCCGCCGCTCGTATCCGTTCCCGACGTATGAAGAGACGTTCCGGACGCTTCGGACCCATCTGCTGACGTCCGAGCCGCTGTCTTACGGGGAAGGGAGCCGGAAGTCTGCCCGCGAGGAAGAGGAAGCAAAAGACGACGCGCTGGTCCACCAGTCCCTGGCGCTCGGCCACTGCTACATGGCCTATGACAACTATGCCGATCCGACCGGCTTTACGTTTGAGGCTGGCCTTGCGGACATGCCCGCCGGGCAAGCGCCGACGGCGCTCATGGGTGACGCGCTGACATTTCCTGCTGATAGCCCTTCCAGCGCGGCGATCGTGCTGACCGCTCAGGCTCCGCGCACCCGGTCCCTGGTGCGCCTGTACCAAGATGGCCGCCTCGTGGCGGCGGCGCGGGGCGGACGTCTGGATTACGCTGTGCGAGCGCCGGGCGTCTACCGCATTGAAGTGTTTTTGTACCGCCGCCGCCTCGGCAGCCTGTGTTTCGGGGCCAATCCCTGGATTTTCAGCAACCCGATTTACGTGCAGCCCGCCGCGCTTCCTTCGGCGGCTTCTTCCCCCATGCAGTCTGCCGAGTCTTCCGCGCAAACCCGCGTAAATTAAGCAGTTTCACGAGTTTCTTAACATATTCTTAACATAGAGCAGGTACACTCGCCGCTGACAGCAATGCGTAATCCTAACATGGCTGCAATAGTTCGTGCGCTGCTGCCCTGCGCTTCCCCTTTCTGCTTCTTCTTCGGCAATCTCTGAGGAAGCGCAGGGCGGCATCTTTCGCAAAGGAGAATTAAAATGATTATGTTGACACAGGTTATCAAAACCGCCGCAGTGGCCGCCGTTGCCGTCGCTCTCTTCGGCGGCGTCAAAGCGCAGGCGCAGGACCTCAACGCAGCTGGGGCGACTTTTCCCGCGCCGCTGTATTTGAAGTGGTTCCAGGAATACAAGCAGGAAACCGGGGTCCAGATTAACTACCAGGCCATCGGCTCCGGCGGCGGCATCAAGGACATCACCGGCCATGTCGTGGACTTCGGTGCGTCGGACGCGCCCATGAACGCCGATGAGCTGCGCGGTGCGCCCGGCATCCTCCACATCCCAACCGTGGCCGGCCCGGTCTGCATCTCGTACAACATTCCCGGTATCGGCCCCGGCCTCAGCCTCTCCGGCGATGTCATTGCCGACATCTTCCAGGGAAAAATCACCAAGTGGAATGATCCGCGCATTGCCAACGAAAACCACGGCACGAAGCTGCCCGGCACCAGTATCTTTACGGCGCACCGCTCGGATGGCTCGGGAACGACCAACATCTTCACGACCTATTTAAGCGAAATCAGCCCGTCGTGGAAAGCGGACGTCGGCGCGGGCAAGTCCGTTCACTGGCCGATTGGCCTCGGCGGCAAGGGCAACCAGGGCGTCGCCCAGCTCATCAAGCAGAACGAAGGCGGCATCGGCTACATTGAGCTGAGCTACGCGGTCACGAACCACATCTTCTACGCCGCCGTCCGCAATGCCAAAGGCAAGTTCATCTATCCCAGCGTCGAATCCACGACAGCCGCCGCTTCGGGCGTGACCCTGCCTCCCGACTTCCGCAAAGTGATCACGAACACAGAAGCGCCGACCGGCTACCCGATCACCGGCTTTACGTTCCTGCTGGTCTATAAGAATGGCACCAAGCCTGCGGTCAAGAAGTTTCTGAACTGGATGCTGACCTCCGGCCAGAAGGACGCGCCGGGCCTGCAGTATGCGCCTCTGCCGGCAAATGTTGACAAGCGTGCATTGGCGGCAGTTGCCACTATTCAATAGTCGGATCAATCCGGCCCACAGAAACCGGCACTGGAAGTGCCGGTCTACTAGGGAGTGAAAGTCACTGCGTGACTGAGGAAAGCGCTACGATTGCCAATCTTCAGTGTCGAAGACACTTTCATTCACCAGTAGACCGGCACTTCCAGTGCCGGCGCAGCAAACAGGCCGGTTGAATTTTTGGAGAATGAGTCCTTATGGCTGACCGCGTTTCCGGTATTCCACTCGGCAGCACTCCCGCGCCCCAAACGATTTCTGCTGAGGCACGCCCGAGGCGTGTCCGCCCGACCTCGTCGGCGGCCCGCATCGGCGACTCGATTTATTCCGGTGTCACCTTTCTCGCCTCACTGAGCATCTTTGTCATTATCCTCTGGCTGTTGTGGCAGCTTGTTTCCGGCAGCCGCCTTTCAATCCATCACAGCGGCTGGAGCTTTGTCACCGGGTCGGATTGGAACGAGGATACAGACAGCTTTCACGCGCTGCCGTTTATCTTCGGGACGCTGTATTCGTCGTTCATTGCGCTGCTGCTGGCAGTTCCGGTCAGTGTTGGGGCTGCAATCTTCCTGTCGGAGCTTGCCCCGCGCTGGATTCGCACCCCGGCAACATTTCTCATTGAGCTTTTGGCCGCGATTCCCAGCGTCATTTATGGTCTCTGGGGCATCTTTATCTTGATCCCAATCTTAAAGACCGCGATTATTGGGCCGGTCTCAAGCTCCCGCCTGCCGAACACACGGATTATCGGCGGGCTTTTTCAGGGGCAATCGGCGGGGTATTCCATGCTGGCGGCGGGCGTTTTGCTTGCGATCATGGTTATTCCGTTCATTACGGCGGTGACGCGGGACATTCTGCGGGCCATTCCGCGCTCGCAGCGCGAAGGCTCGTATGCCCTGGGAGCGACGCAGTGGGAAACAATCGCGCGGGTCGTTATCCCCTATGCCAAATCCGGCATCATCGGCGCGGTTGTTCTGGGCCTGGGACGCGCTTTAGGCGAAACAATGGCGGTGACGATGGTGATCGGCAACCAATCGCCGAACACGCCGTCGGGGATTTCGTTTTCCCTGCTGTCACCGGGCTACACGATGTCCAGCGTTCTCGCGAACAAATTCAACGACGCGACTCCCGGTCTCCATGCTTCCGCTCTGGTTGAGATTGCGCTGGTTCTTTTCGGCGTCACTGTCCTCGTCAACATCTGTGCGCGGGCGCTGGTGTTCTACACGGCCAAAGACGTTCAGGGGCGAAAGTAACAAGAGAACACAGATGAGCACAATTATCTCTCCAGACAGCCCGGAACGAATGCTGCCGGTTCGCAGCGGCAATGTCGCGCAGCGCAAATTCGTCAACCGCCTGATGCTGATTTTGTGCATGCTCGCGGCGACGCTTGCCATCGGAATTCTCGGCTTGGTCCTGTTCTTTCTGCTTTCCAAAGGTTTCAGCTCCCTGCATCTCAGCTTGTTCACCCAGCTCCCGAACAACATTGATACCAGCAAAGGCGGCATGTCCCAATCCATATTTGGGACACTGGTGCTGCTCGGAATCGCATCCGTCATCGGCCTGCCGCTGGGCATTCTGGGAGGCATCTACCAGATTGAGGCCCATGGCCGGTTCGCGTTTATGGTCCGGTTTTTTACCGACGTGTTAAACGGCATTCCGTCCATTGTCATCGGCATCTTTGCGTATGCCGTCGTGGTCGCGCCGATTGCCGCACGTCATCCCGGCATGGGCGCTTCCGCCTACGCCGGCGGCTTTGCGCTGGGCATTCTCATGGTGCCGACCATTATGCGAACGACGGAAGAAATTCTGCGCCTGGTTCCCCTGTCGCTCCGGGAAGGCTCGCTTGGCCTCGGCGCGACACGCTGGCGCACGATGGTCAGCGTTGTTCTCCCGGCGGCCAAGGGGGGTATCATTACCGGAGTCATGCTGGCGCTGGCCCGGATCGCTGGGGAAACCGCGCCGCTGCTGTTTGCGATTTTGGGCAACGAGTTCTTTTCCACCCATGCCGTTTTAGGCGGCAAAGTTCATGTGCCGACACTGAACGGGCCGATTGATGCGCTGCCCCTGCGGATTTACAAGTATTCGCAGGACGCGGACCTTAATCATAATGCTCAGGCCTGGGCTGCCGCCGTCGTTTTGATTACGCTCATTCTCATTCTCAGCATCGCCGCCCGGTTCGCAACGCGCGGCAATGTGATGGAAGAAAAATAATGGAGATTACTTATGGCTGACGGCTACTCTACCGAGCCGCTTTCGCTGGACCAGAAGGCGGGCAACATCGCGGATCTAGCCCGCGCTCAAACGCCGGTGTCTACGACGCCCAAAGTCGTGGCGGACAACGTGGACTTTTATTACAGCGACTTCCATGCGCTCAAAAACATCAATCTGGTTGTCCCCGACCGCCAGATTACGGCCCTCATCGGTCCCTCCGGCTGCGGCAAGTCTACGTTCCTGCGGACACTGAACCGCATGAACGATCTGATTGACGGCACGCGGCTGACCGGCACAATCACCGTAGACACTGACAACATTTACGACAAGCATGTAGATGTGGTGGACCTACGCAAGCGTATCGGCATGGTCTTCCAGAAGCCGAACCCGTTCCCGATGTCCATCTACGACAACATCGCTTACGGCCCGCGCATCCACGGCATGACCAATCGCAAGAAGCTGAACGACATTGTGGAGCGCACTCTGCGCGGCTCCGCCCTGTGGGACGAAGTCAAGGACAAGCTCAAAGCCTCGGCGTTTGCCCTGTCCGGCGGCCAGCAGCAGCGCCTGTGCATCGCCCGGACACTGGCCGTCGAGCCTGAAGTCATTCTCATGGACGAGCCGTGTTCCGCGCTTGACCCGAACTCGACGTTTCGGATTGAGCAGCTCATGGAAGACCTCAAAAAAGACTACACGATTATCATTGTCACCCATAATATGCAGCAGGCCGCCCGCGTTTCCCAGCGCACCGGGTTCTTTTTGCGCGGCGAGCTGAAAGAGTTTGGCGACACGGACCAGATTTTCACCAATCCGAAAGACAAAGACACCGAAGCCTACGTCTCGGGCCGGTTCGGATGATTTTGGCCCCGTAGCAGGTCCCCGTGCCTGCCCTCTTCATTTATGCTGCCTTCTTGCCAAAGAACCAGAAGAAAAGACAGAACCAGGAAGGGCAGGCACGGGGACCTGCCCCTACATAATGTGCCGGATGCGGGGGGCTGTGCTATAATGTTCTATGCCTGACCTGCAAATCACTCTCTGCGACACTTATTTGCCCCTGGTCGAGTCCTGGCAGGCCTACTTTTCCGGCCTGCCGAACCTCTCCATCACCTGCGACAGCATCTTCACGCTCGAAGCCGACGCGCTGGTCTCTCCCGCAAACTCTTTCGGGCGCATGGACGGCGGCTTAGACGCGCAGATTGTTGACTTTCTCGGTGAAGACGTCGAAGTGGAAGTCCAGCAGATGATCCGGGACCGGCACGACGGCGAGCTTGTCGTGGGCCGGGCCGAGATCGTCATCACCCAGGCTACGCAGTTCCCGTTCCTCGTCGTTGCCCCGACTATGCGCGTCCCCCAGAACATCAGCCGCACCGTCAATTCCTACCTTGCCTTCCGCGCCGCCCTGCGCTCCGTTTTGGACTTCAACGCCCTGCACGGGGGCGTCATCCAAACTTTGCTTGTCCCCGGCCTCGGCACCGACAACGGCTTCATGCCCCCCCTGCGTGCCGCCCGCCAGATGCGAGCCGCCTACGAAGTCGTCCTCAACGGTGCAACTCCCAACTTAGATATTTCCCTAGACGCCGGAGCCGACAGCGACGACAAAAGCAAAGTTCGTGCAAGCGAAGCGAAGGCACAAGAATGAGCCTCAGCGTTCAGGAAAAGCTGGAAGCTGGTCCGATGTTCGACATGGCGATTGTGGAGCATCATTTCACTTCTTATATGCGTGACTATGACATCTTTGTTGATGTGATCGGGCCTGTACCCGGCAGTCATAAGTCAGAAGTTATAGGCCGTTCTCGGTATCGCTTCACGCATTGCGTTCTTGCCGAAGTGACAACTGCCACTCCAGACAGAAATTGGGTTTTGTCGTGGTCAGAGGCTTTTATTAGCTGGCAAGCCTATCTTGATGCTGGAGAACCAGAAGGTTATGTTTGGGGCGTTGAGTGGCAGAATGCGTACCCTGGTTTATCCTATATTGCGGACTCTTCAGCGGCCCAAGAATGGGCTGTCCGATTACAGAAGCCGATGCACGAAGTGTTCATCGAAAGTGATGCCCACGACATCCGGCTCATCTTCCACGACGTAGACATTACTTGGACAAGCGAGGGCAGTTCGGCGAAATGACGACGGAGCATGACCAATTTTCGCGTGACCTTTTGGCGTGGTACGATGCCAACAAGCGGGATTTGCCGTGGCGGCGGCTGGGGCATGACCCGTATGCGGTCTGGGTGTCGGAGATCATGCTGCAGCAGACGACGGTGGCGGCGGTCATCTCGTTTTACCAGAAGTGGATGGCACGCTTTCCAACGGTGCAGGCGCTGGCGGACGCGCCGCTTGACGATGTGCTGAAGCACTGGGCGGGGTTAGGATATTATGCGCGGGCGCGGAACCTGCACAAAGGGGCGCAGCGGGTGGTGGCCGAGTTTGGCGGGCTGGTGCCGTCCGACCCGAAGACGCTGCTGTCGCTGCCGGGGATCGGGCGGTATACAGGCGGGGCGATTCTGTCCATTGCGTTCAGTCAGGACGCGCCGATTTTAGACGCCAATGTCATTCGGGTCATGGCCCGCGTCCATGCCGTTGCGGGCGATCCGAAGACGTCCACGCAGACGCAAAACGAACTGTGGCGGCTGGCCGAAGAAGCCATCCCGAGCGGCAGGGCAGGGGACTTCAATCAGGCCCTCATGGAGCTGGGCGCTTTAGTCTGCGAAGCGGGTGCGCCGAAGTGCGGCACCTGCCCGGTCAGCGCGGAGTGCCGGGCGAAAGCGCTCGGAGAGCCGACGGCGTTCCCGCAGTTTTCGGGCGTCAAGAAGTGGCTGGACGTGGAAGACGTGTCGGTGGCGCTGCGCGATCCGAAGTATCTTGGACAGACGCTGATTGTGCAGCGCTCGCCGGACTTACCGCTGTGGGGCGGGCTGTGGGAGATGCCGCGCGGGACACGGCAGGACGGCGAGACGCTGGAAGCCTGCGCGGCGCGGGCCGTCTGCGAGAGTGTTGGGGTGCGTGTGCATGGGCTGCGGCCCTTCGGCGTCGTGAAGCATGTGGTGGCGAACCGCCGGATCACGCTGCATGGGTTCGAGGCGGAGTCTGAAGGCGTGGTCTCGGACGGTGTGCGTCATGCGTGGGTGTCGGCGGAAAATCGAACGGAGTTCGCGCTGGCGACGCCGCAAGTCAAGCTGACGGAGCTTTTGTGGCGGCACGACGCGCAGGGGCGGCTGGAGTTGTGAAGGTTGCCCCCACCCCCGGCACTGCGTACCGACCCCTCCCCCACTTCGTGGGAGAGGGGTGAAGATGAGGACAAAGAAGATGAGGACAAAGAGACTGCCGCTTGTTGGGCCTTCTCCTAACTTCTTACTCCTCTCCCACGAAGTGGGGGAGGGGTCGGTGCGCAGTACCGGGGGTGGGGGAAAATATCTTCTATGAACATCGCCCTTGCCCTCATCCTGCATCCCACAAATGGCACAGTGCTGATTGCCCAGCGCAAAGACGGCGTCCATAAAGCTGGCTTCTGGGAATTTCCCGGCGGCAAGTGCCTGGACGGTGAAACGCCCGCAGACTGCGCGGTGCGGGAAACGCGCGAAGAAACCGGTCTCGAAGTCGCAATTCTCGAAGCCTGGCCCATGCTCACGCACGAGTACCCGGAGCGCACCATTGTCCTGCACCCGTTTCTATGCCGCGCCCGTAGCGGCGACGCGCAGCCGCGCGAAAGCAAACAAGTTGTCTGGGTGCGCCTCGAACAGCTTGACGACTACCACTTTCCCGAAGCAAATGCACTAATCTTAGCCCGACTGCGTTCTAATCACGAAGGTTTACTGGCTAACGGCATAAACTTACCCTTCCAATGATAAAGGGCAATGAATGAGCTGCTGCCTGCAAAACCGCATATTTTAGCCGTAGACCCCGAGCCGATGAGCCGGACCCTGCTGGACGCCTACAATGCCATGCTCTCCCCACGTCCTTACCGTCCGGCACTCACCTCTGAAAAAGCGCAGCAGGCACTGCTTGCCGGCGCGGGGCGTCAGTGGGACCCTGTGCTGGCTGCCTTGTTTGCCGCTGGGCCGGCGGCATTCCTCATCCTCTCCCGACTTCCAAATAAACTTCTGCCCTAGATTAGAAGCATCTGCAAGTGGGTACTACACCATTTCAGAGGCCAAGGGTGCCAAAACAAATTTTATATAAACGTAATTCAGATTACTGAAATATCCCGAAATATTTGTGACAATTAAGGGCTTGGTTCCGTAGAAAGAAGCACAAGCAGACAGCGTTCTGGAACATTATGGGCTACCAGAGTGTTGAGTAAGTGGCAATTATTGCGCGGACTTATTTTTGATTTGAGATTTGACCAGGGTTTAAGACTTGATTTTGACTGAGACAAAGGGGATTATCAATGGGGAGCAACACAGCATTAAGGGACAATCCGAACACGGCAGCGTTGCCGCACGGCCTCGCTGGGTCCAGCGAGCGGCGTCAGGGATCGGAATTTGGCGGCGATGAGTCGGCGCTGGCGGCAAGCGGCGCGTTGGATGATCCCGATGCCATTCGCTTTCTGGCGCTTGCCGCCGGAGGCGACGACGACATCGCGAACCCGCTTCTGGAAGGCTCCTCGGCGGAGGACGACGCCGAAGATTTACCCGAAGACGAGCCGCAGGAGACTGTCTACGCGCCTGTCGAGGAGAACCCGCGTGACGAGTCGCTCCAGATGTGGATGCGGAAAACCAAAAGCACCAAACTTTTGAGCGCTGCCGAGGAAATTGACCTGGCGCGGAAGGTCGCCGACGGCGACCAGCGGGCGAAAGACATTCTGACCGAGGCGAACCTGCGTCTTGTTGTTTCGATTGCACGCCGCTACTCGGTGCCCGGCATCAGCTTGGCAGATCTTATTCAGGAAGGCAACATCGGCCTGATCCGCGCCGTCGAGAAGTTCGACTACACCAAAGGCTACCGCTTCAGCACCTATGCGACCTGGTGGATTCGCCGGGCCATCGCCCGTGCCGTCATCAACCAGGGCCGGACCATTCGCATTCCGGTGTATGTGGCTGAGACGATCCACAAGCTGGTTCGCACCGAGGGCTTGCTGCGCCAGCAGTTGTCGCGTGAACCGACCCAGGACGAGCTGGCTGCCGAGATGGAAGTGCCGGTTGAGCGCGTGAACGAGATCAAGCGGATCGCGTCGGAGCCGCTGTCCTTAGAGACGCCCGTGGGCGAGAAGGACTCAGCCCAGCTCGCGGACTTCATCCAGAGCAACGCCAACCAGTCACCGTCGGACGCCGCCGTGAACCTCATTCGCCGCGAGCAGCTTGACGCGGTTCTCGACAAGCTGACCCCGCGCGAGCGCGACGTTGTCCGCATGCGCTTCGGGCTGGACGACGGCTACGCGCACACGCTCGAAGAAGTCGGCCAGCGCTTCGCCGTCACCCGCGAGCGCGTCCGCCAGATCGAGCTTCGGGCCTTAAAGAAGCTGCGCCGTATGGGTCCTGTAGACATCCGGGCCTAATCAACAACTTAAAGCCTCCGCTCTGAAACACGAGTGGAGGCTTTTCTTATAGAAAGAGGACAAGATGGACGCAGTTTCTACCGAGAAGAAAACAACTGTTGAAAACGAAATCGCAGTTTTGCCAGGTACGAATGGTGCAAACGGTCAACCTGCGCCCGCCGACCCTGGTTGGCCTGTGCCTGAGTTCAAGCATAACCTTGGCGACAACCCATTGTGGCCGGACTTTCTTAACGAGCTAAAGGCCCAGCGTGAAGCAGACATTGCAGAATCAAACCGTTTAGCGGATTTGGAACTGGAACAAGAAAAACTGGAAAAGTAGATGCCTTGCCTGCTGGACACTGATTCTGCCTCTTTAGCTTTTCGCGGCAATGAGCGCCTTCGTGCTCGCATTCGACGAACTCCGAGTCCAGGGGTCTGGTTAAGCGCAATTGCCGCCGAAGAAATTGTGCAGGGCACTCTTGGCTCCATCAATGCAAACCGAAACAAGGCCGGCCCGGCTGCTGCCTATCGACTCTTTTTCGAGGCAGTCGAATCTATATGCGAGTACCGCATTCACCCATACAATGCAGAAGCCATGCTTGTTTTCGCGTCGTTTCCCGCTCAGGTTAAACGTGTAGGTTCACAGGGCTGCCGGATTGCTGCAAGCGCCATTGCCGCCGGCTGGATTGTCGTCACCGCGAACCACAGGCACTTTTCACAAATACCTGGTGTTCAGTTTGAGGACTGGAGCCGCTGACTGTGCCGAAATTGTCACCTGTATACAATCTTGATGTCCCACCAAGAGGTTGGGTTGGTGTAGTTAGAAGGCCCGTCCAGAGTGACAAACAACTTTCGGTTGCTGTCCCATTCAATTTTGTCCACAAACCTATATCCTCCATCCACAAGAATTACAGTTTTGTCGTCATCTTTGTCTGCCGTCTTGCGTAGAAGCGCTTGACAATAGCTGCCAGCGGCTCCTGTATCAACCGAATGCAATGTAGCTGTGTAAACGCCGTCTGGGGATAGAGAAACTGTGTCGTGAACTTCTGGCGTGAATAAGTGGTATTGAGAAACACGATAACAGATGTCAGCTATCCCACCGCTGAGAAGCAGACAAGCGGAACCTATTAAAATGCGCTGTCGTTTTGTCATAACGCTACACAACCGCCGCGACCCGCGTTTCCAGCGTCTCGACTTCGCGGGTCTCGCGGATTTCCAGAGCCATTACGTCTGGGACTTCCTTTGAGCGTCATTCCCGACTAAAGTGCGCTGAAGGTGGCGGTGAAGTTCTTGGGCGCTTGGCCCATGAAGCCGGTGCCGGCGGCAATGCCGTCGGGGCGGCCAAACTGGTTGACTCCCTGGTCCTGGTCGTTTTGCGGGCTGGTGTTGGCGTAACCGGGAGAAACCGCGCCTGGGCGCAGGAACTTGACGTGACCGTCGGCCAAAGCGAAATTAGAGCCGTCGGTATGCCGGGCCGGGCCGAGGCGCTGGTAGGTCGGCCCGGTGCGCGGCGGGTTGCCGAGGCCGATCCCCGCGCTGGGGCCGGTGGCATACGTGCCAGCGCAGTTGTAATCAATGTAGCCGTTGCTGGTGTCCCCGCCGTCCACGCCGGGAGACGCGCTGCCGGCGGTGGTGCTGTCGTCGGCGACCGAGAGCAGGTCGGCTTGAGCGCCCTGAACTTCCACCAGCAGCACCGTGGAGGCAGGCGCGGATTGGCCTGCCAGCAGCCCGCCCGCCTGTCCGCCGTCAAGGTTCGTGTTCATGCCGTAGGAAACCGGGTAATCGGTCTCGCCGAGGCCGTTGAGGTTCTTCGCTGAGGGAGTTGGATCGTCAGGACACTGATAGATGGCAACGCTGCTGACATAGGCATACACTTCCGACCCCCAGCCGGTCCCCGTCGGATACAGCACGCCCCGATGGTCGCAGGGCATCCGCTCGTCGCTGTCCTGCGTGTATTGGACCAGCGCCAACCCAAGCTGATGCAGATTGGACTGGCAGGAAGCACGGCGGGCGTTCTCGCGCACTTTCTGAAAAACGGGAAACAAAATTGCGGCGATAATCGCAATAATGGCGATGACGACGAGCAGCTCGATCAACGTAAAACCGCGACAGGGCAGCGCGAACGCTTGCATAAAGCGTTTACTGGGATGAGGGCTGGGGCGGGAAGTGCGGACAGCAGGCATGATGTTCCTCCCGGCGAGGGTATTTCGCAGGTAAATAGGATGCGATGCGGCAGGTTTCGCAGTCAGACCGTCGCTGCAACCCGTGGTTCCAGCGTTTCAACTTCGCGGGTCTCGCGGATTTCCAGAGCTGTCACTTCCGGCACTTCCTCTCCCTGCTCACGCTTATAATCAAACAAATCCAGCATGGCATCGCGGAAGTTTTGGATGACTGCTTCCCGCGTTTTCGCCGTTGCCAAAATGCTGTCCTCTAAATCAGGTGTATAAGCACACCAATTATGCGGCATCTGTTCCACAATGACCGTAATTATCATCTCAGCGGCAACCCCGACTTTCTGCGAACACTTTGAAGCTGTCCCGGCGACATTTCGTCACTTCCAATCCCCGAAATCGCGATCTCGACTTGAACGCCTGACTTTTTGTAGATACGGTGACTGCTGCGGCCTCCATAGCGAGCGAAAACCCAACCGTCCGCTTCAATTCGTTTGACCACTTCGCGCACCTTCATAAAGCCTCCATGCACTTGCAAGCACCTTCATTGTACCACACTGAAAAGAACCTCTTGTTTCCTGTTCAGATTACCGATGTTTAGGTATCCAAAATAGCTCGTTGTATTGTTGACAACAATGGCATTAATGTTGTATAATTATATCAATGCCAAAGAATGACGAACTCCAAAAGCAAACGCTGCGGGTTTTGTCCGAGCTGGGAACGCCGGACAAGCCCCTTTCCGCCCGTGCCGCCGGGGAAAAGCTGTCTATCGGCTACAACCAGATTGCCGACATGGCGAAGGGCAAATCGCCGGGTGAGAAGACGCTAATCAAGTTTGCCGGCGCACTCGGCGAATCCCCGGCGGACTGGCTGCGCTACGCGGGCAAGCACGATTTCGCAAAGAACATCAGCAGTGAAAAAGCATCGGAAATCCAGCCGGAGCAGCATTTGGTCCAGCAGATTATCCGCGAACTGGCGGAAGTTCCAGTCGAAAAACAGGCGCTGTTGCGAAGGCAAATACTGGCACTGATCCGGGTGACCCGGAATGATGATGAGCGTAAGTGAAGATTAGGAAGAAGCAAGATTATGAACACAACAATGCAAAGGATCGTTGCCTGGCTACGCGCGTTTTGGAGCCACATGAACGAAGGTCCGCAGAAGGATTGGGACCGGGTTTATCTCTGCTCGATGGCCCCGATGAGCGCGGAAGCCCTGCGCGAGAATGTGGAAGCCGGCCGCAGCCGTAGCTAGAGGCTGAATGCGAGTATCAAGTGGCTGCCGGAGCAATGGCGCTTTGGCAGCCGGGTTTAGTTGTCGTATCTGATTGCTATAATCGCAGCACAGTAACAACAAGAAGCACAGTAACAACAAGAAGCAGAGAAAGTGGAAGCAGTATGCGAACGAATGTCGTGCCGTTCTCCGTTTACGGCGTACCGCTCCTGGGATTACTGGGGCTGCTGGTCTGCCTTTGGCATCCGCAGGTGAAACTGCCGGCAGCGGCAGCGGCAGGACCGGAAACCGTATATTTGGTCAATCCCAGCTCCAAGCTGGATCCCTGCATGGTAGTCTTCCTGCGGCAGGAATCAAAAAACGTGGCGTACAGCCGGCGGCATGACCCGCCGGCAGTGCAGGCGAAAATGATCGAGGATTACAATATTGTCGCCCAGGAATGTACGCCTGCCGTTTTCCAGGCGACTCATCTGCCGCCCGCGCTCTAAGCGCTGGGAAGAACGCAAATGCCTCTGTGTCCTATTGACGCAGGGGTATTTTTGTTGACGCCCTGCGGCGACGTGTGTTATAATGCACTACATCTTAGCACACTATATCTTGACGGCGCGGCGAAACAAGGCGGCAAATATGGCATTCGGCAGCAATGGAACGGGAAAAAACGGCAATGGGAACGGCGCGGGCGGGCTGCACTATGCCCTGCCGCCCGCGGAGACGCTGCCCCGCGTCCGCGTCGCCATGGGAAGCATCGTGCGCGGCTCGCTGCAGGCCGGGGTCCAGATGAAGCTGACCGGGTCGGTCGAAGAGATCCGGGCCGGCAAGTTTGTGGTGGTGGACGGCCTGCGGCACGAGTTCTTTGCCATGATCACCGATGTCTCGCTTGACTGCGCTTCGCCCGCCGTGCTGGCAAACCCGCCGGCGGGCGAAGGGACGGAAAATGTGTTTCTGCGCTCGGTGCTGGCCGGAACTTCGGCGTATGGCACGGTGACGCTGAAGCCACTGCTGATGCGGGTCAAGGGGGTCAGCGCGGAGTTCGAGCCGGTCAAGACCGTGCCAACCCATTTCAGCGGGGTGGGGGAAGCGACGGAAGACGACATCGCGGACATCTTCGGCGCAGAAACCGAGGGCGGCAAGCATTTCCATGTCGGGTCGCCGCTGGACATGGAAGAAATTCAAGTCTGCCTGGATTTAGAGAAGCTGGTCGAGCGCTCCAACGGCATCTTCGGAAAATCCGGCACGGGCAAAACCTATCTGACCCGCATTTGTTTGTGCGGCATGATCAAGCACAAGAAAGCCGTGAACTTGGTGTTTGACATGCACGGCGAGTACGGCTGGCAGGGCACGAGTGAAGACCCAAACCGGGCCGGGGTAGACGGCCTCAAAAAGTATTTCGGCAACCGGGTCAGCGTCTTCACCCTGGACCGGGAATCATCGCACCGCCGCAAAGTGCCGGTCGAAAACGACGTCCGCATCCCGTACAGCCAGATCAGCGTCGAGGACATTCTGCTGCTGGCCGATGAGCTGAACCTCAATCAAAGCGCCGCCGAGACGACGTTTCTCTTGGAGCAGCACTACAAAAGCAAGTGGCTGGCGACGCTTCTCAAAATGGACAGCGAGACGCTCAAGCAGTTTGCCGAAGACAGCGGCGCGAATGCCATGTCCCTGAGCGCTTTGAAGCGCAAGCTCGGACGCATGGTGGAAGACTGCAAGGGCTTTCTGATTGAAGAAGCCGACGCCGCCGACGACGCCGTGAAGCAGATCATGGGCTGCCTGTTGAAAGACATCAATGTCGTGCTGGAGTTCGGCAACTACCACAAGCCGCTTCAGTATATGCTGGTCGCGAACATTCTGACCCGCAAGGTCCACGGCGAGTACATCAAGCTGTCCGAGCATGCGATGGGCGATAAAGCCAAAAAGCCGACGCCGCTGGTGATCACGATTGAAGAAGCGCACAAGTTCCTTTCCCCGCATCTCGCGCATCAAACGACGTTCGGCACGATTGCCCGCGAGCTGCGAAAGTACAATGTCACGCTCTTAGTGGTAGACCAGCGGCCTTCCGGGATTGATTCGGAAGTGCTGTCTCAGCTTGGTACGCGCATCACTTGCTTGTTAAACGATGAGCGGGATATTGACGCTGTGCTGACCGGCATTTCCGGCGCGTCTTCGCTGCGAAGCGTCCTCGCGTCACTCGACTCCAAGCAGCAGGCGCTTTTGATGGGCCATGCCGTGCCGATGCCGGTTGTCATCCATTCGCGCACTTATGATGACCAGGCGTTCCGGGACAGTGTCGGCAGCTTCAGCAAGGCTCCCGCGAGATTGGACCTCAGTGACTGGAAATAGGTCCGCAGCCGCTGGAAATAAGCGTCTCCTGCACGGCTGCTCTCTTCTGCTCCTGCTGTCCGCCGCGCCGGCGCTGGCCCAGCTTCCCAACGGAACGGCAGTCGGGCCGGATGCCGCGCCGCCGGCTGCCTCTGCGCCGGAGCCGCCCGACTCGCTTGACGCGGCTGCTCAGCAGCCCACCTCTCCCAAGCTGCCGCCGGAAGTCGAGGCAGACTTTAGCGGCGTCCTGCCCAGTTCCGGCAACCATACGCGGGTCAAAGACGTGCGCGTGACCTACGGTGGTGAGCTGACGCTGGACGCGGACGAGGCAGACGTGGGCCGCGCGGCAAGCCAGTATGACCTGCGCGGCGACGTCCGGCTGCATGAAGCGGACACGTCGCTGAAGGCCGACGAAGTCACCTTTGGCGGCCCGCACCAGGAAGCCGTCGCCACAAACGCGCTTGTTTCCCGCTCCTACTACTCCATCCGCGCCCCGCGTATCGCCGGAACGCCTGAACGGATTACGGCCTATAACGGCGACTTTACCACGGTTCCGAACGGCGGCCCGGCCGACTATCATCTTCGCGCCCGAACGATTACGCTGGACTCGCTGACGCACCGGGGAACGCTGCGGGATGTGACCGTTTACCTGTTCGGCCTGCGCCTCGTGACAATCCCCCGCCTTTCGTTCGGCTTTAATAAAGGCGGCGGGGCCGGAGGCCGCAAGTTCGTCATTCCGACCATCGGCGAGTCTTCGCGCTACGGCACGTTTATCGCGTTCGGCAGCGACACCCGGATCATGCGCCTGCCGGTGCAGTACCGCGTGCTGCTGCCGGCACGCCAGACAGTGCAGGCGTCGGCCACCAGCTTCCAAACAATATATGCGCCGCGCGTGCCTGCCGCGCCCGCCGCGCCTTACGCCGGCCCGGTAACACTGCTGGGACGCATTCGGGCGGCGGCGACGGTGCTGCCCGGCCCGCTGCCGGAAGGCGATCCGCTGCGGTTCCAGGACTTCCTGCCGGACCCGAATCCCATTCAGCTTTTTAATGCGCCGTCTTATGGCGGCCTGTATCTGGGCGAAGACCTGTCTACCCATGTCTCTGCGAGCGGCCGCCGACGCAACGACCTGTATGTGAGCCGCTTGCCGGAAGTAACGCTCAGCGGCAACATCCCGCTGTCACCGGTCCCAACCGCGCCAATTGCCGGCGATCCGCAGTCGTTCCGGTCGGCCCTGCGTCACCTTGTCCTGTACGCGCAGGCGCAGCAGACGATTGGCGAGTATGAGGAGCAGTCCAGTTCCCCCGGCCGCATTCGCGCCCGCCGCGTGTATACGCAGGCCGGACTCAATGCGCGTCCGCTGCTGATTGCGCCGAATACCGTGCTGCTGCCGTCCATCTCCCTCACCAGCAGCAGTTACAGCGGCAGCAAGACTGCCTACCGCTATGACCAGATCAATGTCGCCGTCAACCATTACTTCTCCGACTTGACGGCGGTGGGTGTCCAGTTCCTTGCCAGCAGCACCAGCGGCGACTCCCCATTCAACTTTGACGTTTTGGACACGGACCGCGAGCTGGATCTCCGGTTCCAGACCGGCAGCTCCCGGCTCGTTGTCGCAGGCCGCATCCGCTATGACCTTTCCAAAGGCGGCGTCATTGACTACCAGGTCGCCGTCGGCCCGGCCCTGCGCGGCTTCATTCCTATCCTCTCCTATAACTTCCGCACCCGCAGCATCGGCCTCGGCCTTGAAGTCAAAGGCCTGACGTTCTAGAGTAACATTCTGAGGTTACTCTAGGGCGGGTGATTTTAGTCACTCGCTCGTGCAATATGGAACTTCTTGGCCATCCCGCTTGTAAAACCTATTGAGAGCGCACCCAAGCGCCTTCAGAGGTTATACCATGCAACAGAAACTCATCGCGGCGGCTGCCGCGCTTGCGGCGTGTACTTCTTTCGCGCCGGTTCACGCGGCTCAAACTCCGGTGATCGTAGAGCTATTCACATCGGAAGGCTGCTCTTCCTGCCCGCCGGCCGATGCGCTTTTGTCTCAGTACGTCAAGAACTCGCCGGTGCCTGGCGTGGAAGTCATCGCGCTGGGCGAGCATGTGGATTACTGGAACCACGGTGGCTGGGCTGATCCCTTCTCCTCCGCCCAGTTCAGCCAGCGCCAGAGCGATTATTCCAGCGCGTTTCGTTTGGACTCGGTCTACACTCCGCAAATCATCGTAGACGGCAAGGCGCAGTTTGACGGTGGTGACGAAGACCTGGCACGGGCAGCAATTCGCCGGGCGGCGCGGCTGCCCAAAGCGCAGGTGAGCGTGGCCCAAGCGGAAGGCGGCAGGCTTGCGGTACACGTCGGCCATCTGCCGGCGTCGGCGCAGAACGACCCCGCCGAAGTGTATCTGGCGGTGACTGAAGACGGTCTTCACTCATCGGTCGGCGGCGGTGAGAACGCGGGGCGGCACTTGTCTCATAGCGCCGTCGTGCGGGAGCTGATCCCGATGGGAGTTGTCACCGGCGGCGTGTTTGACGCTTCGCCGTCCGTCCCGCTGAAACCCGGCTGGCGGCGCGGCCATCTTCACGCTGTTGTATTTGCTCAGGAGCAGACAAGCCGGCGCATTGTCGGCGCTTCGGAGACTGCGCTTTGATACCCTCTTCCCTACTGGGCTTTGCTGTGGAAACGAGTGAGCCGCTGACTCTGGACGCCGGGCCGCCGCTGTCGGAGATGTACACGCTCAGTCCATTTGTTTGGGAGGACGGCGGGCGCTGGGAGATGCTGGTCCGTGCAGTCCCGCGCCGCGACGATGAGCCGGCGCTGAAGATCGCTTGCGCGTATTACGGAGTGTCTGAAGATGGCCTGCGCTTTGTCATGGACGACGCTCCGGCGATCGCTGCCAGTCCCGATGCCTTAGATAGAGACGGCTGCGAAGACCCGACAGTCGCGATCTGGAACGGGACGTACTACGTCTACTACACGGGCTGGAACCAGGGCAAAATGCAGGGGAACCTGCTGCTGGCCTCGGGGCCGGACCCGCGCCATCTGACCAAGCGCGGCGTTTACCTGGCCGCGACGCCTGCCGTGGACAATCCCAAAGAAGCGACAATTGTTTCCGTGCCAGACGGCACCTGGCGGCTGTTCTTTGAGTACGCTGAGGGCGGAGCGTCTAAAATCGGCATCGCCTCCGCGCCGTCGGTAGACGGGCCGTGGACTGCTGGTGACTCGCTGTTCACCGCACGGCCTGACCACTGGGATGCCTGGCACCTCAGCACCGGTCCAATGCTGCAATCTGACCCCGATCGGCCGGTGATGTTCTACAACGGTGCGACCCGTGACGCCCACTGGCGCATCGGCTGGGTGGCGTTTGACGCCGAGTACACGCGCGTTGTAGATCGCTGCGACGAGCCGCTGATTGTCCCGCCCACGCCCCAAGCCGACTACACGGACATCGCGTTCGCGGCCTCAGCGGTGGAAGCGGACGACGCGATTTTCTTGTACTACAGCATTGCCGACCGGGACATGGTGCGAGCCAAAATCCGACGCCTGTGACAATGATGCAACTGCTGTAACAATCGCTGCCGTTCATGGTACTATAAATCGTTCATCGAGAACGCCGTCACCGAAAAAGTGCCGGTATCACAGCGCTTTGAGGCGCTAGAAAGGACACCCTAATGAAGTTACTCACTCTCGCCGCGGCCTTTGCCGTACTGGCCGCCGCGTCCGTCACCGGTGCCTCGGCTCAGACCATGCACCACATGATGCACCACAAGATGATGCACCACAAGATGAGCCATTCCATGATGATGCATCACAAAATGATGATGCACCATTCCATGATGCACCACTAAGCATCATTTTCCGCCGGACGCCGCTGCTTGACGCGGCGGCGGACGGTTTCTTTCGATTATTGCTTGGAAAGATTTTCGCTGTAGCACCGGTTCTTCGAAGCCGGTGAGGATTGAAACGCATGGCAACGGCAACCGTAGGCGCAGTTCCCGCAGCCGAGACAGTTCCCGTCGTCCGCAAGCATCACTGGCTGGTGCGGGTGACGCACTGGGCGAATATTCCGCTGCTGACCGGGCTGATACTCAGCGGCCTGTCCATCTACTGGGCCGCGCCGGTCTACAAGCACGCTGCTGATGCAAACGGCAACGAAGACTACTTGAACGACGTCGGACTTTGGGTGGCCCGGCGTGAACCCTGGCGGGCGAGTTACGGGGCTTCGGGCGACTGGGTTCCGGGAACGCATTACGCGAACTCCTGGTTCTATGATCACTTCAGCCTCGGCACGGGCATTTTGTCGTCGGCGCTGAACCTGCACTGGCTGTTTTCCTATCTGTTCATGCTGAACGGCCTGCTTTATTTGGTCGGTCTTGGCCTCGGCGGCGGCTACAAGTCGCTTTTGCCCCGCAGCACGGACTTCAAAGAAGCCGTCCGAATGCAGATTTACTATCTCGGCTTGCCGCTGGCGAAGCTGACGCGCCGCCCGTGGCCTCACCCGGTCATCACGACCAAGTACAACGCTTTGCAGCGCCTGGCATACTTTTCGATGCCCGTGTTCGGCACGATTTCCGTGCTGACCGGCTGGGCGATCCACAAGCCGCAGCAGTTCGGCTGGCTGCAGGCCGTGTTCGGCGGTTATGATTACGCCCGTGTGTGGCACTTCTGGCTCATTGCCATCTTCGCCGCCTTCGTCGTCCCGCATGTTCTTCTCGTGATTGCCGACGGCTGGGACACGATGCGCTCAATGATCGTCGGCTGGTCGGACCGAATCGCCCCGGAGAAATAAAAAATAAGAATTGTCGCCATCTCCGGCAGCCTGCGGGCCGCTTCATCCAATACCGCGTTAGTTCGCGCTGCGATCGCTTCGGCTCCGGCAGGCGTAAACGCCGTGCTGTATGACGGCTTGGGAGACCTGCCGCACTTCAGCCCGGAAAGGGAGCCGCCGGACGCCGTGAAGCGACTGCGGGCGCGGCTGGGATCTGCCGACGGCGTCTTGATCTGCACCCCAGAGTACGCCTACGGCATCCCCGGCAGCCTGAAAAACGCTTTAGACTGGCTGGTCTTCTCCGGCGAGCTATGGCGTAAGCCGGTCGCCGCTCTCAGCGCGTCGCCGTCGGCGCGGGGCGGCGAACAGGCTCACGCCGCGCTTGTGCTGACGCTCTCGGCCTTAGAAGCACAGGTTGTCGAAGCCGCGTCTCTTCAAATTCCCTTTGTAACCACCAAGCTGAATGCGGAGAAAGAAGTGTCGGACCCGGCGACGCTGGCGGCACTTGCGGCGAGTTTGATGGCGCTGGTGGAGGCGGCGGAAGAGCGGGCGCGGGAGGAGACGCAGGCGATTAAAATAGGTGCGTAAAGAACGAGGGCGTAAATGCCCTCGCTCTCCTTCTTGATTACCCCCATGAAATTCGACTACTCCCTAGACTATAAACATCTGGACCTGCGGGCGCACCCGGAGTTGTACCGCGTTGGGATCGGTGAGCAGGGCGTCCTGCTGGTCGAGCCGTACAAAAGCGAAATCCTGCCCTATTGGCGGTTTGCGACTCCGGACGCCGCCCGTGAGTCTTCTGAGGCCATCACCAAGATGTTCCACGCCTACAAAGCCGCCGGAGACTTTGTCGGCATGGACATGGCCCGAAAGTTCTTGCAGATGGGCATGACTCGTTCCCGGCGCTATGCCAACCATAAAGGTGGCAAGAAGTACGACGGTCCCGTGCCGGAAGACAAGCGCGGCCAGAGCGGGGCACATGGCCGCGAAGTCCTGCCGTATATTGCCGACCCAATCAAGGCCGAATCAGCGGCCATCTTCCGCGCTGCCTGGGAAGCCGCCAAAACCGATCCCGAATACCTGCGGCTAATGCAGGAGCATAAAGCAAAATACGGGTAGGCATTGGCCGAAATCAAGCTGCTATATAAAATCCGCTTTGTTGCCGAAGATATACTACACCAGCATAGACACGAGTATTGCGAAAGTGTTTGCGAAACTTTTGTAAAAGTGTTGACAAAGTTTTTGCAAAGTGTCAAACTAATCGTATAACATTGCGTTATAACGCAACACACTTTGCTGCTGTGAATGTAGGGGCAACATTCCGGCATATCACACAGCAAAAAGAAGGGAACCGCTTGCTGGCGATCCCCTTCTTCTTACCGAACCTTAGAAGCCGATGCTTTTAAGAATTCGGAGAACCGCGGCGATTGTTGTCGCAACTGCCGCGATGGTCTGCGCGATGGGTCGGACGCGGATGAAAGTCCGTCGCAGATTCTTGGACATTGGGAAGTACCTCCTTTCTGTCCTTTTAGGAAAGACAGCCTCTGATCAGGCTGTCTTTTCTAGTTTACCTTTTTCCCTAGCGTGACGCAAGAAGACGTTTGACAATTCCTGTCAAAAATGCTATCCTGCATAGGTAGACGCGGCCCTGCGTCAAACTGTATGGCAAGGCGGCCCTTATGTCTTCCTCACTTGGCACGTTCTCCCTCGTTCTGCACTCGCACATCCCTTATGTCCTCGCGCATGGGCGCTCGCCGCACGGCACGGACTGGCTTTCGGAAGCCGCCGCCGAGACTTATCTGCCGCTGCTTGACGTCTGCCACAAGCTGATTGCCGAAGGCATTTCTCCCAAGATCACACTGGGCTTGACGCCTGTGCTGGTCGAGCAGCTCCGCGATCCGAGCTTCCAGGACGAGTTCTCGCATTACCTCAAAAGCAAAGTGGAAGCGGCCCAGGCCAATCAAGAGCAGTTCCGGCGCGAAGGCAATTACCATCTGGCCTATCTCGCCCGGCACTGGGAAGACTGGTACGGCAAGGGGCTGGCAAGCTTTGAGAGCACCTACGCCCGCGACATTGTCGGCGCGTTCGCGGTGCTTCAGGACACCGGGCACCTTGAGATTATTACCAGCAGCGCCACCCACGGCTACTCGGCCCTGCTGTCCCAGGACACCAGCATCCAGGCCCAGGTCAAGACCGGCATTGATGCCTATGAGCGCCACTTCGGGCGAAAGCCCAGTGGCTACTGGCTGCCGGAATGTGCCTACCGCCCGCGCTACCATTGGTCGCCATCGGTGGCCGTTCCTGATGTCCCGCGCACTCCCATTCTACGAAAAGGCACCGATGAGTTTCTGGCGGAGAACGGCATCCGCTACTTCTTTGTCGAAGGCAGTCTGCTGCACGGCGGCGAGGCTTTAGGCGTCTACGCCGACAAGTTCGGGCCGTTGCAGCAGCTCTACAAGCAGTTCCAAAAAGAAACGGTAGAAGTCAAGTACCGGCCTTACACGACCTACCGGCCCTACTTAGTAGACTCGTCGGGGCTGCTGGAACATCCCACGCTTGCCGTGTTCGGACGCGACGCCGCCACCGGCCAGCAGGTCTGGAGCGGCGAGCACGGCTACCCCGGCGATGAGTGGTACTTGGAGTTCCATAAGAAGTTCGTCCGCACCGGCGAGAAGTCGCTGGGCCTGCGCTTCTGGCGCATCAGCGCGGACAAAGCCGATATGGATGCCAAATCGCTGTATGAGCCGCACCAGGCGGAAGAGCGCACGCAAGCCCACGCCGCGCATTTCGCGGCGCTGGTCAAAGAAGTCTTAGCCGCGCAGTTTGATTCGCAATCCAACCCGAACCCGATTATCACGTCGGTTTATGATACGGAGCTGTTCGGCCACTGGTGGTTTGAGGGGCCGCAATTCCTGTACCACGCGCTGAAACAAATCGCTCAGGACCCCGAAATCACGCTGCAAACCGTCAGCGAGTATCTGGCCGAGCATCCGGCGACGCTGCCCGTAACATTGCCCGAAGGCTCCTGGGGCGAAGGCGGGTTTCATTATATCTGGCTCAACGAGCAGACTGCCTGGTCCTGGAAGCTGGTCTACGAAGTCGAGGCCGAAATTGCCCAGCTTGCCCGTGAGTATGGCGACAATGCCGCCGCCGCGTCCATCTTGAAGCAGGCCGCCCGTGAAGCGCTTCTGCTGATGGCCTCTGACTGGCAGTTCTGCATTTCGACCGGCGGCGCGAAGGACTACTCTGAAGTGCGCCTGCGGAACCATTACGATAACTTCCAGGCGCTTGCCGCCCTGACTCGGCGTGCAGCAAATGGCAAGACGCTGTCCGTCGGCGACTGGAAGAACATCGCCGAATGCGAAGCCCGCGACAGCATCTTCCCCGACATTCACCCGCAGTGGTTCGCCCGCATCGAGCATCCGGCAGTGGAGCAGAGCGCATGAGCGACAAGTCTTATCATCAGAGCCTGCGGTTAAAGAACTTTACGGCGTTTGCCGCCGCCGAGTTTGAGTTCGTGCCGGGCGTCAACGTCTTTGTCGGTGAAAACGGAACCGGCAAAACCCATGTGATGAAGGCGTTGTACGCTATACAGCTTGCTCAATCACGTCAGTCACGTCCAATCAGCAGCACCCTTGAAGAACTATTCCAGACAAAAAATGTTGCAGATGTGGTTCGCATGGGAACTGGGCGAGGCGAAATCGCAGATGTAACTGGCTCTTACGGAAGCATCCGGTGGGCTTACGCGGTTCAACGAACATCACTCGGAATTGCCGCTGAAATGTCGGTTGACAACCGCATCCTAAAAGTCACCCGACCCGCCTTCATTCCTGCCATTGACATGATGGGGCATACAAAAGGCTTTACGGAAGCCTATGATGAAGTTCGATTGGACTTTGACCTCACCTGCCGCGATGTCGTGAACTTGCTAAGGCTTGAGCGCAGGAATGGCACTTCAAAGGCATTGTTTGATGAGAGCCTGGATGAGCCGCTAGCCCGCCTGCTAAATGGTAAGATTGAACGTGATGACGCGGGCCGTTTCTATCTCGTCACAGGCGCAGGACGGTTGCCGATGCCGATGGTCGCGGAAGGCTTGCGGAAAATTGCGACGCTGGTTCAGCTTGAACGCAACGGCTGGCTCACAGCAGGCACGACGCTCTTCTGGGATGAGCCGGAAGTCAATCTCAATCCAATCCTCATGGGCGAAGTCGTCAGCGCAATCTTGGCGCTCACGCGCCGAGGCGTTCAGGTGTTCCTGGCGACCCATAATTACGTAATATTGAAGGAAATTGATCTGCAAACACGCAAAGAAGATACTGTCCGCTACTTCGCGTTCCAGGGGGGCGAGGAAGGAACAACAGTTAACGCGACTGAAGATTTCGCGTTGCTTGCGCCGAACCCAATTCTGGAGCAGTACGACTCGCTCTATGACCGCGAGCTGACACGATCAACAGGAAGGAACCGTCAGGGTGAGCGTGTTTATTGAAAGCCGGATCGAATTCGATTTTACAAGTGCGGCAGCCGCCGTTCAGCATGACAAACCGGCCCCTGGTCATGGCAACTCGGTTCGGCCCGGTGTAGATTTCTGTATTGAAGACGGTGGTGAATGGATATGGCTGGAAGTCAAAAGCTGGGACCCGACCCATATTCTGGCGAAAGAGAGAGGCGGCAGTCGGTGGTCATTCATCTGCAAGATGAAGAGCAAAACTTTCACAAAAGAAACAAGAGAAAAGTTTCTCGGAACCACCGCCTTTCTCACCTGGAGAGACATCTTTCCACTCGCCCCGACAAGATTTATCCTACTTTTTCAGCCGCCGCACACACTTGATTCGGCACTGCTGGTCACGTTTCAATCCAGGGTGAAGTCGCAAATCCCAAATCTCAAAGTTTGGCAGTCACCGATCTTTGTTGCCGTGCTTGATCTCGCTGAGTGGAACCTGCGATACCCGCAGTACCCGGCGCAGTTGCTTTGAAGAGTTGAAGGATTTTTGGGCCAATTGAACTCAGGAAAAATGGGAATAAGCAAGCAAGACAGCATTGCGGACAAAGAGCAAGCATAACTGCGCGAGGAGAGACTAATTATGAAAGCCGTTGTCATGGCGGGCGGGGAGGGAACGCGGCTTCGCCCGCTGACTTCCAGTCGGCCCAAACCCCTTGTTCCCATCTTGAACAAGCCCTGTATGCAGCACACGATTGAGCTGCTAAAGCGCTACGGCATCACCGACATCGTGGTGACGCTGTATTACCTCGCCGACGAGATTGAAGGCTACTTCGGGGACGGCTCGGAGCTGGGCGTCAATTTGATTTACACCGTCGAGGACACGCCGCTCGGCACCGCAGGCAGCGTCAAGAAGGCCGAAGAATACTTGAAAGACGACACGTTTATTATTGTGTCGGGCGATGCGCTGACGGATTTAGATGTGGAAAAGGCGCTGGCGTACCACCGCGAGAAGCAGTCGGTGGCGACTCTGGTGCTGCAGCATGTGGATAACCCGCTGGAGTTTGGCGTCGTCATCACTGATGACAACGGGCGCATCCGGCGGTTTTTAGAAAAACCGAGCTGGGGCGAAGTTTTCTCAGACACCGTCAATACCGGCATGTACATTCTGGAGCCGTCCATCTTCGAGTACATGCAGCCGGAGAAAAGCTACGACTGGTCTCAGGACATCTTTCCGCAGATTTTGGCCGAAGAAAAGCCCATGTTCGGCTACGTGCTTGGCGAATACTGGACTGACGTAGGTTCGTTGCAGCAGTACCGGCAGGCGCAGTACGAAATGCTGGGCGGCATGACGAAGCTGCCGATTGAAGGCCGGCGCGAGGGCGGCGACATCTGGATCGGGGCGGGAACCGAGATTGACCCGAACGCGCGGCTGATCGGGCCGCTCTGCATCGGCAAGAACTGCCGGATCAAGGCAGATGCCCACATTGGGCCGGACACGGTCCTCGGCGACAACTGCCTGGTGGAAGAAGGCGCGATCCTGCAAAAAGCGATTGTGTGGGACTCCAATTATATCGGCGCACGCTCGCGCCTGACCGGCTGCACGGTTTGTTTCCGCTGCACCATCAAGGAAGACGTAGACATTCAGGAAGGGGCCGTCGTCGGGGATCGCTGCCATATCGAGGCGGGCAGCACCATCCGTCCGCTGATCAAGCTCTGGCCGGACAAGATCATTGAAGCCGGGTCTGTCGTGACCATGAGCCTGATCTGGGGTTCTAAGTGGCAGGGAGCGCTGTTCCGCAACCTCGGCGTATCGGGCATCGCAAACGTCGAGATGACCCCGGACTTTGCCTGCAAGCTGGGCGCAAGCTACGGCGCGTTCCTGAAAAAAGGCGCGACCGTGATCACGTCGCGCGACTCGACCCTGGTCTGCCGGATGCTCAAGCGCGGCCTCATCGCCGGGCTGGTTTCGGTCGGTGTCAATGTCCTGGACAACGAAGGCATGTCGCTGCCGGTCACGCGCCACACGATCCGGTCCACTAACGCTGCGGGCGGGGTCCATATCCGATTAGCGCCCGACCAGCCGAACCTGGCGTTAGTGGAGTTCTACGACAAAAACGGCATCTATTTGTCTACGAATGGTCAGCGCAAGATTGAGACGATCTTCTACCGCGAGGACTTCGGGCGGACGGCGGCGGACGAAGTCGGCGTCATCGAGTTCGTGCCGCGTGCGATTGAGCAGTATTCGCAGGACTTTTTCCGGCTGCTGAACAAAGAAGCCGTGCAGAAGCGCAGCTTCAAGGTGATTGTGGACTATGCCTACAACCGCATTTCGGGCGTACTGCCGCAGATGCTGGGGCAACTGGAAACCGAAACAATCGCGCTGAACGCCTATACCGACCCGAAGAAGTCGCCGAAGACGCCTGCCGACCGCGACGAGCTAGTGCAAAGCCTGAGCGAGTATCTGGTCACGCTCAAAGCCGACATGGGCGTCTTTCTAGGCGACGACGGTGAGCGGCTGAGCGTTGTGGACGAGACCGGCTATATTCTGTCCGGTCCGGACCTGCTGGCGGTCTTCGCCCTGCTGGTTGCCCGTGCCAGACCTGGCGCACAGGTAGCCGTGCCGGTCACAGCGCCGTCTACGATTGACCGCATCATGGCCGAGTATGGCGGCGGCGTCATCCGCACCAAAACTGATGTTCGGTCGCTGATGGGAACGGCGGCGGAAGGCAAGGAAGGGATCGCGCTGGCCGGCGACACGGGGGGCGGCTTTATCTTCCCCGAGTTCCATCCGGCGTTCGATGGCCTGTTCTCGTTTGCCAAGCTGCTGGAGCTGCTGGCGGTGCAGGAAACATCGCTTTCTGAAGTGCGCGGAATGCTGCCCGCCTACTTCATGGCGTCGGAAACCGTGTCGTGTCCGTGGGAAGTCAAAGGCCGCATCATGCGCGTTCTGACGGCAGAGTCCGAGGGCACACAGACCGAGCTGGTGGACGGCATCAAGACCTATCACGATGACGGTTCCTGGGTGCTGGTCCTGCCCGACGCCTCCGAGCCAAACTTTCGCATCTACGCCGAAGCGGCATCGCAGGACGCCGCAAACGAGCTGGTTCACCGCGCCGTTCTGCGGATCAGCGGCCTGAAATAGGATATATCCATGACACTGACACAAGAACGCCCGGCGGCTCTTCCTGAGCCGCCGGCAGCCAAGATTCCGGAAGAAACGCCGCAGGAACTTGTCCTGCGGCCTCGGCGCTGGACGACCGCCGAGTATTACCGGATGGGCGAGCTGGGTCTTTTTGACGACGAGCGGGTGGAACTGCTGGACGGGGAGATATGGACATTGCCACCACAAGGAACACCGCACTTTTATTCAGCCGAGAATGCCGGCGACATATTACTCGCAGCTTTTGGCGACGGCTTGATCGTCCGCCGGCATGGGCCAATCACGCTCATTGATGGCACAGAGCCGGAGCCGGATGTAGTGATTGTCCCCGGCAGCAAGCAAGACTACATTCCTGCCCATCCCGTTCCTTCTCAGGTGCGTCTACTGATTGAAGTTTCTGATGCGACGCTTCGAAAAGACCGCAGCAAAAAGCGTGATGACTATGCGCGAGCTGGCATTGCCGACTACTGGATTATCAACTTAGTCCACCGGCAACTTGAAGTCTACCGTGACCCTGCGCCCACTCCAAGCGGCCACGCCTATAAAACGCTGCTGACGCTCTTTGACGGCGACACCCTTGCGCCGCTTTCCGCTCCAAGTGCCGCAATCGCCGTAGGCGATTTGTTTCCTCCACCTATCACACCATGAACTTACTGTCACTCCAACTAGGCCGCCCGCGTGAGAGCGTATCTCACCTCAGCGACGGCAAAGAGGCCGACTGGGTCAGCTCTATTTGGCGTATGCCTGTCAATGAACGGCTGCATCTTGGACGCACCGATCTTGATGGCAACGCGCAAGCGGACCTCAAAAATCATGGCGGGCCGGACAAAGCCGTCTGCTGCTACTCCGCCGAGCATTACCCCGGCTGGCGTGATCTATTGGAACTGTCTGAAGAAAGCTTCGGCTACGGCGCGTTCGGTGAGAACTTCACCGTAACAGAAATGACCGAAGATGCCGTCTGCCTGGGTGACATCTACACGCTTGGCACGGCGACGGTGCAGGTCAGCCAGCCCCGAATGCCCTGCTGGAAAGTGGGCCGCCGCTGGGAGCGTCCCGACCTGCCGGGCGAGATGACCCAGACTGGCCGGACCGGCTTCTACCTGCGCGTCCTGACCGAAGGCGAAGTCGGGGCAGGGGACATCCTGACGCTCCAAGAGCGCCCCCTGCCGGAATGGAGCATCGCCCACCTCAACACGGCGCTGTATGTGGACAAAAACAACGCCGAGAGGGACCAGTTTCTTTCGCGCCTGCCGTTGCTGGCGGAAGCCTGGCGGCGCACCTTCCGCCGCCGCGCTGGGCTTTTACGCTACAGAGCCAAACTTAAGGAAAATAAGCTATGACTACTGCTGCTCCTCTGCTCAGCCTTGCGCTGCTGTTTGTTCCGGCGACTGCCGCTCTGGCGCAAACGCACAGCCCCACAGCGACAATTACTGTCACTCGCACTGTTGATGGCTGCGATATCACGCTATCCCCACAGGTTGCCAAGACAGTAACGGACCAAACTTGGCTAGTTATTGACGGCAAATCCGAGGGTTTCGGAGGCGAAGACTACTTTCCTGATGACGCGGCAAAACCGCTGCATTTTGTGGCAAGCGTAAGCGACGATTTGGATGGACAGGTTAAAGACATTCTCAAAGCGCAGGGCCTTCCCACCAAGCCAGACACTATTACATATCGCCTCAGCTACGGTATAAATCGCCCTGTCGTGGTTAGCTTCTCACAAACGCTGCACTTTCGTCATGGCTCTAACATCCTGACATATGCTCCACTTCTTGGAACAGCGACATACAAAGTCGGAGACAAGATTACCCTCATTGATGCAGTAATGCCAGATTCCAGTATCACCATGCAGCAAGCGCTAGGGCCGCACAACGACATCTTTTCCGGCAAGTTCGCTCCTTTGCCGAATGACTTGCTGCATCGAATTACGATCCAAGTTCAGTTCGTGCCGAAGACGCCGGGAACACCGTAGAGGTAAAAAAAGAGGCGCGGACAGGAAAAGAGGGCAGGGGTAAACCCTGCCCCTACATTTTCGTAGCGGTTATTTTGCCGTGTGCAGGCCGCACTCGCGGCCCAGGCCGAAGAAGCGGGTGTCTTCTTCGTTCATGCCCTCGCCGAGCGGGCGGGACGTTTGCACGTCGCCGATAGAAACGTAACCCTGCTCCCACAGCGGATGATACGGGAGAGCGTGCAGGGTGAGATACTGGTGAACGTCCCGGTTGCTCCAGTCATAGATGGGATGCACTTTAATGACCCCGGACTGCGCGGCAAGCGCCTGAAGCTCCGCCCGCGTAGACGACTGGGACCGGCGCAGGCCGGCAATCCAGGCTTCGGTGTGCAGGTCTGACAGCGCCCGCGCCATCGGCTCCGTTTTGTTCAGGGCGTTGAACTTCGCGATCCCCTCCGCACCCTGTTCCCACAGCTTGCCGTACCGTGCTTCCTGCCATTCCCGGCTCACGGGACTTTGGTACACCTTCAGGTTCAAATGCAGTCGCTCGGTCAGCGCGTCTATAAACTTGTAGGTTTCCGGGAACAAGTACTGCGTGTCCAGCAGCACGACCGGAATGTTCGGCTGCTGCTGCGTGACCATGTGCAGCAGGACGGCGGCCTGTGCGCCGAAGCTGGAACTCAGTACGCCGCTTACGGGCCAGCGCTTCAGCGCAAACGCGACGCGCTCCTCTGCCGTGGCCGACGCAAGTGCTTGATTAGCTTCTTCTAATTCGATAGGCGACATGATACAATTGACTCCTGTGTCTGGTAGTCTAAGAATGCCTGCACCGGGGTAAGAAGTTCCTGACTCAAAGACAGACTTAAAGAACGGAACGACGCAATGACCGATTTTTTGCGGGTGGCGCTGGTCGGCTGCGGCCTGATCAGCGACGACCACATCCGCGCCTATGCCGCCCACGCCGACCGTGCGAAGATCACAGTTTGTTATGATGTAATTTTGGAAAAAGCGAGAGCCAGAGCGGCGGGGCTAGGCGCGAGTGTCGCGGTCTCTTTGGAAGACATTCTGGCTGATCCGAATGTAGACGCTTTGGAAGTCTGCACCCCGCCGCACCTGCACCCGGAAATCTGCATCGCCGCCGCGCAAGCCGGCAAGCATGTCCTCTGCCAGAAGCCGCTGGCCCGCACCGTCGCTGAATGTGACGCCATGATTGACGCCGCCCGCGCCGCCGGGACGGTGCTGTTCTACGGCGAAACCAACCGCACCCTGCCGTCGGCGCTGGAAGCCAGACGCGCCATTGACGCCGGGCACATCGGGCAACTTGTCGGCATTCAAGCCCGGTTTGCCTACTGGCAGGGCGGCGAGATTTTAAACACTGCCTGGCGCTATGACCCGGCAGTGGCAGGCGGCGGCCAGCTTCTGGACAGCGGCATCCACGCCCTCGCGCTTCTGAACACGCTCGGCGGCCCAGTCCAGTCGGTGTCCTGCTACACGCATCGATTCCGTCCCGAGATGGGCGGCGAAGACACAACCGCCGTTGCCGTTCAGTTTGCGGGCGGCGCTGTCGGCTCGCTGTTCTCGTCCCAGGCCGTCGGCACCTGGGTTCCCGGCCCGCTTCTCACGGTGTCCGGCACGGAAGGCGCACTGACGCTTGGTGGTGGCGCGGCCCTCACCCTGCACCGGCCTGACCTGCCGGACCGCAAAGAAGTCCTGCTGGACCATGACGGCAACCATTTCGCCGCCATGATCGGTGCCTACTTAGACGCCGTCCTTATGGCAGCCGAGAACCTTTCTCCCGGCGAAGCAGGCCGCCAGGACTTGCAGCTCGTCCTCGCCGCCTACCAGTCCGCCAACGAAAAGCGCCAAGTCCTGCTGTCTGAGACGACGGGCAGACAGAAATAGATGTAAATTTTATTGACATTTTGGCAACTATCGCCTATAATAGTTTCGGAGGCTTTGAAGCGCGTAAGCGCGGCATTGCCTTTTTCTATTCTTCATCCTCCTTCGCCCGCAAATCGTTAATAACTGCGAAACCCCAGATTCGATAGTTTGGTATGCCGTCTACTTCCCGCGTTGTCGTGTATCTCAGCCCTGAGACTTGTTCCGCAAGACCAATTAGCTCAGAACGTACAGGCTGCTTCATGCCGCCAATCCGGATACCCCACGAAACGATGTATGCAATGAGGTCGGCTAATTGTATTCCAGTCGTGAGGTCACTGTGAACGAAGAACGGCTCTGGGATAATTTGATTGGACCGCTGCCTTCCTTTAGCAGTAGACTTGAAATAGCGATCCATTTGATCCAGCAGAACGTGGCTTTGGCTCTTTTCAAGTTCATCAAAAACGATAATGCCCGATGGAACGGTTTCTTTGTCTTCCAAAAAGTAGAAGAAACGCTCGAATAAATAGGCGTAATCTTTGCGAAGATGGTTTGGACTTGGACGAGGCGAGTCTTTGTCAACAATGCTGGCAAAAGCTTTGCAGCGGTAGCGAGCGCAAAGCTCCAATACATCGCTGGCATAAGCCAATTTTGCCTGTGCCAGCGCGGTAAGTTCGTGTCTGCCTGCCGCTTCACCCGCTTCCAGTGCTGACTTAGCCAATCCGCGCCGTTCCTCCGGCGAAAAGGGCGGCACAAGAGCTGCCTGCTTATAAGTCTTTGTTTTCAGCAGCTTTCTCGCCTTCAATTCTCGTTCACCTTCGCTATAACGTATTCCAAAGTGTCGAACTTCAGCGTCCTGCAAGTTTTGCACCAAGTTCCATAAGTCGCGGTCTTCGACGGCTACGCCTGCCAGAACTTCACAGGGTGACTCGCGATGGTCTTGTCCGCTCTCGTCAACAAAAAGAAAATATGCCATAATGAGTCTTTTCCGCTGCTATCTTCAACGGAAGATCGCATCATACTTTTAGTTTGGACAAAAACAATAGTTCTTGGACTACGACACGCAACTCCGTTGCTATGGCATCGACATCTTGACGCTGGGCTACGAACCGCCTGCTGTGAGCGGACTTATCACCAATATCTTTAAGTTTTGGCAAAGCCTTTTTTGCATTTCTCCCCATGTTCCAAGCAGCTTCACTAACACATAACGGAATTAGGTCGCCCAAATACAAAAAGTCACCCTGTCCATTTTGTATCTTCTGGGAAACCTGATGAGCCTCAAAGGTCTCGATTATAAGTGTTTCTACAAGACGACGGATCATCACAGCGCAAGCATCATACCATCCGCTTGCATAAGTACCATTGATCTGGTGAACTATTTGCTCGATATATCCGCGCGTCCCTTTTACCAGCGAGAAGTAAACAATTTTGTCTGTCTCGGAGGTCGCCCCTGCCGCTGGCGGCAGCACGTTTGCGTCTACTTCGTCCTGGATTGCTTTGGCAAGCAGAACCACAGCAGCTATGACTTCCTTCATTCGGAAGCAGTTCCTTTAATCCCGCGGAGGTGTTTCGCCATGCTTGCAAAAATCTTGTCAATTTGATCAGCGGGCGTGTCGGGCGCGATGTGAATTTGTATGTCTATGTGAAGAGCAGGCATGTCAGAAGCCAAATTGACAATTGGCGCTTGATGTACAGGCGTCTTAGCTTCTGAATCCACCTCTGCCTGTTCTTGAGATGGCTGGCTAATCTTTGACTGTCCCTCTGTCTTGCTGCTTAACTTGGCTTTAGCTCCCGTGGATTCGGTTTTCTTAGTTCCCCCGGCCTTTGCGATTGTGGCTTTGTTGAGCAGGAGATAAAAAGATGCCTCTTTAGTAGCCGCTGCATCTCCGCTACCCTGTGTAATGAACCATCGCTTAACGGCCGCAGCATCTATATCTTGTCCCGAATACAAGTCGCGTAGTTCTTGTGGATAGCATGCTTGACGTATGGTCTCACAGACTTGTGGGTATTCCTGATCATCGCGCCATTTTCTTGCAAGATCAGTGAGTGTTCCGTCGTTTTCGACTAAACCAATCTGCTTGAAATAATTTAAGACGTTCGTTTGGACTGAGTTAAGCTTCATACTGAGAAGATTAGCCAGAAAATTATCTGTGACTTTGACGTTAGGTGTGCTGTAAAGCTTTTCCCGCAACTTCCACCAACTGTTGGCAGATAACATTGGGTAAGTCATCTTTTTTGCGTCTGGCATCTCGCTTTTTCCTCCTGTGCTTGTGGCTCGTTGAACTTGTCAGTTAATTTGCTGTTCCAATGCTTGATTGCTTATGTTCCATTGACACATCGCAAATTCCTCCCAGCGAAAATCTATGTGAATTTTGCCCCATAGTCGGGAACAAAGTCGTAGATGTTTTGTTAAGAGTATTGACAATGTGACGCTCAAGTGATAGAATAAGCATTGAGAAGATTTAGACGGATATTATCTAAGGAGACTTGTATATAATATGGCGAAAACAGTAGGCATTGATCTCGGAACGACCAACTCGTGTGTGGTCGTTCTCGAAGGCGGGGAGCCGACGGTCATCCCCAACGCGGAAGGCTCGCGGACAACCCCGTCCATTGTCGGCTTTACCAAAACCGGCGAGCGGTTAGTGGGCAACGCCGCCAAGCGGCAGGCGGTCGTGAACCCCGACCGGACCGTCATTTCCATCAAGCGCAAGATGGGCACGAACGACAAAGTGACGATTGACGGCAACTCGTACTCGCCGGAGCAGATCTCGGCGATGATTTTGCAGAAGCTCAAGGCCGACGCCGAAGCGTATTTGGGCGAGAAGGTGGACAAGGCCGTGATCACGGTCCCGGCGTACTTCAACGACGCCCAGCGGTCCGCGACCAAGACGGCGGGGACTATCGCCGGCATGGAAGTCCTGCGAATTATCAATGAGCCGACGGCGGCGTCGCTGGCGTATGGCCTGGATAAGAAGAAGAACGAGACCATTCTCGTCTATGATCTGGGCGGCGGCACGTTTGACGTCTCCGTACTGGACGTCGGCGACGGCGTCTTTGAGGTGCGCTCCACGGCGGGCGACACGCGTCTGGGCGGCGACGACTTCGACCAGAAGATTGTGGACTATGTGGCCGAAGAGTTCCGCAAGGACCAGGGGATTGACCTCCGCAAAGACAAGCAGGCCATGCAGCGGATGCGGGAAGCGGCAGAGAAAGCCAAAGTCGAGCTGTCTAACGTCGTGCAGACGACAATCAACCTGCCGTTCATCACGGCGGACGCCGATGGGCCGAAGCACCTCGACGTTGGTTTGAGCCGGGCGAAGTTCGACGAGCTGACCCGCGACCTGGTCACCCGGACGGAAGAGCCGTTCAAGCGGGCGCTGGCGGATGCCGGCATTGAAGCCAAAGACGTGGACGAGATCATTCTGGTCGGCGGTTCCACGCGCATTCCGGCGGTGCAGGACCTGGTCAAGAAGCTCGGCGGCGGCAAAGAGCCGAACCGCAGCGTCAACCCGGACGAAGTCGTCGCCATCGGTGCGGCCATTCAGGCGGGCGTTCTGGGCGGCGAAGTCAAGGACGTTGTTTTGCTTGACGTGACCCCGCTGTCTCTGGGCATCCAGACGCTGGGCGACATGTTTACTAAGCTGATTGACCGGAACACGACGATCCCGACCCGCAAGTCTGAGACGTTCTCGACCGCTGCCGACGGGCAGACGGCGGTAGACGTGGTCGTCTACCAGGGCGAGCGCCAGGCGGCGTCCCAGAACAAGCTGCTGGGCCGCTTCCAGCTCACCGGCATTCCGCCGGCCCCGCGCGGCGTCCCGCAGGTCGAAGTGACTTTTGACATTGACGCGAACGGCATTGTCAATGTCTCGGCGAAAGACCGGGCAACGAACAAAGAGCAGCGCATCACAATCTCGGGTGCCGGCACACTGGATAAATCGGAAATCGAGCGCATGGTCCGCGAAGCCGAGGCTCATGCGTCCGAAGACGCCGCCCTGCGCGAGAAGGCGGAGACTCGCAACCATGCGGACCAGATGGTCTACTCGACAGAGCGCCTGATTAAAGATCTGGGCGACAAGCTGCCCGGCGACGAGAAGGCTAAAGTTGAGGGAGCCATCGCGAACGTCAAGTCCGCGCTGGAAGGCGAAGACACAGACCGGATCAAGACGGCGACCGACGAGCTTCAGCAGGCGTCCTACGCGCTGTCCGAGATGCTTTACAAGCAGGCCGACGGCGGCAGCAATGGTGCCTCAAGCAACGGCTTCCACGCCGACGGCGCACCGGAAGGCGCGACCGAAGACGTCAAGCCCGCCGATGACGTGATTGACGCCGAGTTCAAGAGCGAGTAATCGCCCTTTTTCAACGGCAGCAAAAAGCGGCTTAGGACAGTGTCCTAAGCCGCTTTTTTATGGCTCACTTTCATTCTCTATGCTTTCGCTGAACAGAAACCAGCGCTTCATCCATAGCAGTTTTTCCAGCAGCGCGAACGCCGCCGCAGGCTCACACTCTCTGGACCAATGTGTCCTGGCATCTGGAGACTCGAAGAAATCAAAACGCAGTTTACGCTCCTTTTTGATGAACTCGATTTCCAAAACTTCTCGCCCCCGCACAAAACGAGGCGTTTGAGCGATTAGCAGAGTAGCATGCGACATTCCAGGACACAACCCTTCACAGTAGCGGGACTTGGCGATCTGCTGTGTGAACTCGATCATTGACGACCATTCAGGCTCAGTTTCAGCGAGTTGCTGATAGGAGTCTATGATCGCTTCCCAAGAAGGCCACGCCGGGTTTGTTCGATTAAAGAAGTCTTGTCTCATTGATGTAAATTATCCTGACCAATCTTCCACGGTGAGACCCGGAACCTGCCGGAAGTCTTTCAAGTTGCGCGACAGCAGCATTGCGTTGTTGGCGAGGCAGATGGCCGCTATCCGCAGGTCTTTTGTACCGATGCGAACCTTCGCCTGCCGAAGCTGTTCAAACTCACTTGCGGCTTGTGCATCGTAGTCAATCAAGTTAATTCGGCCAAACTGGTTGATGAAACGCCGCAGTTTTCGATATGCTTCGACTTGCTGCGGCGTAGTTCTTGCTTGAGCGACGACGGCAAACCATCCGCGCATCTGCTCCTCGTAGGTAATAATGCTGACGGCAACCTCTTCCGGCGATATGGAAGCAAGACGCCTTTCCAAGTTAAATGCTTCAATCGTATCTCTGTCCAAAATGCTGAGATGATCCGTGTCTAAGATCAGCATTTATCTTTGCCTTCATCTATCACATCTTCATTTATTACGTCTTCTGATTCTCGCCACTCACGGCCTAATCGCATGGCTTCATCATAGATAGGATCATCTTTGAATTGCCCCCGGATTTGCTCCCACCAGGGAGCAGCACTGTCCTGTCCCTTGCTCTGCTCCTTCTCCCGCTGTAGCTGTTCCAGTTTTGTTTCCACTGCGGCCAGTCGTTCTTCTATCGTGGATGTTGACATGATTTTGCTCCTTTGTTGTGGTCCATTGTACCCGCAGAATACGTCCCTACTAAATCCCGCTTAATGGGAACATTTTGGGGGGAATTGACGACAAATGTGTGTTGGGCGAACCTCGGTGGTGATTGAGGTTGCAGCGCTCTTAAGAACAGGATGAAGTCTCAAATGGCTGAAACAAAAGACCTTGATATTACGCTGATTATGGACCGAGCCGGTGAAGCGTTAAGTGCAGACCCGGACGATGCGGCTCCGAGTGTGGCTCATTATGACCTCAAACGCGAGATCGGGCGCGGCGCATTGTCGGTTGTTTACGAGGCTGAGGACACACACACGGGGCAGGAAGTGGCTCTGAAGCTGCTGACGCTGTCTTCCTCCCTGACGCCCCTGGAAGCGGAAGCTTTGATCGCCCGCTTCGAGCGGGAAGCGCGGACGGCGGCCCGGCTTTCGCATCCGAACATCGTTCACATCCACGAAGTCGGGGCTGAGAAAAACCAGCATTTTCTCGCGATGGAATATCTGAAGGGGCAAACGCTTCGGAAGCGGATGGGGGAGGGGACACTCACGCTCCCGGAAGCGTTTGCGATCCTCACTCAACTCGCCGGGGCGCTGGACGTCGTCCACAAGGCGGGGATTGTCCATCGCGACGTCAAGCCGACCAATGTGATACTCTTGCCGGACGGCACGGCGAAGCTGCTGGATTTCGGCATTGCCCGCTCCAGCAGGGAAACCGCCATCACCCACCGGGGCATGATTGTCGGCTCGCCGTCATATATGGCTCCTGAGCAGATCAAGGGGGACACAGGGACAAAAGCCACGGACATTTGGGCGCTGGGCGTGCTGAGCTGCGAGCTTCTGACCGGGCACCTGCCGTTTACCGGCCAGAACGTCGGGGGCGTCATGTTCCAGATCATGCACGAGGCACCCGCTTTAGCGCCGGACCTGCCGACAGCCGTGCAGAAGGTGCTGTTGCGTGCTTTGGATAAGCGCCCTTCCCAGCGTTATTCTACGGCGGGCGCTCTCGTTCAAGCCTTGAAACTGGCCTATCCAAAACAGGCACCGGCCACTCTGGAACAAAAGCCTGCAGCCGCATTCAACTCTGCGGCTTCACCGAAATCCGTCAAGTTACCAAAGCCCGTCAAGTTACCAAAGCCCGTCAAGTTACCGAAGCCCGTCAAGTTACCAAAGCCCGTCAAGTTACCGAAGCCCGTCAAGTTACCGAAGCCCGCTGCGTCTTTCTCTTTGCCTGGCCCCAAGTGGCTGCCGGAAGCTGCGCTGCTGGGCCTTTTTTTGCTGGGCTTCAGCGGAGCCTATCTCATGAGGCTGCACACGGATAGCCACACGCAGAAGGCGGGCACTCTTGCGGCGGCGCGAAGCCTGGGCCAAACTGCCTCGCCCGTCGCTGTTCAAGCGTCCGCGCCGACGCCTGTCCTTCCTGTGCCTCAAGCGGCCGGCTCTGATATCCCGTCACTGCCTGACACTGCCCCCGCAGTGGCGCATTATCCTCCGGCACTGTCAGTTCCGCTGAAGGCGCAGGAGGAACCAGGGGACCATCAGGCTGCGCTGCTGAGTACACAAGCTTTGCCAGTGACTCACAAGACTTTCGTCGTACAGGCCAAACAGGATGCCGCACTCGTGAGGCCGCTGCACACCACTCAGGCGGTGCCGGCCCAGCCGCGTCGGTCGCCCGTGAATGCCACTCTAGCTGCTCCTCACCAGGTGCCGGCGGCCTCGGTTCCGCAAAGTGCCGCGCCGTACATCCATCCTGCACCCATACAAGTTGCCAGCCGGCATCTCCCTGTACCGGCCATCGCTCAGCAGCCTATTCCAAAAGCCGCCCGCTCTGAACCGGAACAAGCTGCTTCTCAGTCTGTTCCGGCTCGGGCCGCTGTTCAGCCGGTTCCAGCCCAGAGCGCGGACCAGGCCGTCACTCTTCCTGCTCGGGGGGATAGCTATGACCCCGAAGCCGATGCACGGCGTCGTAAGTCTGTCTGGTCTCAAGAGGGAACCGCCTCTCAGCCCTAGAGGCCCAGAACAATATACGGAGAAATACGGAAATGACGATAAAAGAAGACAAAGAGTATCAGCCGGCAGCTACTGCCACGGATCTGGAAGCGACGCAGCTTGTTTCTCTGGACGATTTCGAAGAGCTGGAGTATTTGCCGCTTACTCCTGCAGATGCGGCTGAGCCGGCAAAACCGCACCGCACGGTGATCGCTGCTGGGATTGTTTTCGGGCTGATTTTGGCTACGATACTCTTCTTGACAGTGCTTTTGGTAAGAAGTGGAGGCCACTGACAATGTTTCTGACCCGAACACAGGGGATTCGCACGGCGCTGGCCTCGCTGCTCTTAGCATCTTCCTGCGCTTTTCTGCCGGCGGCAAAGGGTGACCCCTACACGCAAGCTTTTCCGACTGTTCCCGAGTCGAACTGGGTTGGGCTTCGCCTGATTATTCTGCCGCAGTCAAAAGCGCTCCAGCATTACGGCTATCAGGAGCTGTACCAGGACACAAACCAAAACACGGCGCAGGAGTATGCCCCGCTGCGCTACGAGGAGTACGTTGGCCGGATTGTCCGCGTTGTTGGGATTGGGCGCGGCAACCTACCGGGCGGCGACCATGTGGATGAAGCCGATTTGCAGCTTGAAGGGGACAACAAGATCATTCGCGGCGATATTGATCATGGCTGCATGACAGATGTCGCGCCTGCCGCTGATTTAGAAAACGCGCGGAAGCTGTATTTAGGCAAGACCTTGTGGCTCTCCCGTGACCATTTGAGCACTTACGATCCTCAAAAAGACGGGTCCGACGCGCCAGGCTCACCGGCGCTGCATGAGGCATTCCAAAGAGTTCCAATCAAGCAGTATTCGCCTGTGAAGGTTTTGGATATTGTCCCTGGCTGGTATGCAAGCGCCCCAACGCGCTTCATCGTGCAGGAAGAGGGCGGGGCAGAGGCCGCGCAGGGCTATGTAGATGTCCACATGAGCGATACCAACGTGCCTGAAGACTTAAGGGCAATTGATCGGTTTCAGGACACCTTTTCGGATACCGATCCGCGCACAAAATATCAGTGGTCTCCAAAAGTCTGGACGGCATTGGAAAACAAGCAAGTCTTTGCGGGGATGACGGCGCAGCAGGTCCGCATGAGCTGGGGAGCGCCGAAAGAAGTGCGGACCGCAGGCCAGAGCAGCGCAGAGCAATGGGTGTATGATCCGGCTCATGTGCTGACACTCAAAGAGGGCGTACTGGAAGACATCGCCAGCCAGCCGGCAGTCGTGAAATAGCAGTGTCAGCGGCACAACAAAAAGCGGCTCAGGACACTGTCCTGAGCCGCTTTATTGTGACCAGTCTTCTACTCTCAGACCCGGAACCTGCTCGAAATGTCTCAAGTTGCGTGACAGCAGCGTTGCGCTGCTGGCAAGGCAGATGGCAGCGATTCTTAGATCTTTTGTTCCAATACGAACTCGCGCTTGATTTAACTGCTTGAATTGTTCCGAAGCTAAATCGTCGTAAGCTAAAATAGCGGTGTTGCGGTAAGTCTCGACGTGATTTTGCAAAGACGCATAAGCTTCTACTAGCTGTTGCGGAGTTTTTGCCTGAGAAACATAGGATAGCCACCCACGCATCTGTTCTTCATAGCTGATAATGGTCGTCGCGAGTTCGTCAGCGGAAACCTGTGCCAGCCGCACTTCTAGAGGAACCGCACCAATCCCGCCACGCTCCAAGATCGTCATGTGGTCCGTGTCCAAAATATGCATTAGAATGCACCTTCAGCATCTGATGCATCTTCGGAGGCTCGCCATTCCCTTCCTAGCCGTACCGCTTCCTCAAAACCAGGGCTATCCGCATGAATGCCAACAATCCGTTTCCACCAGGGAGTTATGTCGTCTGATTTATCCAACTGTTCCATATCCCTCTGCTGCTTTAACTGCTTGACTTCCGCTTCCAGCGCGGTCATTCTCTCTTCCAATGCTTCTAGGGACATTCTCTTCTTCTCCTGGGTGTCTTGTGACAGGATTATACCCGAAGAGCGCAAAGCAAAAGAAAGCGGCTCAGGACACTGTCCTGAGCCGCTTCTGTGCTTGCGCCGCTTACTGCGGCGGGGCCGGTTCCTGGGCCGCTTCTTCCTGCGGGGTCAAACCCTGGTTCTTGGCTTCCGCTTTGCCGGCTTCGAGGCCATCGTGGACAGCGGCCTGAGCAACTGTCGTGACTTTCTGGGTCAAGTCCTGCGCGGCAGCCGTAGCTTTATCAGCAAGTGCATCACGGGTCTTGCCGAGCGTTTTATGCTCGTAGTTAGTTTCCGGAACGGCAAAGCCGAGGCCCGCGCCGAAGACAATGCCCATTGCGCCGATGGCAAGCGGGTTGGACTGGAGCGTTTTGCTGAACCAGCCTGCGCCGTGCTGGGCCTGGGTCTGGACCTGGGAGCCGAGATTGCTGGCGGCAACCTGGACCTGCCCGGCGACGGTGCCGACTTTCTCAGCGGCGTCTCCGGCGGCGTCGCTCGGGCTGACCATCGGCAGGCTGGCTGTCGCGTTGTTGTTGCGGATCAGCCACACCAGGCTGGAAATGAAGAGGATCGCCTGAAGCGGGTTGCGCTGGATCAGGCTCCAAATGCTCATGCCGGCTGTGGAAGCTGCGCCCGCGACGGCGCTCTTGGATTTGCTGCCCGCGTCAGCGGCAGCCGTCTTGGCGGAGTCCGCTTTATCGGCGATCTTCTGGCCGGCGTCTTTTGCTTTGCCGGCGACGACCTGCGCGGCGTCCTGCGCCTTGTCGGCGACAGTGGCCGAAAGGTCCTGTGCTTTATCGGCGACGCCCTGCGCCGCCTGAGTTACATTTTGTGCCATGTCCTGAGCCTTATCTTGAACGGTGTCCTGAACCTGACCAAGCGCGTCCTGCGCCTGGCCCACTGCATCGCCGATGTCCGTGGCCTCGCCGGTATCGGCTGTTAGGGAAGGGTAAGTGGGTGCTTCATGGCTGTCGAACGCCGCGAACTCGCTAAGCGCCGACACATCCTCTGGGACACCCGGAGTAGCCTCATCCGTGAAAGCCGCGGCGCTCGTCTCGGGCAAGAAATCCTGCCCGGCATAACCAAGGCCAACCTCTTCCGCGAATGGGATCGGCTCATACGGGCCATCCACCATCAGCACCGTCCCAACTTCTACGGTGCCGTCAATGGGATCTTCCACTAGCACTACGTCACCGACTTCCACTCTACCGACTTCAAGAGTATCTTCAATTGGCACTGCGTCTCCCGTGACTGGCTCAACCGGTTCATGGTAGTGCGGTCTGTTCTTCCTGCTCATGCTTCACCTTCTCCTCAAAAAATTTATTACGCAGCGGCCTGAGCGCCGGAGCTTTTCAGGAACCGAGCGGCGGCAAACCCAATCACCGCAGCGGCAGCCAGGAAATAGGCAGGCTGAGTGCGCCCAAAATTCTCGGTGTCCTGGATGACTTCGTCAATGCTTTTCTGCTGGATCGTTGTCCCAACTTCGGTCAGCTTATCGGCTGCCTGATCCAGATAGGGAGCAGCCAGAACGCCCAGACCCTGCGAGCGGAACGAGCCGCCATTTTGCTTGAGTAGCTGGGCTGCATCAGTGATGCTGGTCGCTAGGCTGTCTTTCTGCTCGGCCAAAGTTGCCTTCAGCTTGGTGCTCACAAGGCCGACCGCCTGCCCAGCGTACTGCTGACCCTGCTGAACAGCCTGCTGGGTTTGTTCTTTCACTTGATCGGCCAGCGGCGCGGCTGCGGACGCGATCTGTTCTGTATCTGCCAATGCTCTCTCCTCCTGCAATTTTGTCTCTGCAATTTTGTCTCTGCAATTTCGTCTGCCAACAATTCTCTATGGCGACTTCTACCCGCCAGCCGCTTAATCTAAACGAAATCCGACAGTGGAACAAAAACAGGCAGGGTTTTGTTAATTAAGTTGACAGCATAACGCTCATGTGGAATAATACCAAAAAGCACAAACTAATTGCAGGAGAGACACGATGGCTGTAGATTACAAAGATTATTATCAGATTCTTGGGCTGTCCAAAACCGCCACCGAGAAAGAAATCAAAGCAGCCTACCGAGGCCTAGCGCGGAAGTACCACCCAGATGTGAACCCCGGTGACAAAAGCGCGGAAGAAAAGTTCAAAGATGTCGGCGAAGCGTATGAAGTGCTGTCGGACGCCGACAAGCGCTCGAAATACGACCAGTTCGGCGACCAGTGGAAGTCCTACAGCCAGGGCGGCGGCAGCGGCCAGGGAAATGGTGGTCAGGGAAGCGGCGGCGGACGGCAGCCGGACTTTGATTTCGGCGGCGCGGGCGGCAATTCCGCCAGCATTGACGACTTTTTGTCGTCGCTGTTCGGCGGCGCGGGCGGCGGACAGAGCGCGGGTTTCGGCGGGCACAGCGGCTTTGGCGGCAGCACCGGGCGAACGCCAGGGCGGATGTCTCCCCAGGCCGAAAAGGACGCCGAGTACCCCGTCGAAATCACCCTGGAAGAAGCGTACCGGGGCACCACGCGCTCGTTCACGGTCAGCCTGCCGGAAACGTGCGGGCAGTGCGGCGGCGCGGGCGCGGTTTCCGTCGGCCGGGACAGGCCGTGCCCGATGTGCGGCGGCTCCGGCAAAGTGAAAGGCGGACGCAGCCTGTTCGGGAATAGCCTTTGCCCGCAGTGCGGCGGCACGGGTCAAGCGACGGAGTCCTGCCCGGAATGCCGCGGTGACGGCACGGTCACCAAGCAGAAGCGCTTATCCGACATCAAAATCCCGCCAGGCGTCACCGACGGCCAGCGCATCCGCCTGGCGGGGCAGGGCGGTGGGGGCGGTGACCTGTATTTGAAGATCAAGATCAAGCCGAATGCCCGCTTTGAGCGCACCGGTGATGACCTCAAGACTGACTTCACGGTCCCTTACACCGTTGCTGCGCTCGGCGGGGAAGCGGCGGTGGAGACGTTTGACGGTCCGCGTACCCTGAACGTCCCGGCGGGAACGCAGAGCGGCCAGTCGTTCCGCTTGAAGGGCCAGGGAATGCCTATCTTGAAGGGCAGTGGCCGGGGCAATCTGAACGCGACGGTCAAAATGACGGTTCCGAAAGATTTGTCGCCGCGTGAGCGTGATTTGCTGCTGGAACTTGCAAAGCTGCGCTCGGACAGCGTGAAAGTTTAGGACGCAGTGAACTAGGAGGTGTCAAATGGCGTTTGTCAAAGACAGGGACCAGCCGATTTACACAATCAGCATTGCCGCCAAGCTCGTGCGCCCGCCCGCCCGGACCGCGTCTGAGGCCGGAGAAGCCGCGAAGCCGATCCATGCTCAGACTTTGCGGATGTACGACAAGCTTGGGTTAGTCAAGCCGCAAAAAGTCGGCAAAAACCGGTTTTATTCGGACCGAGACATTGAGCGCTTGCAGCAGATCCAGCACTTCACGCAGGACATCGGCATCAACTTAGCCGGCGTCGCGTACATCTTCGCCCTGCTGGACCAGATCCAAATGGACCAGCGGCAGGCAGATGAAAGTGCGTTAGAGCGTATCGAGGCGATGCTGCGCCGCGCGGAAGACCGTGTTCGTGAGATTACGCTGACGCCGGAACCCACGCAATAAACTGCGTGGCGCTAGAAACCAAGCCACCCAGAGGTGATATATGTTTGAAAAGTTTACCGAAAAAGCGCGGGAACTGGTGCAGATGGCCCAGGATATTCTCGTGCGCTACAAGCACACCCAGCTTGATACCGAGCATTTGCTGCTGGCGATGCTCGAACAAAACGAAGGCCTGGCCGTTCAAGTCCTGCAAAAGCTGAACGTGGATACGCGGGCACTGGCCCACGCGACGGAAGAAGCGCTGGCGCGTGCGCCTAAAGTCCAGTATGCCGACCAGGGGGCGCAGATTTATATCACGCCGCGCATCAAGAAAGTCTTTGACCTGGCGAAAGAAGAAGCCCAGCGGCTCCATGACAGTTATATCGGCGTGGAGCATCTGCTTTTGGGCCTGATTACCGAAAGCGACGGCGGCGCGGCGCGGCTTCTGAAGCAGCAGAACGTGGACGAGGAAAAAGTTTACAAAGCGCTGCAATCTGTCCGGGGCAGCTCGCGCGTGACCGACGAAAACCCGGAAGAAAAGTATCGGATGCTGGAGCGGTTCTCGCGTGACTTAACGCAATTGGCCCGCGAAGACAAGATTGACCCGGTCATCGGGCGCGACGAGGAAATCAAGCGGACGATCCAGATACTCTCGCGCCGGACCAAGAACAATCCTGTCCTGATTGGCGACCCCGGCGTCGGCAAGACGGCCATCGCCGAAGGACTGGCGCTTAAGATCGCGTCCGGCGACGTGCCGGAGAACCTGCGCGGACGGCGTCTGCTGGCGCTGGACATGGGCGCGTTGGTCGCCGGCTCGAAGTTCCGGGGCGAGTTCGAGGAGCGCCTCAAAGGCGTCATGGACGAAGTCCGAAAAGCCGCCGGCCAGGTCATCTTGTTTTTGGACGAGCTGCACACGGTCGTCGGCGCGGGCGCGGCGGAAGGTGCGATGGATGCATCCAATATGCTGAAGCCCGCACTCGCGCGGGGTGAGCTGCAGTGCATCGGCGCGACGACATTAGATGAGTACCGCAAGAATGTCGAGAAAGACGCGGCGCTGGAGCGGCGCTTCCAGCCAATTGTCGTCGGCGAGCCGTCTATCGCGGACACGATTGAGATACTCAAGGGCCTGCGGGACAAATACGAAGCGCATCATACCGTCAAGATTGACGACAGTGCGTTAGTCGCGGCGGCAGAGCTGAGCGCGCGCTATGTCACCGAGCGTTTCCTGCCCGATAAAGCCATTGATTTAATTGACGAAGCGGCGTCCAAGATTCGTATTGAAAACTCGTCCATGCCGGCGGACATCAAAGCGATGGAGACGCGGCTGACCAAAATCCAGGCCGAAGGCCGGGCGGCGGCGGACGCCCGCGACTACGAAAAGGCCGCCAGCCTGCGGGACGAAGAAGTCGCCCTGCGCCGGGAGTTCACGGAGCTACGCGACACCTGGATGCGCGAGTCGGGCGTGGACAGTGTGGTAGACGAACACGATATTGCCGAGTTAATCTCTAAAACGACCGGCATTCCGGTCAGCCGCATGTTTGAAGAAGAAGCCGACAAGCTGCTGGCGATGGAACAGAAGCTGCACGAGCGGGTCATCGGCCAGGAAGCCGCCATTGAAGCGGTCTCCGAAGCGGTCCGGCGCGGGCGGGCGGGCCTGAAGGACCCGAACCGGCCCATCGGCTCGTTCCTGTTTTTGGGACCCACCGGCGTCGGCAAGACCGAGCTTGCGCGGGCGCTGGCCCAGTTTATGTTCGATGACCCGGATGCCATGATCCGCATTGACATGTCCGAGTATATGGAAAAGCATTCAGTGGCGCGTCTGATCGGCGCACCGCCCGGCTATGTCGGTTACGACGAAGGCGGACAACTCACCGAAGCCGTCCGCCGCCGCCCGTACCGCGTGGTTCTTTTGGATGAGATCGAGAAAGCGCACCCGGACGTGTTCAACATCCTGCTGCAGCTTCTAGACGCCGGTCGCCTGACCGACAGCACCGGACGCACCGTGGACTTCAAGAACACAGTCGTCATTATGACGTCAAACATCGGCAGCCAGTACATTGAGGCTATGCCCGTCGGCGCGTCCCAGCACGAGCAGAACACGCTGTACGACCGAATGAAGGAGCGTGTCACCCAGGAGCTTCGCCTGCACTTCCGCCCGGAGCTGCTGAACCGCATCGATGAGATCATCGTCTTCCACGCCCTGAACCAGCCGCAGATCAAAGAAATTGTTGACTTGCTGCTTCAAGGCACCGAGCGCCAGCTCTCTGCCCGCAAGCTGCATCTGGAAGTCACCGACGCCGCCAAAACGCTGATCGCCGAGTTCGGCTTCGACCCGCTCTACGGAGCGCGTCCCCTGCGCCGCACCATTCAGCGCATGGTCGAGAACCCGATTTCGTCCGGCATCCTGCGCCGCCAGTTCACCGACGGCGACACGATTGTGGTAGACAGTGACGGCGAGAAGATCATCACGCGCCTGAAACCGCCCGCGCCGGCAGTGGAACGAGACGGCGTGGCGGCATAGCCGGAAAGAACGGAAGCATTTGCTTCCGTTCTTTTTTGTTTGCGTGGTACAACGCTTGTTTGCCATAGTTAGTCACTAAAGATGCTGGAAGGGGTGTTGGGGTGCGAATGGATGGCTCATGGCATCTTGATTCCAGCCGCAGTCTGTGATACAATGACCTGACGCGATAAGCTGCCTGGCTTGCTGTCCTCAAGGTGGGAAGGCAGCTTGGCGACTTTTTAGCATAGGAGAAATACGATGAGGCTTATTAATGTGGTAGGCGGAACCGGCATTGCGACTCTCGTTTTGACCATCCTGACAGGTTGCGGCTCGGATAACACCGCGATAATAGCTGCGGCGAAGGAAGGGGATTGTAATCATGTGGTAGCCGCCCAGGACAGTCTTGCTCTTATGACGGGATCGGCTAATCCTCCCCATAGCGAAGAAATGAGTACCTGCAAAGCCAGCATGGACAATGACAAATTTACATATTCAGTCAATTCCAAAGGGGATAGTTCTGCTGAAGTTGTGGTCTTCAAAGACGGAAAGCAAGAAGGTACAGTCACGGTTGCCAAAGATAATAACGGCGATTGGCACCCAACCGAGACTCAGTAATTCGTACCTAACAGAATGTTAGTATCGGTGCATATTTGCCACCAAGTCGAACAAAAGTTCGTTTTTGGGTAGAATGAAGCATGGAAACAATAAACAATCCTTGCACGGAGCCTAACAGCGCATCGGCTGGGCCACTATGGTCCACATTCTCACCAGAATATAGTGGCATAGAATTTCTCGGATGTTTCAGTTCGAAGCCGAGACGCGAAATGTATTATGCCCGGCAAAGCGAAATAGGGGGGCCAACGCTGATTATTCGCTATGGCAAAGGTGACAATGATATGCATATCACGTTTGTCGATGAAGCCTCACACGATGATCCAGAAATAGATGAGGCGTTCAAGACCGCCCGTGGGTGCGCGAAGGGCAAAGGCTACATTGCATAATCTTCCGCCTCAAACCGCGCATCGGCCTCTAAATCAGTGGCCGATCTTGTTGTGGTTCCTGTCGATGTCTAGCCGCGACAAGACGGCAAAGCGAAGGCTTATCAGATTGAACAGGTTCGCGCCGCTCTCGACTTGTACAGAGGAGAAGACAAAGATGGATGGCTACGAGGTCAAAGTTTATTATAGTGCGGACGACGAATGCTACGTCGCTCAGATCGTTGAGTTCATCGGCTGCGCCGTAGACGGGCCGACGCCGGAAATTGCCTTGGCCCGGCTGCATGACGCCAAAGCCGATTGGGTTCGCATCGTGCAGGAAAAAGGCCAGCCTCTTCCTGTACCGAGTTACGGTTTGCCGCAAAGAGAAACTACGATGGCTGTATAGAAGAACGAGAGCGGAAGCAAATTGCTTCCGCTCTTTTCTTTCTGCGTGGTACAATGAAAGCAGAGGTAATGTCATGGATTTGCTTTCGCGCATCACAATCAATCCGAACCAGTGCGGCGGGCGGCCCTGCATACGCGGAATGCGTATTCGCGTCTTCGATGTGCTGGACTTGCTTGCGGCTGGGCTTTCAGCGCAGGAAATCCAGGAAGAGCTGCCTGATCTACAGCCTGAAGACATCAAAGCCTGTCTGAGCTATGCCGCAGTCCGCATGGAAAATCCCAGCCTGGCGGCCGCATGATTATCTGGATTGATGCACAGCTTCCTCCACATCTCGCACAATGGCTCGAAAAGACATTCTTGGTGGAAGCTTTTGCAGTGCGGGATTTGGGGCTTCGTGATGCGGAAGACCGGGAAATCTTTGAGGCGGCGCGGCGGGCGCAGGCCGTCGTGCTGACTAAAGACAAAGATTTTGGGTAGTGGCTCAAATTAGCCTGAGCTTCTTCGGTTGATGCTTGGTCGGTTGGTTGTACTCGTGCAGGAACAAGCGCAGGCAGTTGTCGTGCATTTCGTCCGTCTTCGAGAACGAAAGCGTCCGGC